>Ga0308157_10001109_pt1 | contig 63270 bp, 62 predicted proteins | sample PhyBR1_FD_201035 | JGI IMG/M metagenome (GOLD analysis project Ga0308157, IMG submission 201035) | Phyllosphere microbial communities from UC Gill Tract Community Farm, Albany, California, United States - DLSLB.R1 | ecosystem: Host-associated > Plants > Phyllosphere > Unclassified | place: USA... | reverse complement strand
CGATCGAGAACGTGGACATCTGGGGCAAGCGCAAGTTCGCCTACGAGATCGACAAGAAGAACGAAGGCCTCTACGCCGTCGTGAACTTCACATCGACGAGTGAGGCCACGCAGGAGCTCGACCGTCAGCTCGGTCTTGCCGCCGACGTGGTCCGCACCAAGATCCTTCGCGCGGAAGAGGCCATCGCTATGGCTGCTTCCGAGGCCAAGCGGGCCGACGCGAAGGCCGCACGCAAGACGGCGGCAAAGGCCTAGGGGCAGCGCATGGCAGGCGAAACCGTCATCACCGTCGTAGGCAATCTGACCGCCGATCCCGAGCTGCGCTACACGCAGTCCGGCGTTCCCGTGGCGAATTTCACGATCGCTTCGACCCCGCGCACGTTCGATCGCGCGTCGGGCGAGTGGAAGGACGGGGAAGCTCTGTTCCTGCGCGCCAGCGTGTGGCGCGACTTCGCTGAGCACGTCGCGGGATCTCTGACGAAGGGCATGCGCGTGATCGCGCAGGGCAACCTCCGTCAGCGGAACTACGAGACGCGCGAAGGCGAACGACGCACGTCGATCGAACTGGATGTCCAGGAGATCGGCCCGTCGCTGCGCTACGCCACGGCTCAGGTCACTCGCACGGCGTCGAGCGGAAACTTTGGCGGACGGGGCGGCAACAGCGCCCCCGGCCAGGTTCCCGGTCCGTCGCAGCCCGCGCAGCAGGCATCCGAAGAGCCTTGGGCGACGCCCGGCTCGACCGGCGCCGATGCGTGGAGCACCCCGGGGTCGTTCTCAGACGACACCCCGTTCTGATCTCTCTTTCTCTGTAAGGACCCACAATGGCTGGAAAGTCAAGCGGCGACCGCCGCAAGCCGCGCAAGGGCGGCAAGAACGCCGCTCCCGCGAAGCACATCCGGGTCGGCGTCATCGACTACAAGGATGTCGCGACCCTTCGCAAGTTCATCTCGGAGCGCGGCAAGATCCGTGCCCGTCGTATCACCGGTGTGTCGGTGCAGGAGCAGCGTCTCATCGCGCGCGCGATCAAGAACGCGCGTGAGATGGCTCTCCTTCCCTACGCTGGCGCTGGCCGGTAAGGAGCAACCCACATGTCGAAGCTGATTCTCACTCATGAGGTCGACGGCCTGGGCAGCGCCGGAGACGTCATCGAGGTCAAGGACGGGTACGCCCGTAACTACCTCCTCCCGCAGGGCTTCGCTGTCGCGTGGACGCGCGGCGGCCAGAAGCAGGTCGACCAGATCCGCACCGCTCGCAAGGCGCGCGAGATCGCGACCCACGAAGAGGCGGAGGCCCTCAAGGGCCAGATCGAGCAGGCTCGCATCAAGGTGTCGGTGAAGGCCGGCGCCGAGGGGCGTCTGTTCGGTTCCGTCAAGCCTGCTGACATCGTCGCGGCCGTTGCTGCTGCGGGTCTCGGTGACCTCGACAAGCGTCGCGTCACGATCCCGTCGGCGATCAAGTCGGTCGGCACCCACGAGGCGCTCGTGCGCCTGCACGACGACGTGACCGCCGTCATCAACCTTCAGGTTGTCGCGCTCAAGAAGTAAGAGCGAGAACCCGTTCGAAACGGCGCGGATCCCTTGGGATCCGCGCCGTTTTCGCGTTCGTCACACGAATGAAACGCGACCGACGTAGACATCGCGCATGATTGCATGCACACTGTATACACCGCGTGTACAAAGATGTCACAGAGGAGAACTGGCATGACGACGAGATCAACATGGACTCGGAGCATCTCCGTGCTGAGCGTAGGCGGGCTGCTCATTGCGCTGACGGGATGCATGAGCACAAGCGAGATATCCGGGTCGGGTTCAGGATCGGGCAGCAACTCGGGAGGGATTGCGTTCGCCACACTCGATCAGGGATCCGCGTGGTACAACTATGGCGCGACCATCGGAAGCCAGATCGAAGACGCCGTTGACGGCACCAAGGTCGAAGTGCTTCCGTACTCCGGTGGCATTGGCAACCCTGAGCTCGTCGCCTCGGGCGAGGCCCAGATCGCAACGAGTTTCAGTGCCGTCACGGCTTGGGCGCACGAGGGCCTGGGAGGAACTCCGTTCGAGGATGAGCCTCTCGACAACCTGCGCATGCTCGTGGGGGGCATCGACCAGTACTACTTCGGGCCGATTGCGCCTGCGAACGCCGCGTTCGACAGCCTCGACGAGGTCGTCGACGGCGAGCTGGGAATCGGCATCGTCAGTCAACCGAGAGGCTCTCTCGGGGATATCGGCACGAACATGGTGCTCGAAGCGTACGGAGCCGGTACTGATGACATCGAGTCGTGGGGCGGCAACTTCGAGCCGACATCGACAGACGTGGCGACAACGGCGATCGGCGACCGCAAGGCCGACCTATGGATCCAGGCGATCACCGCGGGGCACCCCGGGATCACGGAGCTCGCGCAGACGAGCGACATCAAGATCCTTCCCATCAGCGACGACGCAGTGGAGGCGCTGTCCGACTTCGGCCTGACACCAGCAACCCTGCCCGGGGGCACCTTCCGCGGACAGGACGACGACGTGCAGCTCGTCGGGTTCAACACCTCGATCATCGCTTCCACCGATCTCGACGACGAGACCGCTTACGAGATCACCAAGGCGATCGTCGAGAGCGCTGATGCGCTGGCGAGTGCGAACGCCGGAATGGCTGGCTTCGATCCGGCCCTTGCAGCGAGCGAGGAGATGACGTCGGGTGTGCCGCTGCACCCCGGCGCCGAGCGCTACTACAAGGAAGCCGGGCTGCTCTGATGAGTGGGACGGTCACGAAGAAGGTCGACGCCGCGAACTACCGTCGGTTTCTGCGGCTCGGAGCGATCATCGCTCTCGCGTGGTCGGTGTTCCAGTTGTACGTTGCGGCGTTCGGTGCGCCGCACCAGCTGGTCTTTCGGCCGGTGCATGTCGCCCTTGCGACCGCACTCGTCTTCGTCGCCTTCCCCTTCGTGCGCTCGTGGCGAAAGCGCGGTGCGCCCGTCGACGACGCGGACGAAGAAGGCGGGGAGCAGAGCACGTCGCGTGACGAGCCGATGGTGATGACCGTCATCGACGTCGTCCTAGCCGGCCTTGCCCTGGCGATCGGGCTGTTCTACGTCGCCAACACGAATCGAATCTCGGAACGCGTGACGTTCATCGACGACGTGCTCGTCATTGACGTGATCGTCGGCCTCGGCCTCATGCTGCTTGTGCTGGAGGCCTGTCGTCGCGTCGTCGGCGCGAGCCTCACGATCGTTGCGGGTGTGTTCCTCGTCTACCAGTTCTTCGGTCAGCACCTGCCGGGAGTGCTCGGTCACGCGGGGATGCCGCTCGATCGATTCATCGACTTCCAGGCGCTGTCAGCGCAGGGGTTGTTCGGCGTTCCCACCGGCGTCGCCGCAGACTACGTCTTCTACTTCATCCTATTCGCGGCGTTCCTCGAGATTTCGGGCGGTGGCCGCCTGTTCATCGACATCGCACTGGCACTGACCGGCCGACTCAAGGGCGGCCCTGCGAAGGCGGCTGTCGTCGGATCCGCGATGATGGGATCCATCAACGGATCGGCCGTCGCGAACGTCGTCAGCACAGGTGTGTTCACGATCCCGATGATGAAGAGGTCGGGATTCAAGGCCCGGTTCGCGGCCGGGGTGGAGGCGATGGCGTCCACCGGCGGGCAGTTGCTGCCTCCGATCATGGGAGCGGGAGCATTCGTCATGGCGCAGATGCTCGGAATGCCGTACAGCGATGTCGTCATCGCGGCGATCATCCCGGCCGCGCTCTACTTCCTCTCCGGCTTCCTGATGGTTGACAAGGTGGCGCGGCGCGATGACATCCGGCCGATCGACGCGGGCGACAGAATCGGCTTCCGTGACATCTCCCGGCGGATCCATCTGCTCATTCCGCTCGTCTACCTCACGTATCTGATCCTCAGCGGGAGGTCGTTGATGGCGTCGGCTTTCCAGGCGGTTATCGCCGTGGTGATCGTCGCGTTCTTCCGCCGAGCGACGTGGTTCACGCCGCACAAGATCCTCGTGGCGCTCGAGATGGGTGCGAGGCGATCTGTCAACGTGGCGCTGCCCTGTGCGGTCGCGGGAATCGTCGTCGGAGTCATTACGCAGACGAACCTCGGACTTCGATTCACCGAACTCGTGCTGGCGATGTCTGGAGGCCACCTCATCCCGGCACTGCTCCTCGTGATGATCGGCACGATCATTCTGGGAATGGGGATGCCGACCACGTCGGCATACATCATGGCCGCCGTTCTCATGGCGCCGCCTCTCGCGGAGGTCGGCGTGCCGACACTCGCGGCGCATCTGTTCATCTTCTACTTCGCGTGCCTGTCGATGATCACGCCGCCGGTTGCGCTCGCGTCGTTCGCTGCAGCGGGTATCGCTCGCAGCAAGATCTTCCCGACGAGTATTCAGGCATTCGTCGTGAGCCTCGCGGCTTATATCGTGCCCTTCGCTTTCGTCATGTCGCCCGAGCTGCTGCTGCAGGGCGGAGACGTCTGGCGCATCGTCTGGTTCACGGGGACAGCGGCGTTCGGCATCTATCTGCTCGCGACAACCGTTATCGGGTACGAAGCCGGACGAATCTCGGTTCCAGAACGGGTGCTGACGTTCGCGCTCGCCATCGCTCTCGTCTATCCCGGAATGCTGATCAGCGCGTGTGCCGCGGCTGTTGCCGCGGTCTACATCGCCGCCCGTCATCTTCGCACTCGGCGCCGAGGTGCCGATCGGCAGCCGGAACCAGAAACTCATTCCAACGAACCCAATATCAAGGAGACGACTGATGCCCACTGAAAGCCCTGAGCAGCAGGTTCTGATTGCTGGAGCCGGTCCCGTCGGGATGTTCGCCGCGTTCATTCTCGCGCGGTCGGGCGTCTCGGTCACCGTGCTCGAGGCCGGTTCGGAGCTGAGCACGCAGTCGCGTGCGTCGACGTTCCACCCTCCGACGCTCGAGATGCTCGAGGAGTACGGCATGCTGGACGCACTCCGTGAGGAGGGCCTCGACGTTCCCACGTTTCAGTACCGCGATCGCAAGGAGGGCCTCGTCGCGGAGCTCGACCTCTCGCTGTTGGCGCGTGACACCCCGTACCCCTTCCGCGTGCAGTGCGAACAAAGCAAACTCACCCGAATTGTTCTCGATCGTCTCGCGGGAAGCGACAACGCACGCGTGCTGTTCGACGCTCAGGTCACGGAGGTCGACCAGACTGACGACCGGGTGACCGTGCGAATCGCGGACGGGCGCGTCTTCACAGCCTCGTACCTCATTGGAGCGGACGGAGCGAGCAGCGTCGTGCGCAAGCAGGTCGGCGGAAAGTTCGGGGGGATCACCTACCCCGAGCGGTACATCGTCATCTCCACACAGGAGGACATCAAAGCGTGGATTCCTGATATTGCGTACGTGAATTACATCTCCGACCCCGACGAGTGGCTGGTGCTGCTCCGCACTCCTCAGCACTGGCGGGCGATGTTCCCGGTGCGCGAGGGCGTGAGCGACGAGCAGGCTTTGGATCCGGAGAACGTCCAGAGGCTCATGGGAACGATCGGAGACAAGGGCGGCGCGTGGCCGATCCTGCACACGACGCTCTATCGCGTGCACCAGCGCGTCGCGAACGCGTATCGCTTCGATCGGGTCTTCCTCGCCGGCGATGCCGCTCATATCAACAACCCGTTGGGCGGCCTCGGAATGAACAGCGGGCTGCACGATGTTTACCATCTCGCGCCGCTGCTCGCCGAGGTGCTCAAGGGCCACGCTGACGACCGGGCGCTCGACAGCTACGATCGCGAGCGCCGTCGCGTGAGCCAGGAGTACGTGGCCATTGAGACGGATAAGAACTGGCGGAAGCTCCGCGAGACGGACGAAGCGGAACGTCGTGCCTGGCAGGACGAACTGCGTGCGATCGTCGCGGATCCGATCCGTCATCTCGATTACGTCCGCGGAAGCTGCATGCTCTCGGCCAACGCGAATGCGCGGTCATGACGACGACGCGCAGCACCACGTACACGTGGTTGAAGAAGCACATCGCGTCGCTTCCGCGCGACGAGGGGGTGTTCCTGACCGAAGTCGACATCGCGCGTGAGGCCGGAACTTCGCGCACGCCTGTGCGGGAAGCGTTCATGCGACTGGCGTCTGAAGGCCTTCTCGAACTCATTCCGCGTCGCGGCGCATGGGTCGCTCCCGTATCCGACTCCGAAATCACGACAGTGATGGAGGCCCGCCAGATGGTGGAGGAGTGGTCAGTCAGAACGCTTTCGCAGCACGCGACGTCTGAGCTCATCAGTGAGCTCGATGGCTACCTCGACCGACAGAAGGCGGCAGTGAGTGATCCCGTCGCGTTCATCGAGGTCGACCGCGAGTTCCATACGGCGCTCGTGACGGCGACCGGCAACGACGTCGTCGCGCGCATGTACGCCGGGCTGCTCGATCGCCAGCAACGCATGGGGATGTATGCCGTGAGCGCAGACGCGGAGCGATCGCACCACGTCGTCGAGGAGCACCGGCGCATCGTGAGCGGAATCCAACAGGGCGAGACCGCGAGCGCCGTCGAACGTATGTCGGCGCACCTCGATCAGACACTGGCGGCGATGCTCGGTGCTACGGCGAACCGTGGTGTGCACGCGCGACGCACTGCGCTGGAAGGAGGAGTGGTATGAAGATCGCTTTGGTGCAGATCGCGAGCCCTGATGACGAGACCATCGAGGACCGACGGCATCGCGTTGCAGACCTCATCCGGAACGCTCCTCGGGCAGATATCTATATGCTTCCCGAGCTATGGACATGCGGATTCCTGTCGTCGGACAATTACGCAACAGCGGCGGAGCCGCTCAATGGGCCGACCGTCGCGCTGATGGCGCAGATCGCGCGCGAACGCGGCGCACATATCCATGCCGGAAGCATCGTCGAGCGGACCGAGGACGGACGGTTGCGCAACACCGCGGTCATGGTCGACACCGGCGGACACGTCGTGCATGCGTACAGCAAGATCCACGGTTTCGGACACGATTCGTCTGAGCGCGATCTGCTCGTGCCGGGCGAGCATGTAGAGATCACACCGACTGAGTTCGGCCGCGTCGCATCGACGACCTGCTACGACCTGAGGTTCCCGGGCCTCTGGGGGCGGATCGCGGACGGGGGAGCGGATGTGGTGTTCGTTCCGGCCGCTTGGCCCGCTGCGCGCGTCGATCATTGGCGCCTGTTCACATCGGCGCGGGCCGTGGAAGCACAAGCGTTCGTGATCGCCTGCAACGCGGTGGGAGAGCAGTCGGACGTCCCGTTCGGAGGACACAGTCGGGTGATCGATCCCTGGGGAAAGGTGCTCGTCGAGCTGGGGGAGGACGAGGAGATCGCTGTGGTCGATTTCGATCCGGGGCGCGTCGCGGACGTTCGTGAGACGTTCCCTGTCCTGCGGGACAGGCTCGATGACTATGAACGGATCACACTGAGCGGAGTCGGCCGATGAATCGCGTGATTTTCGATGTGCAATCCTTCTTCGCTTCGGATCCGCGCGTCATCGTCGCCGGGTACACCGGTGCCGACCAGGCCGGGGTCCGGCGTCACATCGATGAACTGGCGGAGATCGGCGTTGCGCCTCCGGAGAACATCCCAGAGTTCTACCCCATGCCGGCGTCTTCGCTGACGCAGGCTCGCGATATTCACTCGCCCGCTGCCGGATCCGGAGAAGCGGAGCCGGTGCTCCTGCGACGAGACGGACAGTACTTCCTGACGGTCGGGTCCGATCACACCGACCGCGAGCTTGAGGCGGAGTCCGTCGCCCGTTCCAAGCAGGTGTGCCCGAAACCGATCGCAAGGGAAGCGGTGTCGTACTCGTCCGAGCTGGAAGACGAGCTGTGGCGCACGCTGCATCTCTCGAGCGTTGTCGACGGTGTGGAGTACCAAGACGGTGCGGCGGCGCTGATTCCGCCGTTTGACGTGCTGCGCATCTATCGCGAACGATTCGGTGACGACGGTTCCGACCTTGTTCTCTTCGGAGGGACAGTGCCTCTGCTCGACGGCGAGTTCCGATACGGATCCGACTGGACGATGCGCCTGACGTTGGGCCATGAAACGATCACACATCACTACCGGGTCGCTACGGCACCGGTGAGAGCGTAAGGAGGCACGATGCCAAAACCTGAGTATGAATTCTTTCCTGTTGCAGACGTGGAATGGACACCGTGCGAGGGCAAGGTTCCCAAACTCACCGAGCGGATCCTCGCGAATGATCCCGAGCAGGGCCTCGCCTCGCGGATGCTGCGGTTCGAGCCCGGTACGGATACTTCGCCGAATGGTGCGCTCCGCCACGACTTCTGGGAAGAGGTCTACATCGTCTCCGGTTCGATGACGGACCTGCGGCTGGGTGAGACTTTCGGCGCTGGTGACTTCGCCTGCCGTCCGCCCGGTATGGAGCACGGACCGTGGCGGAGCGACGAGGGGTGCGTCACGTTCGAAGTGCGATACCGCGCTCAGTGACCACGAGGTGAACGCCGGACGCGGTGATCGCGAGTGCGATCACCGCGTCCGGCGTTCGACGGGTAGCCATATCGGTGCAGCTGCTGCCGTGAGTGCATATCAACTATGGGTTTCCTCCACAAGAAGGAGTTCGCGGCAGAACCTTCAATGCCCGCTTGAAGTGGATTGCGATCCACAGGTTGTGTAAACGAGTAATCCCTAGCCAAAGCCGATTTCTATGTCGCAGAATGTTGCCATCCACACCGTTGTCCACAGGTAGATTCCACAGAGCGCACGGCGTTTTGCCCAGCTGTTTCCACAGAGTTATCCACAGGCCACATTGTCGGGGTGCTAACGCGCACGTAGTGTGAGTCGGCGGCACCGATCATGGTGCTTCCGTCCGAATGTCAGTGGTTGCCGCTGCAATGGATGACGTGCCTCGCAGCGAGGCGCCGCACGCGGAGCGACGGATCCGCCCGAGAGGAGAGTCTGTGTCGATCAACGACGTCGTCGACGAGCGCCTGGGCGGCAGCCGAGAGCGCGAGCGCACGCCTCCGCACGATCTGCTGAGTGAGCAGTCGACGCTGGGCGGCATGCTTCTGTCGAAAGACGCCGTGGCCGACGTGGTCGAGGGGCTTCGCGGCAACGACTTCTACATTCCGAAGCACGAGGTGATCTTCGAGGCGATCCTCACGCTCTACTCGCACGGCGAGCCGACAGACGTCATCGCGGTCACCGACGAGCTGATGAAGGCGGGCGACCTGCAGCGCGCCGGCGGCGTCGACTACCTGCACTCGCTGACCTCGATCGTGCCGACGGCGGCGAACGCCGGCTACTACGCGTCCATCGTGCAGGAGCGCGCGCTGCTGCGCCGCCTCGTCGACGCCGGCACCCGAATCGTGCAGATGGGCTTCGACGGCGAAGGCGAGGCCACCGAGCTCGTCAACCAGGCACAGGCCGAGGTGTACGCGGTCACCGGTCAGGAGAACTCCGAAGACTACGTGCCGCTCGAGGTCGCGATCGGCGCCGCCGTCGAAGAGATCGAGATGGCCAAGGGCCGCGACGGCGAGATGACCGGCGTGCCGACGGGCTTCAAGGAGCTCGACGATCTCACGAACGGCCTGCACGCGGGCCAGATGATCGTCGTGGCGGCTCGTCCCGCTATGGGAAAGTCGACTCTCGCCTTGGACTTCGCTCGCGCGAGCGCGATCAAACACAACCAGCCGGCGATCTTCTTCTCGCTCGAGATGGGTAAGACCGAGATCGCGATGCGTCTGCTGAGCGCCGAGGGCCAGATCCCGCTGCAGAAGCTGCGCAAGGGCGACCTCGACTCCCGCGACTGGACCACGCTGGCCTCGACGCGCGGACGGATCAACGACGCGCCCCTCTATGTCGACGACAGTCCGAACATGACGCTGGTCGAGATCCGTGCGAAGTGCCGACGCCTCAAGCAGCGCGTCGGCTTGCGCATGATCATCATCGACTACCTGCAGCTCATGACGAGCGGTAAACGCGTCGAGTCGCGTCAGCAGGAGGTCTCGGAGTTCTCCCGTGCGCTCAAGCTCATGGCGAAAGAGCTGCAGGTGCCGGTGATCGCACTGTCGCAGCTGAACCGTGGTTCCGAGCAGCGCCAGGACAAGCGCCCGATGGTCAGCGATCTGCGCGAATCGGGCTCGATCGAGCAGGACGCCGACATGGTGATCCTGCTGCACCGCGACGAGGTCTACGACAAGCAGTCGCGCCCCGGCGAGGCCGACCTGATCGTCGCCAAACACCGCAACGGACCGACGGCCGACATCCCCGTCGCGTTCCAGGGCCACTACAGCCGGTTCCACGACATGGTCCAGATGAGCGACGGATTCGGCGAGGAGTCCTGACTGAACTGGCCGAATCCGAGTTGATTTGTCCATGAATCGTCCTGTTGGACATTCTGGCCGGATTCGGTGCGCTGGTACACACGGGCAAAACTGCCGCCCGGATAGACGACAAATTGATCTGCCCCACGGATTAGGTTCCAGTTTCGGGAGGTAACTGGCGGCCCGATCCGGAAGGCTCATGCTCACGCTCCGTCCCTACCCGATGGAGTTCCGCGCCCGCACTGTCGCGCTCGTGTGCGCCGGCACGCGGGCCAAGCAGACCGCGGTCGAGCTTGGCATCCACCCCGTCACGTTGTCGAACCGGATCCGCGAGGACGAGATCGACAGCGGCCTCAGGCCGGCGCCCCGCCATCGGAGTCAGACGAGTTGCGGGCGGCAAAACGACGTATCCGAGAGCTCGAACCTGAGCTGTTGATCGTCCGTTAGGCGCGGAAGTTCCTCGACGGGGAGCGTCCCGCCGAAAAGGTTCTTCCCGGTGAACGGCCGTCTCGTCGACGCTGGCGTCTCCATCGACCGCTGCTGCCGCATCCTCGGCGTCGCCTGGCAGCACTACTACCGCGTCAAGCGGTAGCCGATAGGGAAGGCTGGGTCTACTGCGCTGCGGTCCTCGACGCTTACCGCCGCTGGATCATCGGCTGGACGATCGGCTCGAAGCCGGACTCCGCCCTCGTCGTGAACGCACTGGACATGCCCATCCGCATTCGACGCACAGCCCCCGGCGGGATCGTTCACGCGGACCACGACACGCAATGGACGTCCTGGGTCCTCGACGAGAAGATACGCTCCGCGGACCTCCTGCCTTCCTTCGGATCAGCCGGCGAAGAGAGCGACAACGCGATGATGGAATCGTTCTGGTCATCGACGCAGCCTGAGCTCTTGAACCGTAAGAAGCGAAAGACCAGGGTCAAACTCGCTAATACGATCTTCGAGTACATCGAGATCTTCCACCACCGGCAGCGTCGACACTCAACATCAACGACATTCCCGCTGTCAGTCAGCGACCGCGGCTGAAGCCCATCGCGTGGGGCAGGTCGACCTGTCGCGAGTTCGTTACGCCCGCGGTCTAGGCTGCGACCCCGAGGCGGTCGGAATGCTTCGCGACCCTTTCGATTCGAGCCGTGCAGAAGGCTTACGCGTGCCCGGTCGTGCTGAGGAAGGTATCGGCGCTACGGCGCAGGTTGCAGTCGCGGTGAGCCTCCTCGCTACAGGCTTGCTCGTCGCGCTCGCAGATTAGTCGGCATAGGGGTTTCGCCCGCCGCCTCCTCCAACACTGGGGATCGGACCGCGATCCGGGGCCATGAGGGCCGTCTGGTACGGATTCTCCGCCTCGAGGTCGATGAACGAAATATTGGCATCAAGCAACGGTTGGAACTCCGCGTAATAGTCGGCCGGAACATCTTCCGACTTCAGGCTCGCCAGCGCGAGCTGGTAGTAGACGAGCCAGTACTCATCCCGCATATATGCAGGAGGCTGCCGCTTCTCGAAGCTCACCACGAACTCGTAGGCGGCCTGAAGGTGCGCTGTCGTGCAGGTTAGCAAAGCGATCGGCAAACAGTCCCCCGAGCGGACGACTTCCTTGACGCTCTCGTCAGCGAGTGATACTCCGTTCTTGAGAAGCAGGTAGATAATCCAGGTAGCGGCATCGGTCCGACGATTACCGACGTGCTCTTGCAAGATGTGGTTAAGAGCCCCGGCCCGTTCAGCGACGTTGCTGGAGCCGACTCGCATGAGAATGCGGCAAGCTGTTCCCATCGCGATCGGCCGCAGGAAGCCGATGGTGAGCAATCGATCACCGACTTCGATACGGACGGCATCGTCGACCGAATCAGGTTCGAGCGCGTTCTCAACCGTAACGAGCGCGAAGCGGAGAGCGCCATCTTCGTCAGCGCCTTCCTGCGACTCGATGGCCTGGTCAATCAGGTCGAGCAACTTGCCGACGGTGTTTCCGCCACGGAGTGTGACTCGCAGCTCGCGCATCCACCGAGGCCGCACCGGCGCCGGCAGTTCGGTGATCTTGGTCTTGCCAGGATGGACGGCGAGCTTCAGTACGGCGAGCGCATCGCGAAGGTGCCTTACGAAGTCTTCTGCCTCGTCGCGACTCGATCCGACGAAGAAGTAGTCGTCGATAAAACGGAGGAATCGGTGGTTCAGCTTGCGTAACTGCGCATCTACAGTACTGAGCATGATTTCTCCGACGATCGCCGAGGTCCCAGGTCCGATTGAGATGCCAGTTGTCTCCTTGCGACGAGCTCGACGGAGCTCAATGTCGAGCAGGTTCGCCCAATCAGTGCCGTCTTGCTGCTTGGCCTTCGCCGCTTCGACGCCGTGCACCGACCATGGGATCGCATGAGTGTAGATCGAGCCGTAGAAGTTCGTGATATCGACCTTCGCGCAAAATCGACTGCCTGGTACAACGAGATCCTCCGCGCTGGCCTGCTGGATCATGGCGAAGATTCGTCCATCGGCATGCTCGGCAACTCGTAGGGCGCTTGAGGGATTTTGTTCGATGTGTTTCCACTCGTCCCACGTCACCCGTAGTTGACGGACGAGCTTGGCGAACGTCCGCGGGTGGAGCACTTCCAAGCTCCGCGGAGCGAGATCGTAGCGCGTCGAACGGAGCGCGATGACACCGTAGCCGTCGGGACGCTCCACCGACAAAGCGAGGAGCTTGCTGGCGATGCCGGAAGTGAACGAGGCGGATACGAAGCAAGGCGGGAACTCATCGCCTCGCTTCGCAATCCGAGGGAATAGATGGTGTGCGAGGAGCCGGTTCTCGACCTTCTGAGCACTTAACGCCATCTCGTCTCCTCCATGGTGGGTTTCTACCCTCGTATTATCCAGGAGCGATATGGCTTGCTGGGGCTGTGTCATCCCTCGGACCGGCGATGGTTGTGAACGACCGGCTCGGCATCTCTTGAGCTCGTCCCGCCCGAGCAGTACAAGCCGTCCCGCCCGCTCAAGCACGACGGTGAGCTGGTGCTACGGGAGGCATCCCCGACCGTCAACGTTAGTCGGGGTTACCAGCGTGACAACCACGGCTTCACGACGCTGGTAGGTATTCTGCGAATGCTGGCGGGCTCGGTCGCCCCTGGCGGGGTGCTCCTGCGGAACAGGTGACGTTCCGGGAAGTGGTGGGGTTTCCGTCCGGGCTCGCAGCGTCGTAGACGCTGGCGAGCTACTGTGCGATGGCCATCCTTGCCGGAAGACATTCGGTTCCACTTCCCGACGTTTGCCAAACGTCTGCGCAGCTGAATCTGCGCGTGGTGTGGTGGTTGAACGCGTAGCGTGTTCGCGGGCGGTACGAACTGCCCCTAGTATTCGGAGCATGTGCGACGGGTGGAGGCGAGCTAGATGACCTACTCCGCAGCGCTCACGGCGAAGCTCTCCGGGGCCACTCCCTCTCAGCTGGGGCGCTGGCGCCGAAAGGGTCTTGTGGTGCCCGAGGTCAGCGCTGAGCGCCCTCCGCTCTATTCCTTCCGGGACGTGGTCGCGTTGCGCGCGTTCGTTTTTCTTCGGGCGCGGACGTCATCGCAGCAATTGTTCAAGGCGTGGGGATCGCTTTCCGAGCTCGACCTCGAAGAGGTGGTCGACCATCCTTCGACGTTCAAGTTCGGGACTGATGGGAAGACTATCTTCGTTGAGCTCCCAGACGAAGGCGTGGTCGATCTCACGAAGCGCCCGGGCCACTCGCTTGCGAGGTACACATTTGAGGACCTGTTCGCCGAGTTCAATGACTTCCGCGACAGCCCGGTTGTAGACCTCACGCGCCCGAGCAGCTATCTGACCGTGGATCCTCGAATGCTCGGCGGATTCCCTGTAGTCGAGGGTACGCGCGTGCCGTACGACTCCATCGTGCAGCTTGTCGACGGTGCCACGTTTACGGTGGAGGACGTCCCTGATGTGTTCCCGCACGTGACAGTCGAGCAGGCTCGTGACGCTCTCGCGTTCAGCGACTCGCTCCCTGGTGTCGCATGAGCGACGGCCGGCACAAGTTCTTCGTTGATGAGAACATCCCTCCCGCCTGCGCTGACATCTTCCGTAAGCCGTTCAAGCGTGCGCTGTTCAGGTCGTGTGCCGACGAGGAGCTCCTCGGAATGAAGGATGTGGCTCTCTTCCGCACACTGAGCGACCGTGGATTCTCAGTGATCATCACGCACGACAAGAACCAGCTCTTCCACGCTGACGAGCTCAACGGGCTGCGTGATGCGCGGCTGCATTGGGTCGGGATCGACAAGATCAAGGGCAGCGGCGCCAGCTATTACTCACAGCTAATTGCGGCCCTGTCTCTCGCGATCCCGCGCATCATTGCGGGCGACATCAGCGACCCCCATCGGTTCATGGTCAGTTCGGACCCCGCCCGCATGGAACGGCAACTGAGCATCGAACGGCTCTGACGCGCTCGGTGCCGCTCACATTCGCCTATGTTGCCTTGAGCCCGGCTCGAGCTCCCGCAGGCGTTGCGTGTTCCTCCGCGGGGGAGCGCGTCGCGGAACGCGCTGCACCGCTCCCGTGTGGAGCGAGGCTTGGCAGCGTGCACATTCTCGCCACATACGGTCGAGACTGTGCCCGGGCCAGTGGCCAACTATCGCGGAATCCGCGGAGTGTCTAACCGTCTCGGTGTGGAGCCTACATTCAGCGAGGAGCAGGCCCCATCACCTCGCACGGGCACCGTGTCGCGTTGGCTCGGCCTGTGAGCAATCGACCGAATCAGTGACGCTCACGGCCATTACGCCTAGGCGAGCACGGTGCGCGTCATCTCTTCAAGCTCGTCGAACACGCCGCCCACCTCATCGACGTGGCGGTCTTCCGGCTGGAACTCGCCATTGCTCCAGTGAGTGAATCCGTTGAAGTTGACCTCGGCGCGTACGACGGGCATCGAGAAGTTCGCGACGATCTGACGCCACTGCTCGATCGCGCGAACTCCGCCGACCGAACCGTGCCCGATGAAGGCGATGGGCTTGCCGACCCACTCGGCCCCCAACGAATCGACGGCGTTCTTGAATCCTCCGGGCACGCCGTGGTTGTACTCGGGCGTGACGAAGACATACGCATCGCATGCGTCGATCGCGTCAGACCAACGCTGCACGTTCGCGTCGTCATAGTTCTTGTTTGACACCATCGGATGGATCGGTGTCGTCAGCAATGGGACATCGAACGTCGCGAGGTCGATGAGTTCGAAGGTGCTCTCTCCGTCGCGTTGCGCAGCCAGGTCGTATACGTAGCGCGCGACTGCCTCCGTCGCGCGCTCGGTGCGGATGGAACCCAGGATGATACCGATCTTCACGTTCACGTTCCTTTCGTCGGGCCGTTGTCAGTGCACACTATCGCCCTCATCCCCTGCCTGGGGCCGGCCGAGAGAGCGTCTTCTCTGCGCGCCGTGCGCTCACAGCGACCGAGCATGTGTTGCGGATCGGCGTCAAGAGCGAGCGCTTCCATCACCTCGAGAAGCTGGCGCTCGTCGTGGCGGAAGTGGCTCTCCATGATCGCGGCGATCCCCTCCAGGTGCAGGGCGAGGCCCTTGGGGGTCGGCCGCTTTCGTGAGGGCGGACTGCAGGCCGACGACCGGATGAGCGATCATCGAGTGGTCCTGTTCCAGGGAACGCAGCTCCGCGGTCCAGGCGACGAGCCTGTCCCGCTCGCCGGTCTCAGACGTGCGCTCTGACGATGTTTCGCGCCGTCGAGGCGCGCCTGCCCGCCCTTCATGGGGCACCGATCACGAGGCGCGGCCAGTCCGCGAGGTCGCTCAGCAGGCGGCGGTCGTGCGTCGCGACGACGACCGCCGCACGGGTCGCGCCGAGTGCCTCCGTCAGCTCGTCGACGAGCGGGATGGACAGGTGGTTGGTGGGCTCATCGAGGATCAGCACGTCCGGACGTTCCGCGAGGCGCAAGGCGAGGTCCAAGCGCCGCCGCTGACCCTGCGAGAGGTCGCGCACACGGGTCGCGACCGCGCCGCCGGGCAGCAGCCCGAGGGAGCCGAGCGAGATCGCGTCGCGACCCGAGAGGATCCCCGACGAGCGCAGGCGGCCGAGGTGCTGGTCGAACGCCTCGCCCGCCGTGCGCGACTCGTCCTCGACCTCGGTCTCCTGCGCCACGAGCACGACGCGCGCATTGCTTCCCCGTCGAACGGATCCCGTTGTCGGTTCCAGTCGTCCTGCCAGGGCCGCGAGCAGCGTCGACTTGCCCGCGCCGTTCGGGCCCGTCACGAGAAGCCGGTCGCCCGCCGATAGGCCGACGCTCACAGGGTGCGTCAGCCGATTCTCGACGGTGATGTCGTCCGCGCGCAACAGTATGCCCCGCCCGGGCCGCAGGGCCGGGAACGAGAACGCGAGAGGCGGGGCCGGGACCGTCACGCGATGGGCCTCTAGCGCCGACTGCGCGCGTGCGACCGCCTGCACCACGCCGGGAGCGTGGCTCTGGCGTTGGTGCTTGCCGGTGCCCTTCGGGGGACGCCAGCCGGTCTGCAGCCGGTCGCGGGCGGCCTGTGCGGCGGTAGCGAGGCGCGCGTGCTCGAGCTGCTGATCCGCATGCTCCTGCTCCCACCGCTCGCGCTCCGCGCGGCGCCCCTCCTGCCACCCGGCGTACCCGCCGCCGTATCGGCGCGGCCGGCCGTCACGCGACGGATCCAGGTCCAGGAACTCCTCGCACGTGTCGGCGAGCAGCGCGCGGTCGTGGCTGACGATCACGACGCCGCCGCGATGATCGCGGATGCGGCGCGTGAGGAAATCGAGCCCGCCCGCGTCGAGGTGGTTGGTCGGTTCGTCGAGCAGCAGGAAGTCATGCTCGGCGCCCAGCAGGCAGGCGAGTCGCACGCGGTAGCGCTGACCGACCGACAGGGTCGTCAGGTCACGCTCCCGGTCCGCGCACGCGTCGAGTGCCTCGAGGGCGGCGTCGACGCGTCGATCCGCGTCCCAGGCGTCGAGCTGAACCGCCCGCTCGAGCGCCTGGGCGTATGCGTCGTCCGCGCCCGCGACGTGCGACGTGAGTGCATCGGTCGCGTCGTCCAGGGTGCGGAGCGCGGCGTGGGACGGCGCGACGGCCGCGCCGATCAGGTCGCCGACCGTCGTACCGGGCGCCGCATCGAGCTCCTGCTCGGCGACGCCGATCGAGCCGACGCGGCGCACCTTACCTTCGTCGGGAACGAGCGCACCGACGAGCAGGCGCAGCAGGGTGGTCTTGCCGCGGCCGTTCTCGCCGACGAGCGCGATCCGCGAGCGCGGCGACACCGTGAGGTCGACCGCGTCGAGCACACGGCGTCCGCCGCGCGTGACGCCGACTGCCGACGCAGTGATCTGCGCGCGGTCGCCGGCGGGAAGGGTGAGGGAATCCGAGGATCCCTGATGAGGGAAAGGGGTGAGGGACAAAATCGTCTCCGTGGCTTCGTTTCGGAGCCGGGCGACGACGTGCAGACAGCACGAAGCACACCGCCCGGCGATGACCGGAACGGCGGAGCGGGGAGCGGATGGACTCGGGCGCCGCCGTCAGGCGGTGCGGCGGAGACGCATCGACGCGATGCCCGCGATGTGCGCGGCGGCGAAGTTCCTCATGCGGCCCATGGTATCAACCGCACCGCAACACCGTCTCTCAGAGTCGTTCGATGATCGTCGCGTTGGCCATGCCGCCGCCCTCGCACATCGTCTGCAAGGCGTATCTCCCGCCGGTCGCCTCGAGGTGGTTCAGCATGGTCGCCAACAGGCGAGTTCCCGAGGCGCCGAGCGGGTGGCCGAGAGCGATGGCGCCGCCGCGCGGATTGAGCTTCTCGGGATCCACACCGGTCTCCGCGAGCCATGCGAGCGGAACCGGCGCGAACGCCTCGTTGACCTCGAACGCATCGACGTCGTCGAGCGAGAGTCCCGCGCGATCGAGCACCTTCTGCGTCGCTGGGATTACTCCCGTCAGCATGAGCAGCGGGTCACTTCCCGTCACAGCGAACGAATGGAATCGCGCGCGCGGTCGCAGTCCGAGGGACCGGGCGCGCTCCTCGCTCATGATGAGGGCGGCCGAGGCGCCGTCCGTAAGCGGTGAGGAATTCCCCGGGGTGATGCTCCAGGAGACGTCGGGGAAGCGCGCCGCCAGCTCATCGGTGCGGAAAGACGCGGGAAGGTCGCTGAGCGCCTCGATTGTGGTCGAAGGGCGGATCGTCTGGTCGGCCGACACGGCGATGCCGCCCGCGCCCACCGCGATGATCTCGTTCTCGAACGCCCCAGACGCCTGTGCCGCAGCGGCGCGGCGGTGGGAGAGCGCGGAGAAATCGTCGAGCTGAGCACGGGAGAGGCCCCACTCGGCAGCGACCAACTCGGCCGAGATCCCCTGGCCGACGAGCCCGTCTGGAAAGCGCTCGGCGACGGCCGCGCCGTAGACGTCTTCGCCGAGCGTCGAGTACCCGATGGGATTGCGGCTCATCGACTCGACGCCGCAGGCGATCGCGATGTCGTAGGCTCCGGCGATGATGCCCTGCGCGGCGAACGCTGCGGCCTGCTGGCTGGATCCGCATTGCCGATCGATCGTGACGGCCGGGACTGCTTCCGGGAAGGACGCACCGAGCACGGCGCTGCGCGTGATGTTGTAGGTCTGCTGGCCGGTCTGCGAGACGCATCCCCCGATGACGTCGTCGATCAGCGACGGATCCAGCCCGCTGCGCCCGACCAGGGCCGCGAGGGTGGTCGCGAGGAGGTCGGTGGGATGGACGGGATGGAGCGCTCCTCCCGGCTTGCCTCTGCCCGACGGCGTACGCACTGCATCGACGATGACTGCGCTGCGCATGAAGGCCCCTGTCTTAGATCAGTCGCGGGTCGAGCGGCGGTCGGCGCTGACCGTTCAGCGAAGGTATCGCAGGGAATGCGCCGTCGTCCATGGTGCAGGAGAGTCGTGTTCGGGCGTCGAGGCCGTTCGCTCGGTGCTGACGGTTGCGCAGATGCGCCCCATTAAGCTCGCCCTATGGCTACTCTGAGCGACGTCGCCGCCCGCGCCGGTGTCTCGGTCTCGGCCGTTTCGCGCGTGCTGAGCGACGCACCCGAGACGCGCGTCAGCGACGAGACGCGAGAGCGCATCAAACAGGCTGCGCGCGAACTCGACTACCGGCCGAACTCGGCGGGCCGGGCGCTTCGCTCCGCGCGCTCAAACGTTGTCGCGCTGGTGGTTCCCGACCTCATGAACGCGATCTTCATCGAGCTCGTGCGGGGTGTCGAAGACGCCGCGATCCAGCACGACTACCTCGTGCTGATGGGGCGCACGGAAGACATCGAGCCCGGAGACGAGCGCGCGCGCAAACTGCTCGGGGAGGGGCGTGTCGACGCGCTGCTCCTGCAGCCGGGGGACCGACCGCACGTCGTCGACGCGATTGCGGGATTCGCTGCGACGAAGCCCGTCGTGATCCTCAACTCCGTTGAGGCGAACTCTCCAGGATCCGCCACGATGCCCGACGAGGCCGGCGCGCGAGTCGCCGTGCGTCACCTGATCGAGCTCGGACACAACAAGATCGGGTTCGTCGGAGGTGTGCCCGGTAACCCGACGAACGCGCGACGCGCGAGAGGCTTCCGCAGCGAGATGGCGGCCGCGGGCGTGCAGGTGGACGACCGTCTCACGACGGAGTTCGGCTACACACCCGACGAAGGCGCACGAGCCGCCGAGAAACTTCTCGGCGGTGACGAGCGCCCGACCGCCATCTTCGTGGCGAACGTGAACGCCGCCATCGGCGTACTTTCCGCGGCGCGGCGGTTGGGCGTATCGGTGCCCGCGGACTTGTCTGTCGTGGCGCTGCATGATTCGTGGACCGCCGAGAACTCCTGGCCGCCCCTGACTACCGTGAAGATGCCGTGGTACGAGCTTGGGCAGCGCGCGTTCGACGAGGTCTATCGTCGCATCCGCGGCGAAGAGCCGACGAGCATCGTCGTCGATGATCCCGCTCCCCGGCTGATTGTGCGCGAATCGACGTCCCGGCCGCGTTAGGGATCCGCCACTTGTGCGCCGCAGACTTCATGTGCATACTTACGTGAGCAAACGTTTGCGCGTTGCATGTCGCTTCGATGGAAAATCGCATGACCCTCATTGTCGAGTCAACGTGATCACTTCCCTGTGGGCGTCGTCACGCCAGGCGGCGCGGGGTGTGAGGGAAAGCGTCGCAGTGCTCAAACGTTTAAGTAGAGGGCGTCCGCGTCCGACAGTTCTTCGAAGGGGAGTGGACAAGTGGTAGATGACGTTGATAGGCCGTTGGACGGAATCACGGTTCTGGATTTCAGTCAGTTCCTGGCCGGCCCGGTCGCGGCGATGCGTCTCGCAGATCTCGGCGCGCGCGTCATCAAGATCGAGCGCCCGGGCACGGGCGACATTGGCCGCACCCTCGCGTTCGCGGGCAGTATTGCCGACGAGGAGACGGTGTCGTTCCATGCGATGAACCGCAACAAGGAGGGTATGACGGCGGATCTGAAGAATCCCGCCGACCTCGATCGCGTTAAGGATCTCATCGCGCACGCCGATGTGATCGTGCAGAACTTCCGTCCGGGCGTGATGGAACGCATCGGCCTCGATTACGAGTCGGTCAAGCAGTTGAACCCGCGCCTCGTCTACGCGAGCGCGAGCGGATACGGCAACGATGGCCCGTGGAAGGACCGCCCGGGCCAGGACCTGCTCGCTCAGTCGCTGTCGGGGTTGCCCTGGCTCAGCGGATCCGGTCATCAGGGGCCGGTGCCCGTCGGGCTGTCGATCGCCGACCACCTCACGAGCTGCCATATCGCGCAGGGCGTGACGGCGCTGCTGCTGCGTCGCGAGCGCACCGGCAAGGGCGGGCTCGTCGAGACGAGCCTGCTCGAGGCGATGCTCGACCTGCAGTTCGAGATGCTTAGCGTGCACTTGAACGATCCGTCGGTCACGGTTCAGCGCGGCGGCGACCGGTCGGGACACGCGTTCCTCGCGGCCCCCTACGGCACATACCCCACGGCAGACGGTTTTCTCGCGCTCGCCATGAATCCTCTCCCCAAGCTCGGTGACCTGCTCGGCATCGACGAGCTGATCACGTTCACTGAGGAGGAGGCTTGGTCGAAGAGAGAAGAGGCGGAAGCGCTGATCGCCGCTCACCTGGCCACCAAGCCGACGCACGATTGGCTCGATGTTCTCGATGCCGCGGACGTTTGGTGCGCGCCAGTGCTCACCCTCGAAGAGCTCGTGGCGCACGACGGGTTCGCGTCCATCGACATGGTGCAGGAGGTGCAGCGTGACGCGTCGCTCACCCGATCCGGCGAGCCGTTGGCGCTGAAGACCACTCGTGGCCCGATCCGCGTCGACGGGCGCTCGCTCACGAGCGACGTCGCTTCGCCGAAGCTCGGTCAGCACGACGCCGCGCTGCGCGACGAGTTCGGGTGGGAGCCGGGGGCATGACCGTACTGCAGGGCATGACATGGGATCACCCGCGCGGCTACGACTGCATCGTCGCGGCGTCGGCCGAGTACGCGCGCACGACGGGCGTCGAGATCCGCTGGGAGAAGCACCCGCTTAGCGCCTTCGAAGAGGCGCCGATCGAGCAGCTCGCGGCGCAACACGATCTCATGGTGATGGACCACCCGCACATTCCGCAGGCGGCCGAGACCGGCGCGTTCGCCGAGCTTGACGGCCACGGGTACGACGGCGCACTCGCGGATCTCGCAGCGCAGTCGGTCGGTGCCTCGCACGCCACCTACGCATACGGCGGCCACCAGTACGGTCTGGCGACGGACGCCGCCGCCCAGGTGGCCGTGTACCGCCCCGACCTCATCGCGGATCCGCCGCGCGACTGGGACGCCGTGCTGGAGCTGGCTGCAGAAGGTCGCGTTGTCTGGCCATCGAACGCGGTGCACGCGCTCTCGAGCCTCGTGACGTTCACGGCGAATGCCGGGGCGCCTCCGACGAGCGAGGCAGGTGTCTTCCTCGATGAGGAGGTCGCGCGGGGATCGCTCGATCTCATGCACCGCCTTGCGGAGCTCGTCCCGCAGGAGAACCTGGCGCAGAACCCGATCGACGTGGCCGAGATGCTCGCGACGAGCGACACGCACGCCTATGCGCCGCTCAGCTACGGGTACGTGAACTACTCGCGTCCGGGCTTCCGCGCGAACCGGCTGCAGCACATCGACATCCCGCGGGGAAAGGCCGGCGTTGCCGGATCCCAGCTGGGCGGCGCGGGTATTGCCGTTTCGGCTACGGCCAGCGACCTCGACGCCGCGCGCGCGTTCGCGATCTGGCTTGCATCGGCCGACGTGCAGCGGGGGGTCTACTACGACCACGGGGGTCAGCCCGGTTATGCCCCCGCGTGGGACGACAACCGATTGAATGACGACAGCCTCGACTTCTTCCGCGGCACGCGGGCGACGCTCGAGGGAGCCTCGGTCCGCCCCAGGTTCGCCGGCTGGCCCGAGTTCCAGAATCGGGCATCGGTCTGGACCAGCCAGGCCATGCGTCGCGAGATCACAGACGACGAACTGCTGCGCCGGTTCCGCGGCGCGGCCGAAGAACTACTGACGAAGAAGGGCTGACATGCGATTCGAAGACCGTTACTTCGAGGACTACGAGGTCGGCGAGAGCCGCACGACGACGGGCCGGACGATCACCGAAGCCGACATCGTCACGCACGCCGGCCAGACGGGAGACTTCTTCCCGCACCACATGGACAAGGTCTGGGCCGCGACGCAGCCGTTCAAGAAGCGCATCGCGCACGGCACGCTCGCCATGTCGATCGCCGTGGGGCAGACGGCGGGCGACATCAATCCGCAGTCGATGAGCTACGGCTACGACCGAGTAAGGTTCATCGCGCCGGTGTTCATCGACGACACGATCAGGGTCACCGCCGAGATCACAGGCAAGCGCGACCACACGAAGCGTCCTGACGAGGTCGGATACGTCGACGAGCTCGTCAGCGTCGTGAACCAGGCCGGACAGACCGTTCTCGTACTGACGCACGTGTATCTCGTCAACAAGCGGCCGGCGGGCTGAGCCGATCTCCCCCGCGCGACGGATGTGCGCGAGGGAGAGCGCGGCGAGCATGGAAGCATGAACGCCGCAGACCTCTTCTCGCCGTACGACGTCAGACCCGGGATCCCTCCCGCGCGGGTGCCGTGGGGATCCGTCGGGATCTTTCTCGCGATCGCCATCGTGCTCGGGTGGATCGTCTGCCTGCCGCTGTGGCTCGGTGACGGCCTCGCGTCGCCGATGTTCCAGCTCATCGCGGCGGCGTTGATGGCGACGCCGACGATTGCCGCGCTCATCCTGGTCTTCACGACGGTGCCGAAGGGCGGCCGCGCGCGATACCTCGGATTGCTGCCGTTCCGGCCCGTCGGCAGGAAGATCCTGCTCTTCCTGCTGTGGCCCGTCTTCTTCCTCGCCGTCGCCTTCGGAGCGATGTTCCTAGCTGCCGCCCTCGGTTGGGCCGAGATCGACTACGACCTCTCGCTGCTCACGAGCCAGCTCGAGGCGCTCGGGTCCGGCGACGTCTCCCTGTTTCTCGCGATCCAGTTCCTCGCGCTGCCGCTCATCGTGATCCAAGCCACCGTCACCGCGTTCGGCGAGGAGCTCGGCTGGCGCGGATACCTCACGACGGCCCTTTCCCCGCTCGGCTTCTGGCGATCCGCTCTCATCATCGGCGCGGTGTGGGGACTGTGGCACGCGCCGCTCATCCTGCTCGGCTACAACTTCAACCGCACCGACCTGCTCGGCGTCGTCTATATGGTCGTGTTCTGCCTCGTCGTCGGCGTGCTGCTGCAGTGGAGCCGGTACTTCACGCGCAGCATGTGGCCGGCCGCCGTCGGCCACGGCGCGCTCAACGCGACCTTCACATATCCGCTGTTCTGGGCGACGCCGGAGACGACCACGCTCACGGGAAGCGCGCTCGGCATCCCGGGGTGGATCCTGATGGGCGCGGTCATCGCGATCCTCGTCGCCTGCCGAGCCTTCCGCCCCGAGCGCGACTGGAAGCCGAAGACGGATCCGCGCGCTCAGACCGTCTCGAACGGCACAGCGGCGTAGGCTTCACGGATCCGGTCGAATGCGGGGTGATCGGTCGACCACACGTGCTCGTCGATCGACGCGATCGGGCGAATTCCCGCGCCGGATCCGGTCGCGAACGCCGCAGCCATCCCCGGGAGGTCGTCGAGCGTCACGGTTTCAGAAGCCCCGCCGATGAGAGCCTGGGTGACGCCCGCGAGGGCGTCGCCATCAGCCCAGACGATGTCGCCGTCGCGGACGAATCCGATGTTCCACGTGGGCCCCTCCGAGAGCTGCCCGTTTGCGTCGACGAACACCGCATCGTCGTAACCGGCGCGCTGGGCGAGGCGGCGCTCGTAAAGAGCCCCGAAGAGGCCCGTGTGCTTGATCTCGGGATCCTGCCGCCCGAATACGGTCGACCGTACCCGCAGCGGTGTCGGGGCGCCGACCGGCGCGGGCCGTGGAGATACGAGGATCCGCGGCGACGCGTCGGTTCCCGGGCGCTCGAGAGTCAGCGCGGGATCGAACAGCGTGATCCGCACGATGACGCTCTCGGGTTCGTCTGCGATCGCTTCGCGGATCCGCAACCGCACCAGATCCGGGTCAAGGCTGACGTCGAACAGCGCATGGCAGTCTGCGACGAGTCGATCGAGGTGCTTTTCGAGCCCGCGCACGCCGCCTCGGTGCACGCGCACGGTCGTGAAGTGGCCGAGCCCCGCAAAAGCGAGGGCCCGGAGATCCGCGGGCGAGGGCGGAACGCCGTCGATCAGCTCCATGTCATCAGTGTCGCACCTGCACAACTACGGCACGTCCTGCCGAAACCCGGGCTCGCGGCGCGCCAACTCGCGGCGGAGCGCCGCATCTGCCGTAGTTGTGCACCGGGCGACCCGGCACAATGGATCTATGCAGCGTCCGCGCGTCCTGCTCGTGGACAACTACGACTCGTACACCGGCAGTCTCGAGCAACTGATCTGGCAGGTATCGGGTGCGCGGCCGCACCTCGTGCAATCCGATCGCATCGACCTCTCGGCGCTCGCCGCATACACGCACATCGTGCTCGGCCCTGGCCCCGGAAACCCGCACGACTCCGCGGACGTCGGGCGCGCTCTCGAACTGCTCGAACAGGCGCGCGTGCCGGTGCTCGGCGTGTGCCTCGGGTTTCAGGAGATGGTCGTCGCCGCGGGTGGATCCGTCGAGCGCGCGCCGCGTCCCGCTCATGGCCTCATCGAGGAGGTCGCGCACGACGAGTCCGCGCTGTTCGCCGGGATCCCGAATCGCTTCGCCGCCGTGCGCTACCACTCGCTCGTCGCCCGAGAACCCGCGCAGTTCCGTGTGACGGCCCGGTCAGCAGACGGCACGCCGATGGCCGGCGAATGGCCGGACCGCGGCTGGTGCGGGGTGCAGTTCCACCCCGAGTCGATCTCGACCGAGTTCGGTGCTCGTATGATCGAGAACTTCCTCGGGGCAGGCTCCGGGCCTGTCGAGGTTCGGTCGCGCGCAGCGGAAACCGACCGCCGCCCGAGCGCCCCGTGGCAGCTGTGGTCTGAGCGGGTCGACATCGAGGCGGATGCGGAGGCGATCTTCGCCCACCTCTATGGCGACGCACCCTCCGCCGTCTGGTTGGACAGCGCACACCGGGCCTACGGCATGGGCCGGTACTCGATCATGGGCGCCCCGGACGGGCCCCGCGACCATGTCATCGATTCGGCAGACGTCTGGGACGACCTGGATCGCCGTCTCCGCGCACACGCTGTCGATCCGGCGCCGGGGCTCCCGTTCGCGGGCGGTTATGTCGGATACGTGCCCTACGGCGCGAAGGCGATCGGCCGCGACGGCGAGGTCGCCCCGCAGCTCGTCCACCTCAGTCGATTCCTCGTCGTCGACCACGAGGTCGGGGTAGTCACTATCGCGGCGATCGGCCCGGGGGAGGACCGCGACGAATCCGAACGATGGATCGTGGCCACGCGCGAACGGATTCGCGACGTGCCCCAGCCCGGACCTGTGCCGGCAACGGCGCTCGCGGGCCCCGTGTCCGCCTCGGTTACGCGTGACGAATACTTCGCTGCCCTTGCAGAGATCCGCTCCTGGCTCGCGGCGGGCGATTCATACGAAGCCTGCTACACCTATCTGCTGCGTTTCCGATTCGGCGGATCCGGGCTCGATGCGTATCGAGCGTTGCGGCGCGCCAACCCTGCCCCATACGCCGCCTACCTGCGGCTGTCGCGTCGTGAGATCCTGTCCTGTTCGCCCGAGCGCTTCCTTCGTGTGGCACCCGACGGCAGTGCCGAGACCAAACCGATCAAGGGCACGGCGCGACGCCGAGCAGATCCGTTCGAAGATGCGGAGACGGTGCGCTCGCTCGCCGCGGATCCGAAGACGCGCGCCGAGAATCTGATGATCGTCGACCTGCTGCGCAACGATCTCGGACGGATCAGCGCCCGCGGATCCGTTGAGGTGCCCTCACTCATGGCGGTCGAGAGCTACGCGAGCGTGCACCAACTCGTGACGCGCGTCGTCTCCGAGCTCGAGGTGAGCGGAGTGCGCGCGGCAGAGGCGCTGTTCCCGCCCGGTTCCATGACCGGGGCACCGAAGCGACGCACGGTCGAGCTGCTCGACGAGCTCGAGGCGGCACCTCGCGGCGTCTACTCGGGCGCGCTCGGGTACTTCTCGCGGTGCGGCTCCGTCGACCTCTCGGTCGTGATCCGCACCGCCGTGGTTGAAGACGGCGAGATCGCGATCGGCACGGGTGGCGCCATCACGTTCGACAGCGACCCCGAAGCAGAGCTGGACGAGACGATCGCCAAGAGCTCGGCGATGCTTCGAGGCTTCGGCGCGCGCCACCCCTGGGAGTGAGCGTCTGCCGCCCCACAGACGAGGGGCGGCAGACGAGGATCACTGGATCCCGAGTGCTCCGAGGATGGCATCGCGGTTGGCGTTAACAGCGTCCTCGTCATATGCGACATATCCGTCGCCGACGGAATCGACCCCGTCGAGGCCTGACAGCGGAGAAGCGGCGAAGCCTGCGTTGACGGCCGTCTGCCCCTCCTCGCTCATCAGCCAAGCAGCGAGCAGTCGTGCCGCGGCCGGGTGCTCCGCTTTCGTCGAGATCATCGTCGAGTTCTGAACGCCGGTGTACGGGGCGAGCGCCGTGTTCTCGATCGGGGCGCCCTCGGCTTTCATCGGGTTGGCAACCGAATCGAGGCTCGGAAACACCGCGAGGCCTTCACCGGCGACCATCGCCTGCGATGCGGGAATGGCGCTGTCGACAAGCCGATAGTCCTGTGCAGACAGCGATTCGAGATACTCGGCACCGAACTCTTCGTAGAGAAGGTTGTACTGCGCAAGCCACGCGACGATCGAGCGCGGATCGACGAGCATCATCTGATCTTTGAACTCGGGCTCGAGCAGATCCTGCCATGTCTCCGGCGGATCCGTCACGAGCTCGGCGTTGTACGAGACGCGCACAGGAGCGATCTGCGTGACGAACTGGCCGTCACCAACGAACTCTTCGGGAAAGTCAGCGTACGTGGGCAGGTCGAACGATGCGACCTCGTCGGTCCATCCGTTCTCCATCGCCTCCTTGCTGAAGCCGGTCTCGCTCATTGTGATGATGTCGGCGCTCGTCGCTCCGGCCTCCACCTCCGAACGGAACCGGATCGGCATCTCCGCACCGACGAGGCGGAGTGCTTGCATGTCGACGCCCGGGAACTGCTCCTCGAAGGCGGGCTCGATCACCTCCATGTTGTCCGGGATGAACGCGGTGTACCACGTGACGACGCCGCCCTCGTCGAGAGCCTCTTGGTAGAGGTCGGCGTAGACGCCCATGTCGGCGGTGTCGCTGTCATCGGGCTGTGCCGTCGTACTGCCGACCGAGCACGACGCAAGTGCTCCGACAAGACCGGTCGTGACTGCAGCTATAACGATGCGTCGCTTTCTGTGACGCGGGTGGCGATGGAACATGTGATCCTCCTTGATCAGTTCCGAATGGTGGTCCTCACGCCCCCGGCTTCTGCACGAGTTCGACGTGCACGCCGTTGGGGTCGATGAAATAGGCGACGGATCCGCCTTTGAGGAGGCCGTCGACGGGGTGCACGATGTCAGAAGACCGGGCGCGGTAGCCCATGCCGGTCAGCTTCTGCCACACAGCACCGAGGTCGTCGACGTAGAGGGCGAAGTGCAGAGTCGCCGTGTCCCAGGGGTAGCCGCTCTTGTCGGCGGCATCGTCGCCGTCGAAGTCGAGCAGCTCGATCAGGTCTCCCTCGCCGGGGATCCCGAGGAACTGCACCTCGCATGCCGTGTCGTCGGGCGCACCCCACACGGTTGCAGCCGAACTGCCCGACCGGCCATGGCCGCGCAGCTCGAGTCCCAAGCCATCGACGTAGAAGCGCAGGGAATCGGCCATGTTTCGGACGGGCACGCCGATGTGCCAGAAGCCAGTGATCACGAGTGGTTCTCCTTTGTGGCGGGACGCATCGCATTTCAAGATATTCATAAACATGGATACGTACCGGGGAGGCTAGCCGTTCGCGAAGGCCGCCGGCAAGAGGTATTGCGTGAATGCCTTGAAGGCTCGCGTATCAGGCGCTACGCTCGACAAATGCCTCGAATGATAATCATCATTCGGTCGGAATCATCGCAACGGTGGGATGAAGGAGACGCAATGGAATCGGCTGCACTAGAAGCGCGGCTTGCAGCGCTCGAGCAGAAGGTCGACGAGTTCGAGGCCAAGGATGAGGTGCGCGCGACGCTGCTCGAATACTGCCGTCTGAACGACGTGCTGACGGAGGTCGACGCGCTCGTCGACCTGTACACCGACGACGCCGTGCTGACGAATCCCGCCGGCCGCCACGAGGGCAAAGAGGCGATCCGCGCATACCTCGAGAACTTCTTCGACGGATCCGTCAAGTTCTCGCGCCATCACGCGCTGCAGCCGGTGATCACGATCCCTGAGCCGGGGGTCGCGCACATCGACTCGTACTTCATCGCCCTGCTCGGCAAGAACGGATCGTCGAACATCGCCATCGGGCGGTACGACGACACTCTTGTGAAAACCGACGCCGGCTGGCGCTACCGCGTCAAGAACAACGTGATCGTCGGCATGACGACCGCCGACAAGGGCTGGGCGAACGGCTTCGACAGCGGCGCACCCATCGAGTCGGCGGGGAGCTGACATGGAATTCGGCATCATCTTCGGCAACATTCCGAGCAGTGTCTCCGAGCGCGATCACTTCGACTCGATCCTTCGTCAGGCCGAGGCCGCGCAGGAAGCCGGCATGACCCACCTGGTCATGGGCCAGCACTTCCTCTTCGAGGACTCCCGCTGGTTCCAGCCGGTGCCCGTGCTCGCCCGACTCGCAGGCGAGCTCGACGACAGCATCTCGCTGTGCACGCAGATCCTCATCGCGCCTCTCTATCCGCCGGCCCTGTTGGCAGAGGAGCTCGCGACGCTCGACGTCGTGACGGGCGGGCGCCTGAAAGTCGGCCTCGGCATCGGATACATTCCGAAGGAGTACGAGACCTTCGGCGTGCCCTTCAAAGAGCGCGGCAGCCGCCTCGACGAGACGATCGAGATTCTCAAGCAACTGTGGACCCAGGACCGCGTGACCTTCCACGGCAAGCACTTCACGCTCGACGACGTGGCCGTGCAGACGAAGCCGCTGCAGGATCCGCACCCGCCGATCTGGATCGGTGCGGGCAGCGACGCGGGGATCCGCCGGGCGGCCCGCGTCGACGCGCACTGGCCGATCACGCCGCAGGCCGAGGTCGACACGCTGCCGGGCCTGCTGGGCAAGTTCTTCGACTTCCGTGAGCAGGCGGGCCTGTCTCGCACCGGGCGGCAGCCGCTGCGCCGCGAGATCATGCTCGGCGAATCGCGGGAAGACGCACTCGGGCGCGCGGTCGCCGCGGCCAGCGAATGGTACTTCAACATGTCTCGACAGGGCACGGGCGCTTACGTCACGCCCGACGAACTGCGCGCGTCGGTCGAGAAGACGATGGCGGCGCACTGGGTGCTCGGCACGGCCGACGATGTCGCCGCGCAGCTGCGCGATATCGCGGCAACCGTGCCCGTGGACCCGATCATCACCCGTGCCAACTGGCCGGGGATGACGTCCGACGACTCGGTGGAGTACATCCGCCGTCTTGGCCGCGAACTCGTGCCGCAGATCAAGGACTTCGAAGGGGTGGACTCGCTATGACCGGTCAACTGGAAGGGCACCTGGTCCTCATCACGGGCGGCGCGCAGGGAATGGGCGCGGCGATCGCGCGCAAGGCTGCCGATGAGGGTGCCGCCGGCATCGGGATCCTCGACCGCGCAGATGCGGAGCCGGTCGTTGCGGAACTGCGCGAGCGCGGCGTGACCGCGGTCTATGTGCCCGTCGACCTGCGCGATCGCGAGGCGACGACGGCCGCTGTCGATCGCATCGCCGAAGAGCTCGGCGGCCTCGACACTGTCTTCAACAACGCCGGCATCGTGGAGCGGGCGTTTACGAACGACGTCGACTTCGACACGATCCCCGAAGACCTCTGGGACATGGTGCTCGACATCAACCTCAACGGCACATGGATCGTCTCGCGCGCGGCCGCGCCCCACCTCAAGAAGTCGACGCGGGGCCCCGCGATCGTCAACGCGGCGTCCGTCGCGGGCAAGGTCGCCTACAGCCACACGGCGTACGGGGTGTCGAAGGCCGGGATCATCCAGTTGACGAAGTCGATGGCGATGACCCTCGCCCCCGATATCCGCGTGAACTGCTACTGCCCCGGTCCCATCGAGACGGCCATGAGCAGCACCGCAGTGGCGGCCGTCGACATGGATGTGCGCGTGAAGTCGATCACTTCCGCGAACCTCCTGCCCCGTATGGGGCGCCCTGAGGAGGTCGCCGACCTCGCGTGCTTCCTCGCCGGCGATCGTGCCGGATACATCACCGGCTCGTCGTACGACATCGATGGCGGAACCCTCGCCTGGCGCGGTCAGCGCGAGGACTGACTTCTCCACCCTCATCACAGCAGACAAGGACGTCACATCATGAGGAAAATTCGCACTCTCTCCATCGCGGGTGCTGCAGTTGCGGCTCTCGCGCTCACCTCCTGTTCCGGGCCCGCGGCGACACAGTCGAGCGGCGGTGGCGGCGGCGACGGTGAGCCGCGCACGCTGAAGGTGCAGGAGATCTTCTCCCCGGGCGACACGTTCGCCGACTCCACGCAGGCGTGGGGCGACTATGTCGAGGAGGCGACCGACGGGTCGCTCACGATGGAGTACTTCTGGGGCAACGCGATCGCCCCGACCAACGAGGTCGCATCGGCGATGAAGGACGGGCTGATCGATGTCGCCCGTCAGCAACCGCCCTCGGCCCCCGCAGACTTCCCCGTCATGAACTGGCTGTCCGAGGCCGCGTCGATGAACGTCGCCGCGATGCCCGCCGGTCTCTTGCAGAAGGTCGGCGCGCACATGCAGTTCGTGATGAACAGCGAGAACGGCACACCGGCGCTGAACGACGAGATGAACGGTCTCGGCGTGCAGTCGCTCGGCGCCTTCGCGATCGTGCAGCAATACGACATGCTGTGCCGCGACAAGCTCGAGACCCTCGACGACTTCAAGGGCGTCAAGGTGCGCGTGGCCGGACAGGCCTGGGTCGAAGAGGCCGAGAACCTCGGCATGGAGCCCGTGACGCTGCTGCCCGAGGAGATCTACGAGGGCTACCAGCGCGGCATCGTCGATTGCGTGATGACCTACCCGACGCACTGGATCGCGACGGGCCTGTGGGAGCTCGGCGGCGAGTACGTTCCGGTGAAGTTCAACGGCTGGAACCAGGACGGCCTCACGATGAGCAAGGACGTCTACGACAGCCTCAGCGACGAGGAGCGACAGGCCGCGCACGAGGGCACGCGCGAGTGGCTGAAGTCCTACATCCTCAAGCAGCTCGACGGTTACTGGGAGTTCCTCACCGAGAAGGACCAGCACGACATCGGCACAGCCGAGGTGCAGGACGACGTCGTCGCGGCGATCGATGCTCACCACGACGACGTGCTCGGCGGGCTGGCTGACAAGGCCCCCGAACAGATCGAAGACGCGCAGGCGTTCCTTGACGAGTACCAGGCGATGAGCGACGAGTGGGAGGACAAGGTCGCAGACCTCGGGTTCGACATCGACGCGAACGGTGCCCAGGGACTCGTGGACAGCCTCGAGGATCCGACGAAGCCGCCGAGTGAGCAGATCGACCTCGAGCCGTGGCTCGACGAGGTCATGGCGGCGTCGTTCCCGACGGGCGGGGAGTGACGGACAGATGAGCGAACCCCCCGTCACGACGACGGCGTTCCGCAGCCCGGTGGCGAAGGCGAATGCCCCGCTGCCGGGCCCGCTGGGCGCGATCTCGAAGGTCGTGTGGGGGGTGTTGTTCGTCGTCGGCGCGGTCGGCCTGATCGCGCTCTTCCTCACGACCGTCGCCGAGGTCGTGCTGCGCACCTTCGGCGGTTCGAGCATTCCCGGCGGCACCGATCTCGTGTCGAAGTGGTGGATGGTGATGACCGTGTTCGCGGGCATTGCGATCGCCCAGCACGCCGAGGGCCGCATCCAGATCGACTTCGTGATCGATGCGCTTCCGATCAGGTGGCGCCTCCTCGTCGACACGATCGTGCTGATCGTCGTGGGGCTCGTGGGCCTCGCGTTCACCTGGCTCACCCTGCAGGAGGCCCTGCACCAGATGAGCATCGGCGAGTACGCGCCGATCGGCAATCGCCCGATCTGGCCGTTCCGATTCGTGCTGCCGATCGGATTCTTCGCGTTCTCCTTCGCTTGCGCACTGTCGATCGTGCACCTCTACCGCGTCGGCTATCCCGATCCGGCGGAGAAGCTCGAGAACCCGATCGAGATGAATGGGAGCACCGTGTGATGCGCGAGTTGAAAGCGCTCGAAGCGCGCCGCGAGGCCGAGATCTCGCCCAGCATGAAACGCACGTCGTCGATCGTGACGATCGTCGCCGTCGTGCTCGTCGTCGCCATGGCCTGCCTCATGTACATGACCCCGAACCCCGTGGTCATCGGCGCGTACGGGTTCGTCATGCTGCTGGCGCTGATGGCCATCCGCATCCCCGTCGGCATCGCTCTCGCGGTGGTCGGCGCGCTCGGCATGTATATGACGAGCGGCATGGACGCTGCACAGAATATGATGCGCGCGACGCCTTGGTCGTCGACCGCGACGTGGACGCTCAGCGTGATCCCGATGTTCGTGCTGATGGGCATGCTGATGGAGCGGTCGGGCCTCGGTGCCGACATCTTCACCGCTGTGCGCGCGATGGTCGGCCGTACGCCCGCCGGGCTCGCGATCAGCACGAACTTTGCGGGGGCCGCGATGGGCGCCGCGAGCGGGTCGACGCTGGGCATCGTATACGCGCTCGGCCGTTCGGGCATCCCGGCCATGGTGAAGGCCGGTTACGACTCGCGCTTCGCGGTCGCCTCCGTCCTCATGGCCGGAACGGGCGGCCAGCTCATCCCGCCGAGTATCCTGCTCGTCGTCTACGCCGGCATGGCGCAGGTGCCGGTCGGAAAGCAGCTGATCGCCGGCGTCGTGCCGGGCGTCCTGATCCACGTCGCGTTCGCCGTGATGATGCTGATCCTGGTGCTCATGAAGCCGTCGCTCGCGCCGCGAGGCCCGGTCGAGAAGCTCGGTGCGTCCGTTCGCGCTCGCCGGATCCTCGGCCTCTGGCCGGTCGTCGTGCTCGTCACCGTCGTTCTCGGCGGCCTGTACGGCGGATTCTTCACCGCGACGGAGGCAGGCGCGTTCGGCGCGCTCGCCGCATGCATCATGATCGTCGCCGTGAAGGGCACGAAGCGGTTGCGCACGTCCGTGTGGCCGTCGATGCGCGACACGATCGTCTCGACCGGATCGATCTTCCTGATCATCATCGGCGGCACGATGTTCGGTCGCTTCATGACGCTCACGGGAATCCCGCGCGCCTTCTCGCAGTGGCTCGAGGCCATCGGCGCCGGCACGATCACGTTCATGCTGCTCGTGCTCGTGCTGTATCTCGTACTCGGCACCTTCATGGATCCGGTGCCGATGATGCTGATCACGGTGCCGATCCTGCTTCCGGTCGCGATGGAGGTCGGCGTGGATCCTCTGCTGTTCGGCGTATTCGCGGTGCTGCTCGGCGAGCTCGCGGTGCTCACCCCACCCGTGGGCGTGCTGCTGTATGTCGGGCACAAGATCGCACTCGAGTCGGGCGTGCAGATGTCGATCGGTCGCGTGATCCAGGGAGTGATGTGGTTCTACCCCGTCACGATCGTCTTTGCGATCCTGCTGATCCTGTTCCCCGACTTCTTCCTCGCATTCCCGAATGCGATGAACGAGGCGGAGTGATCGAGGCCCCGCCCTCGCATACGCGGGGGCGGGGCCGTCCGGTCAGCGGTAGAACCGGCTGAGGAACTCCGAGCTCGCGCCGGAGAACCGCACCTCCGGCCAATCGGCCGGTTGCGGGTCACCGTAGACCCACACGCTGTCGCGGTCGCCGAGGTGCTCGTCGCGCTCTGACGCCGGCAGGTAGTACATGTACGACATCAGGCGGTCGGCGAACTTCCAGCGCGAGCCGTCGCGCCGGTACTCGTCCTTGTAGCGCAGCGCGACGTGGAACGCCTGGCCGCTCCGTACCACTTCGGCATGGCCCGAAAGCAGGCCGTACGCGCGATCCGGCTCCCTCTCGTCGAAGCGAACGACGTGCCCGTGCGGGAAGTGGTTCGACGTGTCGAGGGACGCCCAACGGCCGCGGTAGGTCGACAGGATCTCGTCGATGCCGCGCGCATTGAAGACGCCGTCGGCCGAGTGCAGCTCCGCATCCTCGCAGAACGTCGCGCGCACGCCCGCCTCGTCGAACTCGTCCATGATGAATCCGTAGAGCACGCCGAGGTCCTGGATCTCGGCGCGATCAGCGAGGCGCGCCAGTCGAGCGTCGTCGTTCATTCCGTTTCCTACGCGGATCATCAGGCGCGGAAGCTCGGCTTGCGCTTCTCCATGAAGGCGTTCGCGCCCTCAAGCATGTCGTCGCTGCCGATCGCCTGGATCAGCATGCCGAGGCCGCCGCGCATCGAGTCGGCCGACTGGTTCCACCAGATGTTGCTCGAGACCTTCACGATCTCGAGGTAGCGCGGGCTGAGCGCGTGGATCTCGTCGGCCCAGCGCTGAACGGCCTCGTCGAGCGCGGTCTGGTCGGCGACGACCTCGTTGACGAAGCCCATGTCGAGCGCCTGCTCGGCCGAGTACCGGCGGCACAGCATCGCCATCTCCTTGGCGCGCTTCTCGCCGATCTGCACCGGGAGCAGGTTCGTTGCGCCGAGCACGGGAGCGGACCCGACCTTCGGGCCCGTCTGCCCGAACGTCGAGCGCTCGGTCGCGATCGCGAAGTCGCAGGCGACGACGAGTTCGTTGCCGCCGCCGGCCGCCGGGCCGTCGATCGCCGCGATGACGGGGCGCGGGCACGCGCGGATCGCGTCGACGAGCCGCAGGGATCCCTCGAAGAGCGAGCGCACGGTGAGCTCGTCGGCGTCGCCGAGGTTCGCGAGGAACCCTCCGGCGCAGAAGGATCCGTCGACGCCGGTGAGCACCACGACCTCGAAGCCGGCGGCGGTCTGGAAGGCCTCCGTCATCGCGACGGCCATCTCGCGGTCGTAGGCGTTCTTCCGATCCGGGCGGTTGATCCGGATGGTGCGGATGCGGTCGGTGTCGATGACCTCGATGTCAGCCACACGTACTCCTTCGTTCGGTATTGCGGGAATCATAAATCTATGATCATGATATGCGGGAACGTGTCAATGTCGATAGGGAGTCGCAATGAGTGTGTCGAATCAGGTGGGTCTGATCACGGGCGGAGGGTCGGGGCTCGGTCGCGAGATCGCGCTGCTGACTGCCGCGGACGGCGGGAAGGTCGTCGTCGCGGATCGCGATCTCGTGGGGGCCGAGGAGACAGTGCGGCTCATCACGGATGCGGGCGGCAAGGCGCGCGCGGTGGCGATGGATGTGCTCGACGAGGCATCGGTGATCGCCGCGTTCGCCGCAGCCGACGAGTGGGGACAGCTCGGGTGGGCCGTCAACTGCGCCGGCATCCACCCCGATGACAGCGACGTCGCCGACCTCGACATGACGCAGTTCGACCGCATCATGGGTGTGAACATCCGCGGGGTCGTGCTCAGCCTGCGGGAAGAGATGAAGCGTTTTCGCGAGCACGGCGCGGGAGGCGCAATCGTCAATATCGGATCCACGCGCTCGCTGCGGGCCATGCCGGGATCGGTCGCCTACGTCGCCTCAAAGCACGCGGTGGTCGGCGCGACCGAGACGGCGGCGCTCGAGGGTGGGGCGATCGGCGTGCGAGCCAATTGCGTGTGCCCCGGGGTGATGGCGACGCCGATGGTCGCCGCCCGTCGCGCCGAGAGCGAGGAGACCGAGGCTCAGTATGTCGACCGCGTCGGCGGCGTGATCCCGCGCATCGGCGAGCCTCGCGAGGTTGCCGAGGCGGTTCGATGGCTGCTGTCCGACTCGGCGAGCTACGTCACCGGTCACACGCTCGTGGCCGACGGTGGGTACATGGCGCGACCCTAGGTTCGCTCACCGGAACGCATCCCACTCTCTACAATCGCACAGGTTCTAGTAGAGTTTGGGATGCGTTGGTTCTTGGCGCAAAGCCAACCTTCGCACGTTCCGCTGAGTGATACGAGGAGGTTGGCTCATGGCTGACGAGGATTTCGAAGGCCCCGACGTGATCGTGGCGGGTGCCGGCGGCGGCGTCGTCGCCGCACTGCGAGCAGCCGAGCGCGGCCTCAGCGTGCTGTTGGTCGACGCGGACGAGCAGTTCCGTCGCGGCAATAATACGTCGATGTCGACCGCGATGATCCCCGCGATGGGCACGCGGTTCCAGAAGGCCGCCGGCATCGAGGATTCTCCGGAGACGTTCGTCGCCGACGTGGCGAAGAAGACGGGCGGCGACTACAACGAGGTCGCGGCCCGTGCGCTCGCCGGAGTGAGCGCCGAGCTCGTCGAGTGGCTGAACGACAGCGTCGGCCTCGACATCGACGTCGTCACAGACTTCGCCTACCCCGGTCACAGCGTCAACCGGTGCCACTCGATCCCCGGGCGCTCCGGATCCGCGATGCTCCAGGGCCTCCTGGCCACGCTGAACAAAGAGGAGCTCGTCGATGTGATGGCCCCGGCGAAGCTCGTCGACGTCATCGTGGAGGACGGGGTCGTGGCCGGTGCCGTCGTCGAGACGCCGGGCGGCACTGAAGAGATCCCCACCCACGCGGTCGTGATCGCGACGAACGGTTACGGGGCGAACCGCGAGCTCGTGGGCGAGCACATCCCCGAGATCGCCGGCGCGCACTATCACGGCGGCGAGTACTCGCGCGGCGATGCGCTGAAGATCGGAGCCGCTCTCGGTGCCGCGTCCGACTACCTCGACGCGTACCAGGGGCACGCCGGGCTTGCCGCGCCGTCCGCCTCTCTCGCGACCTGGGCGACTGTCATGCACGGCGGATTCCTCGTGAACACCGCGGGTGAGCGCTACGGCAACGAGACATCCGGGTACTCCGAGTATGCCGCGCAGTCGCTCGCGCACGCCGCCGACGGATCCTTCATCATCATCGACCAGCGCATCTACGATGCCTGCCAGTCGTTCCAGGACTTCCTCGACGTCGTCGAGGGTGGGGGCGTCAAGTGGGGCGAGACGCCCGAGGAGCTCGCCGCGGCATATGGCATCGACCCCGCGGGCCTTGCGCGCACGCTCGAGGAGACGCGCCGCCTCGCCGCGGGGGAAACCGATTCGCACGGCCGCACGTTCTGGGAGGCACCCCTCGAGGGGCGCCTCGCCGCGATCCGCGTACAGCCGGCGCTGTTCCACACGCAGGGCGGCCTGCGCGTCGACGAGCATGCGCGCGTCATGACGGAAGAGGGCACCGCGATCGCCGGTCTCTACGCCTCGGGCGGTGCGGCCGCTGGCATCTCGGGGCACGGCGCCGCGGGCTACCTCGCCGGCAACGGGCTGCTCCCCGCCCTCGGCCTCGCCTATCTCGCCGCGGAGGACATCGCTTCTCGTATCCCGTGACCCGAGCGACCGACGCCCCCGCCATAGGCGGGGGCGTCCGTGTAGCCGCGTCACGATGCGTCGATTCTGAATGGCATGATTCGTCCGCTCACATGGACGTCCGAGCCGAACGACGATAAACTGAATCGGATCTGATGAAATGATTCAGGAGGTGGAGATGATGAAAGATATGACTGTCGCGATCGAAAGCGCTCGCGCGGCCGCAGGGCTGTCCCAGCGAGCACTGGCCAACAAAACCGGCATCTCTCAGGCCACACTGAGCCGGATTCTGAACGGCGAGCGTGTCGCGAAGATGCCGGAGATCATTCTGATCGCTGACGCCACGGGGTGTACCGTTGCCCAGCTCACAGGCAGCGCGGTTGCGGCGCGCGTACAGTGCGCAGCCCGCGCCGCGAACGGGTCGAGCATGGCTTCGATGCGGCAGCGGCTTCTTCACTACATGGAGCTGGATGCCTATCTCGACGACCATGCGATTCCGGCTGCGTGATGTCGGCTTCGACCGAGCAACAGGCGAAACAGGCCGCCGCTGACTTCCGGCGCAAGCACCGGCTCGGAGTGCAGCCGCTCGGTGATCTCGTTGCGCTGATCGAGCAAACGACCGGCCACGACGTGGCGGTTCTCGACGCTGGTCCGGACGAGCACGGACTCACGATGCGCGACCCCGCGCGAGGGCGGATCTTCATCGGCGTCGCGCGCAGCCGAAAACCGATGAGGCAGCGCAGCACGCTCGCGCATGAGCTCGCGCACCTGATCTTCGGAGATCAGGCGGAGGATCTCGGCGAGCGTTCACCCGAGGAGGTCCGAGCGGATGCTTTCGCCCGGCACCTGCTCGTCCCCGTCGCGGGCGTGCGAGATCTTCTTGGCGATATGCGTGATGTCGCTGACGGTGCCCTCTCCGCTGTTGTGCAGCGTTTCCTCGTGTCGCCCGCCATGGCGGCAATCGCAATGCGCGATGCGGGATGCGTGACATCAACTGTCGCGGCGAGCTGGATGAGGACTCATACACCGCAGCTGGCGACGCGCTTCGGTTGGAGTGACTTCTATGCAACGTTGCAAGACGATTCGGACCGACTCCGAGCGCCGCAAGGGTTGGTCTCTCGGGCGATCGCCGGATACGCCGCGGGAGTCGTGAGTGTTCAGACGATCGCGACACTGCGCGGGGTCCCGGCCGAAACCGTTGAGTCCGAACTCGCTGAGATCGGCGTGGTGGCGAACGTCCCAGAACCGAGCGAGTTCGAACTCGATGAATTGCCGGACATCGATATCGACCTCAGTGGTCTGGAGGACGACGGCACGTCATTATGAGCCAGCGCCCGATCATGGATGCCGGCCCTGGCATCAACTTCTTCTCGCTCAACAAGGAACGACTGCTTTTCGCCACGCTCGGGGCTCTCGCGATTCCCGAGATCGTCGAGACGGAGATTCTTCGGAAGGCCCAACAGGATCGGCGGTTTTCGGCCGCGCAGCGCGTGATGGGTAAAGTGCCCGAAAGTTTGCTCGAGGTCCTGTCTGACGAAGTCAACGACGAGCTCGCCGCTGCGGTGCACCGCATCGCAGGTATGCCGATCTCGGAGCGCGCTCGATCGGCCAAGGACTTGGGCGAGACGATGGTCGTGGCGCACGCAGTCGCCGCAGCCGAGCGCGGTGACGGGGTTATCGTGCTGATCGACGACGGCGGTGGCCGCCGAATGGCAGCCCGCGAAGCGGCCCGCCTAGAGCGGCTCCGCGGTGCGGGAGATAAGCGCGGAAGCATCCATCTCATCGACACCGTGTGGGTGTTGAAGACGGCAGCCGGGCGCGAGTACCTGCCGGACCGAAGCGCTATGCGCGATCTTTACCGGCGATTACGAGGCCTCGACGACGGCCTCGTACCGATCGACGATACGGGCCTGCTTGATTTGCCCTGCTGGTCGTAAATCGTCTGACGCAACGCCGCTACGACAGCGCTCATCCAAGGGAACCTCGTCAACGCGTCACCCTGCACCTCGTTGCGGTCACCACACCGTCGGCGTGATGTTCTCCCGCGACGCGACCTGACTCTCGGCTATCACGTAGAACGTGAATGCCGTGCGCCCGCCGGGGCCGCGCTCGGGCGGGACCGGGTGATCGGCCCACCACCGCTTGTATGCCTCGTACGAGGCCTCGTCGGCGTAGTGCATCTCGGCGATCCGGTACAGCTCGACGCTCTCCGGCACGGGCGAGACGCCCCCTGACGTCGAGGTCACGGGATAGAGCACCTTGTTGAAGACGATCTGGTCGAGATGCGGGTTCGCGAGCAGATCGGGCGCGTGCACGTTCCACAGCCACTCTTCGTACGCCTCGGGGGAGACGCCGTCTTCGATGACGTATCCCAGCAGAGCCTTGTACATGCCTCTCCCTCAGTCGATGGTCCAGGTGGTGGGAGTCGGGTCCGCGCCGAATCCCTCGAGCCGCACGCGAAACGGGCGGATCCGGACGCCGAGCAGGTTCTCGTCGACGTCGTCGTCCGACCGAATGGGCGCGCGCGTGTTCCCCGCCGCGCGGTGCGCGTTCGAGTGCGCACGGAAGACCTCTCGCGTCCACTCCGCCGGCATGAACTCCGCGTCGCCGCGGATCGACACGAGCCGGTTGGGCAGCGTGCCGAGATCGAACACGTGCGGCGCATCGTTGCGGATCATCGCCGACGGTTCGCCGACCCACGTCACGAGCGTGCGCGGATTGCGCCGCCACTGCGCGATGCGCGCGTGCGACGCGCGCTGCACGAGGTCGACGCTCCAGTCGTCGGCGAGGAAGGCCGTGATCGACCGGGCGACGGGGTAACCGCCGCGGTCAATCGTCGTGACCTGCGCGAACCCGGCCTCCTCGCGTACGAAGGCCGCGGCCGACTCTGCGGGCGTCATCGTTCTCCTCCGGTTCGCAGGGCCGCGGCGCGCAGCGCGCGGCCGACGTCGCGGGGCGTGCCGCCGAACGGCAGCGCGTGGATCGCGTCGAGGATCCGCCCGGCGTGCACGGATCCGAATCGGTGCGTCAGCAGCCGGTGAGCCTTCTGCCGCAGCTCGCCGCGCGTGAACGCCCGATCCGCGTCGCCGCGCGGGCGGTCTGCCGATGCCGTCAGCACGGATCCGTCGGAGAGCGTTACGGCGACGCGCGCGGGTCGCCCGTGCGGGTATCCGACGTCGAGCTCGGGGTCGTGGACCACGCGCACGCGGGATGCGAGCTTGCGAGACGACGCCACGGTCTCGGCCGTCAGGGTCGTCTCGTCCAGCCCGCCGTGGACGAGCGCGACCGCGACCGACGTGGGCACGCTGAACCTCGCCGCGAGCTCGGAGTCTGCGATCTCGTCGAACGCCGCGGCGGCCGCGAACGCGCGCACCTCGACGTCGACGATGTCGGCCGCGTCGATCGGCGGAAGGCCGGCGACGGCGTCGTTCACGCCGTGCAGGTGAGCGCACGTCGGATGCTGCTTCACGTACCCGCCGAGAACCTCGTACGAGGTCCATTCCCCGATCGGTGCCGGATCGAGATCGCGCGCCGCGACCGGTCCGAAGTGCCGTTCGAGAGCGCTCGGGAGGGGGTTCAAGCCGCTCACCGCAGCGACGCCGAGCGTCAGTCCGAGCTGGGCGGAGGCACCGAGAAAGGAGTGGCCGCCATCGGCGCCCGCGAAGATCGTGGCGGCGTCCGTGAGCAGCACGGCCGACTGCGCGAGCTCGATCGCCCGCGCGCTCGCCGCGGCGTCGCCAGGGCGCAGCAGGCGGGCGACACCCGCCGCGACGCCCACGGATCCCCACGTGCCGATGTCGTGCACGCCCGGGTTCGTTCCGCCCATCGCACGCCCGAGGCGTACGCCCGTCTCGTAACCCGCGAGCACGCCGGACAGCAGGTTCTCGCCAGACAGGTCCCGCTCCTCCGCGAGCGCCAGCAGCGCGGGAACCACGTGCGAGGCGGGGTGGCCGCGGCCCGGCCGGTGCCCGTCCTGCAGCTGGTCCGTTGCCCCCGCCGACGCATTGAGGAACGCGGCGGTCGTCCCCGGCCAGCCGGCGCGGGATCCGATCACCGTCGCGCCGCCTGCCGCGCCGCCTGAGACCATCTCGTCCTGCAGCGCGCGGATCTCGCCGCGGCGGCTGCCGAAAGCGATCGTCGCGATCGTATCGGCGACGAGATCCACGACGCGATCGCGCACCTCGTTCGGCGCATCCGCGAACGACATCGTCGCGTTGTGCGCTGCGCGAGAGCCGTGCTGCGGCGCGGGCGCGCTCACGATGCCGCCACGTGCGTCGAGCGATCGCGAATCAGACAAGAACAGCTCCGTTCAGATCTTCGGTGAAGAAAGCGGCGGGCACGGAGAAGTCCGCGCCCGCCGCTGCGCCAGGATCAGCCGCCGAGGTAGGCGGCCTGCACGCGTTCGTCGGCCGCAAGCTCGTCGGCCGGGCCCTCGAGCGCGACCGCGCCCGAGTCGAGCACATATGCGCGGTCCGCGAGAGAGAGCACCTGCCGGGCGTTCTGCTCGACGATCAGCACGCCGATCCCGCGCTCGCGCACGGCATCGATCGCGTGGAACACATCCCACGTCAGCTTCGGCGCAAGACCCGTCGACGGCTCGTCGAGCAGCAGCAGCTTCGGCGCGCCCATGAGCGCGCGGGCGATCGCGAGCATCTGCTGCTGGCCGCCGGACATCGTCTCGGCGATCTGGCTGCGACGCTCGGCGAGGATCGGGAAGATCTCGAGGATCTCCTTCTCCGTGAAGCCCTTGCGGTCCTTCTTGCCCCACGCGCCCATGCGCAGATTGTCCTCGACCGTGAGACTCCCGAACAGCGCGCGGTGCTCGGGCACGAGCATCATGCCCTTCTGCGCCACCCGGTGGCTGTCGCCGAAACTGACGGCTGCGCCGTCGAAAGCGACGGATCCGCCGAGCTGCTTCACCTCGCCGACGATCGTCTTCAGCGTCGTCGACTTGCCGGCGCCGTTCGCGCCGACGATCGCGACCACCTCGCCCGCGGCGACGGTCAGCGACACCCCGTGCAGGATCTCGAGCCCGTGGTACCCGCTCTTGACGCCCTCGACCTCAAGCAGCATCGCCGTACTCCTTTCCGAGGTAGGCGGCGACCACATCGGGGTTCGCCAGCACCTCGTCGACATCGCCCTGCGCGAGCACGGCACCCTGATCCATCATCACGACCCGGTCGCTGAGGCGGCGCACGGCCGCCATGATGTGCTCGATGAACACCATCGTGACGCCATCGTTCTTGCGCAGCGATTCGAGCAGTTCGAGCACGGGCTCGCGCTCAGACGGCACGAGACCCGCGAGCACCTCGTCGAGCAGCAGCACGTGCGGGTTCATCGCGAGCGCGCGGGCGAGCTCGAGGCGCTTCTGCACGGCGGTCGGCAGGGATCCGCTCGTCGCGTCGGCCCACCCGTCGAGCCCCGTGCGGGCGAGGATCATCGTCGCCTCGTCGCGCGCCTTGCTCTCGGGCCGCACACCGCGGCTCTGCACGGCGATCGTCACGTTGTCGATCGTCGACAGCGTGCCGAACGGACGCATCAGCTGGAAGGTGCGCACGAGGCCGCGCTGGGCGAGTGTGTGCATCTTCTTGCCCGTGATGTCCTCGCCGCCGAGCTTCACCGTGCCGGTGTCGGGCGCGAAGGCGCCCGTGATGCAGTTGAACAGCGTGGTCTTGCCCGCGCCGTTGGAGCCGATGATGCCGAGGATTTCGCCCTCATCGACCGAGATCGTGACGTTCTTCAGGGCCTGCAGGCCGCGGAACGACTTCGACAGACCGGTGATTTCGAGAAGTGCCATTACTTCTTCCTCCGTCCGAGGAACGTTCCGACGATGCCCTTGGGCAGGAGCAGCACGAAGGCGATGAGCACGACGGCGTAGACGAGGATGTCGAGTCCGTCGAGGCCCTCGAGGAAGCTCAGCCACTCGGGCGGATGCCGCAGCAGCTCGGTGACGAGGTCGCTGAGCGGAGCCACGATGACGGCGCCGAGCACGGGGCCCCACAGGGTGCCCACGCCGCCCACGACCGCCGTGATGATCGCGTTGTTCGACACCGTCGCGCCGAAGGCGAGGTCGGGGTCGATGAACATGTAGAACTGCAGGTACAGGGCACCGGCGAGCGCCGTGATCGCGGCGGAGATCGCCACGAGCGTCAGCTTGTACCGCAGCGTCGGGATGCCGACGGCCGAGGCCGCGAGCTCGTCGTCGCGCGTCGCGATCGAGAAGCGTCCGGCGCGGCTGCGCAGGAACCAGATGCAGAAGAGCATGACGATGACGAGCATCGCGGTGCCGATCCAGAAGTAGACAGGTGACCCCGCGCGGAACTGGAACATGCCCCAGTTGTCGCCGAACATGACCGGCACGGTGAAGCCGACGGTCTTGTTCAGAGACTCGTTGCCGATGACGAACAGACGCAGCATTTCGGCGAACGCGAACGTCGACAGGGCGTAGTACGCGCCACGCAGCTGGTAGCGCAGCGCCAGGTAGCTGATGCCGACCGCGGCTGCTGCGGAGATGACCATGCCGACGATCATGCCGAGCCACGGCGTCAGGCCCACTTCGACGAGCAGGAACGCCGTCGTGTAGGCGCCGATGCCGAAGAAGGCGGCGTGCCCGAAGCTGAACATGCCGCCGAAGCCGCTCATCATGTTCCAGCCCACGCCCATGAGGGCGAAGATCAGGATGCGCATGGCGATGCCGAGTTCGGCGGCGGGCAGGATGAACGGCAGGACGATGCCGAGCACGAGCACGGCGCCGACGAGCACGAGGTTCCACGTGTGGTTCGAGCTCGATACGCGGCGCGAGATGAGCGTTCCGGTCGCGGCCGCCGGCTCGGGCTGGCGCACGGTCTTGGTGCTGAAACTCATGAGGACCTCCCGAAGATGCCCTGCGGCTTCGCGAAGAGCACGAGCAGGAAGACGACGAAGACGGCGAGCAGCGGTGACTGACCCGGCAGGATCAGGCCGCCGAGCTGCTCGGTGAGCCCGACGATCAGGCCCCCGACGAGAGCACCGGGCACATTGCCCATCCCGCCGAGCACGACCACGACGAACGCCGTGAGGTTGAACGTCGCGCCCGCTGTGGGCTCGATGGTGGTGAACGGTGCGACGAGGGTGCCCGCGGCTCCCGCAGCGGACGCGCCGAGCGCGAACGTGATGATGTAGATCCGCTTGACGTTGATGCCGACGAGGCGTGCCCCCTCGGGGCTCGCGGCCACCGAGCGGATCGCGGTTCCCATGCGCGTCTTCTGCAGCACGATCCAGAGGAGCGCCACGAGCACGAGGGCACCGACGAACGCGTAGATGCGGCTGACGCTCACGCTCGCGCCGAAGATCTCGACGCCGAAGTCGCCCGGGAGCGACACCGACTTGGGGTTCGGGCCCGCGATGATGAGCAGGAGGCTCTCGAGTGCGAGCGCGACGCCGATCGTGATGAGCAGCTGGGTGTGGATCGGCGAGCGCATGATCGGGTTCAGCAGTCCGGCCTGGATCCCGGCGCCGATGAGCGCCATGACCGGGACCGTCACGATCAGCGCGACGTAGGGGTGCAGGCCGAGCGCGTTCACGGCGGCGTACGAGACGAACATCGCTACAGCGACGAGCGCGCCGTTCGCGAAGTTGATCACGTGCAGCACGCCGTATACGAGCGTCAGGCCCATCGCGATGAGGCTGTAGACCCCGCCCGTCAGCAGACCGGTGACGAGCGCCTGGATCAGCACGGTCGTGCTGCCCGAGACGATCCCGGCCACGACCGAGGCGATGACGAGCAGGCCGAGCGCGACGAGCATGGTGCGCGTCGATGGACGGCCGTTCGCGCGCCTCGCCGCCTTGGGCGGTGAGGGGGTGTTCGCCTGCGGTTGTGCAGGCGCCTGTGCCTGGGGAGACATGGAGGCCTTCTTTCTACGGGGCGTCGTCGCCGAAAGCGGGGAGCACGGGCTCGCCGGACGCGGCATCCGTCGGATGCACCGGCACGATCTCGCCGTTCAGGATCTGGACGACCGCGACGGTCGCGTTCGCGTTCTGGCCGGTCTCGTCGAAGTCGACGGCGGCGCCGTCGTTGACGATGATCGGCTCGTACGTGCTGTCGGCGATCGCGTCGCGCACGTCGGCGGGCACGGCGCTCTCGGCCTCGGCGATCGCCTGCGCGATGATCGAGACGGCGTCATAGGTGAGCGCTGCGCTTGTGCGCATAGGCTGCCCGAACTCCTCCTCGAACCTGTTCGCAACGTCCTGGGCGCGCTCATTGTTCGGGTTGATCGCGTAGTTCGCGTTCAGATACCCCGCGCCGCCGTTCGGGGCGTTGTCGATGAACTGCACCTGGTCGTACCCGCCGTTCGCGACGCCGTACACGGCCTTGAGATCGGCGGGCGCGATCGACTCGGCCGCCTTGGAGATCAGCAGGCCGTCGTTGTAATAGCCCGACACGGCGAGAATGTCGACTCCGCCCGCGAGCGCCTGCTGCACCTGCGTCGAGTAGTCGCTCGCCGCGGGGTCATAGCTGATGGCGTTCGTGACCTCGAACCCGGCCTCTTCGCTCTCGGCGAGGAAGCCCTGGTATGCGGCCACACCGAAGTTGCCCTGCTCGTAGAGGTAGCCGACCTTCGTTATGTCGGCGCCCGTCTCGTCGACGATCTCGCGCAGGTACTCCGCGGCGCGAGCCCCCATGATGCCGCCGGAGGGCTGCACACGGAACGAGTAGGTGTATCCCTGTTCGAGGATGCTGTCCAGCGCCGAGACGTCCATCACGAACGGCACGCCGTTGCGCTCGGCCGTCGCGGCGATGTTGGCGCTCGTCGCGCTCTGGTAGGTGCCCACGAGCGCCGTTGCGCCGTCCTGGATGAGGCGGGTCGCCTCCGCGGAACCGGCCTCGACGTCGCCCTTGGTATCCGCGGCGTCGAGCACGAGCTCTGCGTCATCGAAGTCGCCGACGCCCGCGGCGTTCGCGTCGTCGACGGCCATCTGCGCGGCAGCGCGCATCTGCTGGCCGTCTACCGCGTTCGCGCCGGTCACGGGGTGGAGGGCGCCGATGATGATGTCGTCGCCGGGCTCGCGCTCGGCGGCGGCTGCCGAATCGCTGAGCGCGGCGGATCCCGCGCACCCGCCGAGAGCGAGTGCGCCGGCCGCCAGTGCTGCGACGATCGACAGCGTCCTTGCTGGTGTGTTCACGGCGTTGTGTCCTTCGTCTGCGGAGAGTGTTCCTATTTGCGGAACATCATTTTTGACGGATGAGTGAGAAGTTACACGATCTCGAACTGTAATGAAATCAGGTCGCGTGATTCTGCGGAAGTGATTTCATCAACTCGAAACATGATGTTCCACTCGTCGGAATAACTAGGGGAGGAGCCGAGTCCGCTCGCCCGCCGCGGCCACCTCGAATGCGAGCTCGATCGGATCCACGAGGCGAACCCCGGTGCCCTCGGTAGCGATGTCGACGGCGGAGCAGCCATTGATGAGCGTTGTCACACCGGCCGCGCGAGCGCGCTCGGCCTGAGTGCGTACGGCGGCGTTCCACGCGTCATGATCAGACACGGCGTCGACGCCGAGGTCGAGCACGAACGCGCCGCGGTAGGCGTGATCGAGGCCGTAGCGGCCCATCAGCTCGCTGAACTCGTCCGCGATCGTGCGGTTGCGGGTGATGACGCCGAACGCCTGGCCGCACGCGGCGAGGTGGTGGGCGCCGAGCCGGCTGATGCCGAGCACGGTGACGGGCGAGGCTTCGTCGAGCTCCGTAACCGACGGATCCAGGACGCAGTCGGGCATGAACGCGTCGTACTCATCGGCGGGCGTCGCGGCGCCGAGCTCGAGCAGCAGCTTCTCCGACGCGCGCACGTCGCCCGGCGAGCCGAGCTCTGTGGGCGATCCCTCGGGCAGGTTCTCGAGTGTGAGGTGCCAGCCCGCTGGCGCAAGGCGGTTGTAGCGCTCCTGACGGCGCGCGACCTCGTCGTCGTCGACACGGATCGGGGTGATGGAACGGATCCTCATGGTGTGCGGCTCTTCTCTTCGCGAATCGCGGTCGTGATGCTGCGGACGTCAGGGGTATGCGGGAGGGAATCGACGAGGCCCGCGACGGCGGCCGCGCGCTCCGAGCCGATGAGGGCCGCGGCCTTCTCTTCGATTCTCGCGCGGTCGAACGGGTAGTAGTCGGAGTCGCCGACCGCATTCGGCACTTCGGCCGTGAGAACGGATCCGTCGCGGAGGCGCACCGTCACGCGCGCACCGCGTTGTGCGGGGCGGCGTGCGTCGATGTCCGCGTCGAGCGCCACGGTGACGAGGCCGCGGAGACGTGCAACGTCCGGGTGATCGAGCGCCTCAGGCGCGAACGCGGCCGGCGCGCACTCTCCACGGGCGAGCGCGACGGCGACCACATGGGGGATCGAGAACATGGCGGCCAGCCGTGATGTCGGACGCGCATCATCGAGGGGGGTCGCGAGCGCGTGCGTCTCGACGTCGATCGTGGCGACCTCGCCAGGTTCGAAGCCCGGGCGCACGCGAATCTCCAGCGCGGCGTCGGCGGGCGGGTGCGTGTAGTTGCAGGCGGAGTGGCGTTTGAAGTAGGCGCCGGAGATCTCCCAGCGTTTGCCGAGCTCGGCGACGATCTCGTCGGGGTCGAGGGCTCCGAGCAGATCGTCGAACACCGCCATGCCGGTCTCGTGCGCAGGCGCGAGCCCGGCCAGAGCGAGGCGGGCGGCCGTGATCCCCTGCACGCCGGCATGACCGACCCAGGCGTTGCGCACGAACGTACCCTTGGTTGCGGCGCTGAAGGGCGGGGCGAGCGAGAGTCCGGCGGCGGCGTCCATCGCTCCCGCGATCGTGCCAGCATCGGCTCCGTTGAGCTTCGCCACCGCGACTGCCGCCCCGATCGCGCCCCACGTGCCGTGGGGGTGCAGCCCGGCGCGCGGCCGAAAGGCACGGGCGATGCGGGCGGCCACCTCGTATCCGGCGAGGAATGCGGCGCGGAGATCCTCCCCGGAGCGGCCCAGTCGCTCAGCTTCGGATACGGCTGCCGGGAGCACGTGCGCGCCGGGGTGGCCCCGCGCGAACTTGTTCCCCTCATCGAGCTCGAGGCTGCACAGCGCGATCCCGTTGAGCAGCGTCGCGGTCGCGGGATCCGTCGTATGGTTCGTGCCCCACACGGTGCTGTTGCCCGCGGGCAGCGGCCACACCGCCGTGAGGCGCTGCGCCTCCGGCGTGCGCGCGCCGGCGAGTGCGACCGCGAACGAATCGAGGAGCGTCTTGTCGGTCGCGGCGACGAGTTCCGGATCGAGCGCAGTGCGTCCGAGCGCATCGGCGAACGTGCTCAGCCTGCTGAGAACGGCCTCGTTCATGCACAATTCCTTTCACCGGAACGTCGTTGTGCGGGATTCCTCCACGATTGTGGACACTGTCGTCTTGAAAAATCAAGTGCCATCACGAATGTTCCTCTGGTTGGAACGGACGCATCACGTCATAATGGTTCGGTGAGCGATACAACGACGAAGGCCGTACCGGCCGATTCCACAACGGCGCGGGTCAGCGAAGTCCTGCTTGCTTTCGCCGGATCCACAGGCCCGCTCGGCGTGACCGACATCGCGCGGGCGACAGGGCTCAGCAAGGCGGTCGTGCACCGCATCGTGCAGTCCCTGTGCACCTCCGACTTCCTCTGGCAGGATCCCGATTCGCGCAAGTACCAGGTCGGCATGTCGGCGTTCGCGCTCGCCGACACGGCGGGCCAGAGCTCTCGCTTCCGACGCTTCGGGCTCGAGCTGCTCGCCGATCTCGCCGAGCGCACCGACGAGACCGCGACGCTGTCGGCGCGCATCGGGCACCGCCGCGTGTACGTCGGACAGGTCGAGAGCCGGCAGCTCGTGCGCATCTCCGTGCAGGTGGGCGAGGCGCTGCCACTGGCCGTCGGCGCGTCCGGGGCCGCGATCCTCGCCTTCCTGCCCGAGAGCGAGATCGAGGCCGCGCTGCGCGTGCCGATTCCGCACCTCAGCGCCTATACGGTGACCGAGCCCGATGTGGTGCGCGAGCGGCTCGCGCGCGTCGTCGAGCTCGGCTATGCGCACACCGCGAGTGAGCGGGTGCCCGACTCGACGAGCTTCGCAGCGCCCGTGCGCGATCGTGCCGGCGACGTGATCGGCTGCGTCAGCATCGCCGCGCTCGTCTCGCGCATCGACGAGAAGCGCGAGAAGGAGCTCGCCCGCGAGGTCGTCGCGGCCGCGGAGCATCTGACCGAGCGCATGCGGAGCGAGGGACGATGAGTGGCGCGAGCGACGTCGCGCTGACCCTGCTCTACGCGCCGGCGACCCGACCCGAGCGGGTCGCGAAGGCGCTCGCCGCGGGATCCGACATCGTGGTGGTCGACCTCGAAGACGCGGTGATGGCCACTGAGAAGGACGCGGCGCGGCGGGGGCTCTCGGGCGCGATTGCGACGCGCACCCCGGAGGTGCGCGTGCAGGTGCGGATCAACGCGCGCGGCACGGCATGGCACGAGGCCGATCTCGATGCCGTCGCGGCGCTGCCTGCCTGGGTCGAGGTGCGCGTGCCGAAGGTCGAAGCGGCGACAGACATCGCCGCTGTGCGCGAGCGATTGCCGGGAAGGCGCCTGCATGCGCTCATCGAGACGGCTCTCGGCATCGAGAATGCGTTCGAGGTCGCCTGCTCGGGAGCCGCATCGATCGGCCTGGGGGAGGCTGACCTGCGATCGCAGCTCGGGCTGCCCCGCGGACTCGATGGCGACGCGGGACTCGCCTGGCAGCGCTCGCGGATCGTGAACGCCGCCGCTGCCGCGGGGCTCGTGCCGCCGATCATGAGCGTCTACACGAACGTGCGCGACGTCGAGGGCCTGCGCGCCTCCAGCCTCGCGGGCCGCGCCGTCGGATTCCTCGGCCGTTCGGCCATCCATCCGGCACAGCTGCCCGTGATCCGCGACGCGTTCGCACCGACCCGCGACGACGTGGCGCGCGCGGAGGAGATCCTGACGCGCGTCGGCGGGGCCGGACCCGACACGGCGGGCGTCTTCGTGCTCGACGACGGCTCGTTCCTGGATGCGGCCATGGTGTCGGGTGCGCGTCGCACGATTGCGATCGCACGCGGTGTTCGTTCCGATGAATGGAACGATCGGAAGTAGGCGCGAGGGTGTCGGCACTCTCGCAAAGCCTTGAAAAGTCAACATTCGTTGAAAACACGCGGCGAAAACGTGAGGATGACAACATCGGCATCGTGGGTTAGAGTTTCTGTCAGCGAAACCGACCGCCCAGTGAAGACGCGGGTGTGCTCGGCGGACGCACTGATTCGTCCCTCTCATCGACGACAAGGAACTTCGCTGTGACGAACCCACCCGCGCCGCTCGACGGCATCACCGTTATTGATGCGTCGACAATCATCGCCGGTCCGATCTGCTGCCAGATCCTCGGCGATTTCGGCGCCGAGGTCATCAAGATCGAGCACCCGACGAAGCCGGATGGCCTGCGCGGCCACGGCCACCAGAAAGACGGCAAGCCGATCTGGTGGAAGGAGATCTCGCGCAACAAGCGCACGGTCGCCGCAAACCTGAACAGCGCCGGCGGCGCCGACGTGCTGAAGCGCCTCGCGAAGAGCGCCGACGTGCTCGTTGAGAACTTCCGCCCGGGCACGCTCGAGAAATGGGGCCTCTCTCCCGAGGTGCTGCATGAGATCAACCCGGGTCTGATCATCGTGCGCATCACGGGTTTCGGTCAGACCGGCCCGTACTCCTCGCGCGCCGGTTTCGGCACGCTCGCCGAGTCGATGAGCGGGTTCGCGCACCTCACCGGCCCGGCCGATGCGCCGCCCAGTCTTCCCGCCTTCGGCCTCGCCGACAGCATCTGCGGCATCGCCGCGTCGTCGGCGACGACGATGGCACTGCGCCACCGCGATCAGACGGGTGAGGGCCAGGTCGTCGACATGAGCATCCTCGAGCCGATCCTCACGGCCGTCGGCCCTTCGCCCACGGTCTACCAGCAGCTCGGCATCGTCGGCATGCGAGGCGGCAATCGTTCGGTCAACAACGCCCCGCGCAACACCTACCTCACTTCTGACGGCAAGTGGCTCGCGATCTCGACGAGCGCCCAGGCCATCGCGAACCGCGTGCTGACCCTCGTCGGCCATCCGGAGGTGATCGACGAGGAATGGTTCCAGTCGGGTGCCGGCCGCGTCGAGCACGTCGACATGCTCGATGCGTACGTCGGCGACTGGATCGCCGAGCGCACGCGCGACGAGGTCGTCGCGGCTTTCACGCAGGCGGGGGCGGCGATCGCGCCGGTCTACGACGCCTCCGACGTCGTGAACGACGAGCACATCCGCGAAACGCAGATGCTCACCGAGGTGCACGACGAAGACCTCGGGCCGCTGCTGCAGCACAACGTGATGTGGCGCATGTCGAAGTCGCCGGGGAGCATCCGCTTCACCGGCCGTGACCACGGTGCCGACACCGACGATGTCCTGCGCGAACTCGGCTACGACGCCGACCAGATCCGCGAACTCAAGGAAGACGGAGCAATCAAGTGACCGACCAGCTGCTCTCGGCCGTCAGCGCCGGCGTGAAGACGTACGACCTGGCGCGCCAGCTCAAGGTGGGCATGCCGCAATCGCCGAACCATCCGCAGTTCTGGCACGTGCTGCCGCGCCGCCACGGCGACATGGTGCGCGCGGGCGGCGGCAGCGCCGCGAACGATATGATCACGACCGGCACGCACGTCGGCACCCACATCGACGCGCTCGCGCATGTCAGCCAAGACGGCAAGCTCTACGGCGGCGCCGACGCGGGCGAGGCCTGTCTCGGCGGCAAGTACGTCGAGCACGGCGTGCACACGATCGAGCCGATGATCCGCCGCGGCGTGCTCATCGACGTCGCTGCCCACAAGGGCGTCACGACGCTCGAGGGCGGCTACGAGATCACGCTCGCCGACATCCGGGAGACCCTCGAGGCCCAGGGCACCGAGGTGCGCGAGGACGACGTGGTGCTGATCCGCTCCGGCTGGGGCGCGAAGTTCGACGAGGGCATGGCCTACGTCGGCGGTCCGTCGGGCGTTCCCGGCATCGGCGAGGAGGCGGGCGCATGGCTCGCGTCGAAGCGGATCCACGCGGCCGGCGCCGACTCGATCGCATTCGAGTGCCTGCATCCGGGCGCGGGGCACGCGAACCTGCCCGTGCACCGCATCTTCCTCGTCGAGAACGGCATCTACATCATCGAGGCGCTGAACCTCGAGGAGCTCGGCGCCGCGGGGGTGACGGAGTTCACGCTCGTGCTCGTGCCGCTGAACATCTTCGGCGCCACAGGTTCCCCCGTACGCCCGCTGGCGGTGGTCTCGGCATGACGACGCTCGCGGAAGACCTCGCGGGCTTCGCCGCCGCGACCACATACGAATCCCTTCCGGCCGAGGTCTCAGACAGCGTGGTCTCGCGCGTGCTCGACGTGCTCGGGATCCAGGCCGCCGCGGCGTCGCTCGACACCAGTCGCGCGGCCCGCGCCTGGGTCGCCGAACAGGGCGGCGTGGAGCAGGCGAACGCGGTCGGGGTGCCGCGTCGCGTGACCGCCTCGCAGGCCGCGTTCGTCGGCGGTGTGCTCGCGCACTCGCTCGACTACGACGACACCCACCTGCCGTCGGTGCTGCACCCCAGCGCGTCGATCGTGCCGGCCGTGCTCGCGGCCGCTGAGCGGCGGGGCGCGACGGGGAGGCAGGCGATCGCCGCGATCGCCGTCGGCCTCGAAGTCGCGGTGCGGCTCGGCATGGCCGGCTACGACCGTGAGACGAACAACTCGGTGTTCTTCGAACACGGTCAGCACGCGACGTCGATCTGCGGCGCGATGGGCGCGGCGGCGGCGGTCGCCTCTCTCGAGGGCGACGAGCGGATGATCCGCGATGCGCTCGGCGTGACCGCGTCGATGGCGTCGGGCATCATCGAGGCCAACCGCACGGGCGGCACGGTCAAGCGCATGCACTGCGGATGGGCCGCGAAGTCCGCCGTCGACGCGGTCGACCTCGTGCGTCACGGCTTCACCGGGCCGCCCACCGTTCTCGAGGGGCGCTTCGGCTTCTTCGAGGCCTGGCTGCACGGCACCTTCCGCGCCGAGGAGATCACCGACGGCCTCGGCGAGGCCTGGTCGATCCCCGACATCTTCTTCAAGCCGTACCCGGCGAATCACTTCACGCACACGATCGTCGACGCCGCCGCCAACCTGCGCCGCGCGGGGATCCGCCCGGACGACATCGCGAGCGTCGAGCTCGGCGTGCCCGCCGCGAACCTGCGCACGATCGGCGAGCCGATCGAGAAGAAACGTACGCCCGCGACCGGGTATGAGGCGCAGTTCTCCGGCCCGTACGCCTTCGCCGCCGGCCTCCTCGGCGGCGGCGGACTCGAGGTCGGACTCGACGACTACACCGACTCGCTCGCTGCGGATCCGCTGCGCCGCGAGATCATGGCGAAGGTCACGGTCGTCCCGGATGACGAGTGCTCCGCAATCTTCCCGCACCAGTTCCCCGTCACTCTCACGGCGACCCTCACCGACGGCCGCGTGATCGTCGAGAAGGTGCACGCCAACCGCGGGGGCAACGAGAGGCCGCTGAGCTTCGACGAGCTGAGCCGCAAGTTCTCCGACAACGCGCAACGTGCGCTTCCGCACGAAGACGTCACGGCGCTCGCCGCTGCCTGCCGCCGCCTCGCGGACCTCGACGACGTCGGGATCCTCACCGGGGCGCTCACCGAGATCGACCCCACTTCCACAATTTGATTGATCCGTGCGCCGCCGCACGAGAGAGGCATGATTCCCATGACTGCATATGACCTTCTGATCACCAATGTCGAGGTCGCCCGTCCGGGCGCCGAAAGCGTCGAGAGGCTCGACGTCGCGGTGAAGGACGGCAAGTTCGCGAAGATCGCCCCGTCGATCGACGCCGCCGAGGCGGCCCAGGTCGTCGACGGCAAGGGGCAAACGCTCTTCCCGGGCGTCGTCGACGGCCACCAGCACTGGGGCATCTACAACCCGCTCGATGAGGACACCGCCAAGGAGAGCCGCGCGAATGCCCAGGGCGGCGTGACATCGGGGCTGACGTACGTGCGCACCGGCGCCTACTACCTCAACAAGACGGGCTCGTACAAGGACATCTACCCTGAGGTGCTCGAACTCGCCGAGGGCAAGGCGTACAGCGACTACGCATTCCACGTCGCGCCGATCAACCAGTCGCACCTCGACGAGATCCCCTACCTGCTCGACCAGGGCGTCGCGTCGTTCAAGATCTTCATGTTCTACGGCGCGCACGGCCTGCACGGCCGCTCGGCCGACCAGGGCAAGTTCCTCATGCTGCCCGAGGGCGAGTCGTACGACTACGGTCACTTCGAGTTCGTGATGCGCGCGATCGAAGAGGCCCGCCGCGACCCGAAGTACGCCGACATCAAGGACCAGATCTCGCTGTCGCTGCACTGCGAGACGGCCGAGATCATGCGCGCGTACACGAAGCTCGTGCAGGAGGAAGGAAAGCTCTCCGGCCTCGAGGCGTACAGCGCGTCGCGCCCGCCGCACTCGGAGGGCCTCGCCGTTACGATCGCGTCGTACCTCGCGTACGAGACCGAGCTGCCGAACATCAACCTGCTGCACCTGACCTCGGCGAAGGCGCTCGATGCAGCCATGAAGATGCAGCAGACCTTCCCGCACATCAACTTCCGTCGAGAGGTGACGATCGGACACCTGCTGGCCGATTGCCACACCGGCAACCCCGCCGGCAAGGTCAACCCGCCGCTGCGCCCGCGCGAAGACGTCGAGGCGCTGTGGGATCACCTGCTCGAAGGCAACATCTCGTGGGTCGTCTCCGACCATGCCTGCTGCAAGGAAGAGGCCAAGTTCGGCGACCCGAAGGAAGACGTCTTCCTCGCGAAGAGCGGCTTCGGCGGTGCCGAGTACCTGCTGCCCGGTCTCGTGTCCGAGGGCCGCAAGCGCGGCCTGTCGTACACCCGCATCGCCGAGCTCGTGGCGCAGGCTCCGGCCGAGCGCTACGGCCTGACGACGAAGGGCCGCATCGAAGAGGGCTTCGACGCCGACTTCTGCCTCGTCGACGACACCGTGAACTACACGGTGCGCGCCGAGGACTCGGAGTCGGCCCAGGAGTACACCCCGCTCGAGGGCTACGAGATGTCGGCAGCCGTCACGACGACCTACCTCCGCGGCGGCCTCGTGTACCGCGACGGCCAGGTCGTGGGTGAGCCCCGCGGTCAGTACGTCAATCGCACTCAGGCGTGAGGTGACAGACGGTGGGGCGCTCTTCGGGGCGCCCCACCGATGTTCCAACGAGACCTTAATCTCTGCGCATAGTTGGCATGAATGGGGTCGGTTCGAGTATGCTGAAGCGCAGACGAACAGGAGTGGCCGATGAAGATCGTCGTTCTCATCAAGGAGGTCCCCGACACGTACGGGGATCGAAAACTGAACCTGGAGACGGGTCTCGCCGATCGCGCGGCGAGCGAGCGGGTGCTCGACGAGATCACCGAGCGTGCGCTCGAGGTCGCGCTTTCGTACGCCGACGCGAACGAGGGCGTCGAGGTGAGGCTGCTGTCAATGGGTCCCGCGGAGGCGACCGCGTCGATTCGCAAGGGCCTCGCCATGGGGGCAGCCTCCGCGCTGCAGGTCGTCGATGACGATCTCGTCGGGGCCGATATGGGCCTCACGGCCGAGGTGCTGGCCGCCGCGCTGAAGCGCGAGAACGCCGACCTGATTCTGGCAGGAAACCTCTCGACCGATGGCGGCGGCGGCGTGGTTCCGGCCATGGTCGCCGAGCTGCTCGGAGTGCCGAACGCAACGGGTCTCAGCGAGGTGACGATCACCGCAGATGCGGTGTCGGGCACGCGCGGATCCGATTTCGGTTCTCTCCAGGTGACCGCCCCGCTTCCCGCGGTCGTCTCGATCACCGAGGCGCTGCCGGATGCGCGGTTCTCGAGCTTCAAGGGCATCATGGCGGCGAAGAAGAAGCCGTTCGAGACAGTCTCGCTCGATGAGCTCGGCGTGACCGCATTGGATCCGGCCGCGGCGCGCACGATCATGACGCAGGTGGCCGAGAAGCCGCCGCGTCAGGCCGGAGTGAAGGTCGTCGATGAGGGTGACGCGGCCGAGCAGTTGGCCGACTTCCTCGTGTCGAACAAGCTGGTGTGACGGAGAAGATGATGACAGTTCTCGCGTATCTCGATGTCACCGGTGACGGGCATCTCGCCTCGAGCTCCGCCGGCCTGCTCGGCGCGGCCTCCGATCTCGGTGAGGCCGTCGCACTTGTCGTCGCCCCCGCGGGCAGCGGTTCCGCCGCTGCAGAGGAGGCGGCGAAGCTGGGAGCGGCGAAGGTTCTGCTCGCCGAGGATGCTCGCGTGGGAGCGGAGCTGACCGGCCCCGCCATCGACGCGCTCGCCGCGGCTGCTAGCCGGCTCGGGCCGGACGCGATCCTCGTATCGCATTCGGTCGAGGGGCGCGAGGCGGCGGCGCGGTTCGCGGCACGCACCCGGTCGGCGCTGATCATCGACGCGGTAGGCGTCTCGCACGACGACGAGGGGATCATCGCGCATCACTCCGCGTTCGGCGGGGCGTACACGGTGACGAGTGCGGCGACGTTCGGCTGCCCGGTGATCACGGTGCGCGAAGGCGCGATCGATGCACGAGCCGCAGCGGCGGATCCCGTGATCGAGCAGCTCGCTATCCCGGAAGCTGCGGGTGCGTCGGCGCAGATCACCGGCTCCGAGGCCGCGGTCGTGGCCTCGGAGCGTCCAGAACTGACCGGGGCGGCGCGCGTGGTGTCGGGCGGTCGCGGCCTCGGGTCGGAAGAGAGCTTCGCGCTCGTGGAGAACCTCGCGGACGCGATCGGCGCGGCCATCGGCGCCTCGCGCGCCGCCGTGGATGCGGGCTACATCCCGTACGCGCACCAGGTGGGGCAGACAGGGGTATCGGTGTCGCCGCAGCTGTACGTCGCGCTCGGGATCTCCGGTGCGATCCAGCACCGCGCGGGCATGCAGACGGCGAAGACGATCGTCGCGATCAACAAGGATCCCGACGCCCCGATCTTCGACATCGCCGACTTCGGTGTCGTAGGCGACCTGTTCGACATCGTTCCGAAGCTCGTTTCGGCGATCGAAGCACGAAAGAAGTAGAGATGTCGGCGACGATCCGGCGCGGCCTCCCGCGCGTGGCGGGCGGGGATCCATGGCCGCCGGCCGAGACGGCCGTCGCCGGCGTCTTCACGTCTGGGGCGCCTGACGAGAGCGCTTCCGTGCACGTGCCCGACGTACCCTCACCGGCACGGTCCGAGAGTCCGTCCCTCGCAGCATCCGAGAGCGTCGTGACCGGGGATTCTTCCTCATCGGCACGTGCGGAAGCCTCGCCCGTTGCGGGTGCGCCGTTGCGGCGCGGTCTGCCGCGGGCGGCGGGCGGAGAACCCTGGCCGCCCGAGGGCACGGCAGTCGTGACGGGAGTGGTGACTCCACTGTCCGAATCCGAGACCGGGGCGGCCGTTGCAGCGGCCGTGCCCGGAGACGCCGCGCCCGCCGCGACCGATCCCGCGGCGGCCGTCGGTGCCGGCGTCTCCGAACCGAAGACCGCAGCCACCGCCGAATCTTCCGCGGGGGAGCCCGTTGCGGTTCGGCGTGGTCTTCCGCGTGCCGCGGGTGGTGACCCCTGGCCGCCCGACGGCTTCGTCGCGGTGCGCACCGTACCCGCGCTCGATACCGCTGCGCATGCGGAGCCCGGCGCTCCTGGAAGCGACGTCGCGGATGCTGCACCTGAGACGCGGGTGGAGCCTTCCGGAGCCCACGGGGCCGCATCTGCCGTATCCCCCGGCGCTGCCGCGTCCGCTGTGCCGGTGGTGCGTGCCCCGCGCCCGACCCTCTCGCCGGTCGCGCAGTCCGTGCGCGACCGGGCGGGAATGCCCGGATCCCCGGACGAGCCGCAACCGCGCGGCCGTTTCCGGCCGCACTGGCATCAGGCGATCGCGGGTCTCATCGGCCTCGCGGGCCTAGGCGCCCTGGCGTGGGTCGGCGTATTCGCGGTGCGGGCCCTCCTCTCGGTGCCGTTCATGCAGGACTTCCTCGTCGCCTATCCGGGCGAATACCACCTGCCCGAGGCGACGGACGAGGGTTTCCCCGCGTGGGCGCGGTGGAGCCACTTCCTCAACATGTTCTTCATCGTGCTGATCATCCGAAGCGGCCTGCAGGTGCGCCACCAGAAGAAGCCGCCGGCGTACTGGGCCTCGAAGCGCGGGTCGAAGATCTCGATCAACCTGTGGCTGCACCAGTCGCTGGACATCCTGTGGGTCGTCAACGGCATCGTATTCGTCGTGCTCTTGTTCGCGACGGGGCACTGGGCGAGAATCGTGCCGACGAGTTGGGACGTGTTCCCGAACGCGCTGTCGGCGGCCCTGCAGTACATCTCGCTCGATTGGCCGACCGAGAACGGCTGGGTGAACTACAACTCCCTGCAGCAGCTGGCGTACTTCTCGGTCGTGTTCCTCGCGGCTCCGTTGGCGATCGTCAGCGGGGTGCGCATGTCGGGCATCTGGCCGAAGAACGCCAAGGGGCTGTCGAAGGTGTACCCGATCGAGCTCGCCCGGGCGATCCACTTCCCGACGATGCTGTTCTTCGTCGTCTTCGTCATCTTCCACGTCGGGCTCGTGTTCGCCACGGGCGCGCTGCGGAACCTGAACCACATGTATGCCGGTCAGGACGTCGTCAACTGGGCGGGCTTCGGGATCTTCGCGCTGTCGATCGCTGCGGTCGTCGCGGCATGGATCGCGGCGCGCCCGCTGGTCCTCGCTCCGATCGCGAGCCTCGTCGGACGCGTCAGCGAACGCTGATCCTTGCGGCGATTGTGTACATTCAGCGAAGCAGGTGCCACAAAGCTGACCCGATCGAGCTTTTACGTATACACTAAAGACCATGGTCACCGTTGAGCAGGTTCCTGTGAGAGCGAGCGACCGCGCGTATGCGACGCTGCTCGACGAGATCCAGTCCGGCGCCTTACCGGCGGGGGCCGTCGTCGCGGAGGCAGAACAGGCCGCTCGGCTCAGCGTGAGCCGGACACCCATGCGCGAGGCGCTGCGCCGACTCGCGGCCGACGGCCTGATCGTGCAGCAGTCTCCGCGCGTCACGGTCGTCGCTGGCATCGACAAAGCAGACATCCGTGCCCTGTTCGAGATCCGCCGTGCGCTCGAAGAGTCCGCCGCTCGGCTCGCCGCCGAGCGCGGCGACGCTGCCGTGTTCCGCACGATCGCCGACGAGCTCGCGGCCGTGCATCTCGACATGGATTCCGACCGAGACCGCTACTACGAGCTCATTGGCCGCCTCGATCGCGCGATCGACGAGGCCATCGCCAACGACTACATCGCCTCCGCTCTTCGCACGGCGCGCGCCCACCTGGTGCGCGTCAGGCGAATGGCGCGCGACCGCCCCGAGCGGCTCGCGGCATCCGTCGCGGAGCACCGCACGATCGCCCAGGCGATCGCCGACCGCGACGGATCCCTCGCCTCCCATGCGACGCACGTGCACCTGCACAACGCGCTCGCGAGCATTCTGCAGAACCTCGACATCGAAGGATGACTATGACCGTCTTGCACCCCGTACGCACCTACCGCAGCGACGAGAACCTGCCCCGCGACGAGCAGCTCGCCTGGAAGATCGCACAGGTCGCGGTCGACCCGGTCGAGGTCGAGCAGGCGGTGACCGAGATGGTCATCAACCGCGTGATCGACAACGCCTCGGTCGCGGCGGCCTCGCTCACGCGCGGTCCGATCTGCTCGGCGCGCGCGCAGGCGCTCGATCACCCCGTGTCGCGCGGCGGCGACGGAGCCACGATCTTCGGTCTGCCGCTCGAGGAGCGCACGAGCCCCGAGTGGGCGGCATGGGCGAACGGCGTCGCAGTGCGCGAGCTCGACTACCACGACACGTTCCTCGCCGCCGAGTACTCGCACCCCGGCGACAACATCCCGCCGATCCTCGCGGTGGCGCAGCATCTCGGCTGCGACGGGCGCGCCCTCGTGCGCGGCATCGCGACCGGCTATGAGATCCAGATGGACCTCGTTCGCGCGATCAGCCTGCACAAGCACAAGATCGACCACGTCGCCCACCTCGGTCCGTCGGCCGCGGCCGGCATCGGCACCATGCTCGGCCTCGACGCAGAGGTGATCTTCCAGGCCGTCAGCCAGGCGCTGCACACGACGACCGCCACGCGCCAGTCGCGCAAGGGCGAGATCTCGACCTGGAAGGCGCACGCCCCGGCCTTTGCGGGCAAGATGGCGGTTGAGGCGGTCGACCGTGCGATGCGCGGACAGACCTCGCCATCGCCCATCTACGAAGGCGAAGACGGCGTCATCGCCTGGTTGCTCGACGGACCCGAGGGCCGTTACGAGGTGCCGCTTCCCGCACCGGGTGAGCCCAAGCGCGCGATCCTCGATTCCTACACGAAGGAGCACTCGGCCGAGTACCAGGCGCAGGCGTGGATCGACCTCGCCCGCGCGCTCGGCACCGAGCGACCCGAGCTGCGCGACCCCGCGAACATCCAGAGCATCGTGCTGCACACGTCGCACCACACGCACGTGGTGATCGGTTCGGGCTCCGGCGACCCGCAGAAGTACGACCCGACCGCGTCGCGCGAGACGCTCGACCACTCGATCCCGTACATCTTCACCGTTGCGCTGCAGGACGGCGGCTGGCACCACGTCGACTCGTACGCTCCCGAGCGCGCGGGTCGCGCCGACACCGTCGAGCTGTGGCACAAGGTCACGACGGCGCTCGACGAGGAGTGGACGCGCCGCTACCACTCGGAGGATCCGGACGAGAAGGCGTTCGGCGGTCGTGCCGAGATCACGCTGACCGACGGATCCGTCGTCACGGCCGAGATCGCTGTCGCCGATGCGCACCCGCTCGGCGCGCGTCCGTTCGCCCGCGCGAACTACGAGGCGAAGTTCCGCCTGCTGGCCGAGCCGGTTCTCTCGCCCGAGGAGATCGAGCGGTTCCTGAGCCTCGCCGCGCGCCTGCCCGAGCTGACCCCGGCCGAGGTGCGCGAGCTCTCGATCATTGCGAACCCCGGTGTCATCGAGGCCGCACCGAGCCCGAAGGGACTCTTCTGATGCTGAATGCCCAGACCCCGCCGCACGAGAAGCGACGTCTGTTCCGCGAGAAGCTGGAATCCGGCGAGCTGTTGCGTTTCCCTGGCGCCTTCAACCCGCTCTCGGCTCGGCTCATCGAGCGCAAGGGCTTCGAGGGCGTCTACATCTCGGGTGCCGTGCTCTCGGCCGACCTGGGGCTGCCCGACATCGGCCTCACGACGCTGACCGAGGTCTCCGACCGCGCCGCGCAGATCGCCCGGATGACGGATCTGCCCGCGATCGTCGATGCCGACACCGGCTTCGGCGAGACGATGAACGTGGCGCGCACGATCCAGACTCTCGAAGACGCGGGGCTCGCCGGTTGCCACATCGAGGACCAGGTCAACCCCAAGCGCTGCGGTCACCTCGACGGCAAGGAGGTCGTCGACGAGGAAACGGCGCTCAAGCGCATCCGCGCCGCCCGTGACGCCCGCCGCGACCCGAACTTCCTCATCATGGCGCGCACCGACATCCGCGCCGTCGAAGGGCTCGACGCGGCGATCGACCGCATCAAGAAGCTCGTCGATGCGGGAGCCGACGCCATCTTCCCCGAGGCGATGAAGAACCTCGACGAGTTCCGCGCTGTCGTGGAGGCGGTCGACGTGCCCGTGCTCGCCAACATGACGGAGTTTGGCAAGAGCGACCTGTTCACCGTCGACCAGCTCCGCGAGGTCGGCGTGCGCATGGTGATCTGGCCCGTCTCGCTGCTGCGCATGGCGATGGGCGCCGCAGAGCGCGCCCTCGACACGCTCATCGACGAGGGTAACCTCGAGAACCAGCTCGACAGCATGCAGCACCGTGCCGACCTCTACGACCTGATCGACTACGAGTCGTACAACCATTTCGATTCCGGAATCTTCAACTTCCAGATC
>Ga0308157_10001104_pt1 | contig 63474 bp, 67 predicted proteins | sample PhyBR1_FD_201035 | JGI IMG/M metagenome (GOLD analysis project Ga0308157, IMG submission 201035) | Phyllosphere microbial communities from UC Gill Tract Community Farm, Albany, California, United States - DLSLB.R1 | ecosystem: Host-associated > Plants > Phyllosphere > Unclassified | place: USA... | reverse complement strand
TAATTTCTTCGTTATTTGGTAACGCTTTTTGTGCAATTGCTGTAAGTGTTGATAAAGGTAATGCTTTGACTACTTCATTGCTTGGCGATTGTTCTGCAACATAGTATTTTTCAGGATAAAACAATACCTTTAAATCGTCATGAAAGACATAGACACAGCCTGTAAGACTGACTATTAAAACAACCAATCCAGAAAACAATCCCAGCCATTTATGCAGCCATAAAACGCCTTTTTTTATCATTTACTAAAACTTGAAATACACATTTAAGTTCGCAACGGTACCTGTTCCATGAACATACTCAGCATCTAAAGCGCGGTACTGGCTTACAGTTGGATAATAATTGGTGTTAAACAAGTTTTCAACACCTAAACTAACACGCCATTGATTATCGATCTGATAACTTCCTGAAAAATTAAACAAGCTAACATCTTTTACCGGACCTTCGCTGTTGTTGTATTTGCCTTTATCGTTTAACTGAAAGCGGTCACGAGATCCTGTAAAAACCCAAAAAAGATTTAAATTCCATTTATCTGTTGGTTTGTAGGTTACAAAACCAGTTGCTTTGGCTGGTGCAATACGCGATCCGTTTAAATAAATCTCGGATCCGTTATCTAATTTTGCCTTTCCTTCTACATACGCATAGGTCCCCCCAATTGTTAGGTTTGATGTTAAGCGTGCATCTAAAGCTATTTCGAATCCTTTTACTTCTTCCGGTTCACGTTGTGGCATTAAATATCCACCAACATCTACTAAATTTACACCTAGATCTGATGTACTGATATAATATGATGCAGATAAATTAAAGATATTGTATCTGCTTGAAAAACCAACTTCGTAATTATTTGTAATGATTGGATCTGTTGCCAAATTTCCAATGGTATTTTCTGTTGCTCTTCTTAAAATCCTTCCTAATTCATTAATTGCAAAACCTTGAGAAAAACTTATAAACGGATTAAAATAAGTGTATTTGGCATAACGCACACCCGCATTAAACATGGTAGCGCTATAAGGAATTTTTCCTCCAGAAACAAAAATACTTCCCTCGTTACCCGGACCTGTTGCAATGGTATTAAAATCTTTTACGTTTACATCGGCATTCTCGTATCTAACACCACCTTTAAAAATTAAGTGCTCAAAAAAGTCCATACGCAATTGCGCATAAGGCGCAATATTCACCATGTTCATTTTTGGAATATATACACGACCATCTGTTAATTCCTGATATGTAACATCATTTAAAATATCTAAACCATAAGTAACTTCGGACTGTGTTTTTCCTATTGTAAATGGCGTATTAAAATTTATTCTTAATCCTTTTTTATCAGAATTAATCATAGTTTGTCCCGGTCCGTACCATGCTGTTCCTGCTGCCACATACCTGTTCATAGAGCTAAAGGTATTCATATAAGCAGTAACATCTACCTGTGTGGTACCAAATAAATTATCTTTTGAATACGTTAGCATAGCATTATGATTGTACGGTGTACCGGCTGGTTTTCCCGGCTCTTCACCCGGAACTCCAATAGCTGGTGCTTGCCCATATACGCCGTTTTTACTTATATATTTTGCGTGTTGTGTGCTACCGTAAAAATTGTACATAGCATTTAACGAAGAATGATCATTAATCTGGTAGCCCAGCTTTAAAAATCCATTGTATTGATACGAATTAGACAATCCGTCTGTCTGCCCTAATGGTAAACCATCTGCATCTCTTTGTAAACCTGTATAATCAACACTTCCGCCAAAGGTATAATCCCAACGATTCTTTTTACCATTGAAATATTGTGCCACACGGTAACCTAATGTTTCTTTGCCATGAATTGGGTTAAAAGATGTACCAACAACTGTTTGTCCGCCAAAAGCTTTTTCGTTTTTATTCTTTTTAGTGATGTAATTAATGATTCCACCGCCAGATCCGTTTCCGTAAATAGAAGTTGCACCTTTAATAACCTCAATACGTTCAATAACCAAAGGGTCGATGGTACGTAAATCTCTTGCCCCATTCATTAAAGGAGTAGATTGTGGAATACCATCTACCAATACTAGAACAGCTCTACCCCGTAATGTTTGACCAGAGTTTGTAGCCTTATTGGTTGATGTACCCAAACCAGGTACGGCGTTTCCTAATATTGCTGAAAGGTTTGATGTAATATTGCTCTGAGATTGAATATCCTTCTGATTTAATATGGTTACAGATGATGGAACTGTTGAAATATGTTCGGGTTTACGACCTGCTGTGATGATGATTTCATTTAGCTGGCTTTCGTCTTCTAACAAAATAACTTCAAAATTAACTTGGTCGGTATCACCTTGAATATTTAAAAATTGTTCGTTGTAACCTTCTGCTACAAACCTTAAAAAAGTATCAGCTATCTTACTTTTTTCAATTTGTACCGTTCCCTGCAAATCTGTTTGAGCAACAATACTATCGTTCTGTATTACTAAAACATTAGCAATTGGTTTGTTATTAGACGACACTTTAAATTGAATATTTTGCCCCCACGCATTTTGAAAACCTGAAATTAACAGTAGTAATAACAGTACATATCGTACGTTGCTTGAAATTTTCAGGAAATGAGTAACAGTTCGAACGCCTTTCATTTTTTGAGTTTATTTAGATTTGTTAAATTTTGCGCAAAGATATGTTTTATAAAAATCTTACTAAAACTTCTTACTTATTATTTTTATCAATTCTAAATAAAATATTCAATAAGTTTTGCACTCTATTTATAACCTAGTAATTAATATAAAAAGTAAGTATATTCGTTTATATCGAAATCAAACAGAAATCGTTTTAAATATCATTGTAAAATCGAATACAACAAAAATGAATAAAATGGTATTTAGGTTTTGGATAATTAATGTTCTGATAAGTATTTTATTATTTATTGGATATAGAGTTATAATTTCACTAACACCTACAATTGAAGGAAATTCATTTGAGAAATGGATGCAAATTTAGATGTTCTATTAAACATAGGGTTTTCGCTTATATACCTGATTGCAATGATTATATCGTCTTTCACAATATTGTTAAATATGATAAAATTATTAGGAATAATCTGTATCTGTCACTTTTGACCTTTTTAGCTATACCCTTATTTTGTGTTATTTTAACGCTGATTGACATTCATTTGAAAATGTTATTATTGATTTCAACAGCATACCTAATAATTATGACAATATCCTTTTTATTATTCAGAAAAAGAATGAATATGATAAATTTGAATAAGTGAAACTATGATCAATTTCATACAAATATTTAATTTACATTCTTTTACAAAAACAAGTTTAATGACCAGTTAGAATTCCTCCTTAAAAAGGATTTACCTTCTATGCTTACTTATAAAGAAACGTCATTTTGGCTACAACCAAACTCAATTTGGCAACGTGCAGCTTTCGAGTTCCGCAGACATTTGTATTATAAAATTTAAACAAAATTTACAATGCAAAAGACAATTTTTATCACAGGCGCATCTTCAGGATTAGGAAAAGCAACCGCAAAATTATTTCAGTCTAAAGGCTGGAATGTCATCGCAACAATGAGAAATCCCGAGATAGAAACAGAACTTACACAACTTGAAAATGTAACTGTTCTGAAGTTAGATGTTACTAATGTTTACCAAATTATGGAAACGATCAAAAATGTTATTGAAAATCATTCGGTTGATGTGGTTTTAAATAATGTCGGTTATGGATTGATCGGGCCTTTGGAAACCGCAACAGACGAGCAGTTGGTGAAACAGTTAGACACCAATTTACTGGGAACCATACGTGTGACGCAGGCTTTTATTCCATATTTTAGAGAAAAGAAAAAAGGACTTTTTGTTTCTATCAAATCAATTGCCGGATTGATAGGTCTTCCGCTGACTTCCGTTTACAATGCTACAAAGTGGGCTTTGGAAGGCTGGAGCGAAGGACTTTATTTTGAACTGAAAGAACTAGGAATAAGAATTAAAACTATTGCACCGGGCGGAATAAAAACAGATTTTGCAGGTCGCTCGCTTGAAACAAGTTCACACGAAGCATATGCTGAAATTGAAAAAAAATTATATAGCAGTTTTAATCCAGACGATTTTACATCGGTAGAAGAAATTGCGAAAAATGTTTATGAAACTGTTATTGATGATAGTGATACATTACGATATATCGCCGGAGCAGACGCCAAAACCACGTATAAACGAAGACTGGAAATCGATAGTGAAAGTTTCCGTATAGAAATGCATCAGGCTTATTTTGGAAACAACTAATCAACTTTTAATTTTCTACATTTGTACTTAATGAAAAGCAATAAAAATAGTCCGTTGAAACTCAATTCCATCTCGGAGTTACATCAGTTACTGGGTTTTCCGAAGCCTTTGCATCCTTTGATCAGCGTTGTAAAATATGATGAAGTGAAGATGGAACCCGCAGATTTTTCGGTAACGGTGACCTTCAATTTTTATAAGATTTCCTTCAAAAAAAATCTTTGTGGAAAAATCCGTTACGGGCAAAATTATTATGATTTTGATGAAGGCGGAATGTTTTTCGTATCTCCTAATCAAGTCCTCACGAGCAATTATGTTGACAACGATTATTCGGGTTACAGTTTGCTCATCCATCCCGATTTTATTAGGAATTACCCGTTAGAAAAGAACATCAAAAAGTTTGGATTTTTCTCTTACTCAGCCAATGAGGGACTGCATCTTTCGCTACAGGAAAAGGATATCATCATTTCGATTTTGGAGAATATTGCAAGAGAACTAAAGAACACGATTGATGATTTTAGCCAGGATGTCGTGGTGTCGCAAGTAGAAACTTTACTCAACTACAGCAATCGTTTTTACAACCGCCAATTCATTACCCGAAAAGCCGTGAATCACGATTTGCTTTCCAAAATGGAAGACTTGCTTAATGATTATTTCCAAAAGGAAAAAACTTTGGAAAGTGGGCTTCCAACCGTAGAATTTCTGGCTACAGAGCTTCATCTTACTCCGAGATACCTTAGTGATATGCTCCGTTCTTTGACGGGACAAAATGCACAGCAAATCATTCACGAAAAACTAATCGAAAAAGCTAAGGAATACTTAACCACAACAAGCTTTTCGGTTTCAGAAATTGCGTATCAGTTGGGTTTTGAACACCCACAGTCGTTCAGCAAATTATTTAAAAATAAGACCAATCAAACGCCTGTACAATTCAAGCAAAGTTTTAATCATAATTAATTATTAAGATGAATATAGAAAATTTTATCAAAGATTGGATTGCGGTCGGCAACAGTTATGACATTGAAAAGTATTTGGAATTTTATTTAATTGATGGTGTTTTGGATGACCCGTCTGTGGGAAGAAAATTTATCGGTCATATTGAAATTAAGGATTATTTTGTTAGTTATTTTATAGGTTATCAAACACAGACCGAATTAAGAAAGCAGATTTAATTTAAAAAACTAAAAATATGACAACAAATAATTTTGATGAAATCATTCACCGCGCGTTGGAATTAAGAAAAAAATACCACGAACTGGAAATTCAACATCACGGCAGTGAATGGACAGTGGAAGAAGATGCTTTGGCATTTTTGACGGACGCTGGTTTAGTTGGCAGAAATATTATGTCGCAACAAAATCGTTGGCCAAAAGCCAACAGCGAATCCGAACTGGAACATAAAATTGCCGAAAATATCTGGTGGCTGATCATATTGGCGGAACGTTCCAATATCGATATTAAGAATGCGATGGAAAAATTTTTGACTAAAACTGAAAACATGATGGTATAAGCTCTAATAAAAGCATATTTGATTAAAATAGACCTTCTTAATTTAAATATTAAGAAGGTCTATTTTGTAATTGAAGTATTTCTTTTGAGATATTGCTGAACATATATATTATTAATAGTTCGGTTGACTGCATAGATGTATCCAATTAGGTTTAGTATTGAGATGGCTAAACCAAAAAATATAAACAGATCCTTGTATTTATTCAAGAATCCTAAGAACAAGATTGATGAGAAGGATTACCCACTACCTTGAAAAGCAAATAGAAAACGGGCTTTTATAGAGCAATCCATTTTTTTAATGTTCAAGCAGGAATTTAGTAACTTTTCATAATGGTAATTAAGAATATAACACTTTGACTTAAGAAATGATTAATTTAAAAAGAAATAATACTTTTTAACTACAACAATCCGACTTTCGGCTACATCGAAATATTTACTACTGATGAACTTTGTTTTAACAAAATATCAGAAAAATGGATTTAAAAAACAGTACTATTCTTATTACTGGAGGTACAGCAGGAATAGGCTTAGAAATGGTAAAGCAACTTACTGAAATTGGCACAACAGTTATCGTTACCGGCAGAAAGCTTGATGCTTTGAACGAAACAAAGAAACAGTTCCCGGACGTGCATACTTTTCAAAGTGACGTAAGCAACCCGCAAGACATTAAGGATTTATTTGAAACCGTCACCACACTATTTCCCAAGCTCAACATGATTATCAACAACGCGGGAATGATGCGCCTGATCGATTTGCAGGACCAGTCATTGGATTTGGAAAACATCAACCGCGAAATTGCAACCAACCTTACCGGAACGGTACAAATGGTGCATCAGTTTTTACCTCATTTACTGAAACAGCCATCCGCAGGGATTGTTAATGTATCCTCTGGAATCGCTTTTATGAGCTATTCGGCAGCACCTATCTATAGCGCAACTAAAGCCGGTGTAAGAGCCTATACCCAAGCATTACGTTTACAACTGGAAGATACCAATGTAAAAGTATTTGAAATGATACCACCGGGAGTAAAAACCAAATTACAGGATAACTGGGTAAAAAAACCGAACGAACGAATGATGATGGATGCCGATGATATGGTGAAAGTAGCTGTTGATGGTTTGCAGAGAGATAAAAAAGAATTGAAACCTTTTATGATTCGCCTCATCAAGTTGGCAACAAGGATGATGCCCGGCGTGATGCTCAACTTCGGACACAGAGAATTTAAAGAAATTCAAAAAATTCAAAACAATAAATAATTCAATATGAAAAAAATATTTTTTGCAGTAATCCTATTACTTATTTCTGTAGCAAGCTTTGCACAACAGCCGGCCGATAAAATCATTGGAAAATGGGAAAGCATGGACGGAGACGTTAAATTGAGGTTTGATATTTTTAAGCAAGACGGCCAATATTTTGGCAAGCTCTTGTGGGCATCCAATATGTTTGAAGCCGATGGAAAAACGGCCAAAAAAGACAGCAACAATCCAAATAAGTCTTTAAAAAACCGTTCCCGACAAGGCATTGTAAACGTTACCCAGCTTAAATTTGAAAAAGGCGAATACAGCGGGGGGAAATTATATAACCCTAGTGATGGCGATACGTACAGCTTAAATGCAAAGCTTAAATCCGCAAACGAATTACACTTTCGAGGTTATCTTGGCGTTTCGATTTTAGGTAAAACAATGAAGTTCAAAAGAATTCAATAAATTAGTACAATTAAAATATACTGCAATGGTAAAAAGTATAATCTCATTAGCGCTTCTTTTAGTATCCGTTTTTCTGGCGTTCAAACACGGTTGGGATACACTTAATTACAAAAAGCATCCGGAATCATTAAAAATGATGAACGAACTCGGAATTACCGAATCGATGATTCCGTTTTTTGGCGGCATGACCTTGTTGATTGGTGTTTTACTCCTTATTCCAAAAACATTTTTCATTGGCAATATGCTCAATGCAATCTCTATCGTTATCATTATGGCATTGGCGGTGAAATCCGGAAATTTCAAAATGGTTTTAATGGAAATACCGTTTTTAATTATGCCGCTGGTAATGATCTGGTTGAAATATCCATTTATAAAAACCGTTGCTTAATATGGTACCTCATAGAATTAAATCCATATCAGACGCACATCGTTTGGCAGGATTAGAAAAGCCACAGCATCCACTCATAAGCATTATAGATGTATCAAAATTTACCAATGAAAATAATGTAGTGAGTGTATTGCTTGATTTTTATACGGTGTCGTTGAAGCGTGGCTGCAATAATTTATTGTATGGGCAACAGAAATATGACTTTGATGAAGGTTTGATGGCATTTATGGCACCAGGACAAATCATGCGTGGTGAAGATGGCGGGATGCCGCCCAATATGCAGGGCTGGATGCTACTGATACATCCTGATTTTTTATGGAACACATCTCTGGCAAAAAAGATAAAGCAATATGAGTATTTTGATTATGCTGCCAATGAAGCACTGTTTCTTTCCGACAAAGAAGAAGCAATGATGGACGGCATCATTGATAACATTCGCTTCGAATACAATGCCAATATAGACAAGTTTAGTCAGGATGTGATTATTGCCCAATTAGAGTTGCTTTTTACTTACGCTCAACGATTTTACGAACGTCAGTTCATTACTAGGAAGATTACCAATAATCAACTCTTAGAAAAATTGGAAATAGTGCTGAATGATTATTTCAACAATGAAGAACTGTTATCAGAAGGCTTACCAAGCGTACAATTTGTAGCAGACACACTCCATTTATCTAGCAAATATTTGGGTACAATGCTCAAGCAATTGACCGGATTGTCCACCCAGCAACACATCCACGAAAAATTGATCGAAAAAGCCAAAGAGAAATTATCAACAACTTCCTTATCCGTTTCCGAGATCGCTTATGAATTGGGGTTTGAGCATTCGCAAAGCTTCAGCAAATTGTTCAAAATTAAAACCAATCAGAGTCCGTTGGAATTTAGAGGAAGTTTCAATTGACTTAAAAATTGCACTTGATTCGGTGATATGAATACAACAAAACTTCTTTTGGAAACACGGGAATTGTTTTGTTTTTAGAATTTTGCGTTATAAAAATTAATATTATGCAAAAAGTTAGCTTTAAAAACAGAACCTGTGATGTGGCGGGACATTTATACTTTCCTGACAATTTTGATGATACTAAACAATACCCTGCCATTGTTTGCGTACATCCGGGAAGTAGTGTAAAAGAACAGACAGCAGGCTTATATGCCAGCATACTTGCTAAAAGCGGTTTTGTTACTCTCGCTTTCGATGCTTCTTTTCAAGGCGAAAGTGGCGGTGAACCCCGTTTTTTAGAAGATCCAATAACAAGAGTTGAAGATATTCGTTGTGCAATAGACTATCTTACCACATTACCTTTTATCGATAGGGAAAGAATTGGCGCAATGGGCGTTTGTGCGGGCGGTGGTTACGCTGCCAATACAGCGATTTCAGAAAAAAGAATTAAAGCAGTCGCAACCGTAATAGGCACCAATGCAAGCAGGGCATTTCGGGAAGCCAATCCTGTCGAAACGCTAAATGCTGTTGCTCAGCAGCGAACAGCCGAAGCTAACGGAGCTGAAAAATTGATTAATAATTGGATACCCAATTCAAAACAAGAAGCGCAGCAAATGGGTTTGCACGAAATGGATCTGCTGGAAGCCATAGATTATTACAGAACGCCTCGTGGTCAACATCCTAATTCATGCAACAAGCTACTGTTTACAAGTATGAGCAATTTGATTATGTTTGATGCGTTTCATCTGGCAGAATATTTTCTTACCCAACCACTGCTGGTAATTGTTGGCGATAAAGTAGGCGGTTTTGGTTCGTATAGAGATGGTTTCGATTTGTATAATAAAGCGGCTTCTGACAATAAAAAAATTCATATTGTAAAAGGTGCTAGCCATTATGATCTGTATGACCAGCCCCAAGCTACTCAAAATGCATTAGAACAATTAGTGCCTTTTTTCCAGCAGAATTTATAGGAAATGTTGCGTGTTATCAACTTACCCACAAAAATAAATATTACATTTAAGCATTATAATTTACAATGAATGTAGTTTTAAAAATATTAGGGATCCTTCTTTTTGTTGCAGGCTTTTTACTAACACTTAAACCAGATTTAATGGGTAAATTTCCTGCATCTGTCGATGCTTACCAAATGATTGAAAAACGGGTAAGATGGGGGTTGTTTATTGGTCTGGGTTTATTTCTTACTTTTCATAGCAATTGGAATTCCTGGGGATTAGACATTACTTCATTGCTCTTTGCACTTACCTTGGGTATTATTATTTCCAGGCTAACAGGTTTTTTAATGGATGGCTTTTTTGTTCAGCAATTATGGTGGCTGTTGATAGAGTTTGTTGGTTTATTATTTTTTGGATTTTTATATTGGAAACTGAAGTAACAAAACCATTAGCCTAATTATTAATAAATTTAAAGTATGCAAGTTATCAATTCACTTTCAGAATTTCATCGTTTGTTATCCATTCCACCGCCGCTTCATCCTTTGGTAAGCGTGGTTCACGTATCTGAATTACATGCTGTGGTTTCAGATGTTTGGAAAAAATTCAGTACCAATTTTTACACTATTTCTCTTAAGAAAAACATTCAATCCAAAATAAAGTACGGACAGCATTATTATGATTTTGATAGCGGTACAATGACTTTCACGGCGCCGAACCAAGTACAGTCCATCAAAGCAGAAAACACAAATAAATTTATTGAAACATCCGGAAGTGGTTATGCACTAATGTTTCATCCCGATTTTTTGGCAAAGCATCCATTGGCAACCAGCATTAAAAACTATAATTTCTTTTCGTATTCAGTAAACGAGGCATTGCATCTTTCAGAAAAAGAAGAAAGTAACGTAACTGCTATTTTCAAAAAAATTGACGAAGAATACCAGCATATAGACCACCATACTCAAAGTGTTATTTTGTCTCAGATTGATTTGCTATTAAATTACAGCAACCGTTTTTATGACAGGCAATTTATCACCCGAAAGGCAGTAAATGACGATTTGCTTTCAAAAACTGAGCAGCTTATTTTCGATTATTATAAAAGCGAAAAGCCATTGCAACAAGGTATTCTCACCGTTGACTATTTAGCTGGTCAACTCAATTTTTCTGCAAACTACTTAAGTGATGTATTACGTTCACTCACCGGGCAAAGTGCACAACAGCATATTCACGAGCAATTGATTGGTAAAGCAAAAGAATATCTGACCACTTCAACCCTAACAGTGTCGGAGATTGCCTATAATTTAGGATTTGAACGTCCGCAATCCTTCAATAAATTATTTAAAAGCAAAACAGCAATGTCACCCTTGGCATTTCGACAGTCTTTTAATTAGTTTGATAATAGAGTATTTATAATTAAACCATAAAAAGCACTAGTATACACTTAAACCCTTTGTACTTATTTAATTTAAAATAAGCTATTAATTAAATTACAAAACGTTTTTTGCCAAATGACAAATCCATACTAAACAATAATTTCTAACTTTATTGAATGGACAAATTCATCGAATTCGTTTTGCCGTTTGGCAATTTAAACCAACAGCAAATAGACCTGATCAAAAGTAAGGCGACGGAGATAGCATTGCGCAAAGACGAGTACTATTGGGAAGCAGGAAAAACAGTCAGACAGATTGGCTTTCTTACTGATGGGGTTATTCGTGTGTTTTATTACAACAACAAAGGCGAAGAAATTACCCGTTATTTTATTGATGAAAACCACTTGATTTTATCGGGCAATACGGTGGATGAAGTTTATACACCTTCCGAATACCTGTCGGCAATTACTGACTGTACATTGGTGGTTTTTACCAAACAAGATTGGAGAGAAATTTTAGACACTATTATTGGTTGGGATGTTATTATTCAAAAAATAGTAAGTAAACATCACAGTGAAAAAATATCCAGAAGAAGCGAATTGATTGCTCAAAACGGAACAGAACGTTATCTCAATTTTATTCAAAAATTTCCAACTTTAGTGAACCGAGTTCCTTTGTCCTACATCGCTTCCTATTTGGGAATTACACAATCTTCATTAAGCAGAATCAGAAAAAATATCCGCTAAAAATCGCTTTTTACCATTTGGCAAATGATTTCATTTTTTATTGAAGAAACTTTGTTTTATCAAAATTTAAAATCAATAAAAATGGATAAAAGAAAATTAGGAAACAGCGGATTAGAAGTATCAGCATTGGGTTTTGGAGCAATGGGATTGAGTTTTCCAACTGCACCTTCAAAAGAAGAGAGTATTCAATTAATTCGTTCGGCAGTTGAACACGGCATTATATTTTTCGATACGGCACAAGGTTATGGCGACAACGAATTATTAGTAGGCGAAGCATTGGAACCCTTGCGAAAAGAAGTGATTATCGCCACAAAATTCGGTTTGAAAAATGGCGATGTAAGACAAGGTTTAGACAGTCGCCCCGAAAACATCAAAGCAGTAGCTGAAGCTTCTTTGAAAAGATTAAAAACAGATGTGATTGATTTGTTTTATCAGCACAGACCTGACCCGAATATTCCCATTGAAGAGGTTGCTGGTGCGGTAAAAGATTTAATCCAGGAAGGAAAAGTAAAATATTTTGGATTGTCAGAAGCCAATAGCGAAACCATCAGAAAAGCACACGCTGTTTTACCAGTTTCAGCTTTGCAGAGTGAATATTCGATGTTTTACCGTGAACCCGAAAACGACATTATTCCAACTTTGGAAGAATTAGGAATTGGTTTGGTACCATTCAGTCCTTTAGGTAAAGGCTTTTTGACAGGAACAATCAATTCAACCGTAGAATTAGACAAAGCAGATACCAGAAATATGTTGCCACGTTTTAGCAAAGAAAACAGAGAAGCAAATCAGGCATTAGTGGATTTGATTGTGTCGATTTCAAAAGACAAAAACGCCACTCCTGCCCAAATTGCATTGGGTTGGTTATTGGGTCAAAAACCTTTTATAGTCCCCATTCCCGGAACTTCGAAACTGCACCGTTTGCAGGAAAATATTGGTGCTACGAATGTTTCGTTGTCAAGTGATGATTTGAGCAAAATTAACAATGCATTGGCAACCATTAAAATTGTCGGTGAGCGCTATCCAACAAAAATACGAGATGCAGCGGAACGTAAGAAATAATAAGAAAAAATAGTTATAATATTTAATGTTTGGGCTGAATTAAACTATTCAGCCCACTAACATTGATACAACCGAATAATATCCATCGTGTAAAACAGTTATGGAAAAAATTTTCAACAAAAATATCAACTCTCTCCCTTCAACCGCCTTAAAATAACCTCCCGTAAACGCTCCTCATTTTCATCGCCCCAAATTCCTAATGCACCAATCACCGGAATAACCGTTTTACCAAATTCAGTGAGTGAATATTCCACTTTTGGCGGAACAACAGCGTAGATTTTCTTGGTAATCAATTCGTGGTCTTCCAATTCTTTTAATTGAATATTTAAAACACGTCTTGTTGCATCCGGAATTTTTCGTTGCAGTTCACTTGGTCGCTGATGCCCTTGATCGATGAACCACAACAAGCGGATTTTCCATTTACCATAAAGCACTTCGCCAATCAAATCCAAACCACAATTAAGGTTCGGTAAAATTTTTCTTTCATACATATTACAAATTTAGTCTAATGCTCAAAAATGCGCAATAGGGGAAAAATTTATCCCTATCGGAATCGTAACTCCGTACTTGTGAGATGTGTACATATGTTTCAACTTTGTTTAAAATAAATTTACTCATGGAACAACAATTTAATTTCAACAATGAGTTATCGGGCAAAATTGCGCTGGTAACAGGTGGAACAAAAGGAGCAGGAAAAGCAATAGCAGAAAGGCTTTTACAAGCCGGCGCAACAGTGATCATTACTGCACGCAACGCACCTGAAAAAGAAAATAGCAACCTGCATTTTATTTCTTCCGATTTAAGTAAAGCAACAGATGCCCTAAAGTTGGTAAGCGAAGTACTTTCGACTTACGGCAGGTTGGATATTTTGGTGAACAACCTTGGTTCATCGGTAACTCCTGCCGGTGGTTTTGCCGCATTAACGGACGAGGATTGGGAATCAACCCTGCAAGCCAATTTGCTGGCTCCTGTTCGGTTGGACAGAGGATTTTTACCACAAATGATTGAGCAAAAAAGTGGCGTAATCATTCACATCGCCTCTATTCAAGGCAAACTGCCACTTTACGATTCCACATTGCCTTATGCCGCTTCAAAAGCTGCACTCATCAATTACAGCAAAAGTTTATCAAATGAAGTCACGCCAAAAGGTGTTCGTGTGCTTACTGTTTCTCCGGGTTGGATCAACACCACAGCATCGAAAGCCTGGTTGGGCGAGATTGCAAGAAACGCCAATAGTACTGTTGAAGAAGCGCAACAAGGTGTAATGAACGCTTTGGGAGGAATCCCTTTTGGGCGACCTGCCGAGTCGGAAGAAGTAGCAGAGTTTGTCGGATTTTTAGTTTCGCCAAGAGCCAATTATTTAACCGGGACCAATTTTGTAATTGATGGCGGAACAGTACCAACAATTTAATCATCTTAAAAAATAAAACAATGAACTTACCAAACGTAATCACCGAATTAATCAAAACACAAAACAATTTTGACAGTGTTACTTATGCAAAGTGTTTCACCGAAACAGCCGTAGTTTTTGACGAAGGCAAAACCCACAACGGCAGAAAGGAAATAGAAACCTGGATAGACAAAGCAAATAAAGATTACGAGGCAACAATGAAACCTCTTGAATATTCCACAAAAGATCAAATTCTAAAAGCTGAAGTTTCAGGTAATTTTCCAGGAAGTCCAATTATATTGAGTTATCATTTAGAGATAGCTGATGAATTGATACAGTCATTAAAAATAACAGGATAAATTGGAAATGGCTATTTTAGCCGTTTCTTTTTGTTTAGAAAAAGGAATTTTAAAATTACCCCAACCATTAAATAAGATCAAGAATGTCCTACTGTACAGCTATACTAAATATGCAATCCGAGGAAAAAAAGGCATTGCACAAAAACTATCACGACAACCGATATGGTTTCCCTATCCACGATGATAACGAATTACTTGGCAGGTTGATATTAGAAATCAATCAGGCGGGATTGAGTTGGGAAACTATTTTGAAAAAAGAGCAATCATTTAGAAATGCTTACAGCAATTTTAATATTGAAAAGATTGCGTCTTACACTGAAGCAGACAGAGAAAGACTTTTAGCTGATGCAGGAATAATACGTAACAAACTGAAAGTAAATGCAGCAATAGAAAACGCAAAAACAATTGTTGTTTTGCAAAAAGAGTTTGGTTCATTTGAAAAATGGTTAGCGCATCATCACCCGAATACAAAGGAGGAATGGGTTAAACTATTCAAGAAAACATTCCGCTTTACAGGTGGCGAAATTGTCAACGAGTTTTTAATGAGTATCGGTTACTTACAGGGTGCTCACGATGAAAGTTGTCCTGTGTACAAACAAATTTTAAAACAAAATCCAATGTGGTCAAAGCAATAATTGAGAACATACTGAAAGCAAAGCACAACAATGTTACGAAAAGCAGAAAGCATTAATAAGATAGTGTTTATCTGCTTTTTAGTCTATTACTTTGCAGGTTTACGAAAATATTAATCATAAAAGTAAATACCAAATTCCATTTTTTATTAATAGGATATTTACATAACATAATAACTTCAATTTATTTTAATAATGTTTAGGAAATTTGTAGACCAGAACAGAACTATCGTTATTTTAAATTCTTTTATTATTTTTGCTTAGAAATGTAGTATTTAAACATTAAAATGGTAGACGCAGCAAAAATTATCACTTTTTTAAGACAACGCGTTGAAGTCACTGATGAGGAGGCCTTAAAGTTTGCTTCCTTTTTTCATGAAAAAACCCTGCGTAAAAATCAGCTGATTGTTCAGCCGAATTTTGTGGCTCAACACCGTTTTTATGTAACGGAGGGTGCTCTGCGTTCGTTTATTGCTGACCAATCTGGAAAAGAAACCACCATTGCCCTTGCGGCTGAAGACTGGTGGATTACAGATTACAACAGCTATATCTATCAGCAGCCTGCTACCCTATTTGTTGAAACGTTGACTAAAGCAACCGTTTTACAGTTGAGCTTTGATGATGAAGCAACTTTGAAAAAGATGAATACGAAATTTGAAATGTTTTTCAGGATCATTGCCGAGCGAGGACTTGCTTCACAGCAACGCAGACTGATTACCAACCTGACACAATCTGCTGAGGAACGTTATGAAAGTTTTGCAACTACCTACCCACAGTTCATAAACCTTATTCCACAATATATTATTGCGTCATTCCTAGGAATGTCTACTGAATTCCTTTCCAAGATAAGAAACAGGAAAATTTCCCGAAAATCTTGAACTAGTTCAACGTGATTTTTTAAACTGGTTCATTTTACTTTTTACTACTGCCGCCGAACTTTGTATTAACAAAATGATATAAAGATGAGCGCATTATTTACACCGTTCCACATACGATCGATGGAACTAAAAAACAGGATCGTAGTTTCGCCCATGCAGCAATACAGTGCCGACAAAGGGATACCGTCTGCATGGCATATGGTACACTTGGGAAGCCGTGCAGTAGGCGGTGCAGGACTGATAATTACCGAATGTACAGCCGTTTCTGCAGAAGGTTTGTGCACACTTTACGATGCGGGTATATGGAATGAAGTGCAAACAGAGGCGTGGAAACCTATTGTAAATTTTGTGCATGCTCAAGGAGCAAAAATTGCCGTACAGCTTTGGCATGCAGGTGGAAAAGCAAGTACTACACATCCCAAAGACGGAATGAAACCGTTGCCGTTGTCACAGGGAGGATGGATTGCCAAAAGTGCTTCTGCGACACCGATTAACCAGCACCAACCGGTAGAAATGACTATTGACGAAATTAAACAAACCCAGAAGGACTTTGTTTATGCTGCAAAAAATGCTATAAAAGCAGGATTTGATGCAATAGAACTACATGCGGCACACGGCTATCTGATTCACCAGTTTTATTCTGAACTTATTAATAAAAGAACCGACAACTACGGGGGAAGCTTTGAGAACAGGATTCGCTTTCTCACTGAAATCGTGCAACAGCTTCGAAATGAAATACCGCAAGAAATGCCGCTACTATTAAGGCTTTCAGTTGTGGATTATAACGATAGTACAAATGGGTGGAAGCTTGAAGACAGCGTTAGGCTTGCTGCTATTTTAAAAGAACTAGGCGTAGATTTTATTACGGCTTCCGGCGGAGGATTTGTGCAAGTTGACCAGACAATCGTTAAACCTAACTACCAGCTTGCATTTGCCACTGCAATTAAAGAACATTCTTACCTACCAACAGGTGCAGTTGGTATGATTACCAATGCAATACAGGCTGATGAAATAATTAAAAAAGAAAAAGCAGACTTGGTTGTTATTGCCCGTGAACATCTGCGGGATCCGTACTTTGCCTTACACGCAGCAATTGAACTTAACGAAGTACCCGGTATTCCGTGGCAATATGAAAGAGGATTCAACTAAAAACAACTAATTATGGATAAAGCAATATGGATTGTAATGGCAGTTGCAGCAGGAGCCGGACTGCCGATTCAGGCAGCATTAAACAGCAAACTGGCAAAAACGGGCGGAAGTCCGCTGTATGCCGCAATGATTTCGTTTACGGTAGGCGTGCTTGCATTGGTACTTTTTATTTTATTTACTTCGCAGAATGTATCCTGGAAAGATTTAAAGGATGCACCCAGCTACTCTTGGTTTGGGGGCTTACTTGGCGCATTCTATGTTTCAGTGATCATTTATTCTTTTCCCAAAATAGGTCCGGGCCTGGCATTCGGTCTGATCATAGCCGGACAGTTGGGAATTTCGATGTTGTTGGAACATTACCAGATTCTGGGTGCAAGACACCATCCCATAAGTTATGGAAGAATTGCCGGACTTACGCTTATAATTTTAGGAGTTTACCTCACTAAAAGATTTTAGCTTTTCTTTTTTTATTTAGCAAATTTTTATGGTGTTAGCTCATAAGTGTTTTTTTTATAAAGGAGGGTGTAAGTTTGTACTTCAACCTCTTTTTTTATACCGTAAACAAACCTATAAAAACTATAAAAAACTGATATAAAAAAAAAGTTAACCAAGAGATTATCTAATGTGTTGTCTCTATCAAAAGCAGTTGCTTTCTAAACTTGTACTGAAACTGAAACTAATCCGATGTCATAAGTTTCTGCTGATTTATTTGTTTGTTTTTTAATAATTCATAGTTGGTATTTTTTACGAAAATACTCCATTTATTTCTTTTACAAAATGTCTGCTTTTTCCTGAATATTTACAAGAACTATAGAAGAGTGATCTGCTATATAATTGACCGTAAAACTACTAATATAAATAATATACTACATTGTAAGTAGGGCAATTTGATATAAATAAAATATTTTGATTGTAGTAAAGCAACTAATTGATACCAATAATTAAGACCCGAATTACAATTTTATTGTTTTTTGACGATGTAGTCGTCTTTCGGTTGACTGCCTAAATGAAATTGAAATACTTCCCCAAAACCTACAGGTATTTTGAATGCATTCTCCATAGGATATTGTAATAAATAAGTCCAAAGGCTGCGTATTATTCCGCCGTGGGTTACGATGAGTACTTTGGTGTAAGATTTATCCCGAAGTTCATCCATAAACAATGAAGTTCGCATATACAGATCGTGGAAGCTCTCGCCTTGAGGTGTGGAAGTATTTACAAAATCATCATACCATGGTTGGATAATGTCAGTTGGAATATCATTCCATAGCACAGACTCCCATTCACCAAAATGCATCTCTTTTAGTCGGTCATCAAAAACAACCTCCTCTTGAAACTTGCTTGCTAGTTGTACACACCTTTGTAAGGGGCTGCTGAAAACTATATTGAAATCGTCAGGCAGCTTTTTAATTAAATCTTCTGCTTCCTGTTCAAAGCTGTCCGCAAGGGGAACATCAGTTTGTCCGTAGCAGCTTCCTTGAGCCACTTTAACCGTGGTATGGCGGATTATATATACTTCCATAATACAACGAACCCTAAATAAACCAACACTTCCGTTACCTGTTGTACTGTCCCGAGACAGTCCCCGGTGTACCCACCTATGTGTTTTTTAAAATACCAACCTAAGTATACTTTTCCAAGATAAGCAAAAGGCAGTACTAAAAAGACCAGCAGGTCTTGGAAGTAGAAATATGGCAACAGCGTAACTGCCATGCCCATAAACAGCGTTTTTGCAGATAATGCTTTATTTGCCATCGGTTTTGATTTACTGAGATCAGTATCTACCACATATTGGTGGGTATGGATCATTAATCCCGACAGATATCTGCTCGTACTGTGCGCAATTATCAAAATAGCCATAAAGACGGTTATTGAATTTTCTGCCAGGTGTTTCATTACCTCATACTTTAACAAAAACAGTAAGACAATGCCTATTGCGCCATATGCCCCCACGCGACTGTCTTTCATAATGGTTAGTATCCTTTCTTTTCCATAACCGCCGCCAAAACTGTCACAGACATCAATAAAACCATCCTCATGAAATCCTCCAGTAAGCAAAACACCTGCAATCATCATCAGGATTAGGGCAATATCAATAGGAAATAAAAGATGTAACAGATAAAATACCAACGCATTAAACAATCCGACCACTATACCTATCATGGGGTAATATTTTTGTGAGTTGTTCATGATCTCCGAAGAATATTGCAGGTTACCCGGTACGGGAATACGCGTAAAAAACATCAGCGCAGTGAGGAAGTAAGTGAATTCTTTTTTAATCATACAATTTCTTTATTTGAAATCCCTGCTGTTTCAAAACTCGCCATTTCATTCAAAAAGTTAACAGCAGCCAGTATTATGGGGTATGCCAGTGAACATCCCGAACCTTCTCCTAACCGCAAGCTTAAATCAAGAATAGCTTTCTGGTTAAGTGCGTCCAAAAAAAGGCGATGGGCGCTTTCATCGGAAACATGGCAGAATATGGCGCGGTTTGCAATTTCAGGTTCAAGTGCATGAGCCAAAGCATAGGCAGCCGTTGCAATAAATCCGTCAACCATTATCAACATATTCTTTTGATGAGCCTGCAGCATGGCACCGCACATCTGCGCTATTTCGAATCCGCCAAAAGTCTGCAGTATTTCCCATGAATCGCAGATAGGGCCGTGGAAGTCGATCACCTGATTTAATATCCTTTTTTTATATTCTAACTGTTCATTATTTACTCCGGTACCACGGCCTACACATTCTTCAACAGGTTTATTTAGTAATGATGCCATTATTAATGAGGCGGAAGAGGTATTTCCTATTCCCATTTCTCCGAAACCGATAATGTTGCAGCCCTCATTAAAAATACGGTCTACGATCTTGGCACTTTCGGACAGACAAAAATGCAACTGTTCTGCGGTCATTGCTTTCCCGTGTAGTGCACTTTGGGTTCCATAGCCTGCCTTGGCTTTAATAAGTGACGGATGATCTGCAAAGTCGAAATTTACACCTGAATCAACTATGTGGATAGCTACACCGTTCTGCTTGCAAAATACATTTATTGCAGCTCCCCCATCCAGAAAATTCATGACCATCTGATAAGTCACTTCCGGTGGATAAGCGCTTACTCCGTTTTTTGCTAAGCCATGGTCTGCAGCAAAAACGATCTGCGTAGGACTTTTCAATTGGGGAGTCAGCGTCTTCTGAACCATTGCAATTTTTAACGCTAATTCCTCCAAATATCCCAATGCACCAATAGGTTTTGTTTTGAGATCTATTTTTTGTCTTATCTGTTCTTCTAAAGTCATATTTTGAATTATTAAAGTGCTGTAAAGGGGTCGTTTGTAAAAAACACATCACAGCTTAGTTTATAGAAGGTTTTGGATTATTATTCTCTTTTTGTATGGGTTATAGCAGTGTATACAATCTTATAAACACTTACAATACCAACTTTTTAATAATTTCAAATTCTTTCCGAAACGAGTTACTCACACAAAAATGCTTTTCACCAATTGAAAGACCACTAGTTGTGTACGAATTAATTTTTTTGAAATTCACGATTTGGGATCTGTTAATTTGTACAAATAATGTTTTTGGTAAATATGTTTTTAATCGTTTTAAGGTAATTAAAGGAATCATGGGTTTACGTTCGTTTTCCAGAAAAATCTTTACATAATCACCTAAACTTTCCAGATATAAAACCTTTTGCGGATTTATTTTTACTTGCTCTGCTTCTATCTTAATGAAAAAAGGTTCAATTTTATCTTCCGCTATTCTTCTGAGTAGTAGACTGTTTTTTACTATTTCTGCCACGTTCTTGAAATCATCAAAACTAAATGGCTTTAATAAAAAACCAACTGATTTGACTTGATATTCTTTAACCGCATATTGATGATAAGCAGTCACAAAAACTATTTCGGGTTTATTGCTGAATTGGTTTATAATTTTAGAAAACTCCAATCCGTTCAAATCTGGCATTTCAATATCTAAAAATATACAGTCGACGGTAGTTTCAGCCAAATATTTAAGGGCTTTTGAAACAGATTGAAACGATTTAACCAAGTCAAGATAATCTACTTTGACAATCGCATTTTCAATCATTTCCAATGCTAAAGGCTCATCGTCTATGGCTATACATTTTATCTTCATTTTAAATTAATTTTTAGCGAAGTGAAATATTTTTCCTCTATGATGAACTGTTCCAATTTATAACCATCATTATAAATTATGTTCAATCTTTTTACGGTATTTTCAATACCGATTCCGTTTGATTTCTCCCTATTTTCAAACCACGGATTTTCAGTTTTTAAAATAAAGGCTCCTTCATTTATTTCAGTTGATATTCTTATGTAGCAATCTTGCTGCAAACTTATGCCATGTTTAAAACAGTTTTCAATAAAAGTAAGCAAAACCATTGGTGCAATTTTGGCTTCAGAATCATACCTAGAAATATGATATTCCAAAGTTACGTTTGAAGACAAACGATGCACCATTAAATCTAAATAATGTTGAATGAAAACCAATTCATCTTGCAAAGAAACAAACTCCTCATTTTCTTCGTTCATAGCGTAACGCATCATTTTAGAAAGTTTCAGCAGTGAGTCTTGCGATTTTTCAACATCCTTGTGCGTTAATGCATAAATAGTATTCAACGTATTAAAGAAAAAATGGGGATTGATTTGCGCTTTCAAGTTACCAAGTTCAGCTTTTGCTTTCAATTCCTGCAACGCTAACTTTTTACGCTCTTCAATGTTCCATTTCCGAATCAAAAAATTGGTAAAACCAATCATTAGAACAATTGCCGTTACAAAAAAAACATAATAGTTTACGTAAGATTTATGTTCCGAAGCAACAGAAACTTTTTCAGCATAAAGACTTCTATAAACTTCTTCGCGTAAATTCAGGAATGTTTCTACAAGAGACATCAGACCAACCACTAATGTACACATCCCCAAAAACAAAATAACATAGTAGAAATTGATTGTGTTAGTTACCGTTTTAGGAATAACTATTTCAATATTAAAATAATAAATCCCAAACAAAATCGCGAATAAAACTAAATGATAAATGTGGTAAACTAAAGGAAGTTTTGCAGGATAAAGCATTGGAATAATTAAAAATAAAACAATTCCCAAAAGCGACCATCCCATTATATTCAGTCCGATATTCCTCTTAAAAAATGCTTTCATGCTTTATTTGATCTGCTTTTATTTGCAAAGGAAATCATTATTCATCAACCAAAAAATGAACTCATCGAGAAAAACTTCAAGTTCAACGATTATTTTTCAACAGCACAAAAAATAATAGCAATTTTGGCGGCTTAATAAAAATAATCAGAAAATGAATTTTACAGTTACCATCATGACAATTGTTTTGATAATTACACTATTTTCTCCATTTGGGGTATATTTCGGCATAAAATTAGCTAAAGACAAAAATTACAGATCACACCGAAAAATACAAAATATAATTTTCTTTGTTTGTGTTGTTGGAGTATTGTCATTAGAAGGGCTTATAACATCTGCCGGTGGTTCGGGAAGTTTAACATCTGAAAGTATCTACTATGAAACTAATTTTTTTAGATATACTTTATTTTCGCACATTATAGTTGCTGTTTTATCTTATCTACTTTGGGCTGCTTTAATTATATTTTCTAATATTTTTTATAAAAAGAAACTTCCTGGAAAATTCTCTAAATTTCACAGAAAAACCGGTTACATTATTTTTAGCGGACTTTTATATACTGCTATAACTGCATTGATGGTCTATTTAATGACTTTGAATTTAATTTAGAGATTTAATATCTGGTAATCTGAGGAATTGACAAGGATTTTTCGAACAACTAAATTCATTCTCAAATACGAACTAAAATTATAAATCTTTGCAAAATATATTGGAAATAGCCTCCAACATTTTAGAAGTCAGTTCAAGTGAGCTTTAAAGACAATTTAATATTCATATGAAGAAAAGTTTAAAAATCAGTAAAAACAACTTTCTTAAAACCAGATTAAGGAATGGATATTAGCACTAAAAAGATCATAAGCGTCACTGAATAAGAGTGAGAATATTTGAAAAAAATTGCAAACAGAGCAACTGAATACTACTAACACCAAATAATAACATAATAATGATCGAAGATTGCGAAGTATGCTTTTCATATGAGACATTCTACATTGAAAGCGTAGTATCTATCACATCTACCATAAATTATCAAGTTAATTTAATAGAAAATATTATAAAAGGACCTGAATCTACTATTGATCAACATGAAACCAATTTATTCGATGCAATCCAGAATATCAATACTAACACTTTATTAATATCAAAATTCTTTTCTCAATTAAGGAACAGCATTATTCGGCAGTACCAAGAATCAACAATAAATTTAGAGACAACACATATTCTAAGTGGATACTTTCCTGACGAAGTTGTTTCTAAAATAATTGATTTGGAAACTGAATTGAGTACCTTGCTAAAAGATATTAAAAAACTACATGTAACGCTTCAACAAGAGGTTGCTTAGTGCAAAAAAATGTAACATAGTATAAATAAGGAATTAGAACAGACAGCAAAATACAGATCTTTTAACCATAAATGGTTTTAATTGATCTAAAATTAATTATTTTGCTAAATATCAATACATTAAGTTAATTTTGTAAGAACAGACATATATAGTCGTATATTTACTTACAAAGTAATGTTATTCAGTAATTTAATTGTAGAAAATACTTCAATTAATATTCTTTAAAAGAAAAATTAGATGAATAGTCGAAAAGCTTAAAAGAACAGATTCAAAAATAAATATACTGGTACTTTAAAAGCGAAAGCAGTTTGCGAAAAATCATTACTGAATCCTTAATATATCTTTAACACACAGAAAGATCGGAATCCATTAAGATGGTTTTAAACTTAACAATTGGATTGATTTTAAATAAAAAATAATGTAACCATCGACTAGAGTGAATAATTATCTTTTAAAATCAATAAATCTTATTTAATAAAAAGCTTCATTATGGAAAAAGATATTACAATAAAAGAATTAAGACAAAGAACTAAAGAGCAAATTTTTGAATATATAAATGAAAAACTGAGATTTGAGGAAATTATTCTAAATAGTTTACGTTATTCTGAAAAATTTAAAAAAAATCAGCACTACAGATTTGACATGACAGGATTGGGAAACACCGAGCAACATAATGTACTAATATTAAATAAATTTAGATGTTTAGGTGTGTTTGAAAAGTTTGACATGGTACTAGTACGGTTTTATAAAGGTTCAGGCGAGTTAAAATATGTTTATAATGATAAAAATGAGGTTCATGTCGATGATGTAAGTGGTATGGGCACCAGAGAAATAATTTATAAAATACTACAGAAATTATAATTAATTTTTTTAGATACTTTTCTGGAGTAAGTATTATTTAATGAATTCAAAAATATCTAATTTAACTATTTAGGTATGGAACTAATCTCACTATATACTGTTCTGCTATTAAACTATAATGTCGTTAATATTATGGGCAACTGTGCGATGAACGTAACTAATTCCCTACCAATATTTTATCAACTTAGACGGATGGTTAGTAAATACAAGTGAATACCCGACTCAACATTTGGAGCACATTGACATAAATACAAATCAGTTAAGGATTACTTATCAATAAAAGGATTTTAAGAAACAAAAATCATATTTTAAAGTGAAAAACAATTTTAATTTTATACAATGTTGGCTGATAAAGAGAAAACCTATTGTAGTTTATTGTTATTATAAGTTCACCTTTACAAATATAAGTTCAGTTGGGATTGTGAGATGTCTCAATTGTTCTTAAACTGACTACCCTCAGATGGGGGTAGTTTTTTTATTCTGATCTATTTGCATGATCTATAAAAGATTTTTAGAAAATTTCATATTGTATTTATTATAAATATGCTTTTATATATACTGTGATGCAACACCAGATTAATTAGCTACTATACAATACTATAATTTAAAATCGAATTCTTTTTTCATAATTTAGTAAGCGACTTTCATTCAAGTCATCTTACCATAAGGTACTACTCCATAAAGAGAAAATTCAACAATAGTAAATTGAGAAACATTAAAAAAATACACAATGAAAATTAGAAATCCTATTAAATGCACTTTAGCTTCATTGATCTGCCTAATAACAATATCATTTGCAGCATATTCACAACCAGCAGCACCCTTCGTTGTTAAAAATGTGAATATCGTTACGATGACCACTCCAAACAAAATTATTAAAAATGCTACAGTTTTAATAAAAGGAAACAAAATTTCAGGAATCAATGAAGCGATTCCAACCGAAGCAACAATAATTGACGGGAATGGTAAATGGCTTATTCCAGGACTTATAGATATGCATGTTCATAACTTAGCGGATATCGATTTCAGCTCTCGGTACCCTACAAAAGCATCTACTATTTTTATTGATACGCAGGATTTTATGCTGCAATATATAGCAAACGGTGTTACAACTACATTTGAATTGAGTGCCAGACCAGCGTATTTTGGTCAAAGAAACGAAATTGCGAAGGGCAAAGTAATTGGTCCCCGAATTGCGCTTGCAGCTTTGATAGACGGGACTGATGGTTCCGGTAACAATGCACTTAATCCTTCTGACGGCCGCCAAACTGTACGTATAGCTAAAGCACAAGGATACGAATTTATAAAGGTATATTCCGGATTAAACATTGAAACCTACAAAGCAATAATTGATGAAGCCGGCAGACAGGGAATGAAGGTTGTAGGGCATATACCCAACGCTTTTAAAGGGAATATAGATGAAGCATTTATACCGCATTTTGATATGGTTGCCCATGCCGAAGAATATGCGAAACAAACGGACAATTTTACCGAACAGGATGCCCGCCGTTTTGCTAAACTTGCCAAAAAGAACGAAACATGGTTAACCCCTACCCTGATAACAATGCAGCGTATTGCAGAGCAAGGACGTTCGTTAGACAGTATCCGTAAGCTGCCATATTTTAAATATGTCCACCCCCTAATGCAAAGCAAATGGCTGACCTCAAACAGCTACAACAAAGGTTCAAGCCCTGAACGTAGCGAATATTTTGAAAAACTGATCCGTTTTAACAAAGGGTTGGTAAAAGCATTTAAAGAAGCAGGTGTACCTATTCTTGCAGGAACAGATTCCGGAACTTCGGGAGTTGTTTGGGGATTTTCCCTGCATGATGAAATGGAACTACTAGCGGAAGCTGGACTTACAAATGAAGAAGTACTAGCTGCGGCTACAAGCTTACCTGCAATGTGGCTAGGAATTGAAGATAAAATTGGAACTGTGGAGGTCGGTAAATATGCCGACCTAATTTTACTTGACGCTAATCCGTTAGAAAACATAAAAAATACTAGAAAAATATCCGGTGTTTTTGTAAACGGAAATTGGATTGCTAAATAAAAAATAAATTTGATGCTTAATGACCTTGAAAAACGGAATAGAGCAAATAAAGAAAATTATGATTGGGCAAAACGAAAAGATTATTAATAAATAATTAAAAGTAAAGCGTAAAATATATTTGTATAACGAAATCGGCTGTAGAAAAATATTTGATGTTTCTACATTTAAATTATAAAATTATATTTTTCATCAAATAAGTGTAGTACAGTTGTAAATGAAAACGTTAAAAAAGATAATTATTTTATATGCGCGCATATAAAATAATTATCTTTTTATCAATAAGTGTTTTTTTTGGTTATTTAAAGAGGTTGAAAGTTTCGTAATTCAACCTCATTTTTTATATACAAATATGTAAAGAAATTGAGAATTCGCTCTCTATTTAACCAAAAATATTAAACACTAAACAGTTTTCATAATGCGGAATTCATGACAATTTACACTTATCAACTATTATAATGGAGTATCTGCTAGAAAATTACCCCTAAGTTACTTTATCTTCTTACAATTTATAGATTGTTTATTTTGTGTAAGCTTCATTCCGGTAACATTTCCTTTTTTATCTACAATAAAATCAAATTGCGCATTGTTTTTTCTTGCATAAAATTTATTTTCTCCTTTTCGCTCCAACAAAACCTTTTGACCATCTTTTCCATCTTCATACATACTCAAAAAAAGATAATTGTTTGCCGCTTCACTTATCTGAAATGTTCCAACATCAATAAGTCCCACCAATTTTGCTTTATACACACCACTATAAATTTTAGTTAGCGATGAAGTTTTACCTTCATAGATTGTGAAATCAGGATTTTTGTACGGTCTGCCGAAATATTTGCAGGCTACACCCATAACAACTTCATTTAATGCAATATTTCCTCCATTTGATAGGATTGAAATAGATAGTCTGTCATTTGGAAAATAACCTGTAAATGAATGAAATTCATCAATGTTTCCTGAATGTCCATAACCCATTTTGTCATAAAATGGTGTCATGAACAATCCGTAACCAATTCCTTTCTGATTGGTTTCACCCATTTGTGACAATGATGTTCCTAAAATCAATTTTCCTTTCAAAAGGTTATCCATTAATTTTGATAAATCTTCGGTAGTTGAGATCACTGCGCCTGCTGCGAATGTAAAAGTAGGATGTGTTTCGGTTTCTTTAGTCCATTTTTCTCCATCAAAAGAGTAAGAAGCAGTTCTTTCAGGGTATTCGGTTTCCTCAGTTTCACAGTAAGTATCTTTTAATTCAATTTTATCTACAATTCGTAGCTTTAAATTTTCAGCATAAGATTTTCTGGTAACATCTTCTATAATATAACCCAAGAGCAGATAGTTTGAATTACTGTATCTGCAATCTTCTCCAGCTTTAAAATCTGGCTTACCGCTAGTAATTAAATCTAACATTTCTTCTTTTGTGAATTTTTTCTTTTTAGAAATGTAATAATCATTCCATTCTAAGTAATTGTAAATACCGCTGGTATGGTTTAAAAGATGGCCTATTGTAATTTTTTCAGCATTTTTAACATTGGGATAGTACTTGCTAAGCTTTGTATCTAGATTTAATTTACCTTCTTCTATAAGCTGAAAAGTAATAACTGCCGTAAAAACCTTTGTAATAGAACCAACTCTGTATTTATTAGAGTAATCTCCAAATTTATTAAATTCACCTTTATATACTGTTTCGCCATCTTTTTGAATGAGAATGCTCCCTGAAAAAGCATTATTTTGCGTAAAAGAGCCCATAAGGCTGTCTATGGATTTGACATAGTTCGTATTTTGTGCAGCCATTAGACCAAAAATGTTTACTGCAAGTACAAGTAAGATTATTTTCATTGTTAAATATTTGTATGGTGCAAATAACCGGCAGATCATACCTCTTTTTTTACTTATTTTGACCAATGGTACTTAATAAGGGACGTAAAATTTAATATTCCTTTATACATAGTTCGTTTATGGAAAATTTAGACACGAATTATAAATTCATTTATACAACCATTTTTTGATGTTCTTGTTTAGAAAAGTATATTTAAAGGTGTAGAAGAGCATTATAATTAATACGTTTTTTAAGAAGCTACCTCTAAAATTAAGTACTCCAAAAGTGGTAATATTGAGAATAAACGCAAGTGAAACAATATTTATCAAACACAAACATTATTAGACATTTACATGCTCCGTACAGAACATAAGCTATACAGAACATGTACAATCCGTAGCTCTTAAAGTATTTCAATTAATCATGTACACACGCTGATCGTGTGCAGAATTTTGATTTACTATTACTTTAGATAACCTTAAGTTTTTCATATAACTGTGAGCGATACTGAAGACCGACAGGAATGTTTTTAGAGTTGCTAAGCGTTATTACGTGCTGTTCTACAAATTTTAATTTCTTAATATTTATAAAAAAAGACTTATGTACCCTGATGATCTGTTTATAATAAGCGAGCTGTTCTGCAATAGCAGTCAGAGTGCTGTGGACGATAACTTTCTGTGTGTCTAGATAAAGACATACATAGTTGCGCATACCTTCAATGTAAAGAATTTCGTCAGGATCAATCTTAACGAGTTTACGGTCGCTTTTCACATAGAAACTTTCGTTAGAATATTCATTCAAATGAGCAATAGGAGGTTTAACTGCGTTCAGAAAAAGCTGTGCTTTCTGTACTGCTTTCGCAAAACGGTCAAGTGATATAGGCTTTAAAAGATAATCGAGTGCATTCTGATCAAATGCATTGAGTGCATATTGGCTGTAAGCGGTTGTATAAATAATTGCCGGAGGATTTTGAAATAAATTCACAAATTCGGTTCCACTTATTTCCGGCATTTTAATGTCAAGGAAAATGAGATCAATTTCGTTGTCCCTGTTTAAAAAACTTATAAGTTCAAATATATTATTACAAATCCCTGCGAGTTCCAAAACATTGAACTTTGAAATATTGTGAACCATAACTTCCTGAGCCAGTTTTTCATCGTCTACCACCAGACATCTTATTTTTCCTACCATCTTTTCTATAGCAATATTGATAATGTAACTTTAAAAATCCCTTCTGATTTTTCCGTTTTAAATTGAAAACGTAACGGATAGATAAGCTCTAAGCGCTTTTGAATATTATGCAGCCCTATACCTCCCATTTTGGATTCATTTGACTCTTTATAATTATTTTCACAGGTAAAAATCAATCTGTCATTCTGTTTATAGATTGCTGCGGATACGTAAGAGTCACCCACGGTAGAATCAACACCATGCTTAAACGCATTTTCTACCAAAGGAAGCATGAGCATTGGGGCAATTCTATCCACAGCACTGATTCCTTTATGATTAAAGGAAATACGAACCGTTTCGGGAATTCTTATTTTTTGAATTGAAATGTAGGTTTCGATAATTGCAATTTCATCTAACACCCCTAATTCACGTTCATGTGTTTCATAAAGAGAGTACCGTAAGATATCCGAAAGCTGCAATATCACCCCAGGCGTCTCATCTGATTTACGCAGCGACAATGCATACAGGCTATTAAGCATGTTAAAAAGAAAGTGAGGACTGATCTGGGATTTAAGAAGACTTAATTCTGCTTGGACCTGCTGGTTGGCAATTTCTTTTTCCATTTTAAGTTTTAAAAGAAATTCATGTACCACGTAACCTATGACTAATGATATCATGACTATAGCTACAGCCGGAAAGGCATCAAAGTAATACTGAACATGACTTAAAAATTCAGGCGCTGATGATGTGATGCCCAAAGGTGTAAATGCAGTTAAGTCATTTGTTTTGTAATGTTCATAGAGCCATTGCAGGTATTGTCCAACAACCAAACATCCGACAAAAAAGAGCGTAAGGAGATAAATGGCATAGCGTGCTGGCCTTTTATGTCTTACAAGTTTTGGAAGGAGATAAAAAATATTAATCCATCCGGGAACAAAGATAAGCAGGTTGTAAAACACAATATGAACCACAGCAACTTCTTTACCGCTGTTGTTGAGTATAGCTACCCACAGAATAAAACCTGTAAAGGCCAGATTGAGCAACAGCCTTACAATATTACGCCTTTTTAAAACTTTCATGTTTAAGATGGTTATGTGAACAAAGTTAACAAATATTGAGCTTTACTACTGTTGTTTTACACCAACTGTATCAAATCTTGGACGAACGCAAAATTAACGTCAAAAAAATTTGTTTATCCCTAGTAAACGATCGTAGGTCACAAATGATAAAGATTATAGGGTTTTATAAACTTTATTTGTGGTGTGCTTTGGTAAGCCCAAGGAACTTATTCATTTCTAAACCTAATAGTATTTATTATGACATTAAGACTTTTCTACGTGCTGCTTTTTATAGCAGCCACTTTAAAATCAACAGCTCAAGATCTTCATTTAGACAAGGTTGATACTTTTGTTTCCCTAATTGAAAACAACAATCGGGGTATTGGTTCTCTTACTATATATAAAGGCGGGAAGTCAATTTACAACAGAAATTTCGGACAAGCAAGTATTACTGACAAAGAAATTGACAAGAATACAAAGTACAAAATCGGTTCTATCACTAAGACTTTTACAGCAGTTTTAATCTTTGACCTGATTGAGAAGGGATCACTTTCGCTAGAAGACAAGTTGGAAAAGTTCTACCCAGATATGCCGGGAGCCAAAAAAATCACCATCCGTGAGATGCTGCACCACACCAGCGGATTAGGCGACTTTGCATGGACGGAAGACAATCCTGACTGGCTTAACAAGAAAGTAAGTGAAAAACAAATTTTTGACGAAATTAAAAAACAGGGATTGATTTTTACCCCAGGAGAGAAACAGGAATATTCAAACTCCGGCTACTACCTGCTTGCAAAAATTGCAGAAAAGATAAGTAAGAAAGAGTACGCAATACTTATTGATGAAATAATATGCCGTCCTTTACGCTTAGATAATACCGAATCAATGTCTAAAGAAGCAAACAACATTTATGAATCATATACCTACGGAGCCGATAAAAGGTGGGCAGAAGTAGAAGATTTTTATTTTCCAAATACAATTGGAGCAGGCGATATTGCTGCTACGACGGAAGACATGCTAACGTTTATTAACAGTCTGTTCACTTATAAAATACTCAAAAAGGAAACAGTTGAGAAGATGAAGCCTGTTATTGAAAACAAAGAGTACTTTGGAATGGGTCTAATGCAGATGCCTATGCGTAACCAAATGTTTTACGGGCACGGAGGCGATACAAAAGGTACCCATTCTGCATTGGGATACAATGAAAAAGACAAAGTATCTATAGCCCTTGTACTTAACGGAGAACGCTACAGCAGAAACCAATTTCTATTAGGGGTTTTAAGCATGATGTATGAAGAAGATTTTGAATTACCAATCTTTAAAGATGTTGAAGTTACGAGAGCCAATCTGGATATGTATGCAGGTAACTACAGCTCACCTATACTGCCTATAGAAATTTCTATCTTTTATGATCAAGGAATTCTGTATGCGCAGGGAACGGATCAACCTCCTCTGCCATTAGAAGTTTACGATACACACAAATACCAATTTGAGCAAGCTGATGTAAAACTTGAGTTCCTACCCGACAGCAAACAAATGATCTTCAAACAAGGAGGTATGGTTTTTAAGATGACCAAAAAATAATGTTTAGGAAATAAACCTTAATGCAAACTCTGAAAAGAAATTTCCTTGAAAATGTTTACTATAAATTGTCTAACTATAGAGTTTTTTATAATAGAGGCACTCCATTTCATAAGAGATGAAGTAACAAAATGTAGATATCATAATGTAATTTACAACCTTTTAAGTTAAAATTACGTCTTGCAATTGAGTTTCGATTTATATAACTTTACATTAATCATTAATATCAAATTTCAATTATGAAAAAAATCAGTACTTATTTATTTGCCGCAGCAATCGCAATTGTTTCTCTTTCATCTTGTTCAAGTGACGATAACAGCACTGCCCCTACACCAGAACCCCAACCCACAAATCTATTATTAGGTAAATGGGATATGCAAAAAATGGACATGAAGATTGTTATGGATGGTGACACAATGATCGACGAAAAAGATGTAGATACAAAAGGAGCTGGCATAACTGTTCAGTATGATTTCAAAGCAGATAATACTGTTGAATACTATATGTATACACCAGCTAATGCACAACAAGCAGAACAGGAACAATCTGGAACAGGAACCTATAATCGTACCGGTGAAAAAATAATAATGACTTTAGGAAGTCCGACAACTTACACCATACAAATTTTAAGCAGTACCGAACTTCACTTAAATATGAATGAAAAAGAAAATGTAAACGGAGCTGAAACTGAAATCGACATGACTCAAAAGTTCACAAAAATCTAGAAAAAAAACACTCTTATGAGTGTTTTTTTAATTAGAATTAACTTTTCAAATATTTATTTTGCATAAAGGTTCGTTAAATCAGTTCAATAAATAAATCATCGAACCCAACAACTTCCTGATTTCCAAAAGTAAATCCATATTTGACTTATTTATAAATGAGAACTGTCTAAAAGTATTCAGGAGCAGAAAACTTTCTCACATGAATGTACAAACCTGCTCAAAGATTTATTGAAGAATTATTAAGTAAAAACCACTGTTGAAGTACGCTTACCCTCTTATCGTTTCAGCGGATTGGTTAAACTTTAAGAGTTATGAGTACTATATATTTATTTATCAATAATGGACAACATACACTTGAGATTGAGCTAACCAACCTAATCTTTTCCTAAAAAATTAAATGCATCAATAATAAGATATTAATGCATTTAAACACTAAAAAACAGAAAAGACTTTTACCTAAAATTAGTAAATATTTTATTGCTTAGAATTAAATAAAATATAAAAAAAGCACCTGCTAAAAAACACAGGTGCTACCACTAAATCGTAAAAAAAAAATTTGACGAACTAAATATAATACTATTTTATCAATAGCGTCACATTATAGCACAAAAAGAGGTTGTTTCTACAACCTCTTTTATAGCTAAGTGAAAAATCCTATATCGAAATATAAGCTTCTGTCATCATTATCAAATATAACAAAAAGCGTCAACATTTCCAATACTGACGCTTTTTAAAAACATTTTAATAAAACAACTTTCAAATATATCAATTTTGAATAACCAAATACCATTTGAACGAAATAAAGTTACAATTGAATCTACAATGTAATCTTTTATATTAGCAGATATTAAAATTTCATCTGGATTTTATATATTTTACTCAATCCATTTTCAAAGTTAATATACTCTTCAAATTCCTTAATAATGCTGATTTTTTTTAGGCTTCAGTAGTTTTCTTCTTCTTTTAAAATATAAAGTCTGAGTTGCCTAATGGTAAAAAGGATAATATTCCACTGATGTACTATTGATCATATTACCAAGATTAATTGCTTTCTTCCATTTACCATCAAAATTCTTTCGTGAAATATATAGTTCACAACTTCTTCCCCTTCAGTGTAGTAATCCGTGTACAACTAAAAAATGTTCTTCTTTATAAATCTAAGTTATTTGATGACAAAGCTACCGTCATAGCATTTCTTTTTCAACACTAAAGATTGCTCCCGAGAAAAAAAGATGACTTAAATAAAAATTAATTTAAAAAACTATAATAAACCTTATACCCGTTTTAAATAATGTACCTTTATACGATCAATTACTTTTACTTGAAATACTTGTTTATTTGACAGTAGTTGTAAGTCTATTTACATTGTACAAGTTTTTTACACTGATATCCATATTATTTTTGTTTCATATTTGCTACGTCCGTACTATCACACGGACGTTTTTTTTTTTTACAAAAAATTAAAGTATATTTTGTTTAACAGCTTAAAATCTAACCGTGCTAAAAAGAATAATATTAGAGAATTAAAAAACAGTAAAAACACCTAATCATATTAATTTTTACTGTACGTAATCAAATAAATTCCTCAAAAAATGTAAAAATCAAATGTTATCTACGTTCAATCTATAATTCTGATCAGTCGTAATTTTTCGGCATTTTTAATAAAAGTTACCATTACATTAAGTATTCTTAGTAAATATTTAAATTTCAAAAGACTTAAAATGAATTGCGTTATATTTGAAAAATTTAATTTATTTATCATTACTTTTTTAAAATATAATTTTAAAAAATAAATCATTGACTATTTATTAATCTATTAAAGAGAAGATACTGCTTTAGCAGACCAGACCAGTAAACTGAAAATTGAAAAAGAAAATCATCATATCCGCCATCGATCTATATATAATTGACAAAGTAAGGGAATTCAGGGTCATCTCAACCCCGACGATTTCACAAGAAACCCTTTCACTCGGCATAGCACGTCCAAAAAACTTCATCGAGGAAATTGAAAATCTTAATAATAATGTGTATTCAATCCGGGATCTGAACCTCATTTCTAATTATTTAAATATTAGATTAAGTGATTTGTTTCCGATTGACAATCTAGCAGATGATTTACTAGAATTGGAAGTTGAGTTGATGCCTATCTCTGCTACCACCGTACAGATAGATAAGTATGGTGAAGTAATTAAAAATTATAGAATTCTAAATGGTCGCATTATTGTAGACGATAAAGTGAATGTTATTAATAAAATTTAGAAAAAATCATTTTTACAGTAGTAAACACTTTATCTATTTTAAAAATTATTGGTTATAAAATATTATCTTTATAATTCATAAGTGTTTTATTTAAGTGATAAAGAGGTTGTAAGCTTTAACTTCAACCTCTTTTCTAATTTTAATCTACTACAACTAAATATAACAGTGAATTTTAAAACTATAACGTTAAATAATCAAGTAAATTTTAGAGCAAATAAGTTTTACACAGTGCTACTAACAGGTTTAAAATAGTAAGCTATCTAAGCTTTAAGAACTTTTGAAATAGTTCATTAAAAAGTAACACATTAATAACTTAAAAATCCTGCTTCACCTTTACTACTACTTTTCCTTTTGCTCTGCCACTGTTCACATAATCCATTGCATCGTTCATTTCATTAAAGCTGTAAACTTTATCTAAAACAGGCTTTATACTACCCGCTTCTACCAGTTTGGTAATTTCTACCAACTGATCTCTATTTGCTCTCATAAATAAAAAAGAATAGCTCACTCCTAATTTTCCTGCCTGTTTGCGCACTGTTTTACTAATGAAACTTAATACCAATTTCAAAAACCAGTTTAATCCCATTTCTTTTGCAAAATCAGGAGTCGGCGGACCGGAAATAGAAACTGCTTTACCACCACGTTTTAAAATACGCAGGGATTTCTCCAATGTTTCTGCATTTTGACTGTTAAGTACCAGATCATAATCTTTCAGTTCGTTTTCAAAATCCTGCGTTTTGTAATCAATTGCTACATCAGCACCAAGTTTTTTTACCAAATCCAAATTACCCTTACTGGTCGTCGTGGCAACGGTAGCTCCCAAATGTTTCGCCAGCTGAATGGCAATCGTACCTACCCCACCGGAACCCCCCTGTATAAAAACTTTCTGTCCTTTTTTCAAATGTCCTTTTTCAACGAAAGCCTGCCATACCGTAAGTGCCACCAAAGGCAGAGAGGCAGCTTCATCCATTGAAATATTATTTGGCTTTAAAGCAACATCTCTCTCATCAACCCCAATAAACTCTGCAAAACCACCGATGTGGTAATCCGCTGGACGGCTGTACACTTCATCACCAACTTTGAATCGTTTTACATCAGAACCAATTTCAGTCACAATGCCTGCCACGTCGTGTCCTAAGATTAACGGCATTTTGTACTTCAGCATCATTTTAAACTCACCACTTTTAATTTTGGCGTCGAGCTGATTGATACCGGCTGAGTGGATTTCTATTAAAACTTCGTTGGGTTTCACAACAGGTTTGGCAACTTCGCTTAGCTTCAAAGGTTCTGTTTTGCTGTATCGGTTGAGGGTATACGCTTTCATTATTTTATATTTTTTTTAAAGGTTTCAATTAACTTTCAGGAAAACTAATTTATGATATATATGCTTCCGATTTTATGAATATTAATTAAGGAAGCAATACTTTATCTGCTTTCTTTTTATTCACCAATCCGTAGGCGAACTTCGGAAACAGCCTGTTGATAAAATATACTGCCTTGCTGTCACCAACACGGATGGTTAGCTCATCTTTTTTAATTCCATCGAGCAAGCTTTTGACTAATTGTTGCGGACTGATTTTTTTATCATCCCTGTTTGCTACCATTTCAGTATCCACCATAGGTGGCAACAGTTCAAAAACTTTCACGCTGCTGTTGAGAATCTGCAAATGTTTTCGTAATGAAATCGTATAAAATGCCAGTGCCACTTTTGAAGAAGAATACGTTGCCTCAAGTGTAGATGGAATGATACTTAAAATAGAAGTCGTGTGAATTATGGCCGCATCAGGTCTGCTTTTCAACATTTCCATAAACAGATTATTCAACCTAATTATACCAAAATAGTTCACATCCATTTCATACACCGCACCTTCCAAATGTTTATTATTGGCAGTACCAAGGTTCATCGGCGGAACACCAACACCCGCATTATGATATAAAATATCTATCCCACCCAGAGCTTTCACTTGTTGGAAAAGCAATTCCGCATCAGCTCCATTGGCGGCATCACTTTGAATCGCTGTAAGTTCAGAATAGCTTTTTGATACTTCATCCAATTTCGCTTTATTCCTTCCTGTGATAATTACTTTTGCACCGGCAGCTAAAAATTGTCTGGCAGCTTCCAATCCGATTCCGGATGTGCCTCCGGTAATAAGTATGGTTTTATTTTGAATATTCATTCTTAATCGGTTTAATTGAAAAAAAAAGTAAAGCAAAAATCATATCGGCTCGTCTTAATTATTGTTGAGCAAGTTTAGCCATCGCTTCACCAATTGCCGAAGCATATTTTTTTGTTTCGCCTACCGGAATATCAAACTGATTTTTTTCTAATCCAAGTACTAATTCATCCGCAACTTCTGATGGCGAAATACCATTTGCGCCTCCAATCTCGGCTGAGAATTCAGTATTCACCAAAGGTGGATAAATTTCGTACACCTGTAGGCTATTAGAATCCTCGTACGTCATTCTCAACGCTGTGGTATAAGAATGGAGCGCCGCTTTGGTAGCACCATACGTTGGTAAAAATCTATGGCTTCCATATACCGCAAGCGATGAAACATTCACGACTGCTGCGGTTTCTTTTTGTAATAAGTGTGGCAACATCAGCTCTGTAAAATGAATAATGGCGATGTAATTTACATTCATTTCAATCTGTGCTTTTTCGTGGGCATTAGTGGTTTCGCTTAATAGATAACCAAAAGCTGCACCTGCATTGTTGATGATGACATTTACATCAGTATAATTATTTTTCAATTCCTCAGCGATGCGTATTCTGTCCGCATCCACAGCAAAATCACCCTGAATTCCGATTGCGCCCGGCAACTCTTTTAAAGCATTTTGTAAACGTTCTTCGTTACGTCCGTTGATAATAACTTTGTTACCCTCTTGGGTTAATTTTTTAGCGATAGCTAAACCAATTCCGGCACTTCCGCCTGTGATAAAAACTGTATTTCCAGTTGTTTGCATTGTATATATCTTTTAAATGTTGTAAATTCGCTTTCAATTTGCAAGTACAAATATATATATTCACTTTTAATTTGCAAGTGGATTTTTGATTTTTTTTTTATGGCAGAAAATAAGAAGCGATCTGACTGTCCTGTGAGTCAGTCATTGGATATTTGGGGAGACAAATGGTCGTTACTGATTGTTAGGGATTTAATGTTTGCAGGGCAATGTACTTACGGTGATTTTCAGAAATCAGAAGAAAAAATAGCGAGTAATATATTGGCTTCACGACTTCAAATGTTGGAAGAGAACGGAATCATTACAAAAAAAACTCATCCTGAAAGTAAAGCGAAAGTACTTTACAAACTTACAGAAAAGGGTATTGAGCTTTTGCCGATGATGATTGAAATAAATCTGTGGGCAGATAAATACTGTAATATTACTCCAGAGCGAAAGGAAATGCTCCGTGAGGTAAAAAAGGATAAAGAAGCATTTATTAAAGCCACTATAACAGGGTTAAAAAAGAACGTTTAAGAAAGTGTTATTTATGATTTCATTTGAATTTGATCCGTTATCAATACCTTAAAATTTAAATAAGAACAAATAACAGTAGATCTGTATGATTATAGACTACATTTTTAGGATTTGACACTAAAATTTTGTAACTTTGGTAAAATGCTTCATTGAACATGAGCTTCAAAACGAAATCTTTAACTACTTCTACTCTATTACTTGGAGTAAATTACCTTCAGATTTTTATCATTTTATTATCGTCAGTTATATATTATTTCTATTAAGTGAAATAGAAAAAAATTAAACAAAGCGTTAACAAAAGCCTTCACTAGGAAAAACTTACCGAAAGAAAAGCCGTATTTGTATTTAACAAACCTTGAGCTTTTTATAGGAAGTTTATACTACCCAGACAGCAGTTCACTGATTTGCATGACTATTTAAAATTAAGAATTAATTAAAAACAAATGTTATGACAGACAGAAAAAAATTAAACGACCAATTACTAGCAGTACTTTTAATATTAATTGGCGGCGTATCGATAGCCATTTATGCCAACAGCTTTTTAGTAAGTTAGAATATATAGTGTGACTTTGCTTTATGTAAGAAATAAAGCAGGTAACAAAACAGAAAATGCACTCGTTTTTTATTTAAATAAGGTGGTAACAGAATATTCTGTTCCACCTTATTTTTTATTTGTAAAATGTGCTATTTAATAAGCAAAATTCAATTAGCACTTATGTAATTACAGGCAACAAAAAAAGGTATATAATTGCTTATATACCTTTTACTTTAACAACTTTAGTTGTTATTTTCTTTTAACATTTACAGCCATAAGACCTTTTTGTCCACGCTCTATATCAAAGGTTACTTCGTCGTTCTCACGTACGTTTTCCATTAATCCTGAATTGTGTACAAATACGTCTTCGTTACCATTTGTTTGCGAAATAAAACCAAATCCTTTAGTTTCATTGAAAAATTTTACTGTGCCTTCTTGCATCTCGTTGTTATTTAAATTAATTATTCTGTTATTTTTTTATTTCAATTGCCTGATATCCTCTCGGTGTCAGTTCTTTTTTATAGCTTACTTTATTGTGTTTTTCAACAGTTATGCTAAGCTGACCCACATGGAAAAAAACATTCTCTCCGGTTTCGTCTTCGGTAATAAAACCAAAGCCTTTTTCACTCATGTACGTTACAATTCCGGTGAAATCATCATTGTGACGTGCTGCCGATTCCTGTGCTTTTTTTGCTTTTGCCAAGTCCGCATCCCTGTTTTGAAGATGTGGAGGTACTTCTGTAAAATGACCGTTCACATCCACATAAACAATCATATCGTCAAGGGTTTTACCTTTGTTGTTATTGTCTTTGCGGCCTTCTCTTCTTAACTGCTTTTCTTGTAATTTCTTTATTTTTTTCTTGGTATATTCTTTTTTTGTAAAAGATTCTGCCATATTATATTGTTTTAATTAATAATTAAGCTTTACTGTACTGCAACAGACATGTTAAAGCCAATAAGTTTTTGAATGTTTTGCAATTCCTTTTTTTCCTCGCGGTCGCAAAATGAAACTGCTGTTCCCTGGTATCCTGCCCTTCCGGTTCTGCCTATTCTGTGAACATACGTTTCTGGAACATTTGGCAATTCATAGTTAACCACATGTGGAAGTTCATCAATATCAATACCCCTTGCAGCAATATCGGTTGCTATTAGAACGCGTATTTTAGAACTTTTAAAATCGTCTAATGCGCGCTGTCTTGCATTCTGTGATTTGTTGCCGTGAATGGCAGCTGCATGAATTCCTGACTTGATTAGGTTTTTAACCAGCTTATCTGCGCCATGTTTGGTTCGTGCAAAAACCAGTGAGCGGTTTATCTTCTTGTCTCCTAAAATGTGAATAAGCAGATCGAATTTTTCATTTTTCTCTACGAAATACACGGACTGTTTTACTGTTTCTGCTGTTGAAGAAACAGGTGTCACATTGATTTCTTTAGGCTTGTTTAGAATTGACTGGGCAAATTTTCTGATTTCCTGCGGCATGGTTGCCGAGAAAAAAAGCGTCTGTTTCTTTGCTGGAACTTTTTTAAGAATCTTCTTAACGTCGTTCACAAAACCCATATCCAACATACGGTCTGCTTCATCAAGAACTAATATTTCAATTTTTGACAAACTGATGTAGCCTTGTGATATAAGATCTAATAAACGCCCGGGTGTTGCAATTAATATATCAACGCCTCTGTTTAATGCAGCGATCTGTTTACCTTGCGGTACACCGCCAAATATTGCAAGGTGTTTTAAAGATAAAAACGTACCGTAGGTTTTAAAGTTTTCACTTATCTGTACTGCCAGTTCTCTGGTAGGTGTTAATACAAGTGTACGTATACCTTTAGTGTTTTCTTTATTTTTATTTAGTAACTGTAAAACAGGTATGGCAAATGATGCCGTTTTACCGGTTCCTGTCTGTGCGCACCCTATAACATCTTCTCCGTTTAAAATGTGTGGAATAGTATGGTACTGTATTTCTGTTGCCTTTGTATAACCAGCTGCCGTGACAGCTTTCATAATAGGCGGTATAATGTTTAATTCTTTAAATTCCATAATGGTATGTACCGAAAATCCGGCATTCTTTACAACTGCCCTTCTGCACGCTCGCGGTTAAGTAATTGTTGTTATTATAAATATGTTATGTAACAGCTAACAACTGTTCACCAAATAACACATCTTTGTTTTTAAAGCCACTACTGTAATGACTTTGTAATTTACAAACCTTAAAAACGCGCGTACTGTACTTAAGCGACCGGATATTCTAAACATGTTTCCAAATGCATATAAGAAACTTTAGAAATACGTGATAGATCTGTAATGATTTTACTGCTATTATTTACCTGATGGGGAAAATTATAAATCTTACTTGTGCTGTTTTAAAATGCACATCAGATTTGCCAATGAAACCTTTTTTTAAAAATAAAAGTGGCAACTGAGGAAGGTCAAAACTGAGAGAGAAAAATTGATGGTTAAACTTTTTCAGAAGAGGCAAATACAAAAGCCTGTTAATAAATTCTCTACAAAGATATGAAAATATTTTAATTTTTAGTCTTTTTTATATAAAATTTTTAAAAATCAACAAAAACTGTTTATTAAGGTTGAAAATATTTTAAAAAATCAATCAAAAAATGCAGTTTGAAAATTATTAACAAAATAGAACATAGAATTCTAAATTATTAAAACACTATGCACTGCATCTTCTACAAATTGTAGAAAAAAGACACTGTCAAAAATTCAAAAACAGGTTATATTTTTAATTTAACTTAAGAATAAAAAATGAGCGGGTAGTTAACCCGCTCAAAATCAACAACCGTATTTATACTTAAGTAAAAACCCTTATAAATAAAATTAAAAAGCTATATAGCTCTTCACATACGGTCTATATATCTTATTTATTAATCACAAATTATATACCAATTCGGTTACTTTGATTTATTAAGATCTTCGTAAAATAAGGTACCATAATTAATTAGATTATAACTACAGACCAAAAAAAATACCTGCCATATAAAATGTGCAGGTATTAACCAAATACTAAAAAAATTGACGACTCTTTTAAAGATAGATGTTTTTAAACACAAACCATACTTTTTAACTTAATAATTTTAATTGAGATGCCATTACAATTAGAGTAAATGAATTAGTTAGCATCTGAATTTGCTAAAACAATGTTAACTAAAATTTTATATAAAAAATTCACTAAATCATATGTAAGTTCATAAAAAAACATATTTTACACAAAATAATTCAATTAGATGATTTTATATTATTAATAAAAAAAACTAATTACAACATAATTAAACCTAAATAGCTATTTGTTACAAATTAAACTAATTGATTTAACACAAAACTCCTATAATCTGTTTAAATAAGATATTATGTAAAAAAAGAGTTACTCCTACAGCATTTATAACTACATTTACATTCTCACTTCTATATAAAGATTCCCTTAAAAAAACAAAATATGTCCCCCTACTGCAAGGGGTTTTTACTCAAAAGAATTAGGAGGTGAGATTTTTAATTTTGTAGGGGGACTTTTTTAATTTGTGATTTCAATAATTGATCTACTCCCAATAAATCATTTTGAACTTTATCAATTTATAAAAACTTAATATCAAAAAACTTAATTACGCCGCTGCATTAATTAAAAAACCTTTTTACTTAATTTTTATTTTAATCTAAATAAATTATAATCCGTAATTAAGACCGAATCGCAAACTCTAAAAGGATATATAGTGCAAAAAAAAAACTCCCTTTTTCTGTTGTTAATATGGTAAGAGATTTTATTTACGTTCTCTTCACTGATAATTTTATATTAAAAGTATTTTTGCTAAAATATCCTATTTTGCTGCTGTAGGCCGCTTTCCTGAATTTAAAGTAGCTTATTTTTTTTATAACAGAAATCATGTTTAAATGGTTTAAGTTTATTTAAGTATATTTAAATTTTAAATATTGAATAGAGAATCCAGAGATTGATTTACCTAGTCAAAGATCTGGTGTTTCATCCATGTCAAAAATCAATTATGCCTAGTATAACAGACCAACCAAAAAGCAAACTTGACCTGATACGGCAACGACTTTACATAATTATTTACGGTGTGAACACACCGGCAGGCAAAGCATTCGATATCGGGCTCCTTATTGCGATACTATTGAGTGTTTTTACCATTATGGCAGAAACTGTTGAAGGAATAGACCAAAGGTTCCATCAGGAACTGATTGTGCTGGAATGGATTTTTACCGTCGTATTTACCATTGAATACCTGACAAGGATTTTTGTAAGTAAAAAACCGCTGCGGTATATTTTCAGCTTTTACGGTATCATAGATCTTTTATCGATATTGCCGATGTTTTTTTCTTTATTCCTTGCCGGAAGCCATATTTTGAGCAGTTTTAGGATTTTGAGGCTGTTACGACTTTTCAGAGTTTTCAGGCTTATTGAATTCATGGAAGAGTCATCACGCCTTAAAGTAGCCTTACTTGCAAGCAGGGCAAAAATTATGGTTTTCCTATACACGGTACTGATAATATCAATACTTATCGGAACACTGATGTACTATATAGAAGGTCCGGAAAACGGTTTTACCAGCATTCCAAAAAGTGTTTTTTATACTATAGTTACACTAACTACTGTTGGTTATGGTGATATGGTTCCAACCACTGCGCTTGGTCAGTTTTTCTCCATGATACTTATGGTCACGGGTTACGGCATCATCGCGGTTCCCACAGGTATAGTCGGTGTTGAAATTGCTAAGGAAGTAGGAAAAAAATTAAGTCGTGACAGTGACACAAATATGCAACACAGCAATCTTAACGGAATTGTTTGCGCGCACTGCAATAAGGAAGGTCACAGGGATGATGCAGATTATTGCTACAGCTGCGGACACTATTTAAAAAGCTAATTAGAAAATTTTATGAGTAAGATTGTAGATTTTATAAATCTTCACAACGGTGAGGAAGATAAAGAGAAAGTACTTGAAAATGTGACATCAAACATATCTTTCAGGGGTTCAAACCTATGGATACTTGCTTGTGCCATCATTATAGCATCTGTTGGATTAAATGTAAATTCAACAGCTGTAATAATCGGTGCCATGCTGATATCACCCTTGATGGGTCCGATTCTGGGTGCAGGATTTGCATTGGGAACCTATAATTTCAGGCTGCTGAGAAAGTCAATAAAAAACCTGCTGATTGCCACTATTGTAAGTTTGCTTGTATCTGCCGTATATTTTTACATAAGCCCTTTTAAAGATGTTCAATCAGAACTTCTGGCACGTACTTCACCAAATATATATGATGTAATGATTGCATTCTTTGGAGGTTTGGTTGGTGTAATTGCCATTACGCGTGTTGAAAAAGGAAATCCCATTCCGGGAGTAGCTATAGCCACTGCACTTATGCCACCACTGTGTACGGCAGGATATGGACTTGCTACACTTAACTTCAGCTATTTTTTTGGGGCATTTTACCTTTATACCATAAACTGTTTTTTCATATGCATTGCTACGTTTTTTGTTATAAAATATCTTAAGTACCCCGCAACAACCGCTGTAGATCCAAAAAACGCTAAAAAAATAAGGTACGGAATTACTGCATTAATGATGCTTATGATCGTTCCAAGTTTTTATTTAGCTTACAATCTTTTTCAGGAAAAAAGATTTACAAAAACTGTTGATGAATTCATTAATTCAGAGTTTGGTACACGTGGATACACCGTAATCTATCAAAAGCTGAATTATAATTCTAACCCTAAGAAAGTTGATATCGCATTCCTTAACAAAAAACTTACACCTGCAGAAATACAACTTTACAACAGGATGCTGTCCGAAAGAGGACTTACAAATACCGTGATCAATTTCAGACAGGACGACGCTGACCTTAAAAGCGAGATATTAAACGAACTAACCAAGCAAGACAATAGCCTGACAGAAAAAGATCTTACCATAAACAGTTTACGTAAAGAACTCAGCAAGTATAAGGTGGAAGAACCCGGTCTTAAAAAAGAGCTTGCAATCCTCTTTCCTGAGTTAGAGTCTGTCAATCTTGGCAAAATAGAACGATACGCTGAAACGGACAGTGCTAAAATTGAATGGCTGGTACTATACCGTTCAACAGATGGGAAAGAAGTTAGGGAATCGGCTAAGCTTAAAAATTGGCTTGAAGAAAGACTTGAAACAAAAGATGTAAGGCTGCTTCATGAAAAGCAGACAGACAACAATATCGATTAGTAAGTACTAAAATTACAAACAGTTTATTTGGAACTTAACAGTGCTACAAAACAATTTAAAAAAATGTTTGTAGTATAGCATTGTGTATATTTAAGACACTTATATTTAAATAATAATTTAACAAATCATCGGTTACCCATATTAAACTTTTTTAAGAATTTGTATATGTCATCATTTGCCCCGTAAATAATGAGTACATCATTTCGCTCTATAACGGTTGTTGAAGAAGTATCTCTGCTGGTTAATATTTGGTACTGTCAAAATTATTTTTACTACTTTAAAAAGCATTTTAAATATCTATAACTAACGTGACTTTTTGGAATTTGATTTAAGTAATAAATAGCCTGCTGTACCTGCAACAATAGATGTAAGTAATACCGAAAGTTTGGCTTCCGATACAAATAAAGGGTTGCTAAATGAAAGTATCGATATAAATATAGACATTGTAAAACCAATTCCTGCCAAAAGTCCCACACCAATAATATGTGTCCAGCTGCTGCCTTCCGGCAGCGTACCCATTCCCAGTCTATTGCATATCCACGAGGTTACAAAAATACCTACCGGCTTACCGACAAGCAATCCGAAAAATATTCCCAGTCCCAAAGGTGATGTAAGACCATGAAGCATTTCTGACTGAAGGGTTATATTGGTATTTGCAAAAGCAAATATAGGAATTATAAGAAAATTTACAGGCTTTACCAGCGCATGCTCCAATCGTTCCAATGGTGATTCCACTGATGTATCGTTTGTAGGAAGTGTCATTGCCACCATAACACCTGCTATTGTTGCATGTATGCCCGAGTGATGTATAAAGTACCAAACAAAAACACCAGGTATCAGGTACAAATATGGATTTTTAATATTAAACCTGTTCATTAAGATCAAAACCGCCATAAAAGCAGCTGCGTATCCGATATATGCCAGTTCGATGCCTGAAGAATAAAAAAATGCAATTACAAGAATAGCAATAAGATCGTCAACAATTGCCAGTGCAGCTAGGAAAATCTTCAGGCTTACCGGAACTCTTTTATCCAATAATGATATTACCGCAAGAGCAAATGCAATATCGGTTGCCATTGGAATTGCCCATCCAGAAGCTGTTTCTGCTCCTGAATTTAATGCGAAGAATATCGCTGCAGGAGCAAGCGCACCTCCTACGGCACAGAGTATAGGCATTATCGCTTTTTTTGGTGATGATAGCTCCCCTTCTACAATTTCCCTTTTAATTTCGAGTCCAACCAACAGAAAAAACACCGCCATTAGACCATCATTTATCCACATGGATACCGAATATTTAAGATGAACACTTTCGTTCTCGAAACCAATCACGGTATCTAAAATGTCTTGCAGTCCTTTTGCCATTGGAGAATTGGCTACCAAAAGAGAAAGTATTACACAAAGAAAAAGGAGAATACCCCCAAAATTATTTGATTTTACAAAATCTTTAAATACGTTTAAATTAATATTACCACCCATGTTGTACTAATTACTGTTTTGAAAACCTTGCAAAGGTAAGGCTTGTTTTTATAATCTTACGATTTCTGTTTGTTTTCAGTTTCTGTATTATTCCAATATTCTGCATTTTGTAAATTTAGCATTCTATTGTCAAACTTAGGATCAAGCCCCTGCTTCTTCTGTTTTTCATAATCATCTGCCAATACTACTGCCTTTTTATACAACAGCAGAATAGCTATAAGGTTCATCCAAGCCATAAGTCCTACACCGATGTCTCCCAATGTCCATGCAAGTTTTGCTGAGTTGACACACCCAAGATAAACTGAAAAAAGAATTAGTATGCGCAAAATCCAAATTCCATATTTTGATTTTTTTTCTTTGAGAAGAAAATCAATATTCGATTCTGCTATATAATAATAAGCCATAACGGTTGTAAAAGCAAAAAACATCAATGCAACTGCTACAAATTCATTTCCAAAAGCAGGAAAGTGAGTGCTCACGGCATTTTGTGTAAAAGCGGCACCTGCTTCAACACCCGGTAAATTTTCGACTATGTAACCTGAATCAGGATGTAATACGTTGAACTGGTTGGTAAATAGGATCATAAGTGCAGTTGCCGTACATACAAAAAGTGTATCTACATAAACTGAAAAACCCTGTACCAGCCCCTGTTTGTAAGGATGTGAAACCTCAGCTGCAGCTGCGGCATGCGGAGCCGTTCCCTGCCCTGCCTCATTGCTGTATATACCACGCTGAACACCCCAGGTAATAGCAGATCCAATGATACCACCAAATGTAGCATCTGCACCAAAAGCAGAATTGAAGATCAGAGAAAACATTTCAGGTACTTTTGAAATATTCAGCCCTATGATTACCAGCGCCATAACAATGTAGGATACTGCCATAAAAGGCACGACCACTTCTGCAACACTACTTATCCTTTTTACGCCCCCTATAATTATCAAGGCAAGTAGAAGACATACCCCAACAGCCGTATAAACCGTATCAATATTAAAAGCTTTTTCCACAGCAAGCGCAATACTGTTACTCTGTACGCTTGGGAGTAGAAATCCGCAGCTTATAACCGTAGCCAATGCAAAAAATACGGCAAACGTTTTACTTTTTAATCCTTTTAAAATATAGTAGGCTGGACCACCACGAAATTCTCCTTTGCTAACTTCTTTGTATGTTTGAGCCAACGTTGCCTCTATAATTGCCGAAGCACTTCCCAAAAATGCAATTGCCCACATCCAGAATACTGCACCAGGACCACCCATTGCAATTGCTGTAGCTACCCCGGCTATATTGCCCGTACCAATCCTTCCAGATATAGCAAGGGTAAAAGCCTGAAAAGAAGAAATTCCTTCCTTCGATTTTTTTGTTCCGAAAAGTAACTTGATCATTTCCTTGAAAAGCCGAACTTGTGGAAATTTTAACCTAAAACTAAAAAAAAGTCCTGTAGCAAGGCAAAGAATCACCAAAGCCTTGCTCCATACAATATCATTTATCCAATAAATTACTGATTCCATTCTTTATTTTTTTGCTGAATTAGCCCACTGATTGGGGGGGGTAAATTATAAGTAGACCTAACATTTATTCAGTAATAATTAGGCAGTGTTAAAAACAAATATAACCATCTTAAAGAGAAAACATGATACTTTTGGAAGCTAAAAAATTTTCAGTTTGTTATCTTTGACAAAAATAATGGACAGTTAGAATGGAAAAAAACGAAAAAAAACAGTCTTTCTTAAGCCACCTCGAAGCATTGAGATGGGCTTTTGTCAGATGCTCTATTGGGATAATTATTTGTTCTGCCGCTGCTTTTATTTTTAGTGACTTTATCTTTGACGAAATTATATTCGCACCGAAAAGAGGGGATTTTCCGACATACAGATTATTGAGCTATTTTAATGAGGCAGTATATACAGTTACGAATCTTGATCTTGATCTGCAAAACCGTAAAATGGAGGGACAACTTTCTATATTAATCTGGACCTGCTTGAGTTTTGGTATCATTGCAGCTTTTCCGTTAATACTGTTTGAATTCTGGAAGTTTATTCGCCCAGCTCTTTACAAAAAGGAAACAAAGGCAGGTTTAATTTTTCTTACATCCTCAACGTTGCTTTTTTTTACCGGAGTTCTTTTCGGATACTACATCATTATACCCTTCTCCTTAAAATTTTTAACTGAATTCAGCATCAGCAACACCGTACAAAATAAATTTGATCTTAATTCCTACATATCACTGGTCCGCACAACCTTACTGGCGACAGGTATTGTATTTAACCTTCCAGTTATTATATATTTTCTATTCAGATTAAACATTGTATCAACAGCTTTACTAAAGGAATACAGAAGATATGCCTATGTAATCATACTTGTTGCTTCGGCAGTAATAACTCCACCGGATATATTAAGTCAGGTAGTTTTGGTAATTCCAATGTTTGCATTGTACGAAGTAAGTATCTTTTTAACCAAGTTCGGTTCTGTAAAGCCAATAATAAACTAATATTTTATTTAACATAACTCATTTCAGCAAGTAATTGCTCCTGAGGGATGTATATTTATTAATGTACAAAATTATTATTAGCTTAGATAAAAAATCAATGATTAGATGTCAGCAACTGTAAAATTATAAAAATTACTGCAATGATCAAACCAAGAGCAGCCCTGCGCAATATTTTTGTGTTACTAACAACTATATTCTTTATATTTTCATGCGAAATAAAAAATGAAAAAAGTAAGCACAAAGGTATTATAGAATTGAACAAATCAAAGCCTGGAACTTATCAAGTAACTGTAATTGAAATTTCTGCTCACCAAAGGTTGGTCTACCTGCAAACAGCAGCTGGGGAAATATTAGAACTCAATTTTAAAAGTGATACTGTTCTAACGGATAATGGAAAACAATTATCGCTCAAGAAACTACGGAAAGGAAGTAAGTTAGAGGTAAAATTAAAGAAAAAAAATAGTACTATAGAAGTTGAACAAGTTTTAATTGTACAGTAGACATTTTTAATAAAAATCTATATTACTGCCAAATATATTTAGGGCGTTAAAGAATTCTATGTACTTACAATCCTATCCTGATTTATTTAGATATAACTTATGATGAAGAAGATTTAAAAATTTAATATATTTGATATACCCGTATTTTTTTTTTAGTTAAAAAGAGGTTGTTAGTTTTTTTACTGCAACCTCTTTTTTATTTGTATCAATTATTGAGTTTTAGCTGACAAATTAAACTCTTATTGAAATATTTATTTATTAATAGCTAATGAACTGAAAAATATCAGTAATATGAAGCAAATAACCCATGACATATCTACACTAATACACAAGAAAAACAATAATTTAAAATTTCTAAATATTATATTTGTCAAAAATTAATCATGACATCAATAAACGAAATAAACAGTTACATACAGCCAAAAAAGGATCAGTTAATTAATCATTCTTTATACAAAAAGATTACAACAATTGCAGACTTGCAACAATTTCTTCAAGTTCATGTTTATGCAGTTTGGGATTTTATGTCGCTTTTAAAAGCCTTGCAATCAAAACTTACGTGTACTACAAGCCCATGGTTTGCATCTCCCAACCCTGAAGTGCGTTACTTGATCAATGAAATTGTCCTTGCAGAAGAATCAGATCTTACATTAGACGGAAAAAGATTGAGTCATTTTGAAATGTATCTGCAAGCAATGCACAAAAGCAATACCAGTACAGAAAATATTGAAGTATTTTTAAACACAGTACAGTCAACAGATATATTCAGTTCTATAAAATCGAGCACGCTTCATGACAACATAAAGGATTTTCTAACATTTACTTTTGAAGTTATTGAAGCAGGCAAACCTCACGAAATAGCTTCAGCATTTACGTTTGGGCGTGAAGATCTTATACCGAATATGTTTACCGAAATGCTTAAGGAATTTAAATTACGATTTGAAGATACCGACCTAACCGATTTGGTATATTATTTTGAACGCCATATTGAATTGGATGCTGACGAACACGGACCTATGGCTTTCGAAATGATTGCCTACCTGTGTGGTGATGACGCAGAAAAATGGAAGGAAACAGCAGAAATAGCAATTAAATCGCTTGAGAAACGGATTAAATTATGGGATGCAATTGAAGAATTAATTATTGCTAAACAATTAGAAATAGTATAGCAACTACCATCAAAATATCTTTATCATTTAAAATATATAAAAAACCCTCTTAAAATAATTTATTTTAGAGGGCTTAACTTTACTATTATTTAAATTTCATCGCTAAGGTAATTATATGCGAGTTCAATCCGTTATTTCTGGTATAATATCCATATCTGACTTCCAGACTATTTATTTTTTTAATATGAAAAAGGCCTTCATTCGAATCTACAATTTTATACGATAACCCTACCATATTACTTGAAAACGACGACAAATCATAATCACTGGTAAAATACTGCTCCCCTGTATCATGAATGAAGATAGGCTGAAAATATTTAGCTGCTGTCTGTGTATAGTAGCGGTATGGAACCGATATAGAAGAGAATGCTGTTAATTTGATAGTAGGTTCCAAACTAAACGTATGAGAATTTATATCCCATGTATCTCTGTAATATCGATAATAAGACCTAAATATAAAACGATCACCCATAAAATAATTAGCACGTATTCCCACGGGTATTTTAAAACGAGTGTCGGGTAAATTTTCGGATTTTACCGTAGCAGCATCGTCGTTAAAATAGACCCTGTTAAATTTTGTAGCCAATAATCCTTCCTGATAGCCTAAATCTAATAAAAGTGCCAACTGAAAATTACGGTTCACAACTTGGGATAACGTAAAACCTAAATTATATGATGTTCTTGGTTTCATGTCTCCCTGTTTGAAATTTGGATCGGGGTTATCTCTTAATTCAATTGGCAATATAACCTTCCATGTATCAAAGAATGCCATTGCTTTTACATTAAATTCCGTATTCTTACTTCTTGAGTAATTTGTAAATCCAAGATTTCCACCTACAGAAAAATAATCATACTCGGTTGATGCTGAAATACCTGCCGATAAAATCTGCCGTTTCTCTTCATTTTCAGAACTGAAATTTAATGAAGGATATACTCGAACATCTTGATATGATGCAGATGTAACTGTATTTGGATCAATTTTATCTGACGAAGCAGAAGTATAGGTATCAACCCCAAGTTCAAATCCATACATCTGCTTTCTATTTTTTTTATCCCTTCTAGAAAGTTTAATGTCAATGGTAGTAGCAAAATCGGTTAACCTTTCTGTTCCTACACCACCTGTTACAGCAGAATTATTACCATCTTGCGTGTAATAACTTGAAATAAAATTTACCTCTTCTATTTTAAGTTTTGTTTTTTTATAGGCAGTACTATCAGCTTCTTGGGCTTTTGCAGCGGTCGCTGTTAGTAGTACTAGAAATGCAGCTGCGATCAATCTATTTTTCATCTTTTTTGCCGCTTTAAATTAATTACATCCGCACCCTCCGCCTGTTTTACCACCGTTGGCACCGGAACTACCTTCTCTGTAAAGCATAAAGGTACTCTCGAATTTTTCAGATTTTCGAGCCGCCAGCTCCATATCCGAATCATTAATTTTTGCTTTTTGATATTCTTTCACTTCCGCGCAACCGGCAAAAGCAATCAAAGCGAATACCGCTACTATTTTTCTCATGATTTATGAAAGTTTAATATTTTTTGAATGATACATTCTATTATAATCGTCTATAATAATACAATCAATTTTGGGAAGTTGGTTTATAAAATCAAGTCCAACCTCAATACCTAGAATACTGACCGGAGTTGCCAGAGCATCTGCAATCTCAGCGTTATCTGCAATAACGGTGACACTTTTTATTCCAGATATCGGATATCCCGTCTTGGGGTCGATAGTGTGTGAGTACTTCTTACCATCAATAACTACAAATTTTTCATAGCTTCCTGATGTTGCTACTGAACGATTTGTGATTTCAAATGTTGAGAAAATCGCTTCATTTTTATTTGGATCTGCGATTCCAACCGTCCAAGGCTTTCCGTTTTCCTGATAGCCCCACGCCGTTAAATCTCCTGCTGCATTTACAATACCGCTTGTAACACCATTATTAACCAGTATTTTTTTTGCCATCTCGGCAGCATATCCTTTTCCAATACCACCAAACCCTATTCGCATTCCTTTCTCTCTAAGGAATATACTTGATTCATCGTGATTCAGTATGATATTTTCATAATTAATTAAATGAACTGATTTTTTAGCTTGTTCCTTGTCAGGTAATTGCAGCATATTCAAATCAAAATTCCAAAATCGCTTATCAATGCTACCGTAAGAGATATCAAAGGCTCCCTGACTCACTTTTGAAATCATCTGACAACGAGAAATTAATTCAAAAACTTCATTAGGGACTACAACAGGCTTAATGCCCGCATTTTCATTGATGACATAGGTAACACTTTCATTTGAAAAAGTAGTCAACAGTTTTTCAATTCGTTGAATTTCAGACACAGCCAAATCGATGTTTTCAAAAGCTGTATGTTCATTGAGACTTATAACAGAAATATCAAAACGGTTTCCCATCAATTTTAAACTTTTCCGAAAGATCATGGAGCCTTTAACTTTTCTATGAATTTTGCAACCGATTCAGTTGGATATCCTTCCCACCTTTTGAGTACTTTACCATTTGTGTCTAATAATAAGATTAATGGAAACAAACCTTTAGGATTATACTTTTCAGCCAAAACTTCATTTTCTTTTTCAACTTCATTACTCAGTTTATTTTTTGACTGTCGAGGAAAATCAACGTTGTACAGCAATAGATTTTCATTAGCAAAATTTTGAAATTCTTCCGTATTAACCATGAATTTTTTAAATTTTATACATGGTGCACACCAGTCGGAACCAGAAAAATATAAAAGCACTTTTTTATGCTCGATCTTAGCCTTCTCCAATTGCTGGGTGAATACTTTTGTTTGTTGAGCCCATCCAAAACTGGATATCAAAAGAAACAGGGCTATAATGTTTTTCATCTGTTTAAAATTTATAGTAAAATAAACGAAAATTATCCATTGATATTGTAACAAATGTTACATAAGAAACAGTTTGGATTTAATCTAAATTTTACTTTATCAGCAGCGTGTAATTTTTACAAACAATCTTTCTGATATCTTTAAATTTATAAGATTGAAATTAATAAAAGCGATCGGAATTCGATCGCTTTTATTCAAGACTTCAAGTACTTGTCATATTCTTCCTTAGATATATTCCTTAAATTTATCTGATTATATTTTATGAAATTTTTTAATAGTGTTTTGTCATTTCTAAATTCATCATTCATTTCAAATACGTAATAATCTGAACTGATCTTTATAAGTACACTCCCATTTTTATTATGGTCGTTCGTATGTACATAAGTCCCTTTATCACCTTTCATAATGTAATACCCGTCATTGATTAAGTTAAATCCTTTTTCAAAAATTGTTATGAAAGCAGGATCTCCCTCGTACTTTTTTAATTTTTTCATTGCTTATTATTTCTATTGTTGTAGCCCTAAAAATACAACTATAAAAGTAATATCAAACTGCTTCTACCTATCCTTTATCAAATGTCGCAGATCTAGATCATTGCTTATGCGTTCCATTTCTTCTTCTATAATTTTCATCACATCTAATTTGATCTGTCTGTAATTTGAATCAATCTGCGTCTTCATATTATCTTTACCGAATTCATCATTAAAAGATAAAATTTCTGGTATTTTTTTATAGTTTTTTGTTTCTGAAGCTACCTTTTCGTTATCTACAACAATCTCAGAATGAAAAATCTTTTGTTCAATACGCTCATCAAAATTATCAGAAACTGCACCCACAAACATTCCCTGAGTAAGTGTGGAGATTTTTGAAGCGGGTATCAGGCTGTCTAATTGTGTTGAAATTGAAGTTGAAGTATCGTTTCTGTTGATTGATAAGCTCTGCCTCTTCTGTAAAATCTTGCCAAACCGATCTGATAAACTCTTTGCTGTCTCCCCTACAACTTGTCCACTAAATATATTACCAACTGTGTTTTGTATTACCTTACTTTCCTTATCTCCATAATCTCTAGTCAATTGGGAGAAATCTTGAAATCCCAAGCAGACAGCAACCTTGTTACTTCGCGCAGTAGCAATTAAATTATCGAGACCTCTAAAGTAAATCGTTGGTAGCTCATCAATGATGATGGAGCTTTTCAACTGCCCTTTTTTATTAATCAGTTTTACAATTCTGGAATTGTACAACCCCAAAGCTGCCGAATAGATATTTTGTCGGTCTGGATTGTTGCCTACGCATAAAATCTTTGGCTCTTTCGGGTTATTGATGTCTAGTGTAAAATCGTTTCCTGTCATTACCCAATACAATTGCGGGCTTATCATTCTAGATAATGGAATTTTAGCAGATGCAATCTGTCCCTGTAGCTGATCCTGTGCTCCACCCTGCCAGGCATCCATAAAAGGAGAAAGATAATTTTCCAAATCGGAATAAGAAGTAAGAATCGTAAATACATCCGAATACTTTTTATTTAACAGTTCAATGGCGTGTGGAAATGTACAATACTTACCATTTTCATAGATTTTCAGATACCATATGATGGCAGCTAACAAAATAATCGGACTTTCAACAAAAAAGTCACCCTGTTTCTGTATCCAAGACCTGTTCAGGTTAAGCATAATTGTATAAGCTGCTTCATACGCATCAGATATATCCGTCATAAAATCCGGATTTAACGGATTGCAACGATGGCTTTTTCTTGGATCATCAAAATTTATAACGTAGAATTTTGGTGGAACAGCATATTTATCATGGTGCTTCAATAAGTGATTATATGCGATAGTTGAAAGATCATCGAATTTAAAATCGTAGATATACATACTAAATCCTTTTTCAATCTGCTGTCTAATAAAGTTATTCACCACTGCATAAGATTTCCCTGATCCGGGAGTTCCCAAAACGATTGTAGCTCGAAAAGGATTTACTATATTAATCCAGCCATTATTCCATTTTCCTTTATAATAAAACTTAGTTGGAAGATTGACCGAGTATTCATTTTCCATCAGTTTGGTTTCCTGCTGAAAACTTTCGTTTTCACTATTGAATACATCATCCATAAGATTGTTATTAAGCAAACGACTCATCCACACTCCCGTCATCAATAATGAAAAATATCCTAATGAGATTGTAAGGATATACAGAAAAGTGCCGATTAACGGAGGTAGCTCTAATAAGGGCGTGTTCAGAAAAAATAACACAAAGCCAATTCCAAAAGCTACATAAATCTTAGTCCAGGTCACCTTTTCATTCTTAACACCTTTTGTTCCCAGACAGCTCAAAGCCAGCAATACCAAAGCAAATAATTTGGTATAAATGCTATGCGAAAACAAACCCGCGGTCTTATGGAAATTCCCCATCATTTTGTTAATTACTTCCAACGTCCAGCCACGTTCAAAAAAAAAACTATAACAAAACCAATATAGATGCATCAGTACCACAAGGATACTAACTGCTCGCATAAAAGCCATTATCTTGGCAAGTCCTCTTAAATCGTCTTCTCCCTGCATTTAAAAATTTTTAATGTTCAGGCATGAAGTTAGAAGTTATTAGGATTTGGTCGGGTGGTATGCTAATTTATGGCGGCAAGCAGCATTATTTGGCTTATCGACATTACTGATTGCTTAACTTTTTATTGTAAGCAAACTATCGTCTTTAATGATATATTCAGAAATTGCTTTAATTGAATTTTTTCCAGCAGATTGAAATCCGAAGAAATAGGCAAAATTTACTTCTTCTTTTTTACATTTAATAATTCCATTGCAAGCGCCATATTTACCGTGGCTTAATATGTCATCGATTGTCAGTTCTATTACATTAAAGTGACTATCCACATATTTTATAAGCTCATCTCTAGTATCAATAGTTCTATCTCCAATTATTTTAAAGGTAAATTTATCTTCAAGTTTTTCATTAATTGTCTGCCAATCTTTTTTATAAAAAGCAATTACAAAATCTCTGATAACTCTTCTCTTAGCTGCATTATCGCAATCCTGAGGAGTATTAATTATAAAGTCTTTTCTTGTTTTCATTTTTTATAATAAATAATACGGAAACAAAGGAAGTTCAATCATGGTTTTTTCTAATTCTTATTTTATTATTATCCTTAATCTCTGTATTTGAGTAGCTGCCTAATTGAAGTAAGATGTCCAAACAAAACTACGGGGACAATAAAAGTAGGTAACCAACTGAAAGGAAAGTGTAATATTGCTATATTTGGTTGTTCAAATGCAAACTGTTGAACTGGAGATGGTGCGGATAAAAAAGCAATAGCTACAATGTTGATCAAAAGAGCAAGACATATAAAATTCCAAATTAAAACTACTTTTCTGCTGATGCTCCCTCTAGTCAATGCGTACGCAATCAAAGGTGCCGATATTCCTGCAAAAATATCAAAATTACTTCCCTCAAAGGTCATAAGTTCCGGTAAAGTTTCATTTAAAAAAAGCCAGAACAATGCAAGTTCTACAGGTATCCTTATAATATTTAAATAAGTAACATTTACTAAAGGTAAACTGTCAATAAACTGTCGTCCCCTTTTTGCTAAAAACAAGACTATAATTGCAAGTAACGCAGGTAATATTCCAAAAATCAAAATGGTTGGCGGAAACAAATCAATGTGGTCGCTGTAAACATTCTGAAGCGTTAAAACAGCTTGAATGACTAACCATAATATTAATCCGATCAAGATTTTAACCGCGTTTTGCTTAACTAATTGAGAGTTTGACTTTTTAATAGTCCAAAAGAACAACAAAAGTGTCAGGACTGTCGTAAGCCCGAAAAAAATAGAAATATATAAGGGTAATTTTTCCAACGTTATAGTTTATTAATCGCAAGTTATAAAGATTTATCAGTATTCAGCTTTTCATATTAATAAAATTGCTAATGTAAGCTACTGTTATATTTCTTTCTTCTAGCTGGTGTGCAAAATTCTATAATATTGATCGTCTTCGATTAACAAACCTTCTGATTTTTGATTGGGGATAGTTTTAGAGTAATCTTTTGGGTGTTTTACGTCAATGCCGATTACTTTTCCATTATACTTTTTATTAACTTTTGATTGAAGGGTATGACCGACTACAATTAATTTTGCATTGAATTTATTTAATCCTTTTTCGATCTCTTCTTGTGTTAAATTATCTTTGAAATAACCTCTATACCAAGCAATTCCTTTGTGTGAAGATATTAATACCTGTTCAAGGTTTTTTTTTGGATTTGGATAATATGGTTTGTAATAATTACTCCGGATAATTTGATTGATATTATCTAAATTCGTTTCGTAATTTACCAAATCAGGATGGATTCCGCCGTGTACAAAGAGAATTCCGTTAATTTTTTCGATAGAATTTTTACTCGACATCCATTCTCCGAGAAATGAATTGCGACCATATAAGTCGGTTTGCTGTTTTTTTAAAATAGAAGAAACGTGATAATATTTTGGAGAAGTGTTTTCAAAATTTCCCTGCATATTTTTCAATTCGTGGTTTCCTATAATATAATGAACCGTTCCGCCGTTTTGCTTTGCATCCTGCTCCAATTTATAAATTAACCAAAGTACTTGGGTAGTCGAAAAGTCTCGATCTACAAAATCTCCGAGCAATACGAGATGTCCGTTTCCAAATGTCCAGTTCAGTTTTTTATCAATCACTTGATTAGCAATCAAAAAATCACGGAAGGTTTTTAAACCACTCTCAATATCAGAAATCGCTAAAATCTTAGCATTGCCGTTGTACGTGTTTTTAGGAATTTCAATTTTACTATCAATGTTAAATTCGAAACGAGTACTGTCTAATGGGAAATAGCAAAAGGCCGGAATTTGAGCATTGGAAGCATATTCTTTTTGTTCAAGATAAAAACCTTTGCCTTGATTACCTCTAATGTAGTTCACACTCAAAATGCTGTCATTTTTGTTGAAAATGTAAGGTCCATCTTGATCCCAATTCATCATTTCAGAATTTTCTGCATAACGAAAACTCGCACCGTGATACAATCCAAATGATATTGCCAAAACAGCGAGAATTACAAAAGTTACAGTGATATGTTTAACATATCTGAATACTCTTTTTTTCATGATATCTACTTTTAATTTCAACAAACTTATAAATAGTGATTTTATTCTCGAAACTTTTGGTACAAACACGTTTTTATGTTGTAGAAACAGCATTTAGAGGTAATCAAAATGCTTTTAACCCTCATTTTGATACGTTTAAAACATCTTTACAGTTGTTTATCCTCGTTTTTGCAGAGGGCGATTTATAATTGTAATATTGCAGTATGGAAGTGATAAAAAGAAAATTAAAATGGATTGTGATTGCCCTTTTGTTCATAGGAATCATTCCTATATTTATTACTACTTACGAAGTAATTTTTAGTAAAAACCAATCCGTACAATTTTTAGGAAATTACCATCCAAACGTTGTATTTCTTATAATCAGTTATTATTTTTTTCTGTTGGGTTTGGGTATTTTCTGGTTGATTCGACAACTTATTTTAATTTCTAAACTGAAAAATGAAAGAATAAAAGCCGAACTGCTATTTTTGAAAAGCCAAGTGAGTCCGCATTTCTTTTTTAATATGCTCAATAACTTGTATGGTTTAGTAGCAAAAGATACTCAAAAAGCTCAGGAATTAATTTTAAAACTTTCTGATATGATGCGTCACAGTATTTATGAAGGCGAAAAAGAAACAGTGACACTTAAAAATGAAATCAGCTTCTTGAAAAACTATATTGACTTACATGAAATGCGTTACCACAAAGAGATCAACGTTGATTTTAGTTGTGATGTCGATGAAAATAAAAATGTATTTCCATTATTATTTATCATACTTTTAGAAAATGCATTTAAGCACGGTGTAGAAAATTTAAGAGAGAATGCGTATATAAAAATGAGTTTGACTACATCTCAAAGCGAAATCATTTTTAAACTTGAAAATAATTATGAAAAGACAGAAAACTCATCGGGAATTGGCTTAAAAAATCTGAAAAGACGATTAGAATTAATTTATTCCAATCAGCATGAACTCGCTTTTTCTGTGACAAAAAATGTCTATAAAGTTCAACTCATTTTAAAAAATTATGATTAGATATTTAATCATTGACGATGAACACATCGCTCACGACATCATTAAAGGATATTGTAATTTATTGCCGAATATGCAGTTGATGAAAAACTGTTATGACGCTTTGGAAGCTTTTGAATATCTGAATAAAAACGACATCGATTTGATTTTTTTGGATTTGAATATGCCCGTTTTAAAAGGCTTTGAATTTTTAAAAACATTGCAAAATCCACCAAAAGTAATCGTAACTACGGCTTACAGTGAATTCGCTTTGGAAGGATATGAAAACAATATTTCGGATTATCTACTCAAACCCTTTAGTTTTGAACGATTTTTAAAAGCGATTAATAAAGCTCTTGGAAACATTGTGAGTAACAAGGAAATTATAAATGAGAATACTCCCGCTTCCGATCGCATATTTGTACAAAGCAATAAAAAGCACTTTCAACTTGAAACAGGAACTATTTTGTACATCGAAGCTACAGGAAATTACACCAAAATAATAACCACAACAGAAACCATAACCATTCGGGAAAAGTTTTCTGCATTATTGGAACAATTGCCAAAGAATGAATTTTTACAGGTTCATAAATCATTTGCAGTTGCACAAAAACATATTAATAGCGTTGAAGGAAATCTAATAATGATTAAAAATTATTCCATTCCGATTGGTAAAATATACAAGTATAATATTACTGACTTATTGAAATAAAATTTATCATTTCCGCCTACTTTGACGTTTGCGTCTCTTCTTCATCTGATTAGCAAAATCCTGCTCGCCGTAATCTTCGCCCTGAGCTTCGGGCAATAAAATACCTAACATTTCAATCAAACTGTTTTGACAATTTTCGTTAGTATTAAGGAAGTCGAATAAATGATGTGGTTCTTCAGCAGTTAAATCTGCATCATTTGTTTTTAATATTTTCGAATGTAGTTCCTCCAATGATTCCGCAATCTGTGGTCTAACATTATCGTTCCAAATATCATTAAAAACATTTGCTGATAACTCCTTACCCAATCTTGATCCGTTCCAAACCGTTTTAGAATTATGATCAATAAACGTAATACCATATATCCTATCGGAATCATTGCGTCTAACCACTACATTTATTCCTTGCTCAACTAACTGCTTTTTAAAACTGACCTCATCAAATGTTTCCCTGAGCGCAGTACTCACAGCAGCTTTTAAAGTTTTTTTACTAGGATGAACTTTCAGTTCTTCTTTATATTTTGCAAATTGCTGCTCCAAAACATTTAATCCAGAACCTTTGCCAAATAAAGAAGCTTTGAACGGAATACCAGTTTTTTCCCCTTTCTCATTTAAAGCAAGATAAACTACACCTTTAATGGATTTTCCATTTATTACGCTATCAACCTTTTCAGTAGCAATATTAAACAAAGATAACAACGCATTGTATTCTCCCAAAGTTTGAAACTTATAATAGTTCGGTAAATACCGAACTACAGAAGCGATCTGACTTTTTATATCGCCCTCTTTATAATTTACCGGGTTAAACACTTTGCTGTTTTCTTGCTGTTCTTTTTTCGTTGCCTCTAACAAACCATGTTTTCTTTCCAATTCGCGACAAGCTTTCATCGACCTAACTCTTTCAAACTTATCAGAGATCTTCCTACCCTGTTCATCTACACAAATAGATACAATGTGGATATGTGTACGATCGATATCGGTATGCTTAAAAACAACAAAAGGCTGTTCTCCATATCCCATCTGCGCCATATATTCTTCGGCTAATTGTCGAAATTTCTCATCGCTTACCAAATCATTCGGATCAGGATTAAGGGAAATATGCAGCGTATGTTTTTCGGTGTTGCGATTGGCAATCAGATAAGGCTCAAAAGATTTGGCTAGTTGCGTAACAGAATATTGTCCGCTTAGTGTTTCTATCATCTTATTTACTATCAAGATTTTTCCATTCTCCTTATCAACTTTAATGTTGTTGTATGCCAATGCTCCGTATAAATTTGCACTCTTCCCGATTTTAGCAATCATTCTTTAGTCTCTCTTTTCAAATATTCTCTATCAAACTCCTCACTAATCTCAATAACCTTCTTACATAAATCAGCAAGTTCAATCGTTTGTTTTTCCAGTTTGTAAAGAAATGCAGCTGACTTCTTTTCAGAAAAGTGTCGGTACAAAAGCTTCACAATTTGGTTATAGTTCACCCCCACCGAGCGGAACTGACTGTGAAACGACGTCAGCCGCATATAAAAATCAACAGTTCCTTTATCGATCTGAATTGTTTTTACTGTCTTTTCAAAGATGCATGAAGTTATAAAATGAGCTTTAACCTGCATTCCTGATTGATCAAACAATCCAAGAAAACGACCATGTTCTTCCTCATTAAACGAAACCGTATATCGAAATTTCACAGGATCTTTCTTCAAAGGTCTTCCCGACTTTCTTAATTGTTTTTTACTGTTATCCTCCATAACTAAACATTTTAAATCCAACATAAAAAACAGACTTCGGAGGTTTTTCTGCCCCCTGCAAAGGGCAAGTTGTTTTGAGCATCGGAAATCTTTTCGGGATGCTCAAAACACAACTTGCCGTGTTCTTGTGAACACAAAAATCCGCCCTTCGGGACGGATTGGATGTAACGAGGAAAAGCGGCTTGAAGCCGACTTCGTTGCTAGCAGACCTTTCGTTAAACTTTTTCATAATTCTGATTTTAAGTTCAATTACAAAGTAAAGCAAGCAACTTTAAACCATTGTTTCACAAATAAGTACAAAAGAAAGACTGTAAAAGCCAAACACTTCCAGAAAGAAGTTTTGTGTAAAACCATACGTTTTATTTGCCGTATGGTTTTACAGTTAGCTATACATATTGTAAAAAATGAAAAAACAAAGTTGATTAGATGTAAAGGTGCTTTTACGTAAAACCTTAAAGTTTTAAAAGTATAAAGATGTAAAAGCGTAAAAGCATCAAAATTTACAGCAGTTTGTATTATGCTGAAACTCTAAAACAATATGTGCAGAAATAAAGTAAACAGTATGCACTTGTAGTTCTACAGCTTTAAGTATGACTATAAAACTATATACCATTACTACACTTTAGCAGTAAAGTAAAATTCTAAAATTCATAACAGTCAAGATATAAAACAAGCATAATGTATAACTATAAATCTTCAAAAGATGAAAACAACCAAAACACCTTTAAAAATCAGTTTTTCAACCCAAAAAGGAGGTGTTGGAAAATCTACTTTGACAACGTTAGTTGCAAGTGTTCTTCACTACCGCCTAGGTTACAATGTTCTTATAATAGATTGTGAT
>Ga0308157_10001103_pt1 | contig 63578 bp, 47 predicted proteins | sample PhyBR1_FD_201035 | JGI IMG/M metagenome (GOLD analysis project Ga0308157, IMG submission 201035) | Phyllosphere microbial communities from UC Gill Tract Community Farm, Albany, California, United States - DLSLB.R1 | ecosystem: Host-associated > Plants > Phyllosphere > Unclassified | place: USA... | reverse complement strand
TGCGCCCACAACTGTAAATATCTTTATTGCTTATCCGGGAGCAAGTGCCGATGTATTGGTAAAATCTACTTTAATCACCTTAGAGAATTCGCTTAACGGCACGCAGGGTGTGCGTTATATGGCGACAGATGCAACGAGTGCCGGAGAAGCAACACTCAGGATCATATTTGAACCGGGAACCGATCCTAATGAAGCTGTAATCAGGGTGAAAACAAGGGTCGATCAGGTAATGCCACTATTACCTGAACTGGTTCAGCGTGAAGGAGTTGTCATCACTCCTATTCAGCCCAGTATGCTGATGTATGTGAACCTTTACTCGAAGAGCAAAAGCATGGACGAGAAGTTTCTCTACAACTATGCCGATGTAAAAATGATTCCAGAAATCAGCCGTGTAAAAGGTGTGGCCAGAACCCAGATATTAGGCAGCCGTAAATATGCGATGCGTGTTTGGCTGAATCCTGACCGAGTGCGAGCGTATAAAATTTCTGTTGAAGAAGTCATGCAGGCGCTCCAGGAACAAAGCATTATCGGCCGTCCGGGAAGATTGGGCCAGAGTTCGGGCATTGCCGCACAATCCCTAGAATATGTGCTGACCTATAAAGGAAGATACAACGAGCCTAAAGAATATGAAAATGTAATTGTGCGCGCCAATTCTGAAGGCGAGAGCATTCGTTTAAAAGACATTGCAAAAGTGGAATTAGGAAGTGAGTTTTTCGATATTTACTCCAATCTGGACGGCCATCCTTCTGCCGCTATTGTACTGAAACAAAACTACGGAAGCAATGCAAGCGACGTCATTAATGACGTAAAAGCGAAACTCGAAGAAATGAAAGCCAGTTTTCCTCCTGGGATGGATTATAAGATCAGTTATGACGTTTCGCAGTTCTTAGATGCTTCTATCGATCAGGTGGTGCATACTTTAAGGGATGCATTTATCCTGGTTGCTTTAGTTGTATTTATATTTTTAGGGGACTGGCGTTCGACTTTAATTCCAATTATTGCTGTTCCCGTTTCTTTGATTGGAGCATTCTTTGTGATTCAGCTGTTTGGAATGTCAATCAAATTGGTAACACTGTTCTCTTTGGTGCTGGCAATCGGAATTGTGGTAGATAACGCGATTGTCGTCGTGGAGGCAGTCCATGCCAAGTTTGAAGAATTTCCGCATATTACACCTTATCATGCTGTAAAATTAGTTCTTGGCGAGATTGGAGGTGCTATTATTGCCATTACAGCTGTTATGGTTTCTGTATTTATTCCCGTTTCGTTTATGTCGGGCCCAGTTGGAACTTTCTACAGACAATTTTCGGTTACAATGTCAAGTTCGATTATCATTTCGGCAATCGTGGCTTTAACCCTTACTCCTGTTCTTTGTGCAATTCTTTTGAAAAACAATCACGGAAAAGAGAAAAAAGGAAATATCCTCACCAAGTCTCTTGATGCTTTCAACAGATGGTTTGAAAGGCTTACAAACCGTTATGTTATTGTTTTAAAGGCCATCGTAAGCCGAAGAGTTTTAACTTTTGGAATCCTGATTGCCTTCTGCGCTTTTATCTTTATAGAAAATAAAGTACTCCCTTCAGGGTTTATTCCAAATGAAGATCAGGGAACTATTTACGGCATCATCCAAACGCAGCCAGGTGCGACTTTAGAGAGAACCAATCAGGTAGCCCAGAAACTGCAGAAAATCTGTGAAAAGGTGGAAGGGGTTGAATCGGTTTCTTCTCTGGCTGGATACGAAATCATGACCGAAGGCCGCGGGTCAAATGCCGGAACCTGTCTGATTAACCTGAAATCATGGTCTGAGAGAAAACATTCTGTAACCCAAATCATGGAAGAACTGGAAAAGAAATCTAAAGATCTGGGGGCAGTTGTCGAATTTTTTGACCCCCCTGCAATTCCTGGTTTTGGATCATCAGGAGGTTTTTCGATGCGTTTGCTGGATAAAACAACCAACACTAATTATCAGGAGTTTGATAAAATCAACAAGCAGTTTATGTCCGAACTCGGCAAACGTAAAGAACTGTCTGGTTTGTTTACTTTTTTTGCCGCCAATTATCCGCAGTACGAATTGGAGATCAATAATGATCTGGCAATGCAAAAAGGGGTCTCTATTGGAAAAGCGATGGAAAACCTTAACATTTTAATCGGAAGTACATACGAACAGGGATTCATCAAATTTGGACGTTTTTTTAAAGTATATGTACAGTCTGATCCAAAATTCAGAAGGCTTCCATCTGATATATTGAATCTCTTTGTAAAAAATGATCATGGAGAAATGGTTCCTTACTCCGCCTTTATGACTCTTAAAAAAACGCAGGGTCCTAATGAGATCACGCGTTACAATATGTACAATTCTGCCGCTATTCAGGGCCAGCCAGCAAAAGGATACACCACTGCGGATGCTATCAAAGCGGTACAGGAAACGGCTCTTAAAACACTTCCTAAAGGATATGATATTGCATGGGAGGGCCTTTCCTATGATGAAGCCGGAAGAGGTAACGAATCGCTTTACATCTTCTTGGTGGTATTGGCTTTCGTTTATTTTGTATTGGCCGCGCAATACGAGAGTTTTATTATTCCGCTGTCTGTGATTTTATCTATTCCTGTTGGAATTTTAGGCTCTTTTGTCATTCTGCAGATTATGGGTCTGCAAAACGACATTTACGCCCAAATTGGGCTCATCATGCTTGTCGGACTGCTAGGAAAGAACGCCGTGCTGATAGTCGAATTTGCCGTGCTCAAGCATCAGCAGGGGGCGACAATTCTAGAAGCGGCCATTGAAGGCGCTAAAGTTCGTTTCAGACCGATCTTAATGACATCATTTGCCTTTATTGCGGGTTTAATTCCGTTGATTTTTGCTTCTGGAGCTGGTGCAATCGGTAACAGGACTATTGGAGGATCTGCGCTTGGAGGAATGCTTTTCGGAACCCTTTTCGGAGTAATAATTGTCCCTGGACTATACTACATTTTTGGCTCATTGGCACAGGGCCGAAAACTAATTAAAGGAGAAGAAGAAAGTTCATTATCGGATGATTTCATGCATCATATTGATGATTTTTCAACAAATAATCAAACACGGGAAAATGAAGAATAACAGAAATATAAAATACGCAGGCCTAGCCTGCTTATTGCTCTCTATAGCGGGCTGTAAAACGACGACTATTGCAGAAAAAACAGAAAACAAAACAGTGCCAGAAAACTATGCCGATAATGGCTTGGACACTCTTAATACTGGAAAAGTAAAATGGAGAAGCTATTTTACTGATGAAAATTTAGAAAACCTGATTGATATTGCGCTCAAGAACAATCAGGAATTAAATATTACGCTTCAGGAAATCGAAATTGCAAGAAGCGAAGTAAAAGCCCGAAAAGGAGAATATCTGCCTTTTGTTGGCTTTAGCGCTGGTGCAGATGTAACCAAATCCGGAAGATACACAAGCACAGGTTCAGGCGAGGCAACAACAGAGATTATGCCGGGCAGAGAAACGCCTGATCCCCTTCCCAATTACCGTTTTGCACTGACTTCAAGCTGGGAAATCGATATTTGGAACAAGCTGCATAATGCCAAAAAAGCCGCTTTAAACCGTTATTTGGGCTCTATTGAAGGAAAGAATTTCGTAGTCACCAATCTGATTGCAGAAATAGCCGATTCGTATTACGAACTTTTAGCATTGGATAATCAATTGGAAATCATCAGACAAAATATTGATATTCAAACGAATGCCTTAAAAGTCGTAAAAATACAAAAAGAGGCGGCAAGGGTAAACGAACTGGCTGTGCGCCGGTTTGAGGCTCAGATTTTAAGCACCCAAAGCCTTCAGTTTGGCATACAGCAGCAGATAACCGAAACAGAAAATAAAATCAATTTCCTGTTGGGGCGTTTTCCTCAAAAAATTGCCAGAAACAGCAATACATTCAGTTCTATAACTCCTGCAGATATTCATGCCGGAGTGCCTTCTCAGCTTCTGGAGAATCGTCCCGACATTAAAAAAGCAGAAATGGAACTAATCGCTGCAAAACTCGACATTAAGGCCGCTAAAGCTAAATTTTATCCATCGCTGGGCATTTCAGCAGGAATTGGTTATGAAGCTTTCAATGCCAAGTATCTGCTGACTTCTCCAGAATCTCTATTGTATTCCATAGCCGGAGATTTGGTTGCTCCTTTGATTAACAGAAATGCCATTAAAGCAGAATATCTTACCGCTGGCGCCAAACAGATCCAGGCAGTCTACAATTATGAAAGGACCCTGGTAAATGCGTATGTTGAAGTTGCCAACCAATTGTCTAAAATTCAAAATACGGCAAAAAGCTATGATTTGAAGTCAAAACAGGTTGAGGCTTTAAACGAATCTGTTCAGATATCCAATAACTTGTTTAGTTCTGCCAGGGCAGATTATATGGAAGTTTTACTGACCCAGAAAGATGCTTTAGAATCTAAGTTTGAACTTATCGAAACCAAAAAACAGCAGATGAATGCTTTTGTTAATGTTTACAAAGCATTAGGCGGCGGCTGGAATTAGTAGTTTTCATTTTTATTTTATTTTTTGAAAAGGAGCCCTGTTAAAAAACAGGTCTCCTTTTCTGCTTACCACCTAGTCCTGGATCAAATATAAAACTAATCCAGCGGTATAATTCCTAAGCGTATGCCCTCAGGCGATAGAGTCTGTCCGCAATCTTCCGCTGCATCTATGATTTTATAAGCTCTGTCTCATTTTCAGATGCTGTTAAAAAATAATTCAGGTACTGATTTCCTCTTTTCCAGCTATGGACAATCTGGGCGCCCTCTGCAGATCATGTCTCTTTCGGCTTAAAATTTTAATTCTGCGCTGTGTCCAGACCGCTTTTATCCTTACTGCCTGTATTGTTTTATCCATTTCTGTGCTGTTCCAGCAGATCCGGCACGCAGCCCATCTTTTAAACATTAGCTTTCTTTTTCCGCCTCATCGGCCCATCCGAAAGGTTTTCCTCTATAATTCCAGCAGTTGGGGCTGCAACGGTGGATTTTTTCACATCCTATTCATAATAGGCTGCTCCATAATAGTAATTGTTGGCCGCTCCGGTGAGCTATACCTGAAGTTGACCCGCAAATTTTTGACCTGGACGTTTAAACAAACCTTAATAAGACGTTTGAACAAAGCTGCTGTTTCCCGCATCATCTAATTTTGTCCTGTTAAAATAATTTAAATTAAAAAAAATGGAACAGAATAATTATCATGGAAAATTACAGAAAGCCACAGGTTCGGGATTTGGCGCAAAATCTACCTCAAAGGAAATTATAAAAGGAATTGACCTTATTGGCAAAACTGCCATTGTAACGGGCGGCAATACAGGCATTGGCCTGGAAACCGTCAAAACACTTGCAGCAGCAGGCGCAGTTGTCATTGTGCCGGCCAGAGATGCAGAGAAAGCGAAAAGAAATCTCGAGGGAACTGCCAATGTAATAATAGAAAAAATGGATTTAATGGATCCCGGTTCTATTGATGCTTTTACTGAAAAGTTTCTGCTTTCAGGAAGACCGCTTCATCTGCTCATTAACAATGCAGGGATAATGTGGGTGCCGCTGCGCAGGGATTCTCGAGGCTATGAATCGCAGCTGGCCACCAATTATCTGGCGCTGTTTCAGCTCACGGCAAGATTATGGCCTGCATTAAAAAAAGCATATGGCGCCAGGGTGGTAAATGTATCTTCCGGCGGACATCAATTTTCAGATTTTGATTTTCAAGATCCTAATTTCATAAATAGGGAGTATGAGACCTTACAGGGATACGGACAGTCAAAAACTGCGGTGAATCTTTTTTCACTGGAATTAGACAATCGTGCAAAAAAGTATAATGTGCGAAGCTATTCCTTATGCCCGGGTGCTGTGGGAGAAACTGAATTAGCGCGAGAAGCGCCAATTGACCTGTTCCAAAAACTGGGTTACAGTGATGCTGAGGGAAATATACTGCCGGAAGTAGCAGCTTCATTAAAAACGATTTCGCAAGGTGCAGCCACAACGCTTTGGGCAGCGACAAGCAAATCGCTTAATGATATTGGCGGAGTGTATTGTGAAAATGCAGATATAGCATCTTTAAATTCAAATGAAAAAATTATTGGAGGCGTTAAAGCTTATTCATTAGATGAAAAAAATGCAAAACGTTTATGGAAATTAAGCCAGGAGATGACCGGAATAAATTTCGATCTTAGTTAATATTTGTATCTTTATACCACACAGGCAATTATGGATTATCAGGTAAATTACATAAACCCAGACATTAAACTTTCTAATTATTCCGGTAAGCTGTTTAAAACAGAAGCAGCGTTTAATGACCATCTGCTTGTGTGGTTAATTTCAGGTGAAACCAAAATTATCCAGGCAGATGAAAGTTTTGTATTTGGCCCGGGCAGTACTTTTTTAATTCCAAGAAACCAATTGGCGGCAATCATTAATATTCCAAAAGATGGACTGCCCCACAGAGCAGTTGCCATGCATCTAACGGCTAAAAGGCTCCGGGAATTTTACGATCGCCAAAATGCAAAAATAAAAACTGCCATACCAAAAATTTTCAGTTTCCATAAACATCCTCTGCTGGAAAGCTGTCTGGCTTCGCTGATTCCCTATTTTGACATGCAGGAAAACTTTCCCGAGAATATCGCTTCATTAAAAATTACTGAAGCAATTTCAATTCTTAGAAACATTGATGCCGATATTGACGATGTACTGGCCAGCTTTGAAGAACCTGATAAAATTGATTTAACTGCTTTTATGGAGAAGAACTTTATGTTTAATATGCCTTTGGAAAAGTTTGGCTATTTAACAGGCCGGAGTCTTACCACTTTTAAACGGGATTTTCATAAGGCTTTCAATAGTACGCCACAACGCTGGCTAACCAAAAAAAGATTGGAATTAGCCCATTATCAGCTTAATGAAAAAAATAAAAAACCTGTCGAGATTTATTATGAAACAGGTTTTGAAAATTTATCGCATTTTTCCTTTGCGTTCAAAAAACAGTTTGGCTACTCCCCGACTGAATTGCAAAAAATAAATAAAAATAGTTAAGCTTTGTTAATAATAGCCCTCCTTAAAAATGAACTAGCATTAGCTATTCAGAGGCATTTTTAAAATTTAAAATTGGATTTGCTTCTTATTTTACAGAAGTCTTAGGCTGGTTATTATCTCAATATTCTTAGTTCTGCGCGAAAATCGTGGCACCCGGTGCTGGAGCTGCCTCCAAAAGTGTCACATAAAGCTAAGGTGAATTCTGTTTAAGCTGTCAAAAAAAATTAAATAGATTTTTCGATCAATCCCCAACAGGACATCCAAACCAAATTGATAAAGCCAATGAATGAAAGGCACTAAATGCAGTATGACAATCTCTTCAAATCGTCCAAAAATTTTACAGAAATTTGTCCTGTTGCTCTCTCCACAGCCAAAAGGCGCCAATTCAAGACAATTGGCGCCTTTTTTATTATAACCTTCTGTTTTTTTATTAATCTAAAGCCCCGCCGCTGCTATGTTTACTGCATCACTATAAACAGGGGATTGGCTGTTGATTAGAAGTGCAAAAAGCGGGTTTGAAGTGCAGTTTTCCAAGACAAAAAAGCACGTCTGAGCATCCCCCAGCACCGATTGCTTAGCCAGTTCGCTTCGCTCGTGTGCAGTAAAATCTTTTGTTGCGGGGTTCACCGCAAAGATTGCAGCGCACAGCGGGAAGAGCTCCTAGGAAATAAGCACTGTCAATCATAGTATATTTTATGATGCTGACAGCAATTCATATTAACTTAGACAGGCCGCTCACAATCAATTCATCACTGTCCTATTTTTTCTTCGGGACTTTTATAAACCAATTCTCAGAAAAAAAAATTATAGCCCTGCCGGTCAAAAAAAAACAATCTTTCATTTCTATTTCAGCCTGAAAATCAGCCGCTGGATAATCATAAGCCAGATTGCAGTAAGCATCATAGTTGAAGTAATTACAGCCAGTGTTATTTGATACGTATAATTTTCCACTAATTTTAAAGAAGCTGCCATGGTCATTAAAATAAAACTGAATTCCCCTATCTGCGATAAGAGTGCCCCTGCATATAAACTGTCTCGCCAGGAGTTCTTAGTCAGTTTAAAAAGGATGGTATTGATCAGGCTGTTTATAATGAGTACTGAAAATGAAATCAATATAACTGTACCTGTATTTTGAATAAAAAAATTAGTAAGGCTGCTTTAACCGCCGAAGCAATAAAATCAGCAATAAGACAATAAGAGAAAGCACAGCGATCCCTGAGAATAATTGTGAGAGCATATTTTTAAATTATTATCAAGAAAGCTGCCTTTATAGGGCAGCTTTCAATAAAAAAATTGATAAAAGTTTTTAAGAAATCTCTATCATCCTTGGTGACTTTTGTCTGACCTGTTCCAGTTTTGGAATCGACAGCAGTAAAATTCCATTTTCGTAACGCGCACGAATTCTATCTTCGTCCACTACATTTTTAGGCAGTACAAAACTTCTCTGGAAAGACTGGTAGCTGAACTCTCTGCGGGTGTAATTTTCTTCCTCTTTATTTACATGTTCCTGTTTAGACGAAGAAATAAGCAGCTGTCCATTATCAAGGGTAACCTTGAAGTCATCCCTGCTCATACCGGGAGCGGCAACCTCCACTTCATAATTCTCATCAGTTTCCTTAATATTCACTGAAGGCAGTGTGGTGCTTGTGGTTGAAAAATTGTTGTTTTCCCAATTGAAAAGATCGCGGCCAAAAACATCATCAAAAAACAAGCGTTGGAAAGCCGGCACATGGCTTCCGTTTCTTTTAATAAGATTCATAACAGTAATTTTTAAAATTGTTATACAATAAATTTTTGAACTTGCACAAAGGTGCGCACAAGGAAAAAAACAAATAATATGCCAGGGGATAATTCTGACATTTTTTCATAGTGAACAATGAAAAAATGTCATTTTAATCTACGATGAATGCCCTTTTTTCTCACTGCTTATTTTCAATATTCAGATAATCTGCTGTCCTTGCTTTTTACGATCCTAATTTAATAGTTTCAGGAAAAAATGTCACCTCGCCTGTAGTAATGTCGTGTGATCCTCCAGCAATTCGAATTTCTCCGTTTTCAATCATTTCTTTCAATATTGGACTGCGCTGCATTATCGATGAAACAGTACGTTTAACATTAATAACAAGACACATTCTCTACAAAAGCAGCATTACACGAACTGCGGTTTTCTTATGTATGGGTTTCATGATCAGCTTCCGGTCTTATTTTGGTCAGCAGCGATGTAAGGTTACCCCATTTCAACATGGGTGCAGGCAACTTTTACAGCGCCGCATTTTGTATGACCTTATACTGCAATTATTTTTGAACCTGCCGCTTTACAGTCAAACTCATGCTGCCTAAAATGTCCTCATTGATAATGTTTCCCGCGATTGCGCACACTGAAAATATCACCAATTCCCCGGCCGAAAATTAATTCGGCAGAAGTCTGGCTGTCAATACGGCTTAGAATTACAGCAAAAGGATGCTCTATGAAGTTTCATTGGCCTGCTGCAGAAGATTACGGTTTATTTTAAGATTGCTTACAAATCTCTGGCTCTTTCTTTTAAAAGCTCTAAAGCCTTATAAACGACAAATTACCATTAATGTCCGCTGCTTTAAAATCTATCTTTACTCTTTATTCTAATACTTAGTTTTGAAATTTAGACATGGCTAATCTAATTAAAATCTAAAATTCTTCAGATATGGCTCCCCGGCAACATGCTCTTCTTTGATATTAATGAAAAATTCTTTGCCTGCTGATTCTACGTATGAGATTCCCTTAATAAAATATGACATCGAATCATATTTTATGGGAATTATTATTTCATTTTTCAGGTTAATTACACCTCTTTTATTATTGATAATCACTATGGCATAACCATCAAAAAATCCGGAAACCGCATCATATTGCAAGGGAATGATTTCTTTTCCCCTTTTATCAATACAGCCGGATTTGCTATTTAATTTTACTACTGCAAGGTTTTCCTGGAAACTACCAATGCATTCATATTTTGCCACTGCGATTTCTTTACCAAAGTGATCAATAAGACCTATTTTTTTTTGTGCAGTCACTTGAGCTGCCCCATCCTTATAAGGGGCAATATTGTCATACTTCAGCGGAACTGTTTCTTCCCCAGTTTCCGATACAATTCCTTGTTTTCCGTTAAGCTCCACTATAAAACTGTTTATTGCTTTATTATTGCTCCATATAATTTTATCATATTTTGCCTTTACAATTTCAACACCTGAAGTGTTTATTACACCAAGTTTTGAAATTAAGCTTACAACTGCAAATCCATTTTCATAATTGCCAATACGATGATATTTAGCCGGCACAATTTCTTCTCCATTATCTTTAACCACTCCCCACTGATAAATCTGCGTTCCATTTATATGATTAATAAAAATAGCCAGACCTTGATTAAATTCATATATTGCCCAATATTTCGGATGAATAATTTCTCTGCCGGTCTCATCAATGTATCCTTGCTTTTTATTTAGCGTGATCTGCGCTTTTCCATCCCTGAAAACACCAATAAAATCGTATTGGGGCTTTACTGCAATGCGTCCATTGTTTTTCACTCCCCACTTATCTGATTTTAAATCATAATAAGGAGTCTGGGCGTCCGATGGAAGATATAAAAGTGAAAACAAACCAATCAGAAAATACTTTTTATTAAATAATTTATCCATCCTTTTTTTTGCAATTGCTTTTTATTGCTGTGCTTTATTATTATATTTTGTTTTTTTTACATATTTGTTAAATCTGCTGTCCTCCCGGCTTATCAGCATATATGTTTCTGGTCATATAAGGGTCAGCAGACAGCCCATTAACGAACCGCCTAAAACTACAAAAGCACTATTTAATTTCTTGTATCCAAATGCAATTGCCAGACTTAAAACTGCGATTAAAATTGTCCGCCAGTCGGTAATCGCTTCTTTTCCCATATCAAAACAAACTGCAGCAATTATTGCTACTGATGCCACATTTACCGCGTCCAAAAATACTGCAAATAGTTGTGAGTTTCGCATTCTCTTTACCATTGGATTTAACAATGCCACAAATATAAAAGAAGGTAAAAATATGGCAATTGTCGAAACCGCTGCTCCTGTGAAACCGTTGATTTGATAACCTATAAAAGTTACTGAAGAAAAAACGGGTCCCGGTGTGAATTGCCCTGCTGCAATTGCGTCAATCAATTGCTGGCGTGTTAAAAGCCCTGTTGAAACTAATTCTGTGTCAAGAAAAGCAAACAAAACATAACCGCTTCCGTAAAGTACAGCCCCAATTTTTAGAAAAATAAAAAACAGATTTGCATTGCCGGGTGCCAGAATTGCCGGGTGCGTGATCTGCACTAGAGACAAAGGAACAAAACCTTTGATATTGCTTTGCTTTCTGTCTCGCATATAAGTCAGCAGCAAAGCAAAAAATCCAGCACCAAACATCAAATATATTTCATTGAAGCCGTAGAGTGAACCCGCCAAAACAAGCAGTCCGATGAGTACCAGTTCTGCTGATTTCAGCGCTTTTTTTGCCAATGGAAAAACCGCACCAACAATAACAGCAATAACGGCCGGTTTTATTCCATAAATAAAAGGCTGTGCTTCCGGGATTTGTCCGTGCTGCTTATAGAAGTAAGCAAAAATTCCCGTAATAAAAACGGCTGGCAAAATAAAACAAAGCCCTGCGATCATCAAACCTTTCCAGCCTCCTTTTTCGTGACCGATATGGACTGCCATTTCCGTGCTATTGGGCCCTGGAATCAGGTTTACTGCACCAATTAAGTCCAAAAAATGCTGTTCGGTCAGCCATTTCCTTTTTCTAACCACTTCATCCTGCATCATGGCAATATGTGCAGCAGGGCCACCAAAACCAATAATGCCAAGTTTTAGAAAAACTTTTGCGATCTCTTTTAAATCTGCTTTAGTCTCCATTTTTCCTTAAAATATTGTCCACCGACCCATACCCTGCGCCTTTAATCGATAAAAAATGCTTCCCAAAAGCATTACAGTCCGTTCTGCTTCCATGCATCATTTCCCAAAACCCTTTTTGGGCCAAAACTTCCGATTTGGCTGTCGCAGCTGCAGCAAGCATAATAGTGATAGGTGGAATACTTGCCGGTCTTGTCAAAAGCCCAAAGAGAATCAACGCTCCGAAAACTATTTCAAATGTGCCGACAAAATTACCTAAAAAAATCAGGCAAAGGCAGACCCTTTTTTTTAAATCGTCCTGATCCATTTGTCTCAGCAAATAAAAATTTCTGAACTCCTTCTGAAAGAAATACAGATCCAACCATCAGCCTAATTAAGATTGCTGCTTTTAAATTATCAGTATTTATACTCTTTTTTTATATTTTCATTTTGTCCATTTAATGATTTACTGAGCCGGTAATGGGCTTGTCCCAAACTTTTCCGTTCTTACTATCCCTTTTAGCGGCTATTTATCATAAACCAAATAATGCTTACATGGTGAATATCTAAGCTTTTGCAATACTACATAAAAAAGAGATTCTGCAATGGCTGTTTTAGGAGAATTGAAATTTAATTTTTCATTAGGCTATTAAAAGAGCAATAATTTTTTTCACTGCTATTTTTGCATCTGCTATTTTTATGCAATGATTACCTAATGCATCTTACACTGCAAAAGAAAAACATAAAATCTTTTTTCTTTAAATTTTATATCGTAATATTGCAATATAAACATAAAACGATGGGAGCAACAAAAACAGATCACTTTACAGAAAGCCAGAATGAGCTCGCTGTTTTAGCCAAAGCACTGGGCCATCCTGCGCGTATTGCTATTATGGAATATTTATTAAAAGTGGATGCCTGCATCTGCGGCGATATCGTAAACGAACTTCCCCTTTCACAGCCGACAGTTTCACAGCATCTTAAAGAATTAAAAAATGCCGGCTTAATCAAAGGAAGTATTGAAGGAAATTCTATCTGCTACTGTATCAATGAACCTGGACTGCAAAAGATAAAAGGCTTCTTTGAGCACATATCAGATCATCTTGCTAAAAAGAGAAATGAATGCTGTTAATCTACAAGATATGGAAATTAGAAAACTTACAGCTGAAGACTGGCAGCAGGTAGAATTAATCTACCAAAAAGGAATAGACACTGGCAACGCTACTTTTCAAACCAGCGCTCCTTCATGGGAGTACTGGGACAATTCACATCTTAAATCCTGCAGAATTACTATGCAGGAAGATGGGAAAGTGATTGGATGGGCTGCCCTTACCCCTGTTTCTTCACGCTGCGTTTATGCAGGGGTTGCAGAAGTAAGCGTATATGTCGATCCCGCACATTCAGGAAAAGGAATCGGGCTTACCCTTTTAAATGAACTTGTCAGACAAAGCGAAACAGAAGGAATCTGGACACTTCAGGCAGGGATCTTTCCTGAGAATACAGCAAGTCTCCGCATCCATGAAAAAGCAGGTTTCAGGACACTTGGAACAAGGGAGAAAATTGGAAAACAAAATGGTATCTGGAGAGATACTGCGCTTCTTGAAAGAAGAAGCTCTGTTATTATTTAATAAAAAATATAGTTTAACTAAATATAAAAAATTATGAAACTTTCAGAAATTAAAGAAGTGCTTAAAACAGTAGAAGCTGTAAATTTTGAACTGCCGGACGGCACATTTGTACCGGAATATTTTCACGTAACCGAAGTAGGCTTGGTTACCAAAAACTTCATCGACTGCGGAGGAACAGTAAGAAAAGAAACGGTTGTAAATTTTCAGCTTTGGGATGCCAACGACTACGAACACAGGCTTAAACCTCAGAAACTGATCCACATCATTGAGCTTTCAGAAAAAGTATTGGGAATTGAAGACAATGAAATTGAAGTGGAGTACCAGAACACTACTATCGGTAAATACGATTTGGATTTTAACGGCAAAAACTTCACTTTACTTAATAAACAGACTGCCTGCCTTGCTCAGGAGCAGTGCGGTATTCCATCTGATAAGCCAAAAGTAAAATTATCTCAGTTAAATACTGATAATGCTAATTCATGCACTCCGGGCGGAGGATGCTGCTAATCATTAAACAGATAATTAATAAACCTTTACAGCCAAAAAACTATGTTATATTCAGAAATTGAGAATACCGTTAAATCATTTGATTTTAAGCAGATCTCCGAAGATCGCAAAGCAGTCCTGCAGCCATTAATCGACTTCATTCAGACTAAAGTGGACAGCAAGCTGGAAACCAGACTAAACCTAATCTGCACACATAATTCCAGAAGAAGCCACCTCTCGCAGGTTTGGGCGCAGACTGCGGCTACCTATTACGGCATCAAAAACGTTTCATGCTATTCAGGGGGAACAGAGGCTACTGCCCTTTTCCCGATGGCAGCGGAGACTTTGAAGGATTCAGGATTTAAGATTAAAACGCTTTCAGAGGGATCAAACCCGGTTTATTCCATAAAATATTCAGCTGATGAACTTCCTGTCATCTGTTTTTCCAAAACCTATGATGATGATTTCAATCCTGAAAGCGGATTCGCAGCAATAATGACCTGCTCGCAGGCTGACGGAGGATGCCCGTTTATAGCAGGCGCAGAGAAAAGAATCCCGCTCACTTTTGAAGATCCAAAAATTTCTGACGGAACGCCTCAGCAGAAGGAAACTTATCTGGAGCGAAGCCTGCAGATAGGAACTGAAATGTTTTACGTATTCTCACAAATAAAAAAATAAAATGTCAGCAAATAATTGTGCACCAGCCGTCGGACGCAAAAAGTTAAGCTTCCTTGACCGCTTCTTAACCCTTTGGATTTTCCTTGCTATGGCTATAGGCGTGGCAATAGGATACTTTATTCCTTCAAGCGGAGGTTTCATCAATTCATTCTCCAGCGGAACAACAAACATTCCATTGGCAATAGGACTTATCCTGATGATGTATCCGCCTCTGGCAAAAGTAAAATACGAGCAGATGGGTCAGGTTTTCAAAAACACTAAAGTCTTAGGCGCTTCTTTATTCCTGAACTGGATCGTAGGCCCTGTCTTAATGTTTTTATTGGCGCTCCTGTTTTTGAACGGATATCCTGAATACATGATTGGAGTGATCCTGATCGGTCTGGCACGCTGTATCGCAATGGTTGTGGTATGGAACGATCTGGCAGACGGAAACCGTGAGTATGCAGCAGGACTTATCGCGCTTAACAGTATTTTTCAGGTGCTGCTTTATAGCGTATATGCATACATTTTTATAACCATTCTACCTCCCTATTTTGGATATGATGGCTTCGAAGTCAATATCAGCATTTCACAGATTGCCGAGAGCGTCGGTATCTATTTAGGTATTCCATTTGCTCTGGGAATCATAAGCCGTTATGCTTTGATAGCCTTAAAAGGTTCTGAATGGTTTGAGAATAAGTACGTGCCGTTTATCTCGCCAATTACACTTATTTCGTTGCTCTTTACAATTATTGTAATGTTTAGCCTGAAAGGGGAACTTATTATTCAGATCCCTATGGATGTCGTGCGTATTGCAATACCGCTTGTGATTTACTTTACTTTAATGTTTATCATCAGTTTTTTCACTGGAAAATATTTTGGGGCTGACTATTCAAAGGCTACATCTATAGCTTTTACAGCCACCGGAAATAATTTTGAACTTGCCATTGCCGTGGCAATCGGCGTGTTTGGAATAAACAGCGGCCAGGCATTTGCAGGTGTTATAGGTCCTCTGGTAGAAGTACCTGCTCTTATAGCATTAGTAAACCTTGCATTCTGGTTCAGAAAGAAGTATTTCACAAAACAGGTATCTGCAGAAACTGCTTAAAAAAATATGAGAATTGCAATAATATCGGATATACATGCGAACTTCCCCGCATTGGAGCAGACCTTAAAAAGTATTGAAGAGCAGAATATTGATGCTGTTTACTGCTTAGGAGATTTAGTAGGCTACAATTTATGCCCCAATGCCGTGATCAATGAGATCCGTAAAAAGCATATCCCTACCCTTGCAGGAAATCACGATGTCAAGGCTGTCGAGATACACAATGACGGTTCAAATGACATTGAAAGCTATGCATATCAGATTGTGGGCAAAGAGCAGATAAAATATCTTTCTGCTCTTCCTGCCCATATTAAACTTGAATATCAAACGGCTAACAAACTTATAAAAATTTTGATGGTCCATGGGAGTCCTTACAGCAACAAGGAATATTTGCTTGAGGATAAAAACGAAAAAGATTTCACTAACATCTTTCTTGATTCCAATACAGACATTCTTATCTGCGGACATTCTCATTTACCTTATCATCGCATATTGGAAAATCCTAATAAAAAAGGCAGTTATTTTCATGCCATTAATGCAGGGTCGGTTGGAAAACCAAAAGATAGAAATCCAGACTGCTGTTATGCAGTAATCACCATTGAAAAAAGCAGTAATCTTTCCAAAAAAGACGGCATTAAAGTAGAATTCATAAGAGTACCTTATGATATTGAAAAAACAGCCCGTGCTATTGAGGAAAGTCCTCTTCCAGACATTTACGCGTTTATGCTTAGAAAAGCATATTAAAATATTGAAATAAAACCTACTATGGAAAGTTTTAAATTATTTTTAAAGAGCATTGTCCCTGTCAGCGATCAGGAATTTGAAAATTACAGCCAGTATTTCAAAATAAGGACATTAGCCAGAAACAGTTATTTTGCAGAGATCGGCAAAACCTCACATGAAGCCGCTTTTATAAAAAAAGGGCTGCTCAGGACATATTACATAAATGAAAAATCCGAAGAAGTGACTTCTTGTTTCTGTGCAGAAAATAATTTGACAGCATCCTATAAGAGCTTTATTTCGCAGCAGCCTTCGGAACTTTCCATTCAGGCTGTAGAAGATACCGAACTTATAACAATCAGTTACAATGACCTGCAGATTCTCTATCAAAAAAGTGCTCTCTGGCAGAATATCGGAAGGACAATTGCTGAGCGGCAGTATATGGTGATGGAACAGTATGCCAGTGTTTTGAGCAATGAAAGCGCAAAGGAAAAATACATGCGTATGCTTAAGGAACAGCCTGCAGTTGTAAACAAGGCTTCAGTAACTGATATTGCAAGCTATCTAGGAATAACACGCAGGACGCTGAGCAGGATCAGAAAAGAAATTACCAAGTAAATTCGAGGACATTTGTCCTTTTTGCTAATTATACTTTCCAATAGTTTTGCTTTTATAATCAATTAAAAATAAAATGGAAACAGCAATTATCATTTCATCCTTCTTTCTTGTTCTATTTGCAGTCTTGGCCTTGTATGATGGCTTTTATCTGCATATTTACAAATACCAGCTTCACAATCGGGAAGAAAGTAAAACTGAGCACGTTACTCATACTTTGAGAGCTATTTTCTTTCCGGCAATCCTTTATTTTTTGTTCTTGAAACAAGATAATCATACTAGTTTTGTAATAGGCTTAACCATTGTCCTTTTAGATATACTAGTGCTCGGGTATGACGCTTTTATAGAAAAAGACAGCAGGCAGTTTATGGGCGAGCTTCCACGCTGGGAATATATTGTTCATTTATTCGTAAATGGGTTTCATTTTGCGTCAATTGCGGTTTATCTCTCCATCAGATTTACTTTTCAAAATGGAGAAATAATGATTTCTAATATAAATCAATCTCCAAGCTTTTTTAATTTGTTAATTATAAATCTACTGCCGGGAGCTATCCTAATGGCAATTCTTCATATTTTATTATGTATTCCAAAAACTGCCTATGTATGGAATAATTTCAGAAATAAAATCAATTGTTGTTAATCCAGCTTTCTAAACAAACAGAACATTTAATTTATGAATTTGGAGATAAATACTATTCATAATCAGTTTTATATCATTTTGGGCAATTATATTAAGGCCCGTATAAATGATACGGGCGATGCATCTGATGTTTTGCAGGAGGTTTTTATAAAGATAAACGAGAATTTAGGATCACTGACTGATGAAAGCAAATTAAAAAGCTGGATTTTCACAATCACAAGAAATTCCATCATTGACTATTACCGTAAAAATTCCAATCATAAAAAATCAGAGCTGACCGAATGTATGATGCAAAAAATAATGCATGAAACAGATTTTGATAATACAGAAAGTCTGGATTGTTGTCTCATAAAATTCATTGAGCGGTTACCTGAAGACTATCGGGATATCATCATGGATAGCGAAATTCATGGAATTAAACAGAAAGATTTAACAGAAAAATACAACCTTGCCTATCCGTCAATACGATCTCGAGTCCAAAGAGGCAGATCCAAATTAAAAGAAATGCTTCTAGATTGCTGCAGTATTGAGTTAGACCGTCGTGGAAATGTTATGAATGTTACTTCTAAAAAATCGTGCAGCGGAGGAAAATGCTGATCACCAGACCATCTACGTAAGCTTCATATATACAAAATTCAAGCTGTTAGAAAAAAAATCAACAAAGTTTGCATCATTTTTAGATTAGTACGTCTTAGTTAGTATTAATCATTAAAAATTTAAATTATGAAAAACAAAATGTACATTACTCTTGCAGCATTGGTATTGTCTGCTGGAAGTATCTTCGCTTATGCGAGCTTATCAAAAACTGATACTAAGAAAAACTGCACTGAAAAGTGTTCAACGCATTGCTGTAATAACGATTCGGGATCTTGTGCTCCGAAAGATTGTAAAAGTAATTTTTACGTATTTTATTATTTATTAAGATAACTCTTTGAGTTGTCTTTTTTTTAACCGGAACTGATCCCTTTATAGCCACTATGCATCAGAAATTTTAATTTCTAAATCGGAAATATTCTGTATTTTTCTTATTTTTGTCAAACAGAAAAATGAATAATACTACTACATGTTAATTCGTTAATATTTAAAATTTCGTGCATGATTTAATATTGAAATAGTAAAAATTTGAATTTGGTGCAGAATCGGTGCACAGAGGTTCAAGACATAAATAAAAGTGGCAAATACAGCGGTTTCAAGCTTAAGGTTCGAATCCTGCTCTCCCCACGAAAGTCCTAATCATTGATTAGGACTTTTTTTTTGCTAAAAAACAAATCATACAAATCCTAGGATTCGCAGGTTTTTCTCTTTTATACTGCTTTTCATATTTTTTAACCAGAACAAAATTTCTGCGATAAAATTGTGAAACATGTTTTTTTTAAGTAAAACTCAGCAAAACAAAGGCAAGCACAATTTAGGTTTGAATTTATTAAAGAAACGTTTAAACAAAACATATTAGGACGTTTAAACAAAGTAACTACATTTTGTATCATTTAATTTTGCTCCATTAAGTAACTTAAATTTAAAAAAATGGAACAGAATAATTATCAGGGAAAACTGCAGAAAGCGACCAGCTCGGGATTTGATGCTAAATCTACATCAAAAGAAGTTATAAACGGCATTGATCTTACAGGGAAAACTGCGATTGTTACCGGCGGAAATACTGGCATTGGTCTAGAAACGGTTAAAACACTTTCAGGAGCTGGTGCAATAGTGATTGTACCCGCCAGAGACACAGAAAAAGCGAAAAGAAATCTTGATGGGATTGCAAATGTAATGATAGAACAAATGGATTTGATGGATCCAGATTCTGTTGATGCTTTTGCAGAAAAGTTTTTGCATTTAGACAAAGCGCTACATTTACTCATCAACAATGCAGGTATTATGTGGGTGCCGTTACGAAGAGATAAGCGCGGTTATGAATCGCAGTTGGCAACCAATTATCTGGCTCTTTTTCAGCTCACGGCAAGATTATGGCCGGCATTAAAAAAAGCAAATGGCGCAAGAGTAGTTAATGTATCTTCGGGCGGACATCAATTTTCTGATTTTAATTTTGAAGATCCAAATTTCCTAAATCGCGACTATGAAACTTTGCAGGGATACGGACAGTCAAAAACAGCCGTTAATCTTTTTTCTTTGGAATTAGACATGCGCGCAAAAGAATATAGCGTGAGAAGTTATTCCTTATGTCCTGGTGCTGTTGGGGAAACAGAATTAGCAAGAGAAGCTCCAATTGATTTGTTTCAAAAACTAGGTTACAGTGATGCTGAAGGAAATATACTTCCAGAAGTTGCTGCTTCATTAAAAACCATTCCGCAAGGCGCGGCAACAACTGTTTGGGCATCAACTACCAAATTGCTTGACAATATTGGCGGTGTTTATTGTGAAAATGCAGATATTGCGACATTGAGTTCAAATCAAGCAATTATTGGCGGTATTAAAGCTTATTCATTAGATGAAAAAAATGCAAAACGTTTATGGAAATTAAGCGAGGAGATGACCGGAATAAAATTCGATCTTTAATATTTGTATCTTTATACCACACAAGCAATTATGGATTATCAGGTAAATTATATAAACCCGGAGATTAAACTTTCTAATTACAGCGGCAGGCTGTTTAAAACAGAAGCTGCGTTTAATGATCATTTGCTTGTGTGGTTAATTTCAGGGGAAACGAAAATTATTCAGGCAGATGAAAGTTTCGTATTTGGTCCAGGCAGTACTTTTTTAATTCCAAGAAATCAATTGGCCACCATCATCAATATTCCAAAAGATGGATTACCGCACAAAGCAGTTGCGATGCATTTATCGGTTAAAAGACTGAGAGGTTTTTATGATCACCAAAATGTAACGCCAAAAACGGCAGCATCAAAAATACTAAGTTTTCATAAACATCCGTTGCTCGAAAGCTGTCTGGCTTCGCTGATTCCTTATTTTGAAATGCAGGAGAATTTTCCCGAAAACATCGCCTCTTTGAAAATTATCGAAGCAATTTCAATTCTTAGAAATATTTATCCGGATATTGACTCGATATTAGCCAGTTTTGACGATCCTGATAAGATTGATTTAATTTCTTTTATGGAGAAGAACTTTATGTTTAATATGCCCTTGGAAAAATTCGGGTATTTAACAGGCCGAAGTCTGACTACTTTCAAGCGGGATTTCCATAAGGCTTTTAACATTACACCTCAACGCTGGCTCACCAAAAAAAGATTAGAACTAGCCTATTATCAGCTTACAGAAAAAAACAAAAAACCTGTTGATATTTATTATCAAACTGGATTTGAAAATTTATCGCATTTTTCCTTTGCGTTCAAAAAACACTTTGGTCATTCACCAACTGAATTGCAAAGAATAAAAACACAATGAAGTTAGAGTATTTTCAGATAGAAAGATTTGGAAGATAAATCCAAAAAGTTGTTCCTTTTCCCAGTATACTTGTGAAATTAATAGTGCCATTGTGGTTTTCTATAATACGCTTGCACAAGGCTAGTCCTATCCCATTTCCGCTGTACTGATCCCTTTGATGCAGACGCTGGAACATATCAAAGATACGGCCTGAATATTCACTGTCCATTCCAATACCATTATCTTCAATTGAAATGACATGAAAGTTACCTGACGGAGCTGCAGGATCAAAAGCCCTGTCGCTTTGAGCTGAAATTATACGAGAAGATATATTTACTGCTGGGTGTGCTGAATTAAATTTTAACGCATTATTTATCAAATTATAAAACAGCTGGCGCAGCTGCGTATCAAAACCATTGACAGCCGGAAGCGAACTTAAATTTATAACGGCTTTTTTTTCTTCTATAATAAGACTCAGATCTTCTAAAGTCTGCGCGGCGATATCATTAAGATCAATTTCTGCTGTAAATTTATCATGATTATTGGCACGAGAATAATTTAGCACATCTGAAATCAAATTAGATAACCTGCCGGCTGCCAAAGTAATTTTATCAAAATAATAAAGCGTTTTCTGCTGTTCTGTCAGATGTTCCGCTGCCCTTGAAATCATGATCATGATTTTCCGAAGCGGCTCCTGCAGATCGTGACTTGTTATAAAGGCAAACTGTTCCAGTTCCTTGTTTTTGAATTTCAACTTTGAGTTTGCATTTTCCAGCTCAAGCTGAATCTTTCGCAGCTCTGAATTGTCATTCAAAGCTTCAACAATCATTTTCTGGGCATTATTATTTACAAAATATATAAGCCAGCTGCTAATAGAACCGTCTTCAGATTTATTCGGCATAATAGAAACGTTATGCCATATAGAATTATCCTCTTTTTTAATTCGAATATCGACAGAAAAATCTCTTTTGTTTTTTTTTGTATGATTCCATCCTTCGATAATTAGATCTACATCATCCTGATGTATAAAAGTTGTGAGGCTTTTTTTATCAAAAACCATTAAAGGAGCTTTTACATATATATCAAATGCATTATTTGCTAAAAGCACATTGTTTCGGTCGTTGACAATGCAGATTAAAACAGGAATTGTGTCAACCAGAGTCCTATAGCGATTTTCACTTTCTCCCAATTTTTCTGAAAGCGCTACAAGCTCGATATTCTTTTTTCTGATTTCATCATAAGCAGAAATTGGCGGTTCATACTTGAAGTAATCAACCAGAGTATTTATTTTTGCACCTGAAAGAAGTCCTGGTGAAGGCACGCGATGGCTTAAAGTTGTTACCGATTTATTGTCAGCATAAATGTATTCTATATTTCCCGATATTTTGGCGGCATATTTATAGGCTTCGGGATTGCATTTTCTAAGATCAATTTCATCAGTAAGGACAGCCAGTATTTCTTTATGGCTCGCTCTAATGGTATTGATTCCCAAGACCAGCACAGAATTTTTTCCATTAGCTATGGAGCATCTGGCTATTTCCGAAACAGCCGTAGAAAAACGGGTTTGCGACGGGACAGGCATGCCGCACATTTCAGCAATTTTCATCGAACGTTTATGAGCCAGTATGAGGTCCATTTCATTGTCCAGATTAATTTTTACAATTTCCTTCATAAAGCCTTAAATTATTTTTCCAACCAAAATTGTGGCATCATCAGTTCCTCTCACATTATCTTTATACAAGGCAGAAGCAATAATGGCCGGACTCTGTTTAATTATAGAATTCAATTCGCTTAAATTCCATCTGGTTCTCAGTCCGTCGCTATGCATCACAATAATCTGGTGTTTCTGGTATGGAACAATAGTGCTGTTTATAGTGCGGGGAATATTATGACCTATAATACCATTATATGGCGTATAAGTTTTGTTGTCAAGCCCGTTATAAATTCGTGTGTTGATATTACCGATACCGCATATATTCCAACTTTCTCTTTCATAATCAACAGTTGCAATAGTAGCAACAAGTCCTCTACTTTTTTTAACGTATTCATGAACATAGCGAAGCACAGCTACAGGGTCATTTTCAGCGCATTGCTTAAAAGCTCTAATTGCCTGTTCTACCGCTTCATGTGCATTTGCTCCATGTCCTAATCCGTCTCCAACAAAAATCTGAAAACCTTTTCTAGAATATTTAATGTGATATCCGTCTCCGCATACTCGCTCACCCGGATAATTGACGCTTAATGCTGATATATCCAATCCTGTATTGGAACGTGGAATAGAAATATCAGCTTTATCACAGATTTTAATGTATTGGACAGTTCCCCATCCTCTCATGGAATAAATCTGAAAATCATTGCTTAATCTCTTAATAGCACCAATACCCTGACCAAGTGTACTCGAGGTAGAATAGCCGTCTTTCATTATCTTGGAAATGTTATCGATACCAGTTCCTTTATCAAGGCAGTATATTTCTATTTCATTACAGCTTCCGTTATGATTTGCCCTGTAAAGCAGATCGCCACCGCCAGCATATTTAATAAGATTAGAAGTAAGTTCGGCAATAATAATATCAGTTTCAGCTGCTCTGTGCGGTTTGAAACCTAACTGAAGTGCTAAATTATGAATCTCTCTTTTAATAAAAGCGATAAGACTCCTATCGTCAATTTTGTAAACGGAAAAAGTATTATCCATTTTTCCATTTTATTATAGTTACGGTTGTACCGTTTCCTAATTGTGTTTGTATATCAAATTCATTTACCAGCCTCTTTGTGCCTGGCAGTCCAAGGCCTAAACTTTTTCCGGTGCTGTAGCCATCCTGCATAGCCAGAGAAATATCTTTTATACCTGGCCCATTGTCAATAAAAGTTACGCGTACACCCAGATCTCGTCCGTTGGTTACAGATTCTATAATAACCCTTCCTCCTCCTCCGTATTTGAGAAGATTACGCACAAGCTCACTAGTAGCAGTAATTAACTTGGTCTGGTTTAAGATACTCATTCCAATTTTTACACCATACTCCTTTACGCGATTACGCAATGGAACCACATCCTGCTCTTTTACAATAAGCAGTTCTTCTTTATTGGTTGCTGTCGTCATACACCTGCTCCTCGTTATCGCCATTGTACATTTTCGCGCGAAGCAAATCCATCCCTTTTTCTACATTTAAGGCACTTATAACACCGTTTAAAGACAATCCAAGCTCTACAAGAGTAATAGCAACCGCAGGCTGCATACCAACCACTACTGTCTGGGCATCCATAATTTTTGACATAACGGCAATGTTCCCTAAAATTCTTCCCATAAAGGAATCAATAATAGAAACGGCAGATATATCAATTAAGACACCCTTTGAATTATGTTTGTTAATAGTATTTATTAAATCAGATTCAAGATTTTCAGCCAATTGGTCATACAGATCGACCTGTATGGTAACCAGCAGAAAATCTCCCATCTTGAGTATTGGAATTCTTTCCATGTCCGTAATCTAATTCGTTATTTTCTTTTCACAACTGTAAGCTGAAGCATATCAAATGCTGTTTGAAGAGCACTTGCAAGTGAAGCTTTGGTAATAATTCCAGTAAGATCTATTCCTAAATGAACTACAGTTTGTGCAATTTCAGGGCGGATACCGCTGATAATACACTCTGCTCCCATTAGACGGGTCGCACTTACAGTTTTTATAAGATGCTGGGCTACCAGTGAATCTACTGCCGGCACGCCTGAAATATCAAGTATTGCAATAGAACTTCCTGTATCAACAATCTGCTGTAAAAGGTTTTCCATAACAACTTGTGTTCTAGAACTGTCTAGTGTACCAATGATAGGAAGTGCCACAACACCATCCCAAACACGAATAACAGGAGTCGAAATCTCGCTGATCTCATCAATCTGTCTTGAAATGACATCTTCTCGTCCTTTCATATACGATTCAAAAGTAAGGATTGTCATATTATCCAGCAGTTTGCTTAACTCTAAATTAGCGCTGTATAATTTTGAAGGATCAGACTCTATTTCTGAAAGAATTTTAGAAGCCGCTTCCTTAAAAGCAATCAGGTATTGGGCATTTTCACGAGGTGAAAAACCGCGTCTGCCTCTCGAACTTGAAATTCCGATTAACAGATCATGAACCTTTTCAAATTCGTCTGATTCAGTATTTCCATTTGAATGCTTTAAAGCATCCAGTAAAAGAGCCGCGAACTCCTTTGATTCTTCTTCTTCTGTTGCTCCGTCAGTAGAACCGCTTGCTTGTAAAAGCTGAGACCATGTAGTCAATAATTTGTTTTGGTGCTCTTTCAAGCTTGCCAGGAGATTGTTCTGCATTTGTTGTGATATTTGGATATTCATGTAAATATAGACAATTAATGTTAGCAAAATTGTCGAATTTCAGAAAATACTTGTAAAAAAAACATCCTTTAATTTCTATATACATAACCTATTTTAATAGCAAAATTATTCTCCTGTCTGCATATGGGGAGCATCTACAGGTTTAGACTGAAAAGAACCTATCTGTCTCAGATAAATAGAAAAAATAACTATAGCAGATACCGACAGAAATTCGCTCTGCCAGTTCTGAAAAGACTCAAACCAAAATCTGGAATCTCCAATGTATTCCGAAGCAGTTTCAAGCTGCAAACCTTTTAATGCCAGCTTTTCATTTTCATCTTTCAAACTCCCATAAAAATGTGCGCCAAAAGAAATAAAAAACAATAAAAATAAGGCAATACTGAGAGAATGCTTGTAGACAGATAATATCCATCCACCTTTTTTAACCGGCCAAGGAACATTTTTTCTTTCGGATGATGGCTCTCTGTCAACTTCTTCTTCTTTATCGAAATCTTTAGACTCTGAAGAACCTTTCTGCTGTAAAAAAATAGTCAATATCACTAATAAACCCATTTGAAGAAATTCACTTTCCCAATTTTCAAATGTAGATTCTATAAAATGTCCTGTAGAAAAATAAGAACCCAAACTGATTGTTGAGGCTCCGTCTTCTAAAAGATCTTTATTGTGTTCTACAAATCCAAATAAAACCTGTCCTACAAAAGAGATTACAAATAATAGAAAGAAAGAAATCGAAAGCCCATTATTGCGCAAAAATTTTTTCATGATTTCAGTTGTAAAAGATTGCAGACTATTGTTTTTCTAATTCATCTTCCGCAGGCAGTAATTGAGATTCCATAAATTTTCCTTTTACAATAGTTCCTTCCTCATCTTCCCATTCTGTTATAACGTTCTCTATCAAATCGGGTTCAAAACCAACAACCTTCATGACCTGTGTACCAAATTCCTGCTGCACCTGTTGTCCTTCTTTATACATAATATTTTATTTTTTTACTAATTAAAAATTTGCTTATTTCTCCTTTGGGAATAAACCATTATGCTGTTTAATTTTAAACTAAAGGTATAGAAGCTCTAGCGGACTACTTTATATCATTGTTATACTTTATTTACATTATTCCCCTTAAAAAACAAAATAAACCACCGTAGACCAATTAGAATTCTTTTCCAGCATAAACCAGCCAGATATAATTTTTCTTTTGTCTGATTTAACAAAAAAAGATGAGCATTACTGCTCATCTCTAAATTATTTATTCTTAAAATTTATTCAAATTCAAAAGGTTAGAATTCTAAAATCTCATATCCCTAACTTTGAAACACTACACAATTACATCTGTTTCCTATTTTTTAGATTTAAAATTTGATTAACCTTTTGGAGCTATAATTTGGTAATTTCCACTCAGATGCATTAAACTGAAGAGATACATTAATCCATCATAATATGGATCAAAATAACCATCTTCATAAGGCTCTAGCTTGGCATTCCAAACAGCATGAACAAAATCTATACTTGCCTTGTCTTTATTTACTAATGATGCTGTAGCTGCCGTTGCTACTAATCCGATCGAATGTCTTAATTTTTTAACCGGACCTGCTTGAAGAATAAATTCTGGAGTAGAACCATCCAGATTGAACTGGTCTTCATAAGTATCTAATCCTTTAGAGCTTAAGAAATTTTGAAATCGCTTCGCATAATCTTCCTGCCATTTTTTATCTTTTCCGTACCAAGTATAATCCATGGCAATGTTCATAGGAACTCGCCAAGAATCATAACGGAATCCAGGAGGCATCCAAGGTGTTGGATGCGGTTCTCCATTAAATTCTGTATAATCTGAATTTAGCCCCGTCACAGGATGGCAGGCTTTATGCAAAAAGTTACGCGAAACATCGGCACATTCTTTATAAAACTGCTCGTGTCCGTCTTTGGCATACAATGCCCATATTTCATAAAAGGCAGGAACATGGTAAGAAGGATCTGTCCAGTTGTAGCCTCCACCTTCTGGCACAAAAGAAATTTGCTTATGTTCTGTATTAATAATATTATGCACATTACCAGTACCATCTTTCTTCCACATAGCATCTAGTATTTTCCTTGCTTCTTTGTAGTAATTTATTCCTGTATCATTACCCCATTTATTAGAAGCAAAAAGCAGACTTGTTATATAGTACAATTCTCCGTCTGAAGCAGAACCTGGAGAATTTTGTTTTTTAGTCTCTGGGTTTACGCTCCATGCAAAGTATCCTTCTCTTGGCCCATCTTGATGCTGCATGTATTTTACGGACCATCTCCATAGACGATCAAAAACATCTTTTTTATTGAGCTGAACGGCAACCATCATTCCGTATGACATTCCTTCTGTACGGGCATCTTTATTTTTAATATCAGAGACGTATCCTAAAGTATCCCCTTCTTCAAAATAAACTTTATCTGGTCCTTCAAAAACATCATAATAGGCTTTGGATAACTTCTTGTCGATATCAATTTGGCTGTAACCTGCTTCTTTAAAAAGATTACGGTATTGAGGCCTTTTTAATTCTGATTTATCCGCTTTCTTTTTATTTTGACTAATAACAAAAAACGGAACCATCACTGCAAAAATCAATAGTAGAAGTCGGGTTCTTATCAGGTAATTAGTTGTAAAATCTTTAGCTATAACCATGTTCATATTTTTTATTATTTTACTAGTTAATTCAAAAAAAGTGCACTCTGAAATCTTTCGTTTCATTAGAAAAATTAAATAAGCTTTTTACTTGCTTCTATTTACTCCTTCTGCAGTCTGTATTATTTTTCGAATGGTTCCATCTTTATTATAATGCATATAATCTACACAGATTGAACGTCTGTAGCTTCCGCCTGTTGGCAGACTTCCGTTATGATAAAAGAAGTATGATTTTCCTTTATAATCTATAATACCAGGATGTGTGGTAAAACTATTCTGCACATTTTCCTGAATAATTCCTTGATACGTCCAAGGTCCCGCAATATTTTTAGCTGTGCAGTATTCTATCATTTCAGGTTTTGTACCTTCACTGGCATATACTAAATAATAAAGTCCTTTTCTTTTATAAACCCAAGGTCCTTCAATATAATTTTTAGGTTTGAAGGTGGTAATAGCTCCATCTAGCTCTATCATATTCTTTTTAAGTTTAACCCATTTACAGCTTCCGTTGCCCCAGAACATATATGCCTGCCCATCCCCATCCACAAACACAGTCGGATCAATATCATCCCAACCATACTTCATATCGGTTGTCATTTCGTTTATTATAAGTGCTTTTCCAATCGCATCTTTAAAAGGGCCTGTAGGACTATCTGATACCGCAACTCCTATTGCTGCACCGCCTTGACTTACCTCATCTTTTTTATGAAATGTCGAAACAAACCAATAAAACTTTCCGTCTCTCTCGATGCATTGAGCGGCATACGCATCGCCAGTTGCCCATGAAAATGTGTTAGGCGAAAGCACCGCTCCGTGATCTTTCCAGTCTTCCATATTTGTTGTCGAAAACACATGCCAATCAGCCATTTTATAATTAGTATCTTCCTGAGTGGCTACATCGTGTCCTGTATATAAATACAAGATTCCCTTGTGTACAAGAGGAGCAGGATCTGCTGTAAAGATGTCTTTTATAATGGGGTTTTGTGCTTGTATGTTTATTGTAAAAAAACAAGAAATGATCACCAATAAAATTTTACTTATATTTTTCATATTTTGATTGAATTAATTCAAAATTCCGTTTGATTTTTTTCTTCGATAGTATTTCTCTAAACAATAAACAGCGCAGTAAATGCGCTGTTTATAAAAAACTAACTTAACTTAAACTAACCAAAATTTAAAGCCTTAATAACCAGGATTATTATCACTAGGCTTTATTTTAGGATTAGACGAGGTTTCTCTGTTTGGTATTGGCCATAACTCGCTTTTACCAGCAGTAAAACCTGTTCCTTGTAATACAGTACTTGCTATACCCCATCTTATAATATCATCAAAACGAGATTGTTCTCCGGCAAATTCTACTTGACGTTCGTGAACAATTGCTGCAAAAACAGCCTCTTTTGTTAGAGCAATGTTAGTTGTCAGATTTGCTCTGTCGCGCACCTCTTTGATATATTCTATTGCTGCTGTCTGCGAACCGCCATCTCTTTGGTTTTCGCATTCTGCTTTCATAAGCAGCACATCCGCATAACGGATTACTTTAAAGTTAATGCTTGATCTTGTTGCTTCATCTTCTCTATTGTAATAGTTTTGATATTTTTTCCAGCCTGCTCTTCTAATACCTGCAGAGGTAGTAAAATTACTTGCTACCATTACCTTGGTTCCTTTTAAATAAGATGATCCTGGCACATAAAAAGTATCTCCAAAGCGGTTATCACCTGCTTCATACGAATCTAAAAGATCGTCTGACGGATAAACATTATACCAGCTAAGATTTCCATATTCCTGACCTCTTAGTGTTGACTCCTCAAAGCCTGTTCCTCCACTATCACCAACAGCACCCCATTGATCACCGGTTCCATTTTTTTCATCAAACTCAATTTCAAAAATCGATTCTTTGCCATGTTCCGTTTCTTCCATAAAGTTGTTGTAAAAATTCCCTTTATCTTCAAGACTGTAACCCGTTACATTATTAAGCGCTGCTAAAGCTTCAGTATATTTCTTTTGATATAACAATACTTTACCCAATTGCGCATAAGCGGCTTCTTTATTAGCTCTTCCTGCAGATTCTGATCCTTTTGGCAAAAGATTTTGAGATGCAAATACCAGATCCTCTTCAATCAAAGCGTATACCTCTGCTTTAGGGCTTCTTGCATTTCCGACAATAGTGCCTGTTTTATAAATTGGCAAATCACCAAAACGTTTTACTAATAGAAAGTAATAGTAAGCTCTTAAAAAATGAGCTTCTCCTAAATATTTGTTCTTTTTTTCCTGAGATAAAATAGAAGCTGGAAGAGCGTTAATTTTCTGCTCATTGTCTAGCACAAAATTTGCTCTGGATATTCCCATATAACAAGATTCCCAGTAATATTGAATAATATCATTTCCTCCGTTAAAAGAAAAATCCTGAAAAGGTTTCTTGTTACCTTCTAATTGCGGATTCCCTAAAGCGTCATGCCCCATAAGATCCATCGCAAAGAAAAGATTTCTTCCATAAAGTCCTCTGGTCTGAAGATTTGCATAAGAAGCATTTACAGCCGACTGCACCTGTGCTTCAGTTTTAAAGAAAGTTTCAGGCGATAAAGCATTGGGATTATTCAATTCTAATTCGTTCGTGTCACATGAAGTTATGGTTAAAACTCCAGACAGTACTATAAGTATATATTTAATTTTTTTCATCGTCTTTAAATATTAAAATGTAACATCAATTCCAAAAATCACCGATTTTGGCTGTGGATACCTTCCTAAATCAATACCTGCTGAGTTCGCATTAGCATCTGCACGTGCAATTTCTGGATCTAAACCTGAGTAATTTGTAATCGTAATAAGGTTCTGTCCGCTTACGTAGAATCTTGCTTTTGAGAAATAGCTTTTAAAAGCATCTCCAGATAAGGTATATCCTAAAGCGATGTTTTTTAATCTCGTAAAAGAACCATCTTCTATATAACGCTGGTTTGCTGAAGACCAGTTAATATCTGCACCTTGAGCTCTTGGCAATGTTGCAGAAGGATTTGTAACAACTCCATTTACAACATTTGCTCTATCTAAAACATCTGTGCTGGCATTAAACAAACGGTTCATTCCTTTTAAATCAAAAGTATTGGCATTGTAGATGTCGTTACCTGCCACACCAGTTATAAAGCAATTGAAATCAAAGTTTTTATAAGCCGCACTAAGGTTTAAACCATAGGTAAAATCAGGATATGGATTTCCGATGTTTGTTTTGTCATTTGAATTAATCACTTTATTTCCATCACGATCAACAATTTTGATATCACCTGGTTTTACAGATGTCTGGCCTGGCCCAAAAACAGCATCTACTTCTGCTTGATTTTGATAAATTCCATTGGTCTGATATCCATAAAAGTAAAATAACGGCTGACCTACTTCTAATCTTGAAAAATTCTCTAAACCTGCTCTTGGTGAAGGTCCGCCTAAAACACTCGTTACCCCTGGAGCTAAACTCACCACCTCATTTTTACTGGTACCTAAATTTGCCACAGCAGACCAGGTAAAGTCTCCTTTTCTGTCGTTGTATCCAATCGAAACTTCAAAACCGCTTACTTTTACGTCGGCAATATTTTGAATCTGCGTACCGCCGCCTGCAGATCCAACAGAAGCGGCAAGAGGAACTGCAAAAAGAATATCACTACTCTTATTGTTGAAATATTCAAATGAACCCGTTAGCTTTTCATCAAAAAATCCAAAATCAATACCAATATTTCTATCTAATTTTGACTCCCATTTTAAGTCTGGATTAGCTGCCACTCCCAAAGAAACTCCAGGTGCATTCTCTCCTCCAATTGGATAATTGTAATTTGCTATTAAAGTAGCGCTGTATTGGTAATTGTCTATTCTGTCATTTCCTGTTGTTCCTGTACTCGCTCTAAGCTTTAATGTGCTGAAAATAGAATTTTGCATGAAATTTTCCTTTGCTATATTCCAACCTGCAGCAATAGAATAAAAATTACCCCAGCGATTATTTGATCCAAAACGAGAAGATGCGTCTCTACGTCCTGAAACTGCCAGTATATATTTATCATCGTAGTCATAGTTAATACGAACAATATATCCTAAGTTTTTTTCTTCATAATTTGCAGAACCTAAACTCCCTTCATTATATCTCAACTGATCAATTTCATTTGAAATGTAGTAACGGCTGCCAGCTGCAACACTTTGCGATTTTCCATCAATTTTAGTAATAACTCCTAAAACTTCAAGATTATGTTTGTTGGCAATAGTAGTTTTATAAGTTAAACTATTATCAAAAACGATCGTCTGTCCTTGAGAATTTGTTTCGTTTGTTGAAGAAAACGCCTGCTTATGGTAAGAACCATCCTGAAAACTTGGAATGAAAGTATGATCTTTACCTGTATAATAATCTAAAGAAACTTGTGATCTGAATTTTAATCCCTTGTAAATTTCCAGTTCCGCATAAATGTTTCCAATGATCGATAAGTTATTTATTTTCTGATATCCTAAATTAGCTACACGAACAGGATTTTCTGCGTCATTGCCATCAATAGCGCTAGGTCCTTGGTAACCGCCTAAATTATCTTGGTTATATATCGGTAAATAAGGTGCCATTTTTATAGCATGTTCTAATAATGTTCTTCCTCCAGCAGTACGTTCTGGATTAATGGTACTGAAAGAAACACCAATATTGCTTCCTACTTTTAATTTACCAATATCTTGCGTGTTATTAGCTCTAAAAGAATAACGTTCAAAACCTGTATTAACAATGGCTCCCTCCTGTTTCATATATTCTGCAGAATAACGGCTTGTAGAATTTTCTGTACCATTTGAAAAACTCAAATTATAATCCTGCATAAGTCCAGTTTGAAAAATCTGGTCTTGCCAGTTGGTATTTATGTTTCCAAACTCAGCTGCTCTAGCGGTTAAATCACTTCCTAAATCTTTAGCATACTGAAGGTATTGCTGTGTATTTAAAACATTATACCTTTTTGTCACTTCCTGTCCTCCAACGTAAGTGCCAAAGCTTAACTGACCTGGGCCTTTTTTACCTTTTTTGGTAGTAACCATAATAACACCATTAAAAGCTTTAGAACCGTATAAAGCTGTAGTCGAAGCGTCTTTCAAAACAGAGATACTCTCAATGTCATTAGGGCTTAAGCCTGAAAGATTTCCAGTTAAAACTCCGTCAATTACATAAAGCGGAGCACTATTTCCCATTGTAGCCAAACCACGAATACTAACTGTAGGATTAGAGCCTGGTGCACCATTTACAACGGTAACCCCTGCCGCGCGTCCTTGCAGTGCAGATTCAGCATTTGTAATAGGTACAGCGGCAATATCTTTTGAGCTTACCGTTGAAACTGCACCAGTAACCTTAGTTCTCTTTTGAGTACCATAGGCTACTACAACTTCATTTAAATTTTGTGTAGATTGAACAAGAGTTACATTAATCGAGCTTCTTTCGCCCACAGTAATAGTCTGTGATACTAAGCCCACATAAGAAAAAGTTACTTTATCGGTTGGATTAACTCCTTTTAAAGAGTATTTACCGTCAAAATCTGTTGATGCGCTATTCTGCGTTCCTTCTACATTAATACCGGCACCAGGTAACGGAAATCCTGAGGGGTCGGTAATCACGCCATGAATGGTCTTTGATTGTGCCATTATACTATGACTGCTCACGATCAGCAGTCCGATTAGTGCAATTTTGAGTTTTAAGTTCATATTAATAGTTTTTTGTTTGGTTTAAATAGTTAATGGTTTGTGTAATTTAATTGTAATAAAAGTTCATTGGTGGTATTTTTATTTGGTTAATTTTTTTTGAGTCTTATTGTTTTGAAAAAATTGATTCCTGCACATTGTAATTATTTTCGGTAACAAATATAAAAAAACAACTAATAAAACAATCGGTTGCATTGTGTTTTATTTAAAATATAAATAAAAAAACATCAAAATAAAAACATTAAAAATATTTTTTAGTTTAAAAAAATAAGAATAATTTATTTTGAAAATAAATTTGAAAATAAATTATAATAATTTAGTAGTTAACTGACAGATTTTCTACAGAAAATATAATATAGGAAAAATCAAATATTTTCTTTTAAAAACAATAATAAAATAAGTAATATAGTACTAAAATAAGTTAAAAAGTATTCTTTTACAATTTATCTTATAAAGAAAAAAACTCCAAAAAGGTAAGAAAAAGAAAAACAGCAATCGGTTGTTAAAAACACTAAACCTTATTTGAAGCTATTTGTTGATACTGCCCAAAACAAGAAAGCTCGATGTTATTTAGTTTCATAATCTGCATCGAGCTATAAATTATTGACAAGTTTTTTACGTTTATCACAAATGACAATAGAAATCCTTTTGGATAATAAATCCTATCAGTCTAAAATCTTATTTAGTTACTTCATAAAAAATGCCCCAAATAACATTTAGTATTCTGGGGCACTGACTTTTGATCAAAACAAATCAGATTAACTCATTTTAATCATAATAATTAAAATTGTTTTAATTGACTATTACAATCCCTCCATTGCGAGGTATTTTTATCTCTATTTCCTTATTTTTATTTATTCTCAGCGCATTTACTTTTCCATTAAGCTGATCATCATCTGTGTAATAATTTACCGCTGTCCCAGAAGAAAACATGTCTAATTTTAGTTTGGTTTTAAGGGTTTTGTTTTCCGCATTAATTCCAGCGATATACCACTTTGCTCCTTTCCTTCTGGCCAGTAATACATATCTGCCTGGGTATCCATCCAAAAAGCGAACCTCATCCCATACTGTAGGCACTTCTTTCATAAATTTTATAGCCCACTCTGGAGCATCATATAGATTATTTGGCGCTAAGGCAAAATGCTGGACACCACTTTGAAAAAGCACCGAAGTCGCTAGTGCAAACACATCAGAAGTCATTCTTATTGAACCTTTATTTGCAATATTATCACTGTTATAGAATTTATTCAAAGTACTTCCTCCAAAATCCATGCTACCAACCGTATTTCTAATAAAAGTATGCGTTGCTGCATTTACAGCTTCATTATCACAGCTTTGCTGCCCAAAATGCAAATTCTCACTTGCCAAAACCGCTTCACTAGAGGCAAAATTAGGATACATTCGTTCCCAACCTCGCGGTAAGGTACAGCCATGAAAAATGACCATAATTCCAAAATCATTCGCATCTGTTAAAATATCTTCGTACAATTTCATGGTAACCTGCTTGTCTCCTCCAAAAAAATCAACTTTAATGCCTTTTATGCCAATGCTTTTCATCCATGCCATTTCTCTGCGTCGAATAGCGGCATTATCCATTAATCCCTTCGGACCTTGCGGAGCATCATTCCAATATCCATTTGAATTGTACCATAAATAAAGTCCTACGCCTTTCTGTTCACCGTATGCTGCTAATTCGGCTATTTTATCACGGCCTATCTGCGTATCCCAAAGAGCATCAATTAAAATGGTTTCATATCCCATAGAGGCACTAAAATCAATATACTGCTTCTGTACAGGAAACGTGGTGTTGTCATCCATTTTCATAATCCAGCTCCAAGTGCCTTTTGTATATGCATATTCTTTAGAAGCTTCATATTTTGGCTTAACTAAATCAAACGGAATAGTGGTCTCCACAATAGGCGCAAGTGTTTCGCCAATCGTAATAGTGCGCCATGGCGTTTCTCCTGTAAGAGATATTCCAGGAGAAGCTGTCCCGTTTCCGTTATTCTCTCCCTGCATCGGAAATCCAATTGTATATAACCCGTTTTCATGTCCAATTAACCTGCTTGCGCAATATCCGCTGTCTACACCTGTTTCAGAAATTAAAAGCCATCCGCTGTTATTTACTTTAAACAGACATGGAAATGTGTATCCATTTCCTAATCCATTTTTTCCGACCGCATCATCTAGTGTATATGAAGTTTCATAACTGGGAGCTGTTCTGGCAAATCCTGTCATTGGATTACTTTGCGGACAAAGAAATGTAGTAGTTTCTTTTGGGAATAAAAACCCTGAAACTTCTTCTTGAACCACACAGGAAAGTGTTTCTTTCTGCGGATATAATTTATACTTAAATGCCACATTATTGTTGCTGACTCTAAAAATCACATCAAGTACAGATGTCCCCTCTTTTGTGAATGAAAAAATGGCTTCGTTTGCCATATAATGAACGTTGCTTTGCTTTATGTTGCGCAATTGGTAAGTCTCGTCTATTTTACTTTCTTTCACATTTCCTTCTAAAGACAAGCCAGAGCTAAAATCACCTGCATTTGTCTTTAATCCTAAAGAAGATTTTTCAATAAAACTCTTTTCATTGTATGTAACGCTATACAATGGAATTCCATTACTTATAGAAACCGAAACCATAAGTTTTCCGTCTGGACTTTTTACGGTGGACTGAGCGTTTAGTTTTAAAAAGCTAACCAAACAAAGGAGTATTAAACTTTTAAGATTCATATTATTTAGGGATTTATCTTTTGCCAAAAGAGTCTTTATTTTTTTTATGTTTGAAGATAGCACTAAAACAAATATTTAATTTAGATATATTTATTTTTTAAAGCGTTTTTAGGCTACAAATAATGGCGTTTTTCTTCAAAAGTTAATTCTGAATTACTTACTTTCTGAAATTCTCTCTTCTACACGGAAATAATCAAAATCTGCATAACCTCCAGTTGTTTTTGAAGCATAATTAAACAACCCAAATCGATAGCCCATAAAATGAGGAAGTGTGTATGGCATCTTTATTGGTTTCCCGATGCTAATCCATTTTTTGCCATCTAAACTGTAATAGAATCTTCCTTGGTCGGCTTGGTTCTTAAAATTGCATTCTGCTTTAAAATAGATTTTGTCCTGATTCAATAAAATGCTTTCTATTTCTTTTGGATTTCCATTCTCAGCATTTATCATGATGATTTTTTTCTTGGCATTCTCGACTTTTATTCCAACTAGACCAAAATCTTTTTGCAGCAATGAAAGTCCTGCTAAATCTCCTTCTTTCATATTAGAAAGCTCTAGCATTGTAGATCCCGAACATACAGGACCAAAAGTTCTTTGTGTCAAAATATTTTTTACCTGCGTAAAACTGCTGTCTATTCTAGAGGTTCTTAACCTTAAATAACCTTTTCTCTCTTTAACAGACCAATTTGTATTATCTGGATTATGATTCCATTGCCAAACCAGCGGCAAATCATTTTCTCCATTTTTACGAATAAATTCATCTGATTTTACAATTCCAGGAATCAGGCTTTTATTGGCTGGAAGGTCTAGATTTTCTGGCACTTTACCATTTTCTCCCAATATCGGCCAACCTTTTTCCCATTTTACAGGAACCAGATACGGAATACGGCCAACACCTCCTGCATCTCTAAATAAATAAGAAAACCATCTGCCGTCTGGAGTATTAATAAGTCCGCCTTGTGCAACGCCTAAATCCTGCAGTCCTATTTTTCCTTCCCAAGGTCCTGCAATCGAATCCGCTCTATGTATGATTACAGTGCGCATACCGTTTTTGGGCCAGCAGATATTAAATAAATAGTATTTTCCATTAATTTTAAAAAGCTGTGATCCTTCAGCCGGCAGCATTATATCGCTTTTCGCAGGTTCATTGGCATTTTCTATTAAAACTTTTTTGGTCTCTTCCTTTACTTCTGATAAATTCTCTTTTAATTCAACTATTTGAATCTTTCCTCCTCCCCAAACAAGATAAGCTTTACCATTATCATCAAAAAAAAGGGAATGATCGTGATACGAATTGTTTAAAACAGTTTTTTTCCAAGGTCCGTTTTCAATATTTTTTGTAGAAAAAATATAAGTCTTGCCCGTTGTTCCCGAAAAAGTGCTCACATAATACATACCGTTATGATAACGCAGACTGCTCGCCCACGAACCTCTGCCATAATCATTTTTTCCATGATTTAAATTCAGTCGATCATCAGTATCCTCTAAAGTTTGATAAGCGTAATTTACCAGATGCCAATTCACTAAATCTTTAGATTTCATAATTGGAACGCCCGGATTCATATGCATTGTGGTGCTGCTCATATAATAAGTATCCTTAACTCTAATTATAGACAAATCAGGCACATCTGCAAAAATAATAGGATTTTGAGCTTTATCATTTTGAGCCTGACCTGCAAAAATGTTCATTATAACGGCTAGAACAGCATATATAAAATTGTGTGTTTTTATCATAATTTCTTTTGTCGGTATTTCTAAAAAATATCTGATAGGAATATGATGCTAATTGAATAATAACTGTGAGTACATCCATAAATCATGTCTCCATACTGGCCATGTGTGTCCGCCAGAATACTCGCTATAGCTATATTTAAGACCAAGCTGATCAAACTTTTTCATCATTATCTGACAATTCTCGTAGGCGATGTCTTCCTTTCCTCCCATCGAAATCCACAATTTTTTTAGATTACCATTAATAGACTGTGCATTGTTTTTTATAAACTCATATTGCGGATCGGTCAATTTTGGATTATTTGCCCACCAGCCCGAACTGAATACGCCGAGGCTTGAGAACAGTTCCGAATTTTTAATTCCCGCATAAAGTGTCTGCAGTCCTCCCATTGACAATCCTGCTAAAGCTCTATTTTTACTATCGGTTGCAACTTTAAAATTACTTTCTACAAAAGGTATTGCACCATTTTTCAACTCGTTTTTAAATGCTTTTAGCGTTTCTTCGCTAAAACCGGCAATACCGCCTGTATTCCCCATATTTCCATCAAGCATTACAATGAGCATCTTCTTTGCTTTGTTTGCTGCAATCAGATTATCTAAAATTAAATTTGCTTTTCCTTGAGCGCTCCATCCTCTCTGGTCTTCGCCTCCTCCATGCAGAAGATATAAAACAGGAAATTTTTCCGTCGCGGTTTCATATCCTGGCGGCGTATATACATACATTTCACGCCAAGAATTAGTTGCTTTCGAAAAGTATTTCATTGTTCTTACCTCACCATGCGGAACGTTTTTCAATTCATAAAAATCTCCATCTCTTTTAGGAATTTCTATTCCGCTAGCCATACGTCCCATTCCATAAAAGGTTTCACTTGATGGATCTGCAACTGCTACACCATCAATCAAAAGGGAGTAATAGTTAAACCCGCCGTTGATTACATCGGTTGTTACATTCCATACTCCATAAGCGTCTTTCTGCATATCGTACTTTCGTCCTAGATCTATCTGCACTTTCAAAGCTTCAGGAGCGTTGACTTTAAAGATTACCTTATTGTCAGGCAATATCTGAGGATACTTAGCACTACGAATATTCGTTTCGGGTGTGGTTCCTAAAACAGTATATTTTGCAAAACTCGATTCGTCAACGGGCTTAAACAGTAATTGCGAAAACATGTATAAACTGTTTTTCCATACTTTAAAATCGTGAACTCCAGGCTCTAGATAATAAATGTGTGGCACATTGTTTTTAAATAAATAATCGTGGGTGCGTTTACTGTTTTCAATCAGCCAATCATTATCTCCGCAAGAAATCCAAAGGAGTTTCAGTTTCTTTTTAGTTTCTTCAGGATTAGGCACTAACTCTTCTGTTTTCTTCGTATTAGGGGCAGATGAAAATCCTCCTATCCAAGCAAATTTATCTAAGTTCTTTAAACCGAAATTCAGAGACTGTCCGCCTCCCATAGATAATCCTGCAATGGCACGATGTTCTCTGTCTTTGAAAACATTGTATTTTTTTTCAACAAAAGGAATTAAATCATTTAATAGATCTTTTTCAAAATCTGCAAATGCCTGTACTTTATCTGGTGCCATTATATTTCCAGAAGCGCTATCATCTTTCATGGCTCTTCCGTTTGGCATTACCACAATCATGGGCTGGAGTTTTCCTTCTGCATAAAGGTTATCTAATATAATCTGCGGACTTCCTCCGTTCAGCCATTCTTTTTCGTCTCCTCCAATTCCATGTAAAAGGTATAAAACTGGGTATTTTTTATTTTTTGAAAATCCTGGAGGTGTGTAAATAGTGGCTTTTCTGACTGTTCCCACTGTCTTCGAATTGTAACTTATCGTTTCTACTTTTCCAGCTGGAATTGCCGTGTTTAACTGATCAAAACCTACTGGTGCCTGGACTATAAAAGGTTGGGGTGAATTGTCTGCTTTATAACCTAATAAAGAAAGCATCTTTTCTGCATAGCGATTTCCTAATTCTTTATATCCGGCCGCATTAAAATGCAATAAATCTGAAGCAACCGCACAGCCTTTTGATGAAATTACGTATGAGGTTGGAATGGTCTGAGGCAATGTTGCAATGATTTTATTCATACTTGCACATTTACCGTTCTGATCTTCATGAACCGTTTCTCCAGAAAGCAAAGGAACTTTCTTAGGGTCTAAATTCAAATCTTTCATCAAATTGTCGTATACAATTTTGACCTTTTTGGGCCAAAGCGTGTCGCCTGTGTTTGATTCTCCTTGATGCAGTAAAATCCCTTTTATAACACCTGTCTTTTGCGCAATTTTTGCCATTTCAACAAGTCTTCCATACGGACTCCCATTATATTCTTTAATCATTCCCAACATCCAGTCTGCTGCCGTTTTCATGTAGCTTTCGAAATTATCTTTATCAAAAAGCTCAATTTTACAACCTCCAACTGCAACATTTACCACTCCTACTTTTATGTTTTTAGGAAGATGGGCAACCATTTTTCTTCCAAAAAAATCTGTTAGTGTTAATCCGGTTTTACATCGGCATAATGGAGGAACAGCGGTGTACCATTTGCCCATTTCGCGATTTAATTCTGGACAGTTTACCGCTTCCAGAACCTGAAAACGAGGATCTACAATTGCCTCATCTTCAGCTTCTATTGGTGCTGCACCTTCCATATTAGACTGTCCAAAACTTAAATAGACATGAAAATTTGGATCTTGAGAATATCCATTTTGTCCAATGAAAAAAAGAACTGTAACTGTGAAAAACTTAAGTATTGATTTCATGATATCGTGTTAAATATGCTTTAATTAAATAAGTTTAAATCTAATGCTTCCCGATTCTTTGCTATCCTAGAATCAATTTCTGATGCCATTTCTTTATCAAAATCAATTATGCATCAAATTTGTTTTTCGGATCCATGAATTTGAGATCGATTCCTTGATCCTGCTGCTGTTTTTTTGTGTTTTATTTCGGAATTGCATTATTGGATGCAGTAGCATATAAACCTACTAAAGCTCCTGTAAATCCTCCCGCTACATTTGTTGAAAGGATATCTCCTGAGACTGCGCTTCCCAGATTTTGAAAATCGGCACCATTTAAAGCATAACTAAACTGATAGTTATCTCCTGCAGCTTTAACTTGCAGACGCATTGAACCCTTGATCTCAATTTTTGCACTAGCTATAATTACTGATTTCCCATTTTCTGTTCTTTCCAGCAGCACATAAGTATCTTTTCCTTTTTTAGTTACCCCAAAAACATAATTAAAGTGTTCATTTTGAAGGCATACTATTCCTGCCAAATCTTTTTCGGAGTTAGGTTTATACTCTAATGTGGTTTCAAAAGAAAAAGTGTTGTGCTGCTGTCTGTAAAACAATGTTGAAGTTGGTTTTAATTCTTTGATATTTACCGGAAACGGATTAATCTGCAATCCTTTTTTAACAATAGAAATAAAATGCTCTCTCGGACCTCGTAATCCTATCCATCTGTAATCTAGTTTTTCTGAGGTAAAGTTCTCTGTAAATGTAAAATTGCCATTAGGAAAAAAACCATCTTTACCCGTTTTATTTACTGCACCTTTTGGCATCTTCAATTTTGGTCCCATTGGAACTAGTCCATTTTCAAAAACAGGAAAAGTCCCCGACCAGTCTACGGGCAGCATAAACGTTTCTCGTCCAGCATTTACTCTGTCTTTTTCATTGGGACGAATTCCTAAAAATACGCCATAATATTTATTATCAGGGCCAAGCACTAAATCGGCATGTCCTGCCCAATCTACTTTATCGGGCCTGTTTTGAGGAAAATATCTTTGAGTAAGAATCGGATTATTGGATGCTGGCTTAAAAGGACCTTTTGGACTATCACTAATAAAAATAACCTCACTATGATTACCGCCCGTACCTCCTTCGGCACACATTAAATAATAATGATTGTCTTTTTTATATAAATGAGGAGCTTCAATCCATATTGGTTTCTTAGAAAGATCAACTCCGCCATCGACTATAATTTTATCCGTTCCAGTAATAACCTGATCTTTCTCTAGATCGTATTCCCATACTTTAATCACACGATGACCTTCGTATAATTCTTTTCCTTTATCTGGAGCATCATTGTGCACCACATAACCTTTACCGTTATCATCGAAGAAAATAGAAGGATCAATTCCGTTAAAAGCCAATTTAATAGGACTTCCCCATCCTTTTTTCGGATCCTTCGTTTTCACAATAATATTTCCCATATTTCCGGTAAATGCCGTCACAATCATATAGAAAGTATCATTGTGAGGATTATAAGTAATTCCTGGCGCATAAACCCCAGCACTAATCCCTGTATCATGCGGATTAAACTCTGAAACATTATTCAATACCCCTCCTAAATCAGTCCAGTTTACTAAATCTTTAGAATGAAAAATGGGCACTCCTGGAAACATGGCAAATGAAGAACATACCATATAGTAATCGTCTCCTTTTCTTGTAATGGCTGGATCTGGATAACATCCCTGCAGAATTGGAGAATAAAATTCATCTTCTTTTAATGGATTGTTTTTATATATCTGGTCATCTCCCCGATATACCACATTCGAAAATATAGGAGCTTGTTTGTTTGTTTTTTTCTTTGAATTTTTCTCCTGAGCTGTTAATGAGAAAACACATAAGAATCCTATTAGGAATAAAAAGGGTAATTTTCTTGTAGTCATTGTTCATTGTTTTTGGTTTCTTTAAGCTGATACACTTTGAGGTAAAAATTGATTATTATTTTATAAGTGTATTTTTAACAAATATAAAGAAATATTATTCAAACACAATCGGTTGTGTAATATTTAATTGCATAGTATTAAAAAATAAAGCCAAAAAAAAGAACTTATCATATAATTAACTCTGAAAAAATGAATTTAAATCAAACACATCTGCGTCATTGTAGACATATTTGCCAAAAAAAATGTATTTATATAATATTCAGAAAGAAAATATAAAAACACCTAATTGGTTTATTTTTTAAAAATAACTTATTGGAAGCTTTAACACCATCATTGTAACTCATTGCCATTAGAATATTAATTCCTTAATTATCAGCCTAAAACATTCAATAAAAACATAATATTTATCATAAAAAAATATTGATAAATCATAAAAACATCATTTTTAACAAAATAAAAATTCCAGATTAAATATATTTTTCTTTTCTTTATGCAATCGGTTGCATTTAAAACCTTCTTAGTGATCAAACAAAAAATCATTATTATGAAAAGAAAAAAAATAAAATATCAGGTTCTTATATTATTCTCCTTTTTGTGCTCTGCCCAAAATAACATAGCAAAATTTCCTTTTCAAGATACCAGTCTCACTTTTGAAGAACGAGTCGAAAACTTAGTCAGCCAACTAACATTGGAAGAAAAAGTAGCACAAATGCTAAATGCTGCCCCCGCAATACCAAGACTTGGAATTCCTGCTTATGATTGGTGGAATGAGACTTTACACGGTGTGGCAAGAACTCCTTTTAAAACCACAGTTTTTCCGCAGGCTATTGCAATGGCCGCAACTTTTGATAAAAATTCACTTTTTAAAATGGCCGATTATTCTGCCTTGGAAGGAAGGGCTATCTATAATAAGGCCGTTGAGCTTAAACGAACAAATGAACGCTATTTAGGACTGACCTACTGGACTCCTAATATCAATATTTTTCGAGACCCGAGATGGGGCCGCGGACAGGAAACCTATGGAGAAGATCCTTATTTAACAGCTGTGTTAGGTGATGCTTTTGTAAAAGGTCTTCAGGGGGATGATCCCAAATACTTAAAAGCTGCCGCCTGCGCAAAACATTATGCCGTGCATAGCGGACCAGAATCTCTGAGACATACTTTTGATGTTGATGTTACTCCTTATGAACTTTGGGATACTTACCTGCCTGCCTTCAAAAAATTAGTAACCGGATCCAAAGTAGCTGGGGTCATGTGCGCCTATAATGCATTTAGAACACAGCCCTGCTGTGCAAGTGATATTCTTATGAATGATATTCTGAGAAAAGAATGGCAGTTTGACGGATATGTCACATCGGATTGTTGGGCTATTGATGATTTTTTTAAAAATCACAAAACTCATCCTGATGCCGAATCAGCTGCAGCAGATGCTGTTTATCACGGAACTGATATCGATTGTGGAACCGATGCCTACAAATCACTTGTAGCGGCTGTTAAAAACGGAAAAATAACTGTCGAACAGATTAATATTTCTGTAAAACGTCTTTTTATGATCCGTTTTAAATTGGGAATGTTTGACCCTGTTTCAATGGTTAAATATGCACAAACTCCAAGTTCTGTTTTAGAATGCGAAGAACATAGCAATCATGCTTTAAAAATGGCTAGACAATCTATAGTCCTTCTTAAAAATGAAAAAAACACATTACCCTTAAGCAAAAAACTCAGAAAAATTGTTGTTTTAGGACCAAATGCAGATAATTCCATCTCCATTCTTGGAAATTACAATGGAACGCCGTCTACCTTAACAACAGTATTACAGGGTATAAAAGAAAAAGTAAGCACGGATACAGAGGTTATTTATGAAAAAGCCGTCAACTTTACGAATGATACATTATTGGTTTACAAAGATCTTAAAAATCAATATTCATACGAGGGAAAACAAGGTTTTAAAGCGGATTATTTTAATAATAAAACATTATCTGGCCCATCAGAAACCACAAGAACCGAGTCTGAAATAAACCATTCATGGCAGGAAGGGGAAATGGTCACCCAAAAAATTAAAGCAAATCATTTTTCAGCACGATATACCACCAACTTTAAAGCGGATGAAAATGGTTCAATCACTTTTGAAATTCGTGCCGATGATGGCTACAGATTCTTCATTGATGGGAAACAAGTCCTAAATGCTTGGGAGAAAAACCGATGGGGAGAAAAAATCTATAAACTGCAGACCAAAAAAGATACAGTATACAAATTAGTGCTAGAATACTGGCAAGGTGAAGGAAAAGCCGAAGTGTCTCTGCAAACAGGAAATTTTATAAAAACCGATTTCAATAATTTAATTGAGCGTCATAAAAATGCAGACGCATTCATTTTCGCAGGCGGTATTTCACCTCAACTAGAAGGAGAAGAAATGCCAGTAGATGCGCCAGGGTTTAAAGGAGGAGATCGCACTTCTATCTTGCTTCCTGAAATACAGACACAACTTTTAAAAGCTCTTAAATCTTCTGGAAAACCTGTAGTTTTTCTGATGATGACAGGTAGTGCAATAGCGGTTCCGTGGGAAGCGGAAAACATTCCTGCAATACTTAATATATGGTACGGCGGGCAATCTGCTGGAACTGCCTCTGCTGATGTTATTTTTGGCGACTATAATCCTGCTGGAAGGCTTCCCGTGACTTTTTACAAAAGCGACTCCGATTTATCTTCATTTATTGATTATAAAATGGATAATAAGACATACCGCTATTTTAAAGGCACTCCATTATATGGCTTTGGCTATGGTTTAAGTTATACTAATTTTAAATACAGCGAATTAAAAATCCAAGACAGAATCAAAAAAGGACAGCCGGTCACTATTTCGGTTAAGGTGACCAATTCAGGAAAAATGGAAGGAGAAGAAGTCTCGCAACTGTACTTGATCAATCAAGATGCAGCAATAAAGGCACCTTTAAAAAGTCTTAAAGGATTTGAAAGATTTAATTTGAAACCAGGCGAAAGTACTGTCGTAAGTTTTAATCTTTCTCCAGAAGACCTTTCCTATGTAACCGAAGATGGAAGCTTAAAACAATATGAAGGTAAGATTCAAATCGCTATAGGTGGCTCCCAGCCCGACGAAAAGAAACAGTCAAAAAATAATATAATAACTCAAATTCTAAAAATAGAAAAATAACCATTCACTACACTGCTGAACATTTTAATCTTAAACTTAAAGCACATTATTAAGTATTAAAAAAGAATAGGAAATACGCGGATTCCAGGCTTAAAGTTCTAATCCAGCTCTCCGTACAAAAAGAGTAAATAAAGCCAAAAACGGAAGTTTTTCAATCTTTTCCAAAACTCGCTAAAAAGGTGGTAAAACCTGCAAATCGTAAGATTCGCAGGTTTTTTTTCTTTTATACTGCTTTTCAGATTTTTTAAAAGATTTCTTCACAACAAAATATTTGAAACCAGTATTATTTTTATTTTTTTAAGACTATCAAAATAATGCATTATTACATTTTAAGTCCTAATCATTTTCCTTCTGAACATTTGCGTTTTTCTTACAAAAAATCATAGTCAAATTATACCCTTAAAAGTTAAAAAAGTAACACTTTAAGACTATAGTAAAAAACTTTATTTACCTTATTTTCAAATAATTAACAATTAACTTTCTTTTATTATATAGTCAAAAATATTTATTTACTTTTGAGGCCATTTTAGCATAGAAAACAAATAATTTCTTACAATGAATTTACAGTTTACAGAAGAAAATCTTAAAGAAAAAATTAAAGAGCTTACTTGTCTTTATGAAATTTCTAAGATTATTTCCAAATCTAATTCTATAGATATTCAAACACTTTATGAGATTATTTTTAGCACAAAAAAGGCGTGGCGTTACAATCTTGATGCCGTCGTAGAAATTCATATTTTAGATTACCATATTTCAACATCTGAGAAAAAAAATCCTAGTATTTTTCAGTCCAGTATGCTGCAAATTAAGAATATGCATCCTGGATATATTAAAGTTCATTATCCCTCTGCAAAATATACACAGGATGATTTTAATGAAGATGAACAGAAACTTCTAGATACTATTGCAATAGAAATCGGAAATTATATCGAAAAGTTTCAAACACTGGAAAGAAAAGCAGTATTAAGAAGAACCATCGAACGTATGGAACGTCTTTCCTTGCTTGGCGAAATGACTGCAGGAATAGCACACGAACTAAATACTCCATTAGGCAATATTTTAGGTTTTGCAGAACTTATAAAAGAGCAAAATTCCGATCCCGAAATTAGTGCTGATATTGACATTATTATCAATTCGGTTATTTATTCTCGGGAAATTGTCAAAAAACTCATGTTCTTTTCTTGCGAAATGCCCCAAAAATTAGAATTACAAGAATTAAAGCCCATTATCGTTTTTGCCTTGTCTTTTCTAAAATCTAATTTTCAGAAAAAAGCAATTAAACATGAATTGATCTTTAAGGATGAAACTCTAATAACAAAGGTCGATTCGGTTCAAATTACCCAAGTATTGTTTAATCTGCTTATAAATGCTATTTATGCCTCGCCAGAAAAAAGCACTATTAAGATAATAGTAGATCATGACGAAACTAATCTTTATCTAAAAATAGAGGATCAAGGAACAGGAATTCCAGATGCTATAAAAGAAAAAATATTTGACCCTTTTTTTTCAACCAAGCCTGTCAATTATGGCTGCGGACTTGGTTTAAGTGTAGTTCATGGCATCATTAAAAATCACAATGGAGAGATTACGCTTCAAAACAATTTTCCAAATGGATCGATTTTTATCATTCGCATCCCTTTATCTTAAAACAAAATGACTTTTAAAAAAGAAAATATACTGGTTGTCGACGACAACAATGATATGCTGGATTTAATTCAAAGACAATTAAAATCTTTCCATTATCGAACTTACAAAGCTTCTTCTGTAAATGAAGCTATTGAAGTCTTAAAAAGCTCAGATATACACTTACTGATCAGCGACCTCAATATGCCCAATATAAACGGACTTGAACTATTAAAATATGCAGAAGAGCACTTTCCGGCAATACCAAAACTTGTAATATCTGGAATTCCATCTGTGTATAATGTTGTAAATGCCATGAAATCGGGCGCATTAGATTATTTAACAAAACCTTTTACAAGTGAAGAACTTCACAAAACTATTTTAGATTCACTTAAGAAAGGCGCGAGTGTTTCTAAAACTTCAACTAATTTTCTAGACCTAGATAATGAAAAATCGTATGGAGGTCTCCATGGAAACTCGAGTCATTTTAGAGATTTAATTGAAATAATAAAACGCATAAAAGATACAAAGGCAAATGTTCTTATAGAAGGAGAAAGTGGTACTGGAAAAGAAATGATTGCAAGAGCTATCCATTTTACGAGCAAGCTTGCAGACCAGCCCTTTATTGTAGTAAACTGCGGAGGAATACCCGAAAACCTAATAGAATCTGAATTATTTGGACATATAAAAGGCTCTTTTACAGGAGCTTCAGAAAACCGAATAGGCTTATTTCAATCTGCCTCTGGAGGCACTATTTTTTTAGATGAAATTGGAGATGCTCCCTTATCTGTACAGATTAAACTATTGCGCGTCATTCAGGAAAAAGAAATTTTACGAGTTGGCGCAACAAAACCAGAAAAAATAGAAGTAAGAATTTTATGTGCCACAAACAGCAATCTGGAAGATATGGTTCTAAAAGGTACTTTCAGAGAAGATTTATATTATAGAATAAATGTTATTGCTATTAGAACTGTTCCTTTACGAGATCGAAAAGAAGATTTATTGACATTAATTCATCTTTTTATAGAAAAGTATGCTCATGAATATCATAAATCAAACGTTCAAATAAATGAAAAAGCAATTGAAGTTCTAATGAGATACAACTGGCCAGGAAATATAAGAGAACTTGAAAATGTGATTCATAGATTGGTTATTATGAGCGATGATACTATTACTTTGGATCATATTCCGGAAAATTTAAAATATCACATCCATTCTTCAGATACACTTCTTAAGCCTTTAAAAGAATATGAAAAAGAGCAAATATTAAAAGTCTTAGCAGCCGTTAATAATAACAAGACCAAAGCGGCACAAATCCTGCAAATTGACAGGAAGACTTTAAATCAAAAGATTCTTTAAAAACGGGTACATATTCCCCTATCGTTCATAATCTACCCTATGCGATTTACACGTTTTAAAATTAGTAGTGATACAATTTACTGATTTACAAATTAATATAAAAAGAGGCATACTGTTTGCCCCTAAAAGCCTAAAATGTATTAAAATAAATCAAATTAATTTAAAAAACGGTCTAAGGTGAAACCAATATTAAACTTCATTTCAATCACATATTACAAGCATGATAAAGAAATTGAGAATAGATTCTCCAGCAAATTCAAGTTTGCATCTTTAGTACTTCCAAAAATTATAAGTGCAGTATTTTTATTAGAAATAAAGAACCAAACAGCGTTGTAATACAGATTGGCTAATTGTAAATTTTACCGCATACTGCTTGGTGTTTCTCAAGTTATTAACAATTACAACATCACTAATTATCAATAACTTATAAAAAAAAAAAAAGATATTTAATTTCTTAAAAAATCTTAACTTTATAATACAAATCCACATTTCCATGAAAATAATTAAACATTATTATGATGCTGATCTTTCTTGGGTAGAGCATTATGCTAGACAAATTGGAGGAAAAATTGAAGGTAATTTTATCAAGCTGCCTGAGGATTCTCAAACTGGAATAAGATACTTTCTGGACTGCGGTGACGGTATTCTAGCTTATTACATCAATGTAGAATACAAAAGAAACTACAAGCTAATACAAGAGAATCTGAATCAAGATTTTGTTGGCTTTTACTACAATCTTACCGAAGGAGAAGCCACCGTTAGCAGTGGCCATTTTATGTATAATGTTGGGAGGTGGAAATTTAACCTAGCAGTTATAGACGGTACATTAGATTCTGAATACAGTGTTAAAAAAGGAAGCAAAACCTTTGCCTTATGCATTTTTATAAAAAAAAGCATGCTAAAAAACTTCACTCAAAAAAATAACATTACAATTGAGAATATTGACTCCGTAATTGATCCCAAAGAAAATACAATAGTCCGTTTTGACAGAATGAGCAGTGAAAGTTTTCATGTATTAAACGATCTGCGAAAATTAGAGGTTGGCGGAGCTATTTTCGATTTACATTTGAAAGGCACTGTTCATTTATTAATTTCAAATTATTTAAAAAAAATAGCGACCAAAAGAATTATTATACAAACAGTAAATAAAACAGACCTAGATCACATTATTGAAATCCAAATGTATTTAATTGAACATCTCAAAGATCATTTTCCTAGTATAACACAAATGGCTAAAATGTCTAATATGTCTGAATCGAAATTTAAAACCTTATTTAAAAAAATTACTGGAAATACTGCTAATGTTTTTTTTATGGAAAATAAATTATTATTGGCTAAAGAACTTCTCGAAACGAGACAACTTACTATTTCTCAAATTTCAGACCACTTAAATTTTACTAACAATTCTTATTTTTCAACAAAATTTAAAGAGCATTTTGGGCTATCTCCTAAAGCATTTTTTAAGCAATTGTAAAGCAATACCAATACCCCATTAGAAATAAATAAGTCTATGAGAAAATTTACGCATTACTACAGTTTAACTCCAGAATGGCAATATCATTTAGTTAAACAATTAAATACTGAGCTAGTAGATGAAAAACTTATTATTGTACCAAATGAGATAGGAAAAGGTTTTTTTTATTTTTCCCAGGTAATAGAGGGTATTTCGGTTGTTTATGCCGATTTAACAGCAAAAGTTCCTATAAAACTAACGCGTCAAAAATCAGACAACGAGATTTTTATATTTCATTTTGATTTAAGCGAGCATACAAATCTGATTAAAATTAACAATATTGATTATGAAATAGGCTCTTTTAATCAGTTGGATCTCGCTATCCTTGACAATCAAATTGAAAGCTCTTTTAAACCTTCAGTAAACGAGAGGACAATTGCTTTAAGATTATTGATTGACAAAAAACTACTGCAAGATTTTATTAACAAATTTGAAGAAAAAGAGAATTACTTCGTAAAAAGTAAAACCAACAAAAAGACATTCTACCACTACGGTAATATTGATAGCAATAGCATCTTATTAATTCAATCTATAAAACAAAAAAAAGTTCACGATTTATCTTTTGATTCCTTTATAAAAGGAGTCTCTCTCAAAGTTTTAGGCAATTTTTTTAATAAATTCTATGAAACAAGAAATGAAAATGCAACACTTACCGAAATTGAAAATGAGGCAATAGAAAAAACAAAAAACTATTTATTAAATAATTTATATGGGCCGTTTCCTTCTTTAACTTTCTTAGCAAGTATGGCAGCAATGTCTGCTTCTAAATACAAAAGCTTATTTAAAATACGCTACAACAATACACCAAAAAATTTATTTATAGAAGAAAAAATAAAACTTGCCCAGAAACTCCTGAAAAGTGGAGAATATACTACTTTAACTGCGGTTATGTATGAACTCAATTACACCAAACTCTCTTATTTCTGCACTAAATATTTTGAACAGCTCAAAAGAAAACCAACCGATGATTTTGTAAAAAAACATCAAGATTCAATAATAAATGAATCTTAAAAACTAATAAAAAAAAATGCTGCTGTTTAATAGAAATATTAACAGCAGCATTTTTATAATTCAGAGATTATTTAAAACTTACAATAAACTCTGAACGTCTGTTTAGTTCGTGTTCTTGTTCTGTACATTTCACTCCGTTTGAACAACCGTTTAACAAGTTGGTTTCACCAAATCCTTGTCCGCTGATTCTTTCTTGTGAAATTCCTTTGCTTACGATGTAATCTACCGTAGCTTTTGCTCTGTTTTCTGACAGTTTCATGTTAAACTCGTCTCTTCCTCTACTATCTGTGTAAGAATTTACTTTTATACTAACATTTGGACGGTCTTTCATCACTGCTACTACTTTATCCAATTCTTTTTTAGATGATTGTCTAATGTTGTAACCATTCAAATCAAAATAGATAGGACTTAATTTTAACTTATCTGCTAAATTATCACCATCTTGTATTTTAACTTTTTCACCATCGACAATGACTTCCATTTCGCTGGTAATTTCAAAACTGATTTCTTTTTTCTCTAAAGGTTTTAATTGTGCTACTTCAACCGTTTTATCAGCATATTTAAGTTTACTGAAGTGTGCTTTATAATTTTGATATGGATCTACAGCAATTTTATACTTTCCTTCTTTATCTGTAGTAGTTGTACCCGCAACTTCATTATTTGCTTTGATTATGTCAACTTTAAAGTCTGGAATTGGTTTGCCATTTTCTGTAATCGTTCCGAAAATACTTGCTTTTGTATCAAAATCAAAATTTAGAGGTTTATTTTCTGTAAACGTATAAATATCATCGTTACCACTTCTGTTTGAAGCAAAATAACCTTTTTTGTTTTCATTATTTATTACATAAGCAAAATCATCAGAAGTTGTGTTTACATCCTCTCCAACATTTACAACGTGATATTTTCCTTCATTATCTTTTATCGCTGCAAAAACGTCAAGTCCTCCAAGTCCCGGATGACCGTCTGAAGAGAAATATAAAACCCCGTTCGAATCCATGTATGGGTAAGTCTCACGACCAGGAGTATTGATCTCGTCTCCTAACTTTGTTACGTCATTTCCAACCATAGCTCCTTTTTTCAAACTTACTACGTATAAATCTGAGTTCCCAAAAGTATTATCACGATCTGACACAAAATACAATTGCGACTCATCTGGGCTTAGAGCAGGGTGTGCAGATGAAAACCCGTCACTGTTTACGGGAAAAGGAAGTTCTTTAATGTTTTTCCACTCATTTTTTACATTTTCTGCAACATACAGTTTCAAAAAGTTAGTTCCTTCTTTATCTGCCCCTAATTTTCCATCAATAAAGTTATTTCTAGTAAAATACATGTACTTACCATCTTTTGTAACTACGGCACTACTTTGGTGATATTTAGAATTTATGTCTCCTTTAATTGGAGCAACATCGACTAAATCTCCATCTGTTGCAATTTGAGCTGTATACAATTTCATAAATGATTTCTCGTTCCAGCTGTGTTTACGTTTAATAATTACACCTGTATCTTTCGCTGACGCAAATAGCACTTTATCGCTACCATAAAATGAGGCTCCAAAATCTGAAACAGGAGTATTAAGACGTACTGTTTTCAACGTATAACGTCCTGATTGTTTTTGGATATCAGCAAGCATTTTTTGCTCTTCCCAATTTTGACCTTTATCTGCCTTACCTGTAATGGTATAATATTTTTTCATTACGGTACTAGCCTGGTTATATTTCTTAACATTATTTAATGCTTGGGCATATCTGAAATAAAATTCTGGATCTACAGATTGGCCTGAATTAAAAACCTTTGCATAAGCATCTGCAGCCTCAGGATACTGTGCATTAAAATAATAGCAGTTTCCTAATTTTGTGTATACTTCTACTGAAGTATCGCCTTTATCTACAAGATTTTGATATAATTTAGATGCTTCGATAAAAGCAAATTTATTGTAGACTTTATTTGCTTTCTCAATCTTTTTATCCTGAGCGTTAATACCTCCTATTTGTAATAAACAAATGCAAAGTAAAACCAGTCCTGTTTTTATCTTTTTAGATATCATTTTTATTATCCTAGTTTAAGGTTATTAAAAGAATCGTGGTGTAACCATTCTGTATTTTTTAGACGCAAATAAGTCAAAACGCAGAAAGATTTCGTGAGATCCTGAATTGTAGTTTCCAATGTTTGTAGTATCATAATCATATGCGTATCCAACCTGAAGACCTTCTGTTACCTGAAAACCAGCCAACGCACTTACTGCTGCATCCCAACGATAAGCTGCTCCAAGAGTGAATTTATCATTGATAAGGAAACTCGCAGATAGATCTACTGCGATTGGCGCTCCCTGAACTGCTTTTACTAAAGCTGCAGGTTTGAATTTTAAATATGGATTTAAATCAAACACATATCCTCCAATAAGATAAAAGTGTGATTTTGTAGAGTAAGTGGTCTCAGTAGCATCATTAAACTGGCTTGATTTTAATAATTTTGGCGCTGATAAACCTACATACCAATTATGAGAGTGTACATAAAACCCTGCTCCTACATTTGGTGAGAATTGAGATTCTTTTCCGGTGAAATATAAATCTGGATTTTCTACATTTAATTTAGTATAATCTATTTCATAATTATCAAATCCTGCAGAGATTCCAAAAGAGTATTTAACTTCTGTACTTCCTAAGATTGTGTACGCATAATTAAGCGTTAGTCCAGAATTTTTCGTTGGTCCGATTTGGTCACTTACCACATTCAATCCCAGAGCAGAATTAAGACCGACTGGAGATTGAATAGAAAAGTTAAGCGTTTTTGGAGCTCCTTCTAAACCTACCCATTGTGTTCTGTACAAACCCATTGCACTTATCAATTCTCTTGACCCGGTATAACCTGGGTTAAAGGTCATTGTATTATACATATATTGTGTATATTGGGATTCTTGCTGGGCCGAAATCTCAGAGACTCCCAAAACAAATATTGCTATTATATAAAAAATTTTCTTCATTAGTTCTACTTCTTAATTATTTAAATTATTAGTATCCTCTTATTGATTATTAATGTACAGATATCCTGCTTTTTGTCTTCCTGTTCCTTTTTGGTTGTATTTTAAGATATAGAAGTACGTTCCGGTTGGAAGTTTATCTCCTCTTTTTATTGTTACACGACCATCAGAATAACCTCTAAACATATTGTCACTTTCGTTATATGAATTTGCATCGTATACTTTTACACCCCAGCGATTGTATATTTCCAATGTATTATCTGGATAAGCATCTATTCCTTTAATATGGAAAGCATCATTGATTCCGTCATCATTTGGTGATATGGCATTATATACCATTAATTCATCTGGTTCGACAACTGCTTTTACAAGAGCTACTGTAAACAAACCATACCCACTTACTTGACCGGTTATTAAATTGGAATAAGCTTCACCTGAGATGTCTTCACTTAAAACCCCTCCTTCATTTATCCATTTTCCAGCAGTTTCATCCCAGCGTACAATGGCTAATTTTGTTGTGGCTGTTTCTGCAAAATATTCAGATGGTGTTGTATCATGATCCAACGAAAGGCTTAGAACAATTTTTTCTGCACCTTGATCTTGTTTTACTTCCCAATACTCCTGATCATTAATTGCAATTATTGACTCTTCTTTATTGGAATGAGAATGCAGATCTCCTGAGTTTTTGTGGAAATATTGCGTGGTGTAAATATTATTTACTGCAATAGCTGCGTGATAAGATGGTCTGAAAAATTGGTCTGCACCAACTGGAAATTGAAAATCTGCTTTTCCTATTTTCTGCACTTTCCCATCTACAAAACTTTCATCTCTAACTTGTTCATGAAGCGCATTTTCATTAAAAATTACTAAACCATCCAATGCTGTACCATTGATAATTCCTTGTAAAAACTTTGCTTTATTATTAACAGAGATTTTTGTTCCTAAATAAAAAGGAATTACATCAGAAGAATTATTAAATACTACATTTTGAAAATTAGACTGTACTGTTCCTTCTATATACTGATCTGCCAGACCTTCAAAATAAGTAGTTCCATTACTGCCAACTGAACTAAAATCTACCATTCCATCATTTTTCCAATTTTGATGAATATAAACCTCCCCATCGTTAATAAATTTTCCGGTTGGATTATTCTGGTAGTCCATATAAATTGACAAGATCGTTTTGTCTGTTACCCTTACATCACTATTGTTCGTAAACTGGGCATGTCCTTCAAAACAGGTAAACAAACCTGCCATAAGACCCAGCACTTTAAGTGACTCCTTACTGTTTACCAGATTTAAAATCGGTAATTTACTTTTACATAAATTATTATTTTTCATAGATATGTACATATTTTCCATATAATTATACTTACACAGCATGTGATGGTAATGCACAGCAAAATTTACTTTTCTTAAAATTTACTGTTTTCAAAAAGCACATAACCTGCTGTTTTTTCTCAAAAATTCAGTTATTCTTGTTTTAGTTGTTTAATTTATATTTACTTATTTTTTACACTGCAAAATTCCCATTATATACCTGTAAGTTTTACCTGTATATGTTTTTAAAATTGTAGATTAAGACATAAATGATTCGAAGTTATTTTTCGATTATCCTAAAGTAAATACTTGTTAAGTTTTAAAAGACGCCCAAAAAAAACCCGATTACTTTTACGCAATCGGGAATTATTGCATTTTTTCTTAATTGTAAACTGGTTATTGCTGCTGCAATAATTGCCTATTAATTATTTCCAAAATGTCCATTCGGTGCCATTATACACACAAACTGTTTTTTTAACGGTATCATAACAGATCGTACCCGCCATAGGCTGTACGATTGTAGTCTGAGGCGATGCCATTTTTGGGAGTATCAGTGCTTTGTCTGGTGATTCTAAGACCAGTACACCTTCTGCACTGCTGCTTAATGCACCAATTACAGTTCCTTTTGTTGATGCCTCCGGCACTGATGCCTGAGAAGCCAAATTAACCGCTCCCGCATGGTTGGATAAATCTACCCACTTAGTACCATTATAGTACACCACTTTTTTCAAGTTAGCATCGTACAGCATTACTCCGCCTGTTAAGGCTGCTCCTGTTGGGAGTGTAGTTACCCAAGGCAATACAATACCTGATTTTCCGCCTGCATTGAAATCTAGGATTCCTGAACCAGCAGGCGGTATTTTTCCTATACTTGCCTGTGCATTTACTGCAAATCCAGTAAAAACTGCACAGATTATAAATATGATTTTTTTCATTTTTATATATTTTAGTTGATAAATCAAGTTTGAAATTTGACTTATACATTGTCCGCTTGCCGACTCTCGATTTAAAATTCCAGATTCCAACAGCTTTAAAATTAAATCTATGATAAGCTCCTTGGTTGTCTGTAAAACTTCTGGAATCTAGTTCGTTTAAATTAATACTTCGTTTTTTATTAAAAATCTGGACAAGCTTGCTGTAATACTTTCCAGACTGTCCCGTTATAGAATTTTAAAACATTATTTACAGTATCGTACACAATCATTCCTTCTACTGGTGCTGTAATAGCCGTTTCTGGAGAAGCTATTCTTGTAAGTACTAAACCTTTTTCTTTTGATTCTAAGATCAAGCTTCCCGTTCTTGGGTCTGACCAGTTACGAGGAACCGCTGTTCTGTCTAATGTAGAAATAATGGTTTTGAAAGGCTCTGCTGTTCCGGCTGTAATGGCAGGTTTGTAACAAACCTCACAACTGGCATCTAACGTCACAGTAAGCTTGGCAGCAGGAGATTCACAATCGTATTTTTCTGAATAATATCTTGCCCAATATACTCCTCCAGCACTTACCTCTGTAGGATCTGCAATAGTTACTCCGGCTGCATCTGCCCAGATTATTGTTACTCCTTCATCCGGTAACGGTACAGAAGGATCCAGATAATCATTTAAGTTAAAAGTAGTTCCTTTACAAGGTTTTGCCGTTGGACTTAATAAAGTTGGCTTATTATCACCCGCAGGACAAGCAAATACCAAATAATTACTGCTGGTAAACGTGCCGGGCTGACTGCCAAAATCTGCTGCAATAGCTATATCCAATATCGCAGCTGGTGGTGTTGCAACATAATTAGTTAAAGTCATAAAACCTTTATAGGAGTCATATATCCCCGGCGACGGCAAGCCTGAATAATAACTAGACCATGGCACACCACTAATGTATTCAAAAGCCTCATAAATATTTCCTGCCTTAACTCCCACTACCAGATCAGGCGCTGTTCCTTGCTTAACTCCAAATGCAAATTGATGGAACATATCAAACTGAGAAGCGTCGAATTGCAAAAAAGGCTGAAAGCCGTGCAGCATTTTTACATCTTCTGTATTTCCTTCGGGAATTACTACTGAGTAATCTACACGCATTTTTTGTGCCGGATGGATATAAGTGTAGGTAACATCCAAATAATACACCAAACCATTTTTGGTGGCAGACATCCTTATTTTGTTCTGGTACTCATTAGGGTTCGTTGCCGACTGAATATAAATCTGTCGGGTTCCACTGACCATCTGGAGCTTATTAGGATTGTCGGCATGGAAATGCAGATCAGCGTCTCTTATACTTCCTCCCGCGAAGGCTGTATTGCCTACAGATAAAACCATACCCTGATCATAATAAACCTGATCTTTATAAGGATCTGTAGTACCCCTTGTTATATCATAAGCACCTAGACTACTATGAGCTATAACCCCTACGTTTTTTCGCCTCACCTGCATTTGTCCAGTTCCCGACATAAAAAACCTTAATCCGTCTGTTGCCGCTGCATTAATTCCACCATCGGCATTAATTACGGCCTGCCCAAAATGGGTACATTCCAGACCGCTGTCGTTATTGAGGAATCTGTATAGCTGCCCGCTTGTAGGAGGAGCTGTAATTATAGGAGCAACATACGTCTGAGAAGTGGTTGGGTTTGCCGTACTGCTGGTTAGCCATAATTGCTTTGCTGTAGCTGTATATACACCATAAAAAATACCAATAGTAAAAGGATCATTCCTTCCAGTTGTAGCTTCCTGATTGTAAATGTATTCTACAATATTAGTTCCTTCGTAAATTTTTACCTGAAAACTTATTACGTTAGTGCCTAATCCCCAATTTTTCCATTCTGCCGTAAACACACGGCTTCCTGGAACCCCAGTAGTTTTATAAGAAAAGGTACCACCTGATTTACTTAAATTACCCCATAAAGGGGCTAAAAAAGCAGGTGCAGAGCCATTTGCCTCAGGCTTTATAGTAGAGCCAGCAGAAGTTGGAGGCATGCCATTAGGTATTTTAAAATCATTTTTATTGACTCCTTTCTGACCAAATGAAAGTATACCTAAAGCATTAGGATAGAATTGATCGTAGTCGTAACACCCCATATTAAAAATAAATCCTAGAGGAAGATAAGTTTCATTACCGGGAAGTACTGTCCCCATGGTAGCAACAGTACCTCCTACCAGCGGGGTATAAGTAGTGCTTTCTGACTCAACGGTATAAGCCGCGAAAGGATTTTTGGTTCTAGTACCCTGTAATTCGGGTGCCGTTGCTTGAGCCATCATCTTTGCTGGCATTGCGAGGAGCAATGCAAAGAGAAGAGAAAAACAAAATATTGTTTTTCTTGTATTATTAAAAATTTGTATCATTTTAAAGAATTTTAAAAGTATTAATTGATCATTATAAGATACAGGAGTAAGCACTGCTGGCATGTGCCGGCAATGCTTTACTACTGCTTAAAATGGTTTTACTTTTTGTCTAAAACTAATTTTTCTAATTTCTCCAAACGCTCGTTCAGTTTCTGGATTTCATTGTTTTTAGTTTCTAATTCTTTTTGCTGCTCGATTACGTGCAGGTAAAGCTCTTCTGTTTTTTCTAATAACTGAATTGATAATTCAGATACATTAAATGAATATCCTTCTTTTGTTTTTTCCAACTCGTTTATTGGTGTTATGCCTGGTAAATGCTTATTTGCTTTAATAAATGCATCAATATCAGACAATGATTTAAATTTATAATCTGCTTTAATATCTGAGAATCCTTTAAAGTAATCTTCAAAAACATAATCTGCATAGTAAGAGCTCACAGTTGTGATTGTACCGTTTACTCTTAATTTTTCACCAGGAGCTGCAGATGGGGCATCAAAGCCAATTCCTACCCAGCCTTGTGTATAGATATTGTCTGTATTAAGTTTCGCACCTTTTTTAGAAGTGACTTCAAACCAAGGTTCATTTGTAATTGTTTCAGGATTCACCCATCCAACTGAGCTATCTGCTTTTGTTACCATAACCTGATTTGCAGTACCTGGCGTAATAGCTATAGTCGCATCTCCTTCCACCAATCTATTTGCTCCAGAAGCAACTGTTAGAATAGCAGTAGATGATTTTAACTCACCTTTCGTGATTGCTGTACCATCTGTTCCTGGCTCCCCTTTATCCCCTTTAACTTTTCCAGCATCAAAAGTACTTCCGTCAGTATAAGTTACGATAAGGTTTCCTGTCGTTGGATCTATTGCTGTAGAGGTAATTCCTTTTCCGTCATTACCGTTAATAGGTGTCCATGTTCCGTCAGAATTTTGAACATATACAGTACTTGTTGCTGTATCGGTGTAAATGTTTACACTTGCTCCAGGATAACCCGGTGTACCTTTGTCTCCAGGAACTCCTGTGCCACCTGATACTCCAACTTCTCCGTCTTTTCCGTTAATTGGCGTCCAAGTTCCGTCAGCATTTTGAACGTACACAATACTTGTTGCTGTATCGGTGTAAATGTTTACACTTGCTCCAGGATAACCAGCTGTACCTTTGTCTCCAGGAACTCCTGTACCGCCTGCTACTCCAACTTCTCCGTCTTTTCCGTTAATCGGCGTCCAAGTTCCGTCAGCATTTTGAACGTATACAATACTTGTTGCTGTATCGGTGTAAATATTTACACCTTCTCCAGGGTAACCAGGTGTACCTTTTGCTCCAGGAACTCCTGTACCGCCTGATACTCCAACTTCTCCATCTTTTCCGTCTTTTCCATCTTTTCCGTTAATCGGTGTCCATGTTCCGTCAGAATTTTGAACGTACACAGTACTTGTTGCTGTATCGGTGTAAATGTTTACACTTGCTCCAGGATAACCCGGTGTACCTTTGTCTCCAGGAACTCCTGTACCGCCTGATACTCCTACTTCTCCGTCTTTACCGTTAATCGGAGTCCAAGTTCCGTCAGCATTTTGAACGTATACAATACTTGTTGCTGTATCGGTGTAAATGTTTACACTTGCTCCAGGATAACCTGGTGTGCCTTTGTCTCCAGGAACTCCTGTACCGCCTGATACTCCAACTTCTCCGTCTTTACCGTTAATCGGCGTCCAAGTTCCGTCAGCATTTTGAACATATACAATACTTGTTGCTGTATCGGTGTAAATGTTTACACTTGCTCCAGGATAACCCGGTGTACCTTTGTCTCCAGGAACTCCTGTGCCGCCTGATACTCCAACTTCTCCGTCTTTTCCGTTAATTGGCGTCCAAGTTCCGTCAGCATTTTGAACGTACACAATACTTGTTGCTGTATCGGTGTAAATGTTTACACTTGCTCCAGGATAACCAGCTGTACCTTTGTCTCCAGGAACTCCTGTACCGCCTGCTACTCCAACTTCTCCGTCTTTTCCGTTAATCGGCGTCCAAGTTCCGTCAGCATTTTGAACGTATACAATACTTGTTGCTGTATCGGTGTAAATATTTACACCTTCTCCAGGGTAACCAGGTGTACCTTTTGCTCCAGGAACTCCTGTACCGCCTGATACTCCAACTTCTCCATCTTTTCCGTCTTTTCCATCTTTTCCGTTAATCGGTGTCCATGTTCCGTCAGAATTTTGAACGTACACAGTACTTGTTGCTGTATCGGTGTAAATGTTTACACTTGCTCCAGGATAACCCGGTGTACCTTTGTCTCCAGGAACTCCTGTACCGCCTGATACTCCTACTTCTCCGTCAGCCCCTTTTAAACTATCTAAAAAGTCTTGCTCTGTTTTACCGCTATTACCCGGAAGTTCTTTCCAGATTTCAAAAGCCGATTTCCCATCTAATCCATCTTTTCCGTTAATAGAGGTCCAGGTACCATCTGCATTTTGTACATAAACAGTATTAGTAACGAGATCTTTATAAATAAGAATATTGGCGCCAGGATAACCAGCCTGTCCTCTTTCACCTGGAGCTCCATTTCCTGTGGCAACAATGTCAGATGCTTCATCTCTTGAAGCCAATTTAGTCCATTTATTATTGTACCAGTAGTAGTACCCTGGTATTACATCTGCAGCTGTAGCAGTATTGTAAACAAATAAGCTGTTTACGTTTCCTTTTGCAATAGTGGTAGTATCTGTTGAACTTGTTAGCGAAACTCTTGGAAATAAAACTCCTTTTGTAGTAGACTGAATTTCCAATTGAGCTGAAGGATTTGGATTAAGAGTTCCAATTCCTGTTTGTGAGTACGCACCATAACTTGCCAAAACAAATAACAGAGGTAAAAATTTATTCTTCATAAGATGTAATTCTATTTAATAGACCTTTAATTCTATTGGATATAAATCCCGTTAATAAAAAATTATTTTAAACAAAGATCATTATACATTCTGCCGTCGACAGCCACAAAAAGTTTTTAAAATTATACTTTAAGGTTTTTTTTAAGTTTTATCTTAATAAAAAATAAATAAAAGTAGTATTTATTGTATATTTTTACTTCTAGATCAATGTAAGTTTTTCGCAGTTTTACTGAAAAATCTCTAGTGTCTCGACATTTTTTTAGGAGTTCTTTATGTATAAAAAAAGAGGGGAAGTTTTACTTCCCCTCTCTCATTATAAAAGAAAATATCCTTTTTATTAGAATCTAGAAAGTGTCTGCCATCTCAATGGAGAGATTGATTCTATAATAATTTGGAAACTATTAGTCTGACCTACTGTGATTGTAGTATCAACTTCGTCTATTGTACCTCCAGCTGCAACAATTCTAACGGTTGCATCATCATTAATATCAACTCTCTTAATTGTGTACACTTTTCCTACAAGCGCTGTATCTGTAATAGAAGCCGGAAGCGTCACATCAATTGTTCCGTTTACACCTGCAGCATCAATAACGATTACATTATCTTCAGTAATATTTAAAACAGTACTTGCAGTGATTCGCTTAATACTTAATTTATTATTTTCCGGCGCTTTCCATCTAACACCATCTACTGTAGTTGTTAATACATCACCAGTAGTTGTCGAAGGAACAATATCTACCGTTACTGGAGCGATTACTGCATCTTTACCTGTTACCGCTAAAACAGTATCAGAAGTAGTAGTAGTTACACTAGATTTTGCTATAGCATCATTTATATTGATTACATGAACATTACCGTCTGCATCTTTGTAAGTAAACTCTTTTGTCTCTGCATCGTAGCTTACGTTTCCGCCTGTTACCTTAATTAATTCTTCTAGAATTCTTTTTACATCTGGGTCGCTTACAATTGTTGTGAAGTTTCCTGTAACATCCTTAATTACTTCGATATCAATTTTTACATCTTTTTCATTGGTGTACGTGTAAATACCTTCTCCTTTGCTTACTAAAGTAGTAACCGTTTCATTGTCTTTTACTACAGATGCAATATCGATAACATGAATATTACCGTCTGCATCTTTGTAAGTAAACTCTTTTGTCTCTGCATTATAGCTTACGTTTCCGCCTGTTACCTTAATTAATTCTTCTAGAATTCTTTTTACGTTGGTATCTCCTGCAATTGTGCTGAAATTTGAGATTACGTCGCCCACTACTTCAATATCTATCTTATCGCCTTTTTCGTTGGTATAAGTATAAGTACCTGTTCCGTTGTTTACGATTGTCGTTACGGTTTCGTTTGCTTTTACTATCTCAGAAATATCGATTACCTGTACGTTTCCGTCTGCATCTTTATACGTAAACTCTTTGGTTTCGGCATTATA
>Ga0308157_10001102_pt1 | contig 63840 bp, 56 predicted proteins | sample PhyBR1_FD_201035 | JGI IMG/M metagenome (GOLD analysis project Ga0308157, IMG submission 201035) | Phyllosphere microbial communities from UC Gill Tract Community Farm, Albany, California, United States - DLSLB.R1 | ecosystem: Host-associated > Plants > Phyllosphere > Unclassified | place: USA... | reverse complement strand
AGTTTGGAGTGCGGCGCCCCAACTCCTACACGTGCTTGCACGCACTGCGTCGTAACGGGCTGCCGCACTCCGCTCTCAACCGCAATCTACTCATCTGGCAGACACAAGCGGCGTAAGCCGCGAAGCTCACGAGCCGTCAAATCACTACGTCGATTGCAATCCGGAAATGCGCTTGGCTTGTGCGGATTGCAGGACCTACGTCGGCCTGATGAGATGTCGGCTTCGCGGCTTACGCCGCTCCTGCAAGCGTTGCCCGCCCCATCGTGGCTGGATCAGAACTTCAGCCAGCCGGTCAGGGCGTGCAGCAGCAGGCCAATCAAGCCGCCAACGAGGGTGCCGTTGTAGCGGATGTACTGCAGGTCGCGACCGACGCTGAGCTCCAACTGCTCCACCAGTTTCTTTTCATCCCAAGCCTTCACGGTCTGGGCGATATGGCTGGTGACACCGCTGCGCAGGCGATTGGTCAGCTTTTCCGCGCCGGCCAGCATGTGCTGGTTCAGCGCGTCGCGCAGGGCCGGATCGTTGCCGATGCTGCTGCCCAGTTTGCCAAGGCTGCGTTCCAGGTGGCCGGCCAGCACCGAATCTTCGCGTGACAGGTCGGTGCGCAGGTAGTCATGCACGCGCTGCCACAAGCCCTGCACGTATTCCTGCACCGCTGGGTGATCGATCACCTGCTGCTTCAGTGCGTCCACTTTCGCAGCCAAGGCCGGATCGTCGCGCAGGCGGCGGATGTAATCGGCGATCCATGCAGCGTAGTCCTGCCGCAGTGGATGTTCGGGCTGCGACAGGATCGCCTGCAGCTCTTCCAGACCGGCGCGCGCCAGCCTGTCGGCCAGTGAATCGCCAATCTCGTCGATGGGCTTGACCCAGTCCACGGTGCTGGCCAGTTTTGGCCACTCCTTGCGGATGTAGCGCACGATCAAGGCCGAGGCTTGCTGCCGGACCTTGTCGTTGTCCAGCCAGTGGGCGACACGGGTGAGGCCTTCGTCGAGCACGCGTTGGTGGCGATTGTCGGCAGTCAGCAGACCAAGCAGCTCGCCGGCGGTTCCCGCAGCGTTCCATTGCCGCAGTTGTGCCACAACGAAGCCCTGGATGGAGCGGCGCACTGCTGCTTCATCGAGCAGGTCCAATGCCTGCACCGCCCAGCCGCGAGCCATTCCGGCCAGCATCCTGGCCTGCGCCGGCTGTGCCAGCCATTCGCCCAGGCGGGTAGCGGGGTCGAATAGCTTCAGCTTGGCCAGCAGCGCGTCCGGCTCCAGGAAATGATCGCGGACGAAGACCGCAAGGCTGTCGGCGATGCGTTCCTTGTTGCGCGGAATGATGGCCGTATGCGGGATCGGCAGGTTCAACGGCCGCCGGAACAAGGCCACCACCGCAAACCAGTCCGCCAGAGCGCCCACCGTGGCCGCCTCACAGAACGCGCCAACCCAGGCCCAGATGCCGCGTTCGCCGTTGATGTGGCTGACGATGAAGCCTGCCAGCATCGCCAGCAGCATTGCCACCGCGTACAGCTTGAGGCGGCGCAACTGCGCGCGGCGCGGATCGTCCTGCGGGCCCACGGCTTACTCGTTGTCCTTTGCGCTCACCGCCCGGCGGAAGCAATGGTTGCCCGCAGGGTGAGCCCATTCGTTTGCACGTTGGGGGCCGTCTGCGGTGCTGGTGTCGAACTGCGCGCACAGCTCGTAATGGGTGGTATCCAAGGCGCGGTAACGGTAGTCGGGCCCACCGGCAGGATCCTTGTAGGTCAGGATCATGCCCGGCTGCGCAGCGAGGGCGAGGATGTTGGGCGGTAGCGCATCGTTCTCGCGCCAGTAATTGGCTGCTGCGATTTCCAGCGTGCGTAGATGCGATATTCGCGCATCGTCCAGGCGCTTGAGCCGCTGCTGCGACGGTGAATCGATGACCCAGACACCGGCCGCGATCGCGGCTGCAGTGACGATGCCGGTCGCCCAGAGTACGCGGGTGCCCCAAGCCGTGCGGCTCATGCTTCGACCTCCTCTTGGCGCAGGTCCCACAGGTAATAACCGAACACGGTGCCAGCGATGACGCCGACCACCAGCACTTTGAGCACGAAGCGCAGGCTCAGGTCACCGCTGAGCAGGTTGTATACCAGTGCGGTGAGGTCGCCGATCAACACGGTGGCGGCGACGAACAGGGTCAGATAGGTCAGCCAGCGGCGCACCGGCGACAGCCGTTTGATTGGATGCTTGTCCACATCGCGGCTGACGCGGTGGGCGGCGAACACGAATACCGGGAAGGCGATGACCAGCGCCGAGATCGCCCAGCGGATGCCACCACTCAGCCGCACCAGTTGCCAATCGGGATCGGCCGGGTCGGGCAGGGCGTACTGGATCAGCTGGAACAGCAGGCTGCCCAGGTTCCAGGCAAAGAAGTACAAGGTGCTGAACAGCACCAGATAGGCGAAGGCTTCGCGTGCCGACAGCGAGGCGCGTGGGCGCGGCACCGGCAGCGGGAAATCCACATCGGCCCAGCCGTCGAGTACGCCGCTGATCTGCTGTTCGTTCCAGCCGGCGGCCAGCAATGCGCTGCTGACCTGCTGGCGGCTATGCCCGCGCATCAAGGCGTCGCGGACAAAAACTTCAAGTTCGGGGGAGGCCGAGGCCATCACATGCTCCTTGCAGGGATGACCGCAGCCTAGGCGGCCGGCTCAGTGCAATCAAGCGTCGATGGGTTCTTCTGCCTGGGCGGCCAGCATGCGTGCGCGCAGGGCATCCAGCTCCATGCGCAGGGCCTGGTTCTCGGCGGTGAGCGAAGCCACGCGCTGGCGCAGGGCCTGCACTTCGGCGCTGTCGACGTTACCGTCCAGGCCATCGGCTTCGGCCATGCTCAGCGGCTGTGCGTCGTCATCGGCATCCTCGCGTGCAGCCTTGGGCTTGCGCTTGGCATCGCGCACGCGCTTGGCGGCCTGCTTCAGTTCGTCCTTGCCGCCACGCGCCGCTGCGCGCTGCTCGTCCTCGGGTAGGCTGGCCACGGTCGCCGCGGCGCTGAGTGAGATCGCGCCCACGCGCATCGCCTCGATCACCTCGGCGGTGGCGTGGTCGTGGATCTTCTCGATCATCGTCACCTGGCTGGGACTGAGCTTGGCTTCGCGGGCCAGATCGGCCTTGGACAGCTTGGGCGCGGGCTCCCATGGTGGGGTATCGGCATCGCTGTTGGCGTCGTTGATCGCAGCTTCACCGTCGCTCTCACGGCGCAGTTGCTCCTGTTCAGCCCGACGGCGGGTTTCCAGGATGTCGCGCTTGCGCAGGGCGAGCACGCCGCGCTGGTAGTCGGACACGCTGCGACGGCCGAGGTGCTGCTCGATCATCCACAGATGAACGTCGTCCATCGACTTGAAGCGGGTGTTCTGCACGGTGTTGAACGGAATGCCGTGCCTGGAACAGATGCCATAGCGGTTGTGGCCGTCGATCAGCACGTCGCCCCACAGCACCAGTGCGTCGCGGCAACCCTCGGCCAGCAGACTGCGCTCCAGCGCGTCGTGCTCGTCCTGCGTGAGCGGATCGATATAGGCCTTGAGTTCTTCGTTGACGATGATGTCCATGAGCGGTGCCAGAAACGTGGAGCGGCATTGTGAAGCCAGCACGGGCCTGGGCCAACCCTTGTAATTGCGGAAAATAACAGGTCCGTGTCGGCGCCCTACGGTGGCCGGCGTACCATGACGCCCGGTAGCAACGCCTTCGTCACCGGGAAGAACCACATGAACAGTCCCCAGATCCGTGAGCAGTGGCAGACGCTCGCCGACAGTCTGTCACTGCGCACCCGCGCGTTCATAAATGGCCAGTACGTGGATGCCGCTTCAGGGGGCACGTTTGACTGCGTCAGCCCCATCGACGGGCGCGTGCTGGGGCAGATTGCTGATGGCGGCCAGGTCGACATCGATCATGCCGTGGCGGCGGCACGACGCAGTTTCACTGCAGGTCATTGGGCCGGGTTGAAGCCGGCCAAGCGCAAGCAGGTGCTGCTCAAGCTGGCAGCTTTGGTGGAGGCGCACGCCGATGAGCTCGCCTTGCTGGAAACCCTGGATATGGGTAAACCGGTGGCGCAGGCGCGGCGGGTCGATATGGGTGGTGTGGTCCGCTGCATCCAGTGGACCGCAGAGGCGGTGGACAAGCTCTACGGCGAAGTCGCACCGACCGGTGCCAACGAGCTGGGCTTGATCACCCGCGAGCCACTGGGCGTTGTCGGTGCGATCGTGCCGTGGAATTTCCCGCTGCTGATGGCGGCGTGGAAAGTCGCGCCGGCATTGGCGGCGGGCAACTCGGTAGTGCTGAAGCCGTCCGAGAAATCGCCGTTGAGCGCTTTGCGTTTTGCCGAGCTAGTCAGCGAGGCCGGTGTTCCGGATGGTGTGTTCAACGTGGTGCCTGGCAGCGGCAAGGGTGCGGGCGAGCCTTTGGCGCTGCACATGGATGTGGACGGATTGGTGTTCACCGGTTCCACTGCGGTCGGCAAGCGCTTGCTGCAATGTGCCGGCCTGTCGAACATGAAGCGCGCCTACATGGAGTGCGGCGGCAAGAGCCCGAACATCGTGTTTGCCGACGCGCATGATCTGGACAAAGCAGCTGAGGCGGCGGCGAGCGCGATCTTCTACAACCAGGGCGAAGTGTGTACGGCAGGTTCGCGCCTGCTGGTGGAGCGCTCGATCAAGGACGCGTTTGTCGCCAAGGTGATCGAGCATGGCCGGTATATGCAGCCCGCACATCCGTTCGAGCCGAAGGCGGCGATGGGTGCGATGGTGGATGAGGCGCAGACCCAGCGCGTGTTGGGCTATGTGGGGAAGGGTACCGAGGAAGGCGCGCGTCTGTTGCTGGGCGGCAAGCGTGCGGAAGTCGTTGCTGGTGGTTGTTACATCGAGCCAACCGTGTTTGATGAAGTGAGCCCGCAGCAGAGCATCGCGCGCGAAGAGATATTCGGACCGGTGTTGTCGGTGATCGCGTTCGATGGTGAGCAGCACGCCCTGCAGTTGGCCAATGACACCGAGTACGGTTTGGCGGCCGGCGTATGGACGCGCGATATTTCGCGTGCGCATCGTGTTGCGCGTGGCCTGCGAGCGGGAAGCGTGTGGGTGAACTATTGGGACGGCGGCGACATGACCGCGCCGTTTGGTGGGTACAAGCAATCGGGCAATGGCCGCGACAAATCCTTGCACGCCTTCGACAAGTACACCGAGATGAAGGCGACCTGGATCAATCTGGAGGGCTGATCCGCTCCCTCCCTTTCGCGTAGCGAAGGGGAGGGGCATGCAGCCTTGCTCCCTCCCTTTGGCGTAAGCCAAGGGGAGGGCTGGGGAGGGGTTGGCTGTTGAGCTTCGGTTGTTGCGTTTGAAGCCTTGCAAGCAATAGCAAGAGCTACCCCCTCCCAACCTCCCCCTTGGCTACGCCAAAGGGGAGGGGCGGTGCATGCAGCCTTGCTCCCTCCCTTTGGCGTAAGCCAAGGGGAGGGCTGGGGAGGGGTTGGCTGTTGAGCTTCGGTTGTTGCGTTTGAAGCTTTGCAAGCAACAGCAAAGCGCCCCCTCCCAACCTCCCCCTTGGCTACGCCAAAGGGGAGGAGCGGTGCATGCAGCCTTGCTCCCTCCCTTTGGCGCAAGCCAAGGGGAGGGCTGGGGAGTGGTTGGCTGTTGAGCTTCGATTGTTGCATTTGAAGCCTTGCAAGCAACAGCAAAGCCCCCCTCCCAACCTCCCCCTTGGCTGCGCCAAAGGGGAGGGGCGGTGCATGCAGCTCTGCTCGCTCCCGCTGGCGCAGCCAGGGGAGGGCGTTTGTTACTCCTTCTCCTGTGCTACCACGGCGCCGGTTGCCGGATCCAGTCGCACCTCGACCTTCTCGCCGCTGGCGGTCCTGCCCTTGGCCTTCCACATGCCGTCATCCAGTTTTACATCGCTGACGCCGGTGTAACCTGCGCTGGAAAGCTGCGCGCGGATATCCGCTTCGCCCAACTGCGACACGGCCTTGTCCGGGTAAACAGTGCCGTTGCGCGGATCAAGCTTCACGTCGACCTTCTTGCCATCGGCACTGGTCGCATCCGCTTCCCACATTCCGTCCTCGAACTTGACGTCCTTGACGTCGGTGTAGCCCTGGGCTTCCAGCTGCGCGCGTACCTGCGGTGCGGTCAATGCATCCTGGGCCTGGGCGATGCCGCTGCCCGCCAATGTCAGTGCGGCTGCAATCAAGACGGTACTTAGCGGTCGGTTGTTCATTGGTCTGCTCCTTCGGGGTTCATCGCGCTTCTGGCGCGGGATCAACCCTAACGTCGCCAACCTGTATCGATCCGTGAATTGTCGTGGCTTCAACGCGCGGCAATCGGATGCGGTTAATCGATGTGCAAGCGATGGCAAAAAAGTGTATTCAGAGTGTTCAACACGTGAGCGGCCGGTGCTTGGGCCAGCGCGCAACAACAGGCAGCCGTAGTGCCGAGCCATGCTCGGCAATGGCCTTCCCCTGGACTGGCCGCGTGCAGGTTTGTGGGAGCGACGTCTGTCGCGAAGTCGATAGATCATCTGGTCGCAGAGATGCTTATCTCTGATGTGATGCGTGCTTCGCGGCTTACGCCGCTCCCACAGCGTTTCACCTGGGTGGTAGCCTGCACTCCATCAGGCCTCAGTCATCGCCACGTTTGCGCAACTGGCCCGCAAAACGATCCAGCCATTGCGCGAAGCCCTGCAGTACTGCACCGCCCTTGTCCTTGAGCCCGGCCAGTTCCGCTTCAAGCCGCTCGCGGCGGGTGGACTCGCCTTCGTTGCTGGGCAGCGGTGGCAGGATGTGGGCGAAGTAGGTGTCGCCAAGGAGCTTGTGCAGCAAGCGTTCGCCGATGAAGGGTTCGCCGTTGTTCAATGCACGCGCGCCCTTGAGCAGGTTGCGGATGTCGTACTGCGTGGGGCTGAGGTCGGGCACCTGCTTGGGCAGGTCGAGCAGGCTGTAGACCGCGATGCGCGCGGTGCGTACTGAGCTTTCCATGGTGAACACCACGTCGTTGGCGGTCTCCACGAACTGGCCGACCAGTGCCAGGTTGGTGCTGCCGGCCGGTACCACGTGCGGGCGATCACCTGCCGCGCGCGGCATGAACTGGGCGGTGATGTACGGCATCAGCGCCAGTCGTATCTTGGTATGCGGGATGATGGCGTCGAGCTGATCGGCAATGCCAAGGTGGTGGCACAGCTCGGCCACGATCTCGCGCCCATTGCACTCGGGCATGGTCTTCTTGACGAAGTTGCCGGGCTGGTCCATCAACAGCGCGTACACCCACATCACCACCGTGTCCTTGGGTTGGCCGGGGAAGTGCGGCTGGCGATTGATGGTGACACTCAACACCCAGTTCGAATCAGTGAAGGTGATAATGCCGCCGGTGGCGGTGCGGCCCGAGGTCGGCTCGTTGACCGAGAGCTCGCGCAGCTTGTCGACCAGCGGCGATGGCTTGCAGGTGAGAGTGGCCGACTCCCACATGGAGCGGTCGATGTCACCGCAGAATTTGTCAGGCTTGCCGAATACCGGCGAGTGCGTGGCAAGGTTGCGCCACAAGCCCCAGCTACTGCCTTCGGCCGGACCGCCGTGGCGCTTCTTCAGTACCGGTACGGTGTCCAGATCACCGTAAGCGGTGTCCTCGGTCATCGAGCCGGTCAAGGCGATCACCAGATCGCGCGCATCGATGGCGAGTCGACCTTCGCCGCTGCTGTCACGCGTATGCAGCGCGGTGACGGTGCGCTGTTCGCCCTGTACATCGAAGTCCATGTCCAGCACCTGCGTGCCGAGCTTCACCTGCACCCCCTTTTCGCGCAGCAGCTTGATCAGCGGGGTGACGAAAGTGTCGTACTGGTTGAACTTGGGAAACACCAGCGTGGACATGTCGCCGAAGCCGTCGATGGCATCAAGGAAACGATGCATGTAAAGCTTCATTTCCAGCAGGCTGTGCCAGTTCTCGAAGGCGAACATCGAGCGGAACAGGAACCAGAAATTGCTGGCAAGGAAGCCTTCGCTGAAATGATCTTCGATGGTCAGGTCATCGAGCTGATCCTTGCGCTTGAGCAGCAGGCTTACTACTTCCCATTGCTGCTTGCGGTTCAGTCCGAAGCGGGTGAAGTCGGGCAGCACCTGGCCCTGCTTGTGCATCAATCGCGACTTTGACCAGTTCGGGTCGGCGTCGTTGGCCAGCCGGTATTCGTCGAGCACGCTGAAGCCTTCCGGCAGCTCCAGTGCCGGCACGTCCTGGAACATGTCCCAGAGGTTGTCGTAGTTCCAGTTCATCTCGCGGCCGCCGCGCACGATGTAGCCGTCCTCGGGGTTGCCTGCACCGTCCAGCGAGCCGCCCTCGATGCCGGCGCCTTCGATGATGGTGATGTTCTCACCCGGCATATGGCCGTCGCGGATCAGGTAGAAGGCCGCCGCCATGCCGGCGATTCCGCCGCCGACGATCCAGGCCTTGCGCGTCTGGATGCCCTCGGTGGGCAATGGTTTGAAGCGTTGGTAGTTGCCGACCATGTCCGGTGGCGGCAACGTATTGAGTGGGGTGTTGTGCCAGTAGCGGGCGGTGGCGTCGGCTTCGTGCTCGAAGCGTGGGCTGGATTCAGTCATGAGGTTCTCCGGTCGTGGGGGGAGGTGCACAACGAACCGTCCCAGCCTAAACAGCGTTCGGGCTGGACGGGTTACATATCCGTGAATCGCGGCGCTGCAGGCTGTGATCGTGCGTGAGGTACGGTTGTGGGTTCAGCGGCGGCAACGCGCGCTTTCCTGCAGCAGCGCCGTGCGCAATGCATCGCGGTCGCGTGCGCTCACTGCGTTCTGGAAATAGCTGACGTCGCGCCGGCTCAGTGTGCAGGGATCGACCTCGTAGCCCGGTGGCCAGAACCCAAGGTAGCTGGCCACACCCTGGATCATCTGTTTCGGGCTCATCTGCGGCTTCAGCCGGAAGTAGCGCGGGGTATGTCGAAATGCCGGGTCTTGGTTGAGGCGTCGAAACGGTTGCTGGGCGAAGCTGTCGGCGGTCAGTGGGTTGCCGCCGACGGCGCCTTCGGCAAGGCTCAGATTCAAGGGTGCTGGCGCAGCGTTCTCCGTTTGCGGCGAGGCCAGGGGCGGTTGTTGGGCGGGGGAGCGCCGGGAGCGGATACTTGCAGAGATTCCACTGCTGGTCGCCAGCGGGGACTTGTGTCCGGCCTGCATGGCCGGCGGTGTGGCTGGAGGGGGCGGCAACCAGCGCAGGCTGATGCGCGCCCCGCTGTCGGGCGGACTCTGCTGGCGCGCCTGTAACAGCCATAGCGCAAGGGCTGCATGGATGGCGACGACGGTAATGGCAGCGCTCAGGTGGGCGAGCGGGTGTCGGAAACGTCCGGAAATGGTCGCCATCGGTGATGCATCCATGCGGGGGCCGATGCTGTGACCGCCATCCGTGCCAATAGTTTCCCGTTCCCAGGGAAACAACGGCAGCATCGTCAAGCAACGGTGTCGGCTGCAACCAAATGACGGCCGCTGCAGTGCTGCATGGCAGACTGCGGCCATTATTTCCTCTGTTACGACCATGTCGACCGCCGCCAGCTCCGCTCCCTTGAACTCCCCGCGCCGCGTACTGGCGGCCAGCCTGATCGGCACCACCATCGAGTTCTTTGATTTCTACATCTACGCCACCGCAGCGGTGCTGGTGTTTCCCAAGCTGTTTTTCCCTGAGAGCAGCAATGACGCCGCGCTGCTGCAGTCGTTGGCGACCTTCGCGGTGGCCTTCATCGCGCGGCCGGTGGGTTCGGCGGTGTTCGGGCACTACGGCGACCGGATAGGGCGCAAGGCCACGCTGGTCGCGGCACTGCTGACGATGGGCTTGTCGACGGTGGCGATCGGCCTGCTGCCGACGTACCACGACATCGGTGTGATCGCGCCGTTGCTGCTGGCCTTGTGCCGCTTCGGGCAGGGCCTCGGGCTGGGCGGTGAGTGGGGCGGGGCGGTGTTGCTGGCGACCGAGAACGCGCCGCCGGGAAAGCGTGCCTGGTACGGGATGTTCCCGCAGCTGGGGGCGCCGCTGGGCTTCCTGCTGTCGGCCGGCACCTTCCTGCTGCTGGGGCGTATTCTGGACGATGCCAGTTTCCTGTCCTGGGGCTGGCGCGTGCCGTTTGTCGCCAGTGCGCTGTTGGTGATCGTCGGGCTGTGGGTGCGTTTGAACATCCGCGAGACGCCGGATTTCCAGAAGGCGCTGGACCAGGGCCAGCGCGTGCGCCTGCCAATGCGTGAGGTGCTGGTCAGGCATGGTTTTGCGGTGGTCGTCGGCACCTTGGCGGCGTTCGCCACCTTCGTGCTGTTCTACCTGATGACGGTGTTCACGCTGGGCCATGGCACGTCGGTACTGCGCTATGCGCGCGAGGACTTCCTGCTGCTGCAGATGATCGGCATCCTGTTCTTCGCCGCGGGCATTCCATTGGCGGCGCTGTACGGCGATCGTCATGGCACGGTCAAGGCGATGTTGTGGGCGACGCTGGGCATCTTCGTGTTCGGCTTGCTGTTCCAGCCCTTGTTCCAGGCCGGGCATCCGTTGCAGGTGTTGCTGTTCCTGTCGCTGGGCCTGTTCCTGATGGGCCTGACCTACGGCCCCTGCGGCACCATGCTGGCCAGCCTGTATCCGGTGCAGGTGCGCTATACCGGGGCATCGCTGTCGTTCAATCTGGCCGGCATCCTTGGCGCAGCACCCGCACCGTATGCGGCAACCTGGCTGGCCGGGAAATTCGGCATCGCCGCGGTTGGCGGCTACCTGTGCATCACTGCCTTGGCAACGGCATTGGCTTTGCTGGCGATCAGCCGTTGGCAACGCAAGGGTGCCGCAGGGACGCCGTAAGTCGCGACTACTGCCGGTCCCACACAAGACCGGTGACGTGTGCGCCTTGCGGCGTACCTGCAGCGGTTAAAACGCAGGAACGACGGGGAGGGGATATCTGGGGGGATGTCTGCAGCCTCGCCGTTCCTGCAAAGCGATTCAGCGGAACAAACGCTTCAGCGTGCGTCCCAGCCAGCTGCCTTCCTGGTGATCCCTGGCGAACTGGTTGAGGTGGCGCTTGACGTGCTCGGCATAGGCCTTGTCATCGCCGCGGATGTGGTTGAACAACCAGCGTGACAACATGTTGCGCAGCTCGTCGGTGACGTCTTCGCCGGACTGGAAGCGCATGCGGTACTCGGAGACGCGCTTGCCGAAGACTTCATGTACACGCTTGTGCGCGGCGCAGAAGGGGTAACCGGCTTCTTCCATCAGCTCTTCTTCGAAGGCGAAGTGCGACATGGTGTAGTCCACCAGTTCGTCGATGACTTCAGCCACGGCGACGCGTTCCAGGCTTTTCTGGGCGACGTGGAGGTGGTTGAGCATCTCCACGATGCGCATGTGCTGATGGTCGATGACCTCGACACCCGTATTGAGATCGTCCTGCCAAACCAGTAGTGCCACCGCCACTTCTCCCTCGTGTGCTTTGAGCTGCACTGTAGGGAGCAGGCCGGACAGGCGCGTTGATCTGGATCAATGCCTGCAGCGGGGCAATGATTTCATTCAGATATCGGGATGCGGGCTTTCAGTGCGTATCGGCGCTGCAGACGCGGTTGCGACCAGCGGCCTTGGCCAGGTACAGCTGGCGGTCGGCTTCGGTGATCAGCGAATGCAGGTTTCCGCTGTGCAAGGGCATGCGGCAGACGCCGATGCTCACCGTCATGCTCAGGACGCTGTCACCGAAAGGCAGCCGCAAGGCCGCTACCGATTGCCGCACTTTCTCGAAGTGCGCAGCACTGGCGGCTGCATCCAGGCCAGAGACCATCAGGCAGAATTCCTCGCCACCAAAGCGCGAGCTGATGTCCTGGCTGCGGGTGTTTGCCTGCAGTACCGAGGCGACCGCGCGGATGGCCTGGTCGCCGGCTTCGTGGCCGAGGCTGTCGTTGATGTGCTTGAAGTGATCGATATCGACCATGGCCACGGCGACCATGCCGCCGTTGTCGACGGCACTGAGCTGGCGCTGGCTCTGCTCAAGGAAGCTGCGGCGGTTCGGCAGGCCGGTCAGGAAGTCGCGCGTGGCAAGATCCTGCAGCGTGCCGATCAGTTCCAGCTGGTCCACGTTCTGCGAGACACGGCAGAAGAACTCCTCGCGCGAGAACGGTTTGCGCAGGAAGTCGTTGGCGCCGTTCTTGAGGAAGCGCGGGATCAGTGACGGGTCCGAATTGCCGGAGATGCCGATCACCGCCACCTTGTCGCGTGCACGCAATGCACGCAGCCGCCGGGTCAATTCCACGCCCTGCATGCCCGGCATTTCCTCGTCGACGATGACCAGTCGGATCGCCGGATCGGCCTCGATGGCACGCAGCGCGGAGGCGCCGTCATCGGCCTCGATGACATGGTAGCCGTACATGCTCAGCAGGGCGGAGGCGTAGGCGCGGGCCGACGGTGAGTCATCCACGACCAGGGCGGCGATGCGCCGGTTGCGCTCCATGCGCTGCACCAGCCAGACCAGGTAGTCGATGCTGCCGGGCGTGTTCTTCAACACGTAGTCGATGATCTGCTGTTGCAGCACGCGCTTGCGCAGATCCTCGTCGTAGACACTGCTGACCACGATGGTCGGCAGGCCGCGATTGACGAAGTACTGCACCACCTGGTCGCGGTCGCCGTCGGCCAGGATAAGCCCGGTCAGGACCAGGAACCAGCCATCCTCGCGATCCAGCAGTTCACCAGCCTCGGCCAGGCTGGAGGCGACGCTGACGGGCAGTTCAAGCCGCTGCTCGATGGCCTCGCGCAGCATCGTGGTGAAGGTGCGCGAGTTCTCCACCAGCAGGATGCGCTGGGGCAGGGGCGCGATCGACGGACTGTCAAAGGCGGCCTGTGGCGTGCTGGCAGTGGTGGCAAGAGTTGGGAGCATCGGAAGGTATAGCGGCCGCGGGCGTGGGAGCTTGAGGCTTCATGTGGCCGGGATTCGGAATTGGGTTCGGGTCTGGCAGGCGTCAACCCTGTACTCGGCTGGTCCGTGCTGTTCCTCCCCAATACCCGCCTCACCACAACAGATCGCGCAGCTTGTACCAGGACATCGCCGCCACCAGCATCGGCATGCGCAAAGCCTTGCCGCCGGGGAATACGCCGTGTGGGATGCGCTCGAACACGTCCAGCCGCTGGGCCTGGCCGGCAATGGCAGCGGCGATGACTTCGCCGGCCAGGCCGGTGCTGGCGACGCCGTGACCGGAAAAACCCTGCGCGAAGTACACGTTCGGGGTGATCCGGCCCCAATGCGGCGCACGGTTGCGGGTGATGTCTATATAGCCGCCCCAGACATACTCCATTTCCACGTCGGCCAGCTGCGGGAATACCCGCCGCATGCGCCGGGTCATGCTGGCGCGCAGGCCTGGCGGGGGCAATGCCGAGTAATTGGCCTGGCCGCCGAACAGCAGGCGGTGATCGCGGCTGAGCCGGAAGTAGTCCAGCGCCCAGTTCACGTCGGCCACGGCCATGTCATTGCGGATCAGTGCCTTGGCGCGCTCGGCGCCCAGTGGCCGGGTGGCGCCGATATAGGTGCCGACCGGCATCATCCGGGTTTCCAGCTCGGGCGCGATGTCCTGCAGCCAGGCGTTACCCGCCAGTACGACGAAATCGGCATCGACCCGGCCGCGGGCGGTGATCAGCGCCGGTTGTGCGCCGCGCTCAAGCCGGGTGACCGGTGACTGTTCGTGGATGACGACGCCGGCGGCCTCGGCGGCGCGGGCCAGCCCCTGCGCATAGGCGAGCGGGTGCAGATGGCCGCTGGCTGCGTCGTACATGGCGCCCAGGTAGCGCTCGCTGGCCAGTTCCTGCTGCAGGCGCGGGCGGTCCCACCATTCCAGCGGGTAGTCGTAACGTTGCGCCATGCGTTCGATGTCATTGCGCAGGGCACGTTCCTGACGCGGCTGGATAGGGACGCTGGCGTGGCCGTCGCGCCAGTCGCAGTCGATGCCGTGTCTGGCGATGCGCTGCTTGAGCATGTGCATGCCGTCGCGCGAGAAATCGAACAGCAGCCGTGCATCCGCATCGCCAACCAAGGCCTCCAGCGTGTCCTGCTCGCAGCCGTAGCCGACGATGGCCTGGCCGCCGTTGCGGCCTGAGGCACCCCAGCCGACACGCTCGGCTTCCAGTACGGTGACCTTGTAGCCCTTCTCGGCCAAGGCCAGCGCGGCGGTCAGGCCGGTATAACCGGCACCGAGCACGGCGACGTCGGCGCGCGCCTGCCCATGCAGGCGCGCGCGCAGCGGAAGTTCGGGTTGGCTGGCGGCATACCAGCTCGGGGGGTATACGGATGCAGCAGCGTCCACGGACATCAGGCCGAATCGGGGGCGGGAAGTGTAACGACCCCGGCGTGTGCGGCGTGCACAGGCCGGTGAAGATTCTGTGCAGTGTGCCTTGCATTGCTTGAATGCCGGATGGCGCTTGGTTGCCTAATCAGTGGGGCAGGGGTAGCGTGCTGGCACGTCTCATGAGCGTTACCCATGGCCAGCCTGCCGCTGGTCGGCTTGCCTACCGACAGCAAGCCGATCGGGTCCCATCCGTTTCTTGTCGTTGGTGAAAAGTACGTGCGCGCGGTTGTCGACGGCGCGCAGGCCACGCCATTGCTGCTGCCATTGCTGCAGCCGCCGCTGCCAGCCGAGGCGTGGTTGGCGACGCTGGATGGCCTGCTGCTGACCGGTGCAACCAGCAATATCGAGCCGCACCACTACGATGGTGGCGACAGCTGGCCGGGCAATCCGCATGATCCGGCGCGTGATGCCAATGTGTTCGGGTTGATCCCGCAGGCACTGGCGTTGGGCATGCCGATACTGGCGATCTGTCGTGGTTTCCAGGAGGTCAATGTCGCCTTTGGTGGCAGTCTGCATCAAAAAGTCCATGAAGTGCCCGGGCTGGCTGATCACCGTGAAAACCCAGCGTCATCGTTGGAGGTGCAGTATGGGCTGGCACATGCGCTGCAGCTGAGCCCGGGTGGTTTGCTGGCAGGCATTGCCGGCGGCAACGAGGTGATGGTCAACTCGGTGCACGGGCAAGGTGTTGCCAGGCTGGGCGAAGGGCTGCAGGTCGAGGCCCGCGCGCCGGACGGGCTGATCGAGGCGTTTCGTGGCAGCGGGCCGTCGTTCCTGCTCGGCCTGCAGTTCCATCCGGAGTGGCGGGTTACCGAGAATCCGTTCTATCTGGGTATTTTCAACGCCTTCGGCGAGGCCTGTCGCCGCTATCGGTCAAACAAACAAGTTGGTTCCCCATGACGTCGCGCCCCCGCACCCGCAGCCGTAAAACCGCCACCGCCGTCCAGGAAGAAAGCCTGTTGCTGCGCTGGCTGAAGGAGCGGCACATCACCGAGGTTGAATGCCTGGTGCCGGATATCACCGGCAACGCGCGTGGCAAGATCATCCCGGCCGACAAGTTCTCGCACGATTACGGCACGCGTCTGCCCGAGGGCATTTTCGCCACCACGGTGACCGGCGACTACCCGGATGACTACTACGAACTGACCTCGCCGGCCGACGCGGACATGATCCTGCGCCCGGACCCTGACACCGTGCGGATGGTGCCGTGGGCGACAGATCCGACCGCGCAGATCATCCACGACTGCTACACCAAGAATGGCCAGCCGCACGAGCTGGCACCGCGCAATGTGTTGCGGCGGGTGCTGGCTGCCTACGAAGCGCTTGGGCTGAAGCCGGTGGTGGCGCCGGAAGTGGAGTTCTTCCTGGTGCAGAAGAACACCGACCCGGATTTCCCGCTGCTGCCGCCTGCTGGCCGCTCCGGTCGCCCGGAGACCGCGCGGCAGTCGTATTCGATCGATGCGGTCAATGAATTCGATCCCATCCTCGACCTGATGTACGACTACTGCGATGCGATGAAGCTGGACGTGGACACCTTGATCCACGAATCCGGCGCTGCGCAGCTGGAGGTCAATTTCACCCATTCCGACGCGATGTCGCTGGCCGACCAGGTATTCCTGTTCAAGCGCACCATGCGTGAGGCGGCGCTGCGTCACGGCATTTATGCCACCTTCCTGGCCAAGCCGATGGAAACCGAACCCGGCAGCGCCATGCACATCCACCAGAGCCTGGTGCGCATTGCCGATGGCCGCAATGTGTTTGCCGGCCACGCCGAAGGCGAGTACAGCGAAACCTTCGACAATTACCTGGCTGGCCTGCAGAAATATGTGCCGGCGGCAATGGGTTTCTTCGCCCCGAACGTGAATTCCTATCGCCGGCTGGTGTTCGGCGAGGTATCGCCGAGCAATGTGGAGTGGGGCTTCGACAACCGCACCTGCGGCCTGCGTGTGCCGATGGACAGCCTGGAGAACAACCGCGTGGAGAGCCGCTTTGCCGGCTCCGACGCCAATCCCTACCTGGCGATGGCGGCGACGCTGGCCTGTGGCCTGCTTGGCATCCGCGAAAAGCTGACGCCGACCACCCCGATCAGCGGCAACGCCAAGGAGCTGGGCTACGAACTGCCGCGTTCGCTGGGCGAGTCGCTGGATGCGCTGGAGGGCTGCGAAGCCCTGCAGGAGCTGCTGGGGCGCCGTTTCTGCCGGGCCTATGTCTCGGTCAAGCGCAAGGAATACGAGACCTTCTTCCGCGTGATCAGCTCCTGGGAGCGCGAGTTCCTGCTGCTGAACGTTTGAGCGCGAGGCTTGCCTCCCTCCCTTTTGCGCAGCAAAGGGGAGGGGCGGTGCATGCAGCTCTGCTCCCTCCCTTTGGCGCAAGCCAAGGGGAGGGTGGGGGAGGGGTAGCTCTGCTGTGGCGTTTCAAGCATTGCCAGCTTCGCGGCTCACGCCGCTCCCACAGCTTGTCTCCCTCCCTTTCGCGCAGCGAAGGGGAGGGTTGGGGAGGGGTAAGCTCTGCTGTGGTTTTCGAGCATTGCCAGCGTCGCGGCTTGAGCCGCTCCCACAGCCAGCAACCTGCCTTCTACACACAAAACCGCCGCAGATGGGACAATATGCCCACTTCCCGGCTTGGCCGGTCCCCCATACCGCTCCCGGATCACACTGGAGAACCCATGAATCTGCGCATTCTGACCGTTGGTGTCGCCATTTCCCTGCTTGCTGCCTGCGGCGGCAAGGAAACTGGCGGCAAGCCCGCTGAAGGCGGCGAGGCCAAGGTCCTCAACGTCTACAACTACTCCGATTACATCGCCGAAGACACCATCCCGAACTTCGAGAAGTCGACGGGCATCAAGGTCACCTACGACGTGTTCGACAGTGACGAAATGGTCGAGACCAAGTTGCTGACCGGCGACAGCGGCTACGACATCGTGGTGCCGACGCTGAACTTCTTCGGCCGCCAGATCCAGGCCGGCGTGTTCCTGCCGCTGGACAAGAGCAAGATCCCGAACCTGGCCAACCTCGACCCGGCGGTGATGCAGCGTATCGCTGGCCAGGACCCGGGCAACCAGTACGGCGTGCCGTACATGATGGGCAGCACCGGCATCGGCTACAACGTGGCCAAGCTGAAAGAGCGTTTCGGCGGCAGCGCCGACATCGCCAACAGCTGGGACCTGGTGTTCAAGCCGGAAAACATCGCCAAGATGAAGGACTGTGGCGTGACCCTGCTGGACACCCCGGCCGACATGATCCCGGTGGCACTGCATTACCTGGGCGAAGACCCGCATAGCGCCGACCCGGCCGTGCTGCAGAAGGCGGCGGACCTGCTCAAGTCGATCCGCCCGTACGTGCAGAACTTCCACTCCTCGCAGTACGTCGGTTCGCTGGCCAATGGCAGCACCTGCCTGGTGGTCGGCTGGTCGGGCGACATCATCCAGGCCCGCGACCGCGCCGAAGAGGCCAAGAACGGCGTTGAAGTGGCGTACTCCATCCCGAAGGAAGGTGCGCCGCAGTGGTTCGACATGCTGGCCATCCCCAAGGACGCCAAGCATCCGGGCAATGCCTACGCCTTCATCAACTACCTGCTGCAGCCGGAAGTGGCCGCCAAGAACACCAACGTCACCCACTACGCCAACCCGGTGAAGTCGGCGACCTCGCTGGTCGATCCGGCCATCCGCGACGACAAGACCATCTACCCGGCTGAGGATGTGGCCGCCAAGATGTTCACCTACGCTATCAACAGCCCGGAGACGGACAAGCTGTATACCCGTCTGTGGACCGAGATCAAGACCGGCCGTTGATTTCAGGCAGGTTTAGCGTGTGAGTCTTTACAACGCCTCCCTCCTGCAGGGAGGCGTTGTTGTTTGTGGCGTTCGCGCGCTGCCGGTTGCCAGTGGAGATGGCGAAGCCGGCGCTTGGCCCCCTCCCTTTGGCGTAGCCAAGGGGAGGGCTGGGGAGGGGTAAGCTTTTTGGGTCTCCGGGCATTGCCAGCTTCGCGGCTGACGCCGTACTAGTCGTGCTGCGTGTAATGCCCCTGCCGAGCATGGCTCGGCACTACAGTGGCGCCGGCGGGCTCCAGCCTGGCCCCCTCCCTTTGGCGCAGCCAAGGGGAGGGTTGGGGAGGGGTGCTTTGCAGCTCTGGCTCCTGCCGCTGCGGATCTACGAGCCGGAGCAAAAGCCACCCCCTGCCAACCTCCCCCTTGGCTGCGCCAAAGGGGAGGGGCACGCCAATCGCCACAGCCAGCGGTGTCGCCCGCAAAATCAGGGGGCTACACTACGCGCGTTTGTTCATCTGCCTGCTTCCGGAGCCCTACATGCCCGTTGACGCCAAGCCAGAGGCCATCGCTTTGAACAGCGAGCCCGGCTACCTGTCCATCCGTGATCTGCGCAAGGAATTCGATGGCTTCGTCGCCGTTGACGACGTCAACCTGGACGTGCGCAAGGGCGAAATCTTTGCCCTGCTGGGCGGTTCGGGCAGCGGCAAGTCCACCCTGCTGCGCTGCCTGGCCGGCTTTGAAACCCCGACCAAGGGCACGATCCTGCTCGACGGCCAGCCGATCACCGCGCTGCCGCCCTACGAGCGACCGATCAACATGATGTTCCAGTCCTATGCGCTGTTCCCGCATATGACGGTGGAGCAGAACATCGCCTTCGGCCTGAAACAGGACGGCATGGCCAAGGACGCCATCGCCCGCCGCGTCGGCGAGATGCTGGAGCTGGTGCAGCTGCAGAAGCTGGGCAAGCGCAAGCCGCACCAGCTGTCCGGCGGACAGCAGCAGCGCGTAGCCTTGGCCCGCTCGCTGGCCAAGAGCCCCAAGCTGCTGTTGCTGGACGAGCCGATGGGCGCGCTGGACAAGAAGCTGCGCTCGAAGATGCAGCTGGAGCTGGTCAACATCATCGAGCAGCTCGGCGTCACCTGCGTGATGGTCACCCACGACCAGGAAGAAGCCATGACCATGGCCACCCGCATCGCGGTGATGGACCAGGGCTGGATCCAGCAGATCGGCAAGCCGGATGACATCTACGAGCAACCGGCCAACCGCTTCGTCGCCGGATTCATCGGCTCGGTGAATTCCTTCGAGGGCGTGATCGACGAAGACCTGCCCGAATACGTCACCGTGCGTACTGCGGATTTCCCGGCGCCGATCTACGTCGGCCACGGCATCACCGGTTACGAAGGCCAGCCGGTGGCCTTCGCGCTGCGTCCGGAGAAGGTGCATATCGCCAAGGAAGAGCCCGAGGGCGACACCAACAAGGCCTTCGGCGTGGTCGAGGACATCGCCTATTTCGGCAGCCACTCGGTTTACCACGTGCGCCTGCCCAGCGGCGCCAAGATCCTGTCCAACTTCGCCAACATGAAGCGCTGGGACAGTGACGGCATCACCTGGAACGACGAAGTCTGGGTGTCCTGGGACGACAACGACGGCGTGGTGCTGACCTCATGAGCGCGACCAGTCCACTCACCAGCGGTTGGCGGCGTTGGCTGCCGGGTGCACGCGCGGGTGTGATCGGCGTGCCGTACCTGTGGCTGCTGCTGTTCTTCGCGATCCCGTTCCTGATCGTGTTGAAGATCTCCTTCGCCAAGATGGCGGTGGCGATGCCGCCGTACACCTCCATCGTGGAATACGTGGACAATGCGTTCACGGTCAATCTCAACCTGGGCAACTACACCGCGCTGTTCACCGACAGCCAGTACGTGGTGGCCTACCTGAGCTCGATCAAGATCGCGGTGATCTCCACGCTGCTGACCTTGTTGATCGGCTACCCGATGGCCTATGTGATCTCGCGCCTGTCGCCGTCGGCACGCAACATCGCGATGATGCTGGTGGTGCTGCCGTCGTGGACCTCGTTCCTGATCCGCGTCTATGCGTGGATCGGCATCCTCGACAGCAATGGGCTGATCAACCGCACGCTGATGAGCATGGGTTTGATCGACGAGCCACTGCGTATCCTCTACACCCCGGTCGCGGCCTATATCGGCATCGTCTACTGCTACCTGCCGTTCATGGTGCTGCCGCTGTACGCCAACCTGGTCAAGCTCGACAACCGCTTGCTGGAAGCAGCTTACGATCTTGGCGCCAAGCCCTGGCAGGCCTTCCTGCGCATCACCTTGCCGCTGTCGCGCAGCGGCATCATCGCCGGCTGCATGCTGGTGATGATCCCGGCGGTGGGCGAGTTCGTGATCCCGGAAATGCTCGGTGGCCCGGATACCTTGATGATCGGCCGCGTGCTGTGGGGCGAGTTCTTCAACAACCGTGACTGGCCACTGGCGTCTGCCGTGGCGATCGTGATGCTGATCCTGCTGCTGATCCCCATCATCATCTTCAACCGTTCGCAGCAGCGTGAGCTGGAAGGGAAGCTGGCATGAGCATGACCCGGCGTAGTTCCTGGTTGGGTTGGAGCATCCTGCTGCTCGGCTTCGCCTTCCTGTACCTGCCGATCCTGTTGTTGATGGTGTATTCGTTCAACTCCTCGCGGCTGGCGACGGTATGGGCCGGCTTCTCCACGCAGTGGTATGGCGAGTTGTTCCGCGATCGCCAGCTGCTGCAGGCGGCCTGGATCAGCATCAAGATCGCATTCTGGACGGCGAGTGCATCGATGGTGATCGGCACCATGGCGGCGATGGCGATGACCCGCTTCAAGCGCTTCCCCAGCAAGACTGTGTTCGGTGCATTGGTGACCGCGCCACTGGTGATGCCGGAAGTGATCATCGGCCTGTCGATCCTGCTGATGCTGGTATCGATGGGCGGCCTGTTCGGCCTGCCATCAAAGGGCGTCGTGGCGATCTGGATCGCGCATGTGACCTTCACCATTTCCTTTGTGACGGTGGTGGTGTCCTCGCGCCTGCAGGAGCTGGACCGTTCGCTGGAGGAAGCGGCGATGGACCTGGGTGCGAACCGGCTCAAGGTGTTCTTCCTGATCACCTTGCCGATCATCGCCCCTGCATTGCTGTCCGGCTGGTTGCTGGCCTTCACCTTGTCGCTGGACGACGTGGTGATCGCCAGCTTCGTCGCCGGCCCCAGCTCGACCACCTTGCCGATGAAGATCTTCGCCTCGGTGCGCATGGGCGTGAGCCCGAAGATCAACGCCCTGGCTACGCTGATGGTGCTGGCGGTATCGACGGTCGCGGTGTTGGGTTGGTGGATCTCGGCCCGCGCCGACAAGCGACGCCAGCGCGACATGCAGCTGGCGCTGCAGGAAAACGGCTAAGGCTCAAATGTAGTGCCGAGCCATGCTCGGCAGAGGCTTTCCCGGCTTGCCATCACCAATGTGGGAGCGGCGTCAGCCGCGAAGCTGGTAGCAATGAAATAAACGACATGGCGGCGATTCGATGGATCACCGGCTTCGCGGCTGACGCCGCTCCTACAAAAGGGTTGCTGGTAAAGCCCCTGCCGAGCATGGCTCGGCACTACAGGGCTGCTTGGGATTTACCTGCGCGCAACATTCGCGGCGCTACCATCCCTGCATTCGTTGAATGCAGGTGAATCCATGGCGTCGTATCAGACTATCAATCCCTTCAATGGCGAGATCGTGCGCACGGTTGAGCTGCTGACTTCTGCTGGCATCGAGCAGCGCCTGGCCGCAGCTGAATCGGCATTCCCTCAGTGGTCGGCATTGTCGCTGGACCAGCGTGGTGACTATCTGCGCAAGGTCGCAGCCGGCCTGCGCGAGCGCCGCGACGAGATCCAGCGCGTGATGACTTCCGAGATGGGCAAGCTGCGCCGCGAGGCCTTGGCCGAAATCGAGAAGAGCGCTGCCGGTTGCGAGTACTACGCCGACCACGCCGCCGATTACCTGAAGCCGCAGCCTATCCCCACCGAAGCCCAGCGCAGCTACGTCATCTACCAGCCCATCGGCTGCGTGATGGCGGTGATGCCGTGGAATTTCCCTATCTGGCAGGTGATCCGCTTCCTCGCGCCGGGCTTGATGGCCGGCAATGTCGCCCTGCTCAAGCACGCCAGCAATGTGCCCGGCTGTGCGGACCTGCTGCGCGAGGTGGTTGTCGCGGCTGGTATTCCGGAGGGGGTGTTCGATGTGCTGCATATCGACAACGATCAGGCCGCCGAGGTGCTGCGTGATCGTCGTATCAAGGCGGTCACGCTGACCGGCAGCGAGCGCGCAGGGCGATCGATTGCAGCCAATGCCGGTGACCAGCTGAAGAAGTGCGTGATGGAACTCGGCGGCAGCGATGCCTTCGTGGTGCTGGATGACGCCGATCTGGACCTTGCCGCGGCTGCGGCGGTGCGGTCGCGTTTCGACAATGCTGGCCAGACCTGTATTGCTGCCAAGCGCTTCATCCTGGTCGACTCCATTGCTGATGCTTTCGTGCAACGCTACATCGAGGGCGCGCAGGCGCGCGTGTACGGCGATCCGCAGGACGAGGAGAGCACCCTCGCGCCAATGGCGCGCGCTGACCTGCGCGACGAGCTTCACAAGCAGGTGTGCGCCAGCATCGACAAGGGCGCGAAGGTATTGCTGGGCGGTTCGCCGGTAGCCGGTAGCAATGCGGGCTACGAGGCGACGATCCTCGACAAGATTGGGCCCGGAATGCCGGCCTACGAAGAAGAGCTGTTCGGGCCGGTTGCGGCGATCATCCGGGTCAAGGACGAGGCCGAGGCCGTGCGTGTCGCCAATGACACCAGCTTCGGCCTGGGGGGCAGTGTCTGGACCCGTGATGTGTTGCGCGGCGAAAACGTTGCGGTGCAGCTGCAATGCGGCGCGGCCTTCGTCAATTCAGTGGTGAAGAGTGACGCGCGGCTGCCATTTGGCGGGACCAAGCGCTCGGGCTTCGGACGTGAGCTGGCGGGACCGGGTATTCATGAGTTCATGAACATCAAGACGGTCTATGTGGCCTGACGCCGAGCTTGTAGGAGCGGCGTGAGCCGCGAAGCTGGCAATCCCTACGCGCCCACCAAAGCTAGCAACTGCAGCGAAGCGGATTGCAGGCTCTTGAAGTGTTTCGAGCATAGGTGGCTTCGCAGCTTATGCCGCTCCCACATGGGCTGCTGGTAAAGCCCCTGCCGAGCATGGCTCGGCACTACGGATGCAGCTCCCTCCCTTTCGCGCAGCGAAGGGGAGGGTTGGGGAGGGGTTATGTTTTACAGCTTCTGATTTGGTGGTGGCTTCGCGGCTTACCCCGCTCCCACAAAACGCGCAGCCGCTCTCATCAACCGAACGGCTGGTCGATGGACCTGCTCTGCGGGGTCATCAGTGCCGCACCATCCTCGGTGACGTAGAGGATGTCTTCCAGGCGCACGCCAAAGCGGTCCGGGATGTAGATGCCGGGTTCGTCGCTGAAGGTCATGCCCGGTTCCAGCAGGTGGGTGTTGCCGCGGACCAGGTAATCCCATTCGTGCATGTCCAGGCCGATGCCGTGGCCGAGACGGTGGCTGAAATAGCGGTAGTCCGGGCCATAGCCGGAATCGCTGATCACCTTGCGTGCAGCCGCATCCACATCGCCCATCGCCACGCCCGGACGTGCGGTGTTCAATGCCGCCGTCTGTGCCTTCAACACGATGTCGAACACCTTGCGGATCTCGTCATCGGGCTGGCCCAGTACCACGGTGCGGGTAATGTCGCTGGTATAGCCACCGGCACGGCAACCGCCATCGAAGATGATCGGTGTGCCTTCGACGAGGTGCTGTGGCTTGTCCGAACCGTGCGGGGAAGCGGTGTACTTGCCGACGTTGACGCTGGCATCGCCCTGCAAGCCGGTGCGCGCGTACGCCATCGCCAGCAGGCCGCTGATGTCCTGCTCGGTCATGCCGGGCTTCAAGGCCTTCCACACCGCTTCGTACACGGCCAGCGTGGCTTCATTGGCAAGCTTCATCAATGCCAGCTCGGCCGCGCTCTTGACCCGGCGGCAGCCCGATACCACCGGCCATGCCGGTACCACCTTGGCCTGCGGCAGGGCGTCGGCAATGCCTTTGGCACGGAAGTAGGGCACGGCTTCTTCCATGCCCAAGGTGCCGGTGGCATGGCCCATGTCACGCAGCACCTTGGCGACCAGGGCATAGGGGTCCTCATCTTCCTGCCAGCCGCGCACATCGTTGCCCAGTTTGATCTGCTCCAGCGTGCGCACGCGCTCGAACTCCGGTGTCACGTAGACCGGCTCGCCCCTGCGCGGAATGATCACGCCGGTGAGGCGCTCGCTGTCCCACCAGCGCATGCCGGTGAAATAGGTCAGCGAGCTGCCAGCACCGATGAACACGGCATCGATGCCGTGCTCGGCCATCAAGCGCTGGGCCTTTGCCACGCGCGCGATGCGCTCATCGTTACTGATTGGAACCACCTGCGCAGCGACCGATTTCAGGGTGCGCATGGATTCGGGCAGGGCGTTGTCGGAATCGGCTGCAGTCTGTGCAGACGCGATCTGCGACAGGGGGAGTGCGGCGGCGCTGGCGATCAGCGTGTTGCGCAGGAAGCTGCGACGGGCGGGATTGGCTTGGTCGTGCTGCATGGTTGCTCTCAGGAAAGACTGGGTAGCTGGTCAAAGCCAGCCGGAACGTTTGAACAGGCGGTACAGCACCACACAGATCACGCCGACACCGAGCATCAGCAGCGGATAGGCGAAGCGCCCGGCCAGTTCCGGCATGTGTGCGAAGTTCATGCCGTACCAGCTGGTGACCAGGGTTGGCGCGGCCAACAGCGCTGCCCAGGCACCGAGCTGTTTGACCGTCTCGCCCTGTGCCAACGTCACCAGTGAGAGGTTGACGTTCAGTGCGGTGCCCAGCATTTCGCGCAAGGTATCGATGGCGTCGTTGACGCGGGCGGCATGGTCCTGCACGTCGCGCAGGTACAGCCGCACTTCCTCGTTGATCAGTTGTGCCTGGTTGCGCTGCAGCTGGGCCAGGGCATCCTGCAGCGGCGCAACCGCCAGACGCATCTTGTTGAGCTCGCGCTTGAGTTCGTACAGGCGGATCACGGTACGCCGCTCATAGGTGTCGGCGAAGATGTTCTTTTCCAGCAGGTCCAGGGTGTCGCGGAAGCTGTCGGTGATCGGCAGGTAATGATCCACCACCGCATCCAGCACCGAGTACAGGCAGAACGAAGGGCCCATCGCCAGCAGTTCGGGTTCCTGTTCCAGTCTCGCGCGTACCGGCGCATACGACAGCGACGCGCCGTGGCGCACCGTCACCAGGAAGCGCGGGCCGAGGAAGGCATGGGTTTCGCCGTAACGGATACGCTCATCCACGACCTGCGCGGTGTGCACCACCACGAACAAGGAATTGCCGTAGGTTTCGATCTTGGGCCGCTGGTGCGCCTTGCGGGTGTCTTCGATCGCCAGTGGATGCAGGTCGAACTCTTCCTGCACCTTGTCCAGGATCGCGTCGCTGGGCTCGTACAGGCCGACCCAGACGAAGCCTTTGGCATCATCGGCGAGCACGTCGCTGATGCTGTCCAGGTCGAGCGGACGCTGTGTGCCGTCTGCACCGTACCAGGTGCAATTGATCACGCAGGCTGGGTTGGCCTGGACGGGAGTTGGAGTGATGCCGGTAGTCATCCCGGCATCGTGCCTCAGCTGGCCGTTGACGCCAAGCTGCGGCGCCCCAGGATCAACGCCAGTGTGAGGTGGATGGGCAGCAGCAGCACGATCCACTGCATGTTGAACTGCGCCTGCAGTGACAGCCAGTGCAGCGGCAATGCCAGCAGCGCAATACCGGTCATCAGCCACAGGACAACCCGGAACCAGGCGCGCGGTTGGCGCCCGCGCAGCAGGCTCCATGCGCCGGGAAGCAGCAGCAGGGCCAGCGGGCTGAGCAGCAAGAGGTTACGGTTGGCCCATGCAGCCTGATGCTCACTGAAGCCCCACAGGAAGGTCAGCAGGCCACCGGCAACGCCACAGAACAGCCAGAACGGCAGCGTGAATCCGCCGATCAGGCGCGGCTTGCGGCGTGCGGCATACAGCGCAGCGGCAACGACAAGTCCGACCAGCAGCCACGGCCACCAGGAGCGCTGCTTTTCCTTTGGCTCGGGTGGCAGGCGCTGCGGCAGCAATTCCTGTTCGGCCTGTACCAGCGGGCGGCCTTCGCTGTTGCGTACCTCGCGCAGGCTGTCGGCCAGGCGCATGGGCACGAAGGCTTCCTGCCAGCGCGACAGCGGCTGGTCGGCATTCGGGCCCAGGCCGATGTCGAAGCCCAGCCACATCCACGGCGAAGGCGAGGCCAGTCGCACCGACTCGCTGCGGTAACTGTTGCCACGCGAACGGCCGGCCAGCTGCGATTGCAGGGCACCGCCCATGGCCTGGTCCAGGCTGTCGCGCACCATGGTGGCGCAGTTGGCGGTGAAGTAGTCGTAGCGGTAGCGCGCGTTCTCTGGCTTGGCGCGTTCGGCCAGTGCATCAGCCAGCGCCTGTGCTTGTGCGGGCGGCAGGTCCAGCCACTGGATGTTTGCCCCGCGCCCAACACTTTCGTACTGCGCCAGGTCCTGCTCCAGCGGCAGTGCGACCAGGTAATACATCATCTTGCCGCGCACGAAGTTGCCGATGAAATCCGGCTCGGACGGGTCGAAGAAGCCAAAGTTGTACGACGTTGCCTGCCCGCTTGCCGGGTCCAGCACCACCAGGGCGTCATGGCCGAAGCGTTCGAAGAACACTTCGCCCGGCAGCATGGTCACCACGCCGATACGTGGTGCTGGTTGTGTGCTGGTTTCGCTGGGTTGGTTGGCGACAGGTTGTGCGCTGCTGGCCATCGCGGCCAGCAGCAGGAACAACGACGCAAACGCGGACAGCAGCCGCGGCAGGCGCAAGGTGATCAAGCTTCGTCCTGATCTTCAGGTGGCAGGATGGTCACGTGGAAGGCCTGCACGCGGCGTGCATCGGCCTTGGCCACCCGGAACACGAAGCGCTCCAGGGTCAGCTCATCGCCGATTTCCGGCAGATGGCCGACGGCCTCGGTGACCAGACCGCCGATGGTGTCGTAATCGTCATCGGAGAACTCGGCGCCGAAGCGCTCGTTGAAGTCACCGATGGTGGTCAGCGCATCCACCACATAACGGCCATCGGCGAGGATGGCGATCTGCGAGGTGTGGTCTTCGGTCTCGTCGTGCTCGTCATCGATCTGGCCGACGATCTGCTCCAGCACGTCCTCGATGGTAACCAGGCCGGCAACGCCGCCGTACTCGTCGACCACGATGGCCATGTGGTTGCGCGAGAGCCGGAACTCCTTGAGCAGCACATTGAGTTTCTTCGATTCGGGGATCAACACCGCCGGACGCAGCAGCTCGCGCACGCTGGCGTGGCTGTTGTCGGCGACCACGCCGCGCAGCAGGTCCTTGGCCAGCAGGATGCCGAGGATGTCGTCCTTGTTCTCACCGTGCACCGGGAAGCGCGAGTGGCCGGAATCGACCACCTGCTTCATCAGCTCGATGAAAGGCCGGTCCACCGGCAAGGACACCATGTGCGAGCGCGGGATCATCACGTCGCCGACGGTCAGCTCGGCCACCGAAATGGCGCCTTCCATCATCCGCAGGGTGTCTGCGGCGATCAGGCCGTCCTGCTGTGCCGTCTGCAGGATGCCAACCAGCTCGTCGCGGGTATGGGGTTCACTGGAGAACGCCGAACCCAGGCGCTCCAACCAGCTGCGTTTCTTCTCACCGTTCTCGGGCGAGGTACTACTGTCGTCTTCAGACATCTCTTGGTTTGACTGCACCCGGCAGGCCGGGCGGTGCCTGCAAGTCTAGCAGGATGTTTGCCGTCGCCTGCTCAGGCCGCCGGTGGGTTGGGGGTCTGCACGCTGGGGGCTACCTGCGGTACATCGGCCGGGGTATCGGCCGGTTTGGCTGGCGCAGGTGGGGCTTCTCCCTCGGCTGGCAGGTCCAGGCTGTAGGTGCAGCCGGCCAGGGTTTTGCCCGGGTGGGATTTGACCGTGGACACGCCCAGGATCACCGATTCAATCAGCGCTTCGCCTGTTTTGGCGTCGTTGACGTCGCGGCTGACCAGCTCGCGGCCGGCCATGAACTTGTCTGGTGCGTCGTAGCCGGTTTCCAGCTCCAGCTGCTTGGCCAGCGGGCGCGGGTCGGGCATGTCGAGGATGACGATGATGGTGCCGCCGGCCATGGCGATATGGTCGGCGCTGTGCCCGAACACCGTGATCGGGGTGTTCAGCATGTACTCGGCCATGAACAGGTTGCCCTGCGGCAAGGGCCGCCAGCCCAACGCTACCGCTTTCAGCGGGTCGTTGACGATCGGCGCCAATGCGGCGAACTCGCTGACGCTCTGCCGGCATTCGATCAGGGCGGGCAGGTCGATGGTGGGCTGGGCGCGAGCCGAACCGGCAGCGAGGAGGAGTAGCGGTAGCAGGTAGCGTGAGCGCACGGCAGTCATTCGGTGAAGTCCTGATGCCGATGATAGCGGCATCGCCGTGCGGCGCTGTCTTACAAGGTAGTGCCGAGCATGGCTCGGCACTACTGCTCGTTGGCGTAGGGGTCGGCGATGCCCAGGTCGGCCAGGATCTCGCGCTCCAGCTGTTCCATGGCCTCGGCTTCCTTGTCGTCCTCGTGATCCCAGCCCAGCAGATGCAGCACGCCGTGCACGGTGAGGTGGGCGTAATGGGCGTTGAGCGCCTTGTCCTGCTCCTCGGCCTCGCGGGCGACCACCGGGGCGCAGATCACCAGATCGCCCAGCAGCGGGAATTTCACTCCCTTGGGCAGGCCTTCGGGCAGCTCGGCCGGAAAGCTGAGTACATTCGTGGCGTAGTCCTTACCCCGGTAGTGGCGGTTCAGTGACTGGCCTTCCTTGGCGTCGACCACGCGGATGGCCAGGTCGGCCTCGCGGATGCGGCCTTTGAGAGCGGCAGCCACCCAGCGGCGGAAGCTCACCGCTGCCGGCAGGCCGGCGCGCGGCATGGCGTAGCTGACGGCGACATCAAGACGCACGGGACCCTTGGTCATTCGCTTGCTCCGGGCTTGACCTGCTGCAGGTCGCGGCGGTCATAGGCGCTGACAATGCGGGCCACCAGCGGATGGCGCACCACGTCGCGCGATTCAAAGAAGGTGAAGCCGACCCCGTCCACGCCGCGCAGCACCTCGATGGCGTCGCGCAGGCCGGACTTGACGTGCTTGGGCAGGTCGGTCTGGGTCAGGTCGCCGGTAACGACGGCGGTCGAGCCGAAACCCAGGCGGGTCAGGAACATCTTCATCTGCTCGATGGTGGTGTTCTGCGCTTCGTCCAGGATCACGAAGGCGTCATTGAGCGTGCGGCCGCGCATGTAAGCCAGCGGAGCGATCTCGATGACATTCTTTTCAAGCAGTTTGGCCACTTTTTCCACGCCCAGCATTTCGTACAGGGCGTCGTAGAGCGGGCGCAGGTAGGGGTCGACCTTCTGGGTCAGGTCGCCGGGCAGGAAGCCCAGCTTCTCGCCTGCTTCCACTGCCGGGCGCACCAGGATCAGGCGCTGCACGCGCGATTCATTCAGGGCGTCCACGGCCATGGCTACTGCCAGGAAGGTCTTGCCGGTACCGGCCGGGCCGATGCCGAAGCTGATGTCGTGGGTGGCGATCTGGTGCAGGTAGCTGGCCTGGTTGAGGCCGCGGCCGCGCACGGTGCCGCGCTTGACCTTGATCGCTACTTCCTGCGCTTCATAGGCCTGCTCGGTCACGTGATCGACATTGGCGCGGTTCAGGCGCAGGTGGATGGCGTGGCTGTCGAAGACGGCTTCGGCTGCTTCGGCATAAAGGGCCTTGAGCAGCTTTTCCGCTTCCAGTGCGGTCTTGCCGGGGCCGCTGACGCGGAAGACATTGCCGCGGTTGGCAATCTCAACGCCCAGCTTGAGTTCGACCTGGCGCAGATGCTCGTCGAACGGCCCGGCCAGATTGGCCAGCCGTTCGTTATCAATCGGGTCGAGAGTGAAGTCGCGATGCGTGGTGGTGGTCATTTTCACTGACTGTTGCTGGCCGGCGAAGCCGTGCCTTGGACCTTGGAAGGGTACCCCTGCGGCTGACGGACCACCAGCGGGGGAGGTGGTGGTCCATGTTCTCCACAGCCGATGTGGATGTGGCGTGGGCCAAGCTGTGGATATCCCCGTCCAGCCCTTGCGGCATAAGCCTCTTGGCGGGGTGGTTAAAAAACCGCCACATTTGACGGTTTATGGGTAACAAGTTGTCCACAATTTGTGTGGATCGATTCGGGATGAACATGTGGATAACCGCGTGCAGCCCAATAACGACGGGCTCTGGGTCGGTGTGGCGAATAAATGACCGCAGGGCTGGGGCAAAGGCAAGCGGTAAGAAGCGGAAGCGAGCAGCTCCGGCTTATCAAAGCAGAAACGAGCAACGACGGCTGTTCCCCTCTCCCGCATGCGGGAGAGGGGGAGGGGGTGAGGGCGCTCCTGCTTCGGACTAGGGGGGGGGGCGGCCCCAAGCCCTCGCAGCGAAGCATCCCCAAGGAGAAAAACGGCAAACAGCCACCACCCGTCTTCAATCCTGCGTAACCACCCGCCCACGCAGCGAATTGCTGAAGGCCTCGGTGATCAATACATCGACAAACTGCCCGATCAGCCGCGAACTGGCCGGGAAGTTCACCGAACGCATGTTCTCGGTCTTGCCGGTCAGCTCATTCGGGTCCTTGCGCGAAGGGCCCTCGACCAGCACGTTCTGCACCGTGCCAACCATGCGCGCGGAGATGCCGGCGGCATGCTCATTGATATGTGCCTGCAGCCGCGACAGCCGGGCGTGCTTGTCGGCATCGCTGGTAGTGTCTTCCAGGTCGGCAGCCGGGGTGCCGGGGCGGCGCGAATAGATGAAGGAGAAGCTCTGGTCGAAGCCCACCTCCTCGATCAGCTTCATGGTCTTCTCGAAATCGGCATCGGTTTCACCGGGGAAGCCAACGATGAAGTCCGAGCTGATCGAGATGTCCGGGCGGACCGCGCGCAGCTTGCGGATCTTGGCCTTGAACTCCAGCGCGGTGTAGCCGCGCTTCATCGCGCTGAGCACGCGGTCGCTGCCGGCCTGTACCGGCAGGTGCAGGTAGTTGGCCAGTTTCGGCACGTCGCGGTAGGCGTCAACCAGCGAATCACTGAATTCCAGCGGGTGCGAGGTGGTGAAGCGGATGCGACCGATGCCGTCGATTTCGGCAAGGGTGCGGATCAGCAGGCCGAGGTCGGCAATCTCGCCGTCGCCGTACGGGCCGCGGTAGGCGTTGACGTTCTGGCCGAGCAGGTTGATCTCGCGCACGCCTTGCTCGGCCAGCTGTGCGCATTCCACCACCACGTCCTCGAACGGCCGGCTGACCTCGGTGCCACGGGTATACGGCACCACGCAGAACGAGCAGTACTTGGAGCAGCCTTCCATGATCGAGACGAAGGCCGACGGGCCCTCGGCGCGCGGCTCGGGCATGCGGTCGAACTTCTCGATCTCGGGGAAGCTGATGTCCACCTGCGGCTTGTTCTGCTCGCGGCGGGCGCGGATCAGCTCCGGCAGGCGGTGCAGGGTCTGCGGGCCGAACACCAGGTCCACGTAGGGCGCGCGCTTGACGATGGCTTCGCCTTCCTGCGAGGCCACGCAACCGCCGACGCCAATGATGACGTCGCGGCCATTGGCCTTGAGTGCCTTCCAGCGGCCGAGCTGGCTGAATACCTTCTCCTGTGCCTTTTCGCGGATGGAGCAGGTGTTGACCAGCACCACGTCGGCTTCTTCGGGGTTGTCGGTGAGCTCCAGGCCCTCGGCGGCGGCGAGTACGTCGGCCATCTTGGTCGAGTCGTACTCGTTCATCTGGCAACCGTGGGTCTTGATGTAGAGCTTGCCGCGCGCGCCGCCGGCAACCGTCGGCCGCTGGCCGGGCAGGGGAATCAATTCAGGTGTGGTCATTTCAACAGTAGGCACGGCGGAGCCGGCCGTGATCGGCAGGGGAGTTGCTGGCGTCCCGGGCATGGCGCTTATTCCAGACGGGTGGGCGGGCACGCAGCCGCTGGGGCTGCATTCGTAGCCGCCTATTGTATCGGTCCGCGGACCCGAGCACGAAAGCCGCTGCGTCAAATACTTGGCAAGCCCCGGCGAAGCTGGGAGACTCCCGCCCATGAAGGGGATTTTGGGGATCACCGGCATTCTCGCAGCAGCATTGGTCGCCTTGCCGGCCAGTGCCGGCACGCTATACAAGTGCGTCGGCAGCGATGGGGTGCCCAATTACGTCAGCAAACGCGTCAGTGGCGCGAGCTGCAGTGTGGTCAGCAGTTATCGGCCGACCCGCGATGTGCCGCGTTATGTGCCGCCGACCCCGGCGCCCGTCGCTACCCCGGTAGCGGCTCCGGCGAGCCAAGCCAATGACAGTTCGACGGCGGTGGCTGCACAGACCGCCCCTACCGCAGTGCCACCCACGCCAGCGCCAGCAACGGCAGGACGGGCGCAGCGGGTGGTCAGTGGACAGGTCTACTCCTATATGAAGGATGGGGTGCGTCACTACACCAGCAGCCGGCCGGCCCAGGTGGCCAACATCGGCGCGGTGCGCACCATTCAATACAGCTATATCGAGCGTTGCTTTGCCTGTGGCGTGAACTCCCGGGTCAACTTCGGCTCGGTGCGCCTGAACACCCAGGCCTACAGCACCGAGATCGCCTCGGCTGCACGCGAATTCGGTGTCGAGGAGGCGGTGGTGCGGGCCATCATCCATGCCGAATCGGCATTCAACCCAACCGCGCTCAGTCGTGCCGGGGCGCAGGGGCTGATGCAGTTGATGCCACCCACTGCGCGCCGTTTCGGTGTGTCCGACTCCTATGACGCCGGCCAGAACATCCGTGGTGGCGTGCAATACCTGTCGTGGTTGCTGCGACGTTTCAATGGCAACCTGACCTTGGCCGCGGCGGGTTACAACGCCGGCGAAGGTGCGGTGGATCGGCATGGTGGTGTGCCTCCCTACAAGGAGACCCAGTACTACGTGCAGCGCGTTGCGCAGCTGGCCGACCGCTACCGTGGCGAGCTGGCCACGCGCCAGTAAGCCGTCCTCCAGCGTCTCTGTTGCAGCAGGCCGTGACAAATTTCGCGGACTGGTGTTTGATCGCGTTGTGTCAGCGTTAAGCGTTCCGCTACACTCCGGAACGATTCGATTCAGAGCGGGATGGCCCCCACCAGACCGTTGGCAGCCTCTAGCTACCTAATCATTATCGGAGTGCCGGATGGCAAACGATGGGGTAAATGATCCAGTCAACACCGGACGTCGGCGGTTTTTGACAGCGACCACAGCCGTGGTCGGGGCAGTCGGTGTTGGTTTCGCCGCAGTTCCTTTCATCAAGTCGTGGAATCCCAGCGCCAGAGCCAAGTTGGCCGGTGCCCCGGTGACCGCCGATATCAGCGCGCTGCAGGAAGGCCAACGGCTGATCCTGGAATGGCGCGGCCAGCCAATCTGGATCGTCAAACGTTCCAAGGCCATCCTGCAGGCATTGCCTACCCTGGATGCACGCCTCAAGGATCCGGAGTCCGGCAACAAGGACCAGCAGCCGGACTACGTGCTCAAGGGCAATCCCGAATTCCGCTCGATCAAGCCGGACATATCCGTGCTGGTCGGCCTGTGTACCCATCTGGGCTGTTCGCCGGAGATGGTTGCCGAGATCCGCCCCGAGCCCTACGACGCGCAGTGGAAGGGCGGTTATTTCTGCCCCTGCCACAAGTCGCGTTTCGACATGTCCGGGCGCGTGTTCCAGGACGTGCCGGCGCCGATCAACCTGCTGGTGCCGCCGCATCACTATGTGGATGACAACACCCTTGTCATTGGCGTTGATCCGCAGGGGGCAGCCTGATCATGGCCGACAATATTCTTACCCGCACCGTCAGTGGCGTGGCCGATTGGGTCAACGAGCGTGCGCCCGGCCTGATGCCGGTGTACCGCAAGCATGTCAGCGAGTATTACGCGCCGAAGAACTTCAACTTCTGGTACTACTTCGGCTCGTTGGCAATGGTGATCCTGGTCAACCAGATCGTCACCGGCATCTTCCTGACGATGCACTTCAAGCCCAGCGCGGCCGAGGCGTTCGCCTCGGTTGAATACATCATGCGCGACGTGGAGTGGGGCTGGCTGATCCGCTACATGCACAGCACCGGTGCCTCGCTGTTCTTCATCGTGGTTTACCTGCACATGTTCCGCGGCTTGATGTACGGCAGTTACAAGAAGCCGCGTGAGCTGGTGTGGATACTGGGCATGCTGATCTATCTGGTGCTGATGGCCGAAGCCTTCATGGGCTATGTGCTGCCCTGGGGCCAGATGTCGTTCTGGGGTGCCAAGGTCATCATCTCGCTGTTCGGTGCCATTCCGGTGATCGGCAATGGCCTGACCGAATGGATCATGGGTGACTACCTGCCCGGCGACGCAACGCTCAACCGCTTCTTCGCCCTGCACGTCATCGCGATGCCGCTGGTGCTGCTGTTGCTGGTGGTGCTGCACCTGGGCGCGCTGCACGAGGTAGGGTCCAACAATCCGGATGGCGTTGAGATCAAGAAGGGGCCGAAGGGCAACCGCTGGTCAGCGACCGCACCAGCCGATGGCATCCCGTTCCACCCGTATTACACGGTCAAGGATCTGGTCGGTGTCGGCTTCCTGCTCACGCTCGCCGCTTTCATCATCTTCTTTGCGCCGGTGTTCGGCGGTCTGTTCCTCGAGCACGACAATTTCACCGAGGCCAACCGGCTGGTGACGCCGGAACACATCAAGCCGGTCTGGTACTACACGCCGTACTACGCGATGTTGCGGGTGGTGCCGGACAAACTCGGTGGCGTGATGGTGATGTTCTCGGCCATCGCCATCCTGTTCCTGGTGCCGTGGCTGGACAAGGCCAAGGTCAAGTCGGTCCGTTACCGTGGCCCGATCTCGAAGGTGATGCTGGGCATCCTGGTGGTGTGCTTCGTGTGGCTGGGCGTGATTGGCTCCGGCCCGGGCACGGCGATCTGGGAGACCTGGGTGGGCCGCGTGCTGACCTTCCTGTACTTCGCCTTCTTCATCACCATGCCGCTTTGGACGAAGATCGACAGCACCAAGCAGGTACCGGACCGGGTGACGACGCATGACTGACAAGTGGATTGTGCGGTTGGCGATGGCTGCCGCGATGCTGCTGTGTGTCCCGGCGTTTGCCGCCGGCGGTGGCAAGTTGATGCAGGCGGGCAATGATCTGGGGGACCAGGCCTCGTTGCAGCGCGGCGCGCAGGCTTACATGAGCTACTGCTCGGGCTGCCATTCGCTGAAGTACCTGCGTTATTCGCGCATGGGAGAGGATCTCGGCCTGACCGAACAACAGGTGATGGACAACCTCAACTTCACCGGTGCCGCCTATGGCGAGCAGATCCAGGTGGCGATGCCGCATGACGAGGCGACCAAATGGTTCGGCAAGATGCCGCCGGACCTGAGCCTGATTTCGCGGGTGCGCGGCAGCGACTGGATCTACAGCTACCTGAAATCGTTCTATGTGGACGAGTCGCGGCCGCTGGGCTGGAACAACAGCGTGTTCCCGAATGCGTCGATGCCGAACCCGCTGTGGGAGCTGCAGGGCATGCAGCATGCCATTCACGGCAAGGCCGAGCAGGAGGGCATCGACCCGCCGGTGGTGGGCTTCAAGCTTGCTTCGCCGGGCAAGGTCGACCCACGTGGCTATGACCAGACGGTCCGCGACATCACCAATTTCCTGGAATATGCCGGCGAGCCGGCCGCGCTCAAGCGGCAGAGCCTGGGCGTCTGGGTGGTGCTGTTCCTGGCCCTGCTCACCTTCCTGGCCTATCTGGTCAAGACCGAGTACTGGAAAGACGTGCATTGAGCTGGGTGCAAGCCGGGGGACTGTGCGCAGGGGGCCTTGGCAACTGCGCCTGTGGCTTGGCACACTCGGGTAACCGTGGTCACCGTCAGCAATGTGCTGGCGGGGCCGTAAGGTTGGCGGAATCCAACCGATGGAGAGCCTTTGATGGCGGCGAGTGTGCGTATGCGTAATACCCTGACCTTGTTCTCTGCAAATGACGATGCCCTGTGTCATCGGGTGCGGTTGGTGTTGGCGGCCAAGGGCGTGACTTACGATCTGGTGCCGGTCGATGCGCAGAACCCACCGGAAGATCTGATCGATCTGAATCCGTATCACTCCGTACCGACCCTGGTTGAGCGCGAGCTGGTGCTGTACGCGGCGTCGGTGGTGAGTGAGTACCTGGACGAGCGCTATCCGCATCCGCCGTTGATGCCGGTCGACCCCTTGTCGCGGGCGCGGCTGCGTCTGGCGATGCTGCGCATCGAACATGATTGGGTGCCGCAGGTGCAGGCCATTCAGATGGGTAACAAGACCCAGGCCGAAGCGGGGCGTAAGCGCTTGAAGGAGCTGGTTGCGCAGTCGGTGCCGCTGTTCAAGGCGTCCAAGTTCTTCCTCAATCCGGAAATGAGCCTGGCTGACTGCGCGATGGCGCCGATCATCTGGCGGCTGGAGTCCCTGGGCGTGGCGCTGCCCAAGGACGGCAAGGCAATCGAGGACTACGGCAACCGCTTCTTCCGTCATCCGGCCTTCGTCCGCAGCCTGACCGATCAGGAAAAGAAGCTGCGCGAACTGCCGGGCTGAGCAGTCGCCGGCTGTATCCGAACTTATCGATCACCGCCGCAAGGCGGTGATCGCGCTTCAATGCCGCGTACACTTGTGCAATGACTGAAGAAACTTTCCGGATGAGCAGCCATCGCCCGTATCTGTTGCGGGCGCTGGTCGAGTGGATCAACGACAACGGCATGACGCCGCACGTGATGGTCGATGCCGGGGTTCCCGGCGTGCAGGTGCCGAGCAGCGCGATCAAGGAAGAGCGGGTAGTGCTCAATATCGCCGAGCGAGCCGTTGTTGGCCTGCATATCGATAATGACGCCGTGAGCTTCACTGCGCGCTTCTCCGGAACCAGTTTCCCGGTGTACGTGCCGATCTCGGCGATCCTTGCCGTCTATGCGCGTGAGACTGGCCAGGGCATGGCTTTGCCGGATGACATTCCGGGCACCGAGACCACGCCGGATGACGACGATACGCCGCCGACCGATCCGCCGGAGCGTCCGCAGCCTGCCGCGAAGCGCCCGTTCCTGCGGGTAGTCAAATAATTCCACCGCCGCCGCAAGGCGGCGGTTTTGTTTGGTCTCTGTGTAGTGCCGAGCGGTGCTCGGCTGGGGCTTCCCACGCGATGCCTGCAGGTGATTGTGGGAAGCGGCGTCAGCCGCGACGCCAAGGTCCTGTCAGGTCGCTGGCATGTCCGCAAACTTCCAGTGCATCAGTTTCGCGGCTGACGCCGCATCCCACAAAATGCGTGCAGCGTTATGGGTTTGTCGGTGACGCCCCTGCCGAGCATGGCTCGGCACTACCTATCCGTGCAGCGTTAGGGGTTTGTCGGTGATGCCCCTGCCGAGCATGGCTCGGCACTACCGGTTGGATCAGATGTCTTCGGCTTCTTCGGTGCTTTTGCGCAGGCGGCCGATCTGTGCGGCGGCAGGGCCGCTGAAGGAGACCAGTTCGCGGCCGCGCAAGACCATGCGGCCGGTATGGCGATCCTGGCCATCATAGGAATAGTCGAAACGGAAGCTGCGTTCGAAGCCCAGCCAGCCGTTGGGCAGGCGGCACAGGCGCAGGCCGGTGCTGTGCACGCTCTGGTCCAACCACTGCACGTCGGCAGCGCGGCAGGCGTTACGGCCCAGTTCGGTGGCGCGGTCGGCAGCGGCGCGGGAGCGGTCCCAGAACGCAAAACCAATCGCGCCGACAATCATCAGGATAAGAAGGGTAGGCATGCGAGCACTTTAGGCGATCTGCTCATCCATGCGCAGCCCTCTGTTTGCGGTTGATGCCGGCGCGCCAGCAAGCCTCAGTGAGTGACAGGCGTTGGAATCGGCTTGTCCGGTGGTGGCGGCAACGGCGCGGTCGAGTTGAACACCGGCGCCGGGTTGGTCGCGGTCAACTTCAGGAGTGCGGCCCAATCCTGTCGATTGAGGTTGCACTCTTCCTCCTGGCCGGGTGAGCAGCGTTGTTCAATCGGCGAGCTCGGCACCTGCGCAGCGTTGGCTTTTGGCAACTCGAGCAGGCCAGTGCGATCAAGCATGAGCTTGCGCATCACCACCGAATTGGCGACGTTGCCGCCGACCAGGTAGAGCGTGCGGTCGCCGCCCATGTTGGCGCTGACCACGATTTCGCAGTGCGATTTCCAGTTGCCGGCACGGCCGCTGCCCAGCGCGTGGATCAAGCCTGCGTAGTTCAAGGTGCTGCTGCGGTCGCGCAGGAAGCACAGCATGTCGCCGGGCGCCGGCTTCTCGCTGGCCGGGTCGGCCAGGCGATACGGCATGCCGTTGCTGCCGCCCTGGTAGGCGGCACGGATGTAGTCGATATGGCGCGGTGATCGGGTAAAGCCGGGCACGGCGGCGCGCGTCATCACCCAGGAAATGAAGGCGGCCGACCACGGGTTGTCGATCAGGAAGGCGCGGCAATCGGTATCGGTGTATCGATTGCCGGCCGGCTGCGCGCAGCTGCTGGCGCCGGCAATGGCGCCCATCGGGCCAAGCGTGCCGCTATCGCGCCAATAGCCGACGACGCGCTGCCAGGCGATCAGGCCGTTGTCAGCCAGATGCTCGTTCTCGGCCTCGGTAACGCCGAGGCTGGCGATGCGGCCATCGCGGTCGATGAAGGGGCGATACCACAGGCGGTGTTCACCGCAGGCCGCCGCAACCACGGCCTTGGCGGTTTCGCTCAGGCCATAGCGCGGCGGCACGTCACAGGCTTCGGCTGCCATCGCCGGCAGGGTGGGTAACAGCAGGGTCAGGCCGCACAACAGGAATCGGTATGCCACAGCGGGCTCCGCGGGGGATATTGGGGGAGTGTCGCAGCCGGGACCGTGTGCATGCCGTGAGTCAGCGTGGTGGCGGGCCCAGCTTCAGCGACAGATCGATGGCTTGCACGTGTTTGGTCAGTCCGCCGATGGAAATGCAGTCCACGCCGTCTTCGGCGATGGCGCGCAACGTGCTCATGTCGACGCTGCCGGAGACTTCCAGCGGAATCCGCCCGGCGGTGATGCGCACCGCATCGCGGCGCATCGCCGCGCTGAAGTCGTCGATCAGGATGCGCTCGCAACCGGCGGCCAGTGCCTCCTGCAGCTGCTGCAGGTCTTCCACTTCCACTACCAGGGGCAGTTTGGGTTGTTGCGCGCGTGCGGCGTGCACGGCGGCAGTCAACGAGCCGGCCGCGCGGATGTGGTTTTCTTTCAGCATCACCGTATCGAACAGGCCGATGCGGTGGTTGTCGCCGCCGCCGCAACGCACCGCGTACTTCTGCGCCAGCCGCAGGCCGGGCAGGGTTTTACGGGTGTCGAGGATGCGCGCCCTGGTGCCTGCCACCGCCGCAACGTAGCGCGCGGTGATGGTGGCGGTGCCGGACAGGGTCTGCAGGAAGTTGAGCGAGGTGCGCTCGGCGCTGACCAGACTGCGGCTGCGGCCGCTCAGGGTGGCCAGCACCGTGCCGGCGCTGACGTGCTCGCCTTCCAGTACCCGCCAATCGATCCGGACCTGCGGGTCCAGCGCACGATGGGTGGCGTCGAACCAGGGGCGGCCGGCGATCACCGCGTCCTGCTTGCACAGCAGGTAGGCGACGTCGGCGGCATCGGGCAACAGTGCGGCGGTGACGTCGCCGCTGCCGATGTCCTCGGCCAGGGCGCGGGCGACATCGGCGTCAATCTGTTCCTGCGGCGGGGCCAGCGGCGGGTGCGGCAGCATTATTTGGCCGGGAAGTCGGTGATCTGGGCGGTGGCGATGGCTTCATCGGCCAGCAGCACCGGGATGCCGTCATCGACGCGGAAGACCTGCTTGCGGTCGCCGCTGATCAGGGCCTCGCGCAGTGGCTGGGCCTGCGGGCTGCCGTCGGCGCGGGTCACGCCGCCGCTGCCGATGGCGCGGTTGAGGGCTTCCAGGCCGGCGCTTTCCAGCAGGAACAGCGGCTGGCGGGTGTCGGGGGAGACGAGCAGGTCGAGCAGTTTGCGGTCCATCAGTTCGTGGTCTTGCGGGGAAGACGGCTAGAATACGTCTTTGCAGCAGGTGACGGCCAATGACCCCCAACCACCCCGCGCCGCTAGTCGGCATCGTGATGGGTTCCCGCTCAGACTGGGAAACCATGCAGCACGCCGCCCAGAAGCTTGATGCTTTGGGCGTTCCGTATGAAGTGAAGGTAGTTTCCGCGCATCGGACCCCGGATGTGCTGTTCAGCTATGCCGAGCAGGCGGGCCCGCGTGGCCTGCGCGCGATCATCGGTGGCGCTGGTGGTGCGGCGCACCTGCCGGGCATGTTGGCCGCCAAGACCGCCGTGCCGGTGCTGGGCGTGCCGGTGCAGTCCAAGGCACTCAATGGCATGGACTCGTTGCTGTCGATCGTGCAGATGCCGGCGGGTATCCCGGTGGCGACCTTTGCCATCGGCAACGCGGGCGCATCCAATGCGGCCCTGTTCGCCGCGGCCATGCTGGCCGCCGAGCAGCCGCAGATCGGTGCCGCGCTGGACGCCTTCCGCGCGCGCCAGACCGAAGATGTGATGGCTGCGGACGATCCGCGCCAATGATCACGGTTGGTATTCTCGGTGGCGGGCAGCTGGCTCGCATGATGGCGCTGGCGGGAGCTCCGCTGGGCCTGCGTTTCGTGGTGTTCGATCCGGCCGCCGATGCGTGCGCGGGGCAGGTGGCGCCGCTGCAGGTGGGCAACTTCGATGATACCGAGGCATTGGCCGAGTTCGCGGCCAAGGTCGACGTGATCACCTTCGATTTCGAAAATGTGCCGGCTGCCAGCGCGCATTGGCTGGCCGAACGCAAGCCGGTGTTCCCGAATCCGGCCGCCCTGGCGGTGGCGCAGGATCGGCTCAGTGAAAAGACCTTGTTCCAGGAACTGGGCATAGCGCTGCCGGCATTTGCCGATATCCGCAGCCGCGATGAATTGGCCGCCAAGGCTGCCGAGTTTGGCATGCCGTGCATTCTCAAGACGCGGCGGTTGGGCTACGACGGCAAGGGCCAGTTCCGTATCCGTGACGCGGCGGACATCGATACCGCCTGGCAGACGCTGGGTGCGCAGGTCGACAAGACCGGGCTGATCCTCGAGGGCTTTGTGGCATTCGAGCGGGAAGTCAGCGTGGTGGCCGTGCGCGGCCGCGACGGCGAGTTCCGCGCCTGGCCACTGACCGCCAATTGGCATGTGGACGGTGTGCTGTCGGCCAGTCTGGCACCGGCTGTGCTGTCTGCCGAGCAGCAGGCGACCGCGATTGCCTATGCGCGCCGTGTTGCCGAGCGCTTGGACTACGTTGGCGTATTCGCGCTGGAACTGTTCTGCCGTGGCGATGCGCTGCTGGCCAACGAGATGGCGCCGCGCGTGCACAATTCGGGTCACTGGACCAGCGATGGTGCGGAAACCTCGCAGTTCGAGAACCATATCCGCGCCGTGCTTGGCCTGCCCCTGGGCGATACCCGCATGCTCGGCCACGCCTGCATGCTGAACTGGCTGGGGCAGATGCCCGACGCCAAGGCGGTGCTGGGCGAAGCTGCTGGTCATTGGCACGACTACGGCAAGCAGGCCCGCGAGGGTCGCAAGGTCGGTCACGCCAACCTGCGTGATGACGCGCCGGCGGCGCTGGCGGATGCCTTGCTGCGTGTGGGTGAGGCCTTGGGTCGGCAGGAACAGGTCGCCCCGGTGGTTGAGGTCCTGCGTCGCGGTGGCATGACGGCGAACTAATCTTTGTCGGCGTAAGGTTCTCCAGTCCCAACTGGAGAACCCAGCCATGCTCGACTGGAATGACTACCGTCGTGAGTTGAAGGGCCGTATCGGCGAACTCGGCAAGCTCTCGCCGGATACGCTCAAGGGCTATATCACCCTGAGCGGCGCAGGCGCGCAGACCAACCACCTGGACCGCAAGACCCGCGAATTGATCGCGTTGGCGGTGGCGGTGACCACCCGCTGCGATGGTTGCATCACCACCCATGTCGACGCTGCCTTGAAGCAGGGCGCCAGCCGCGAGGAAATCGCCGAGGCGCTGGGTGTGGCGGTGGCGCTCAATGCTGGCGCTGCGCTGGTGTATTCGGCGCGGGTGCTGGATGCGGTGGCTGCGCACGAGTGATGTGAACGGTGCCTCTGGCTCACCCGGAAACTTTCAGGTCGTCATTCCCGCGCAGGCGGGAATCGCTCTGGCTTCTGTGCTTCTGCAGTAGCCGCGCGCGTTGCTCAAGTGCACAAGTAGTTCCGAGTCTGGAGCAGGAGCAGGAGCGATTCCCGCCTGCGCGGGAATGACGGCGTAGGAGCAAAGCCAAAGCCCTGCATGCCTGCCCTCGAGGGCGCTCAGCGCAGCTGTGCTTCCACAAAGTCCCAGTTGACCAGCTTCCAGAACGCCTGCAGAAAGCGCGCGCGATCATTCTGGTAATCGCTGTAATACGCGTGCTCCCAGACATCGCAGACCAGCAAGGGCGTGCTGTCGCCGGTCAATGGGGTGTTGGCGTTGCGGGTGCTGACAACGGCCAGCTTGCCGTCCGGGTGCTGCACCAGCCAGGTCCAGCCCGAGCCAAACACGCCCAGGGCGGCCCGATTGAACTCTTCCCGCAGTTTCTGCGCATCGCCGAATTGACGGTTGATGTGCTCGGCCAGCACTCCCTGCGGGTCGCCGCCTGCGCGCGGGTGCAGGCATTGCCAGAAGAAGTCGTGGTTCCATGCCTGCGCCGCCGCCTGGAACAGGCTGCCCTGGCTGTTGCGCACGATCTCCTCCAGCGGCAGCGCGTCCAGCTCGGTGCCGGCGATGCGCGCATTGACCGTGTCCACGTAGCCGCGATGGTGCCTGCCGTGGTGCAGGTCCAGGGTCTCGGCGGAAATGTGTGGCTGCAGTGCGGTACGGGCGTAGGGCAGTTCAGGAAGTTGGACGGGCATCGGAGATTCTTTTCGGGGCAGGGCGCCGGGAGTTGGCCGGCTCGGCTTACAATGGTCAACCACGGGAAAGTCTATCCGACCAGGACGGGCCGTTCTTTCGCAGTAGGGAGAATTCGAATGCCGGTGATGGAACAAATCCAGGCTGAGGTAGAGCAACACCCCCTTGTCCTGTTCATGAAGGGTACGCCGCAGTACCCGATGTGCGGCTTTTCCAGCCGCGCGGTACAGGCGTTGACGGCAGCCGGGGCAATCAATCTGCGCACGGTCAACCTGCTCGAGTTCCCTGAGGTGCGAGCCAATCTGCCGCGCTACTCGAACCTGGCGACCTTCCCGCAGTTCTTCATGCACGGCGAGTTGATTGGCGGCTGCGACATCATTCTGGAGCTGCTGGAGTCCGGCGAGCTCAAGCGCATCGTTGCCGAGGCCGGGCAAGCGTGAGTGCCCAGCCCCGGGGTGACGTGGGCGCCGACCTGGCTGGTCGGGTAATTCTGATCGCGGGTGCTGCGGGCGGTCTGGGCGCAGCGGCGACCCGGGCCTGCACGGAGGCCGGCGCGACGGTGGTGATGCTGGGCCGCAAGGTCGCCAAGCTCAATCGCGTCTACGACAGCGCCGCACAACTCGGCCTGGAGCCATTGCTCTATCCGCTGGATCTGGAGGGGGCCAGCCCCGATGACTACGCGGCTTTGGCCGAACGGCTGGAGTCCGAGCTTGGGCGGCTGGACGGTGTGTTGCATTGCGCGGCCGATTTTGCCGGGTTGACCCCGTTTGCATCCGGCGACCCGGCCGCCTTCGCCCGTGCCATCCATGTCAACCTGACTGCCCGTGCCTGGTTGACCCAGGCCTGCCTGCCCTTGCTGCGGCAGCGTGAGGACGCGGCCGTGGTGTTCGCGCTGGATGATCCGCGACGGGTGGGGCAGGCCTATTGGGGAGGTTACGGGGTAGCCCAGTACGGGCTGCGCGGGCTGATCGAGAGCCTGCACCATGAGCTGCGCAACGGTCCGGTTCGGGTCTGTGGCATGCAGCCGGGGCCGATGCGTACCGGGCTGCGGGCGCGTGCGTTCACCCATGAAGAAGACGCGGCGCCGGTGGATCCCGCCAACTATGCCGCCGCCAGCGTGCAGCTGCTTGCGGCTAGCGGGGCGCAGTGGCGTGGAAAGGTGTTGGACCTGGCTCCGTGACGATCCTTTCAGCGGCCTTGCTGCTGTTTCTGATCCTGGACCCGCTGGGCAACATCCCGGTATTCCTCAGCCTGCTGAAGCCGTTGACGCCCCGGCGTCAGCGGGTGGTGCTGGTTCGCGAGCTGCTGATAGCGCTGGCAGTCCTGATGGCCTTTCTATGGGGCGGCAAATACGCGCTGGAGCTGATGCACCTGCGCCAGGAGTCGGTGGCCATTGCTGGCGGCATCGTGCTGTTCCTGATCGGGATCCGCATGATCTTCCCGCGCCCGGAGGGTCTGATGGGGGCGGTGCCGGACGGTGAGCCGTTCATCGTGCCAATGGCGATTCCGCTGGTCGCCGGGCCCTCGGGCATGGCGGCGGTGATGCTGATGGGGAGCAACGAGCCGTCGCGCCTGGGTGATTGGAGCCTGGCCTTGCTGCTGGCCTGGGGTGGGACAGCGGCGATCCTGATGTCCGCAACCCTGCTGTACAAGCTGCTGGGTGCCCGCGCGCTGACCGCGCTGGAGCGCCTGATGGGCATGCTGTTGGTCGCAATTTCGGTACAAATGCTGCTGGATGGTCTGGGGACCTATCTGGCGTCAATCCGCTAACTGCTTGATCCGCCGTAGGGGGAACTGCTGCAGCGCAATACCGCTGTCTTCTTGCAGTCATAAATTGTCATTACCGTGTTAACCTTATCTTAACCGTTGCGGCTGTAACCGCCTCGGAAGGGACCCCCAAGATTCAAGACGATCAGGCGCTCGGTTGATCCCGGGGCTGATGGATCGCGTTTTTTCTCAATCGCCAACTCGTTTCGAGGCTACCCACCTATGAATCACCCGCGTATCAAGATGTCCAAGCTTGCACTTGGTCTTGTCGTCGCTCTTGCGGCTGCACCGGCTTTCGCACAGAGCACCTCTGCCGGCGTCGGCGGTCAGGTCACCAACGTCGGCGGCCAGCCGGTTGCTGGCGCTGAAGTCACGATCACCCACACCGAGTCGGGCACGGTCAGCCGCGCAGTCACCGATGATTCGGGTCGTTACTCCGCGCGCGGCCTGCGCGTTGGTGGTCCGTACACGATCACCATCACCAAGCCGGGCGAAGGCACCAAGACCGAAGAGGGTGTTTACCTCAACCTGAACCAGGTCGGCGCGATCAACGCCCAGCTCGGCGGCGACGTCACCACGATGGCTGGCGTTGCAGTCACCGCTTCGCGTCTGATGGACACCTTCAACCCGGACAACAAGGGTGTGGGCACCTCGATCAGCGGCCGCCAGCTGGACCTGACCCCGAAGGGCAACCGTTCGCTGGATGACGTGGCGCGCCTTGATCCGCGTATCACGGTAACCGACCAGGGCACCGGCGCCATCTCGGTTGCAGGCGTCAACAACCGTTACAACAACATCTCGGTCGATGGCCTGTCCCAGGGCGACCCGTTCGGCCTGAACGCCAACGGCATGCCGTATGCGGGTTCGCCGATTTCGGTCGACACCATTGCAGCCTACGACCTGAAGGTGTCCGACTATGACGTCGGTTCCGACACCGTTGGCGCAACCGTCAATGCAGTGACCAAGTCCGGTACCAATGAGTTCCACGGCTCGGTGTACTACGCGTACAAGAATGCCGATGACATGGTCGGTTCGCGCAATGGCCAGAATTACGGCGGCTTTGACAAGGATGCCACCAAGGGCGTGACCCTGGGCGGCCCGATCGTCAAGGACAAGCTGTTCTTCTTCGCCTCGTACGAAGAGCAGGAAGTGACCAACTTCGGTGGTTCGTCCAATGCGGACGGCTACGAGAACGGTGTGGTCTCGATGGACGAGATCAACCAGGTCATCGACATCGCCAAGAACAAGTACGGCTTCGACGCTGGTACCTATGGTGCTTTTGGCGTCAACCTGGACAGCAAGCGCTACCTGGCAAAGATCGACTGGAACATCAATGACAGTCACCGTCTGAGCTTGACCCACCAGCGTACCGAAGAGTTCCTGCCGCAGCCTTACGATGCCAACAGCAACTCGGTGATCCTGAGCAGCCGCTGGTACAACAAGGACAACCTGACCAAGAACACCTCGTTGCAGCTGTTCAGCGACTGGAGCCCGAATTTCTCCACCGAGGCCAAGGTCAGCTACCAGACCTTCGATCAGATCAACGGCAACCCGCTGAATCTGCCGACGATCAACATCACCACGGCCAACAACACCACCCTGGGCAACGGTATCCGTCTGGGTGAGGATCGCAACCGTCACGAGAACCAGATCAATACCGAGAAGCTCACCGCGACGGTGTTTGCCAACTGGTACTTGAACGACCACACGCTGAAGTTTGGTGTGGATTACATGCGCAACGATGTGTTCAACCTGTATGGTCGCGACCTGCACGGTGTGTACACCTTCGCCAGCATCGCCGACTTCGAAGCTGGTCAGTACGACTCGTACAACGTCCGTCAGCCGATTGGCCAGTACGGCGTCAACGACACCGCTGCCGCGATGGTCTATACGCAGGTCAGCCCGTTCGTCCAGGACACCTGGGTGGTCAATGACAACCTGTCGCTGACCTACGGCGTGCGCGTCAATATCCCGAAGGCCAACAAGGCTCCGCCGACCACGCCTGGCTTTGAAGAAGCATTCGGTTATCGCAATGACTACCGCCTGGGCGCCAGCAACAAGGTCGTCCTGCCGCGCGCTGCGTTCAACTACACCTTCGACACCGAGCGCTACTCGCAGTTGCGCGGTGGTATCGGCCTGTTCCAGAGCGTGCCGCCGTTCGTGTGGCTGGCCAACCCGTACCAGAACAACGGCGTGACCGCTGCTTCGTTCACCTCGTACGATCCGAGCCAGTACCCGTTCAGCCCGGACTCCAACAACCAGCCGTTCCCGCCGAACATGACCGCCGATGGCGTGGCCAAGCAGGTCGATACCATCGATCCTGACTTCAAGCTGCCGACCGTTTGGAAGGTAAGCCTGGGTTATGACGCGGAACTGCCGTGGATGGGCCTGATCGGCTCGGTGGAAGCACAGCACATCAAGAACAAGGATGGCGTGTTCTACCAGGCGATCAACATCGGTGAAGTGCAGGGTCAGCTGGCTGACGGCCGTGACTACTACTACTGCAACCTTGGTTCGATCAGCAGCTCCAACAAGAACTGCGGCCGCAATACCGCTTTCGAATACAACTCCACCAAGCTGGGCAACACCGACAAGGGTTCTTCGACGGCGGTGACGTTCTCGTTGAACAAGCCGCTGGCCAATGGCTGGTACGGCAACCTGAGCTATACCTACACGAAGGCGACCGAAGTAGGTTCGGACAACTCGTCGCAGGCGTGGTCGGGCTACCAGTTCGTATCGCGTCTGAATCCGAACGAAGAAATCGCTTCGACCGCCAGCCGTGAAGTGCGCAACTCGATCAAGGCCTCGTTCGGTTGGGAGCACGCGTTCTTCGGTGACTACAAGACCAGCTTCACCGCCTTCTACAATGGTCGTGATGGCCTGCCGTATACCTGGATCATCGATGGCGATCCGAACGGCGACCGCATCTTCCAGGATCCGGCGTACATCCCGTTGGTCAACGATCCGAACGTGAGCTACGGCAATGCAACCGCCGAGCAGATTGCAGCGTTCCATGCTTTCATCGACGCCAACCCGTACCTGTCTTCGCACCGTGGCCAGATCGCCAAGCGCAATGGCGCCCGCTACCCGTGGGTGAACCAGTTCGACGTGAGCCTGCAGCAGGAGCTGCCGGGCTTCTTCAAGGAACACAAGTCGATCATTCGCTTGGACATCTTCAATTTCCTGAACATGCTCAACAAGGATTGGGGCGTGACGGAGCAGCAGTCGCAGGGCTATGACGCCCGCTACCTGGCTGGCTTGTCCGGTATGAAGGCGGATGGTACCTACGTGTACAACATCGGCAACCAGTACCCGGAGAAGCTGACCACGTATGACTCCAACAGCGGCTACCCGCATCGTGTCGTTTCGCGCTGGTCGGCCCTGCTGACCCTGCGTTACGAATTCTGATCGGTCAGGCTGAAATGAAGTAACAGGTGAACGGCCGGGGCAACCCGGCCGTTTTCTTTTTATTGGGGGTAGCGCTAAAGTCGATCGCCAATGAATGGAGTTGAAGTGGAAATGACCAAGAACGAAGGGGCAGCGAGGGCGCTGCCGGTGCAGGACGCACGGATTTATCCGCGTGGTGGGTTGGATGTACTGTCACGGGCCGAGGTTGCGCGGTTGCGCGATGCTTCCGGTGGTGGCATGCATGAACTGCTGCGTCGCTGTGCATTGGCGGTGCTGACCAGCGGCAGTGCCTCGGATGACCCGCGCGCTGCGCGCGACCTGTATCCGGATTTCGATGTGCAGGTGACCCAGCAGGACCGTGGTGTCCGCATCGACCTGAGCAATGCGCCGGCGGTGGCCTTCGTTGATGGCGAGATCATCCGCGGTATCGCCGAACTGCTGTTCTCGGTGGTGCGCGACCTGGCCTATATGGCGATTGAGCTGGGGCCGGAATACGCCTCCGACCTGGAGACGTCCGACGGCATCACCAATGCGGTGTTCGGCGTGCTGCGCAATGCGCGCATCCTGCAGCCCAGTGACCCGAACCTGGTCGTATGCTGGGGCGGTCACTCTATCTCGCGTGACGAATATCTCTACACCAAGCAGGTCGGCTATGAGCTGGGCCTGCGCGGCCTGGACATCTGCACGGGTTGCGGCCCGGGTGCGATGAAGGGGCCGATGAAGGGCGCCACCATTGCCCATGCCAAGCAGCGCAAGACCAATACCCGCTACATCGGCATCACCGAGCCGGGCATCATCGCTGCCGAGTCGCCGAACCCGATCGTCAACCATCTGGTGATCATGCCGGACATCGAGAAGCGCCTAGAGGCGTTTGTCCGTCTCGGCCACGGCATCATCGTATTCCCGGGTGGTGTCGGTACCGCCGAAGAGATCCTGTACCTGCTCGGTATCCTGTTGAGCGAGGAGAACAAGGGCCTGCCGTTCCCGCTGATTCTCAGTGGCCCGGCCATTGCCGCGCCGTACTTCCAGCAGATCGATCGTTTCATCCGCCTGACCCTGGGTGACAAGGCGGCGGAGCGTTACGAAATCATCGTCGGCGACCCGGTTGGCGTGGCCCGCAAGATGTCGCAGGGCATCAAGCGTGTGCGCGAGTTCCGCCTGGCGCAGCGCGATTCGTTCTTCTACAACTGGCAGGTGGAGATCCCGTTGCCCTACCAGCAGCCGTTCGTGCCCACGCACGAGGCCATGGCTGGCCTTGACCTGCACAAGGGGCGTCCGGCGCCGGACCTTGCCGCCGACCTGCGTCGCGCGTTCTCCGGCATCGTCGCCGGCAACGTAAAGGAAGAGAGCATGGCCCGGATCGAGGAATTCGGCCCGTTCAAGATCCACGGCGATACCGAGATGATGCAGGCCCTGGACGAGCTGCTGCGCGCGTTTGTCGAGCAGCGCCGGATGAAGATCTCCGGTGAGTACCGGCCGTGTTATCAGGTGGTTGCTTAAATCGGGACCGATGATTCAAGGAGCCTCCTGCGCGCAATGTGCAGGGGGCTGTTGCGGAAGGTGTGCAGGGGCGAGCCAGTGTCGCTGGCCCTGTGTGATGGATGTTTGTCCTGATGCGCAAGGCTGATGCCTGGGTTGCCTTGATGCATGCGCTGTCTGATGGTCACGCTCAGGCGGGGAGGGTGACGATCGCGACGTGGCGCCCATTCTCGATGCGAGTAGTCACTTCGCCTTCGCCATTGGTCATGGCGTGAATGCGGGCCTTCGTCGATTCCAGCCCGACCTTGTGTCCAGTGCGAGGTGGAACGGTCGTCGCTGCAGGCAGGTCGTTCTCGATCGTGACCATGATCTGTTGTTTGTTTTGTGCCACCGTGACGCGGATATCGCCGCCGTCCGCGGATGGCTCAATCCCATGGTGGATGGCGTTCTCGATCAGCGGCTGGATGGAAAGCGCGGGTACCAGCAACGGCGGGAGCGGTGCGGGCAGTTGCCAGTGGATGCGCATGCGATCCCCGAAGCGCAGGGCTTCAATCTCTACATAGCGTCTACAGAGCGCTATTTCTTCGGCGAGCGGGATCTCCTGTGGCCCGGCCAGTGCCGCACGGAACAGGTCCGCCAGGTCCAGCAACAGGCGCTCGGCATCTTCCGGACGCTGATGGACCAGCGCAGCGCCAGTGTTGAGTGTGTTGAACAGAAAGTGTGGGCGGATGCGGGCCTGCAGCGCCTCCAGCTCTGCCTGTGTTGTGCGCACCGCCAGTTGGCGCGCGCGCCAGTGGTTTTGGAAGGCGGCCAGTCCAAGCAGGCCGAAAATGACGATGATCCCGGTGAAGCGCAGCAGCGTGGGTAGCCAGTTTTCGGAAGAAATGGGTAGCAGGCCTTTCAGTGCCCACCAGCTCGCGGTGCAAACCAGAAGGTTGCAGGCGATCAGGACCAGCAGCGTGATGTTGGCGATCCAGGTGGCTGGCAGCCGGGAAAGCGGGGTGCGCAGCAGATACAGTGCCCCCAGAGCTGACAATGATATCCACTGCACCATCAGCGACAGGGCGCCGAACAGCACCCAACGGCTGCCGTTATGTTCCGGCGCCAGTGCCAGGATGATGGCGAGGCCTTCCCCGGCAAGAATCGTCCAGATGATTGCCGGTGCCTTCCACAATGTGTCCAGCGGCGTGAGGGTGGGTCGTTCTGGCATGGGAGGAGGGCGGTTTGCCATTGGTCATGAGCGGTATGCCGTCCATCGGTCAGTTGGTGACTGGCGGGCGGGGCTGGCTTAGCGTGTCAGCTTAGTCAATCTGGGGAGCTTGCGCATGATCGGGAACTTGCCGACAGGTGGCGTGAGGGCGCTTGGGAAGCGCTTTGGCAAAGGCTTTACGCTGGTCGAACTGATGGTCACGGTGGCAGTGGCGGGAATCATTGCTGCGATCGCCGCGCCCAGTTTCGGCAAGATGATCAGCCACAATCGGCTGGTGTCCAGCAGCAACGAAATGATCGCAGCGCTGCAGGTTGCGCGGACCGAGGCGGTCACACGGCGGGCGCAGACGACCTTTTGCCCTAGCACCGACGGCGCCACCTGTTCGGGCGGGGCGGGCAGTCAATGGATCGTGTTTTCGTCCAGGAATGGCGTCGATACGCAGCTGCGCTCGGTCGCAGCGAACCCAAGGATGGTTGTGAAGACCAGTGCCAACGTAACCGGCGGCAATACACGTATTACGTTTACGCCGGCTGGTTTTGTCCAGGTGGGCGCGAAAAGCAGCGGCACCATCTCGGTGTGTGCGGCGGACCTGTCCGGCGAAAACGCGGTGGACATTTCCGCTGCAGTGGTGCGCATCACCAGTGCCAAGCGTGAGGCCGGGGCGGGGTGCTCCGCGCCGGGAGACATATGATGAGTGCTAGTCGACGTTTGAATGCCAGCCCGCGCAAGCAGCGTGGTATCGGCATGATCGAAGTGATGGTTGCTGTGCTGGTGCTGGCGATCGGGGTATTGGGCATCGCCGCTCTGCAGGCCATCACCTTGAAGAACACCGGTAGTTCTGCCAGTCGGACCCAGGCGGCTGTACAGGTGTATTCGATGATGGACATCATCCGTGCAGATCGCGCCAACATTGCCAACTACAACACCAATACCTTCGTTGAAGGTGATGGCTCCGGAGCCCCTGGCAGCATGGACGCTTGGTTGAGTGGTTTGAAGGAGGCTGTTGCGCCTGATGCGATGGGCAGGGTGGTGTGCATTGCAAACGATATGACCTGCACGGTCAGTGTTCAGTGGAACGACACGCGTGCCACGGGTGGCATCGCAACGGAGCAGGTCGAGGTGGCCAGTCAGCTATGAACACCAATATGGGAGCCCGTCAGCGGGGCTTTACGCTGATCGAACTGATGGTGGCCTTGTTGTTGGGCTTGCTGGTGGTTGCTGCTGCTGGCAGCATTTTCATGTCCAATCGGCGCGTATATGGATCCAGCGAGGCCGTGGGCCGCATCCAGGAGAACCAGCGCGCAGCGTTCGAGATGATCGCGCGAGATATTCGCGAAGCTGGCATGAACCCCTGTTCCCGGTTCAACGCTGCCAACCCGATTACGGTGCAGATTGCGGCACCCGATGCGCAGTTCTGGAGTCGGTTCCAAAATGGCGTGTTCGGTGGTGAGGACGGTGGGCGCGACTTTGTTGCGCTGTATCTCGCCAATGGCCCGCAATACCGGGTTGCAGACCACTCGCGGCCGAACAGTCCGCTGACCTTGAATACAGTGGACAAGCTGGCGGCGGGCGAGCAGCTGATCGCCTGCAATAGTGACCATGCCATCGCGTTTATTGCGACCGGTATTTCCGGGGGGGCAGTGGAACATGCCACTGGTACCAATTGCGGAGCGGGGCTTACGCCTGCACCGGAAGCCAGCAGGTGCACCGAAGCAGAGTCCGGTCCCGGTTATTGTTTCAATGTGCCGGGCGTGCCGACTGCAGCGGATTCACTTGCTTGCCCACGAGGTATAGGTCGTTCACCAGCCTTCGTTGTGGCGCCGTACGAGGCGCGCTGGACTGTGGAGGACAATGGCCGCGGTGGGACATCGCTGTATCGCGCTGCGCAGAATGCCCGCAGCGAGATTGCCGAAGGCATTACCAGCATGACCATCCTTTACAAGGTTGGGGATGCCGCAGGATACGTGGACGCTGCAACGGTCGCTGGAGGCAACAACTGGTCGCTGGTGACCGCGATTAATCTTACGATGACCTTCCAGGCGCAGCGCGGCGCAATGACCGCGAGTGATGTGCAGGGTGAGGATGGTGCGGTGCTGCAGCGGACCATGCAGGACTTCATCGTGCTGCGTAACCACCAGGACGACATCCTATGAACAAGAGATATACCTATTCGATACCTCAGCGGCAAACCGGCGCTGCGCTGATCGTGGTGTTGATGTTGCTGATCGTAATTACCCTGCTGGGCCTGGCCTCAATGCGCGGGGCGATCATGCAGGAGCGCATGGCGGCCAATACGATCTCGCGTGGGTTGGCATTCCAGGCCGCTGAGGCCGGTTTGCGCCAGGCTGAGATCGTGGTGCGTGATGCGGCCACGATCAACTTCCCTGCTTCCGGTTGTTCAAAGGGGCGTTGCGCGATGCCGGACCCGAATGCGGAGCCTGCATGGGCTGCGAAGGATTTCTGGGCTGATGGTGGTGGCCAGTACCAGGATGGCACGGCAGTCAAGAGCGGGGATGGTGTCTCGCTTTCGCCGCGCTTCGTGATCGAGGACTTTGGTACCTCGGTCAGTGGTGGCGGCGCTTCGGATTGCATCGATCTGTCCAAGGCCTGCATCAGCACCACGGAGCAGAGTGTTTACCGGATCACCGCACGTGCCACCACGCCCGCGGGCGCGGAGGTCATTGTTCAATCGTTGTATCGCCGCTGACGGGGCATGACATGAAAATCAAATCGCATTCCAAATCCGCCCTGGCCGAGCGCTTGCGCGTTGGCACGGGTGTCACGTTGGTGTCGATGATGGCTGCGGCGTCGGCGCAGGCGGCTGATACTTCGTTTCCGAACTACCCGCTGTTGACCGGTGGTGATTCGGTGCCGCCGAACATCATGATGATCCTGGATGACTCGGGGTCCATGAGTTATCTGCGCATGCCTAACGACAGTAGTTCAAGTTTGAATGATAACGTCACTGATCGTTCATATGTCACCAATACGCTTTACTACAATCCCGATAGGGACTACAACCCGTGGCGCACTTCCAGTACCGAACTCACTGCTCGATTGGGCGCGGCGAATTTTAAAGCTGTTTCCACTTCAGGAACGGCCATCAGCGGTTCGTTGGACTTGCGCGGAAGTGGCGAGAGCTATTTCTATATTCCAAAACCAGGTGTCAGTAATCCTGGGACGAGTTCCGGAAATTACGACAAGTATCGCATCGCAAGCTCCAGTTCGTCAGATAGCTCTGATGGCGGTGTGGTGCAGAAGCAGGCTTCGGAATCGAAATTGGTATTAAGTGATCGAATTGCATCCATCGCCGGCAATGGTCGTTCTGCGTGCATCGGTGTGCCGGTTGCGGACTGGGAGGCAGCCGCCATCAGAGTCTCGGGTAGTTCGAGTACCAGATTGTATATGTACTCGAACAGTGCTTGTTCGGCGGAAATCGATAGCAATACCAGTAATAACAACCCAAAGGACCTGGCAGTAAATGTCTCGGCGTTGTCGATGGTTTACTTCCAGATCCGGAATAACAGTAACAGGGCTATCAGCGATATCAGTTATACGGCGACGCTGTCGCGAAACTGGGTGAATGCGACGCCGCCGCGCACGTCCAAGGATAAGGATGGCAATGTGCAAGGTCCCCGTACACAGGCCGAAGAGTTGCAGAACTTCGCGAACTGGTACCAATACCATCGCACGCGCAACAAAATGGCCAAGGCGGGTGCATCAGAGGCATTCGGCCGCTTGGGCAAGAATTTCCGTGTCGGCTTTGACACGATCTGGAACAGGGGCGGTGCGCGCGCGGACGTGGCGGGAGAAGCTCCGGCCTATCCAATTCCCTATGCGACCGATGACGGGTTGTTCACGGGTAGAAATCGCGACGATTTCTACAGCCGCTTGCAGGCGGCCGGTGCCAGCGGTAATACCCCGTTGCATGGTGCGTTGCAGCGTAGCGGACGCTATTTCAGTACCGACGACCCGTGGAAGGACGGGACGGGCAATATGCTGGCTTGTCGCCAGAACTATGCATTGTTGACTACGGATGGATACTGGAATCAGGCCGATAACGCAGGCGGATATACCACCAAGCTGGACAATGCTGATGAGGGTAGTACCTACGGGGATACCTATTCAAATACCTTGGCCGACGTGGCTTATCATTATTGGAAGACGGATCTTAAGCCCACGTTGGCCAACGACGACACGCTGAACACGTGGCAGAACATGGTCACATTTGGTATCTCGATCGGCCTGCAGGGGACGATGGATCCGAATAACCCGGTGCCAGCCGGGTATAAGTGGCCTGACCCCATAAAGAATAGTGGTGCGCAACGCATTGATGATCTTTTCCATGCCAGCTTGAACGGGCATGGCAGCTTCGTTGTCGCGACCGATACGGATAAATTTGCAGACGCACTGGATGCGGCACTGAAGAACATCGCGTCTCGCAGCGCGTCCGGTTCCAATATTGCATCCAGTTCGACCAAGACAGAATCAACGACGCTGACGTTCGTTGCTGGCTTCACTTCGGGCAGCTGGGTTGGTGACATGATCGCCAGTCCTTTCAATGCGGCACTGACCGGGGTGTCTGACAAGCCGTTGTGGACCTTGTCCAAGACCTTCGCTGCTGGCGGCGTCAATGCCAATTTCGCGCAGCGCACGGTCTTGACCAGTTTTGGTGGTAGCGCAAAGGTATTCAACAATGCACTTGCATCGTCTAGCGTTTTTGCGCGCACTGCCACCGGCAAAGCGGCGGCGGTCACCGCTGCGGACAATATCGACTTCCTGCGCGGGGTGCAGACTAAGGAAGAGGGTCAGAAGGATGGCACGCTGCGTAAGCGCGCGCACCCGTTGGGTGACATTGTCGACTCCTCGCCGGCCTTTGTTGAAGACTCCGGCACGGTGTTCGTGGGGGCCAATGACGGAATGCTGCACGCCATCAGCGTGAAGGATGGCAAGATTCTGTTCTCCTACGTGCCCAAGGGTCTGGATTTCGTGGAGATGGCCAAGCTCAGTGCGCCGGACTATGAGCATCACTATTTCGTTGATGGCCAGATGGATGTCATCAGTCGTGCCAACCAGGGGAGTGGCAAGAATATTCTTGTGGCGGCACTGGGGCGTGGTGGTCGCGGTGTATTTGCACTTGATGTGACCGACCCTACCAGCATGGGTACCTCGAAAGTGCTTTGGGACAATACCTTCCAGACGCCGGCGACGGGCTCGGATCCCGATGGTGACATGGGCTATGTGTTCGGTGCGGTGCGCATCCGGAAGGGCAATGCAGGCAAAACATATGCGTTGGTGCCTAACGGCATCGATAGCGCCAACGGATCAGCGACCCTGTATGCCTATGAATTGTCGTCCAGTGGCTCCGTGGAAAGGACGCACAAACTGGTTGCCGATGCGGCTGGTGGCAATGGCCTGATGTCTACCGGTATGGCCGACCTGAATGGTGACGGCAAAATCGATGTGGTTTACGGTGGTGATCTGAAGGGCAATATCTGGCGCTGGAACTTCGAGGGCGTCGATCCGGGCGCCGCAGTGAAGTTGTTCCAGGCTGTTGATTCGGCAACGGCGGCAAAGCCGCAGGCGATCACCGGGGGCTTGGGCGTGGGCCGTGACACGTCCGGCAAGGTGTTTGTCGGCTTTGGTACTGGTCGTTTCATTTCCAATGGCGACGTTCCCGGTGATGGTGTCACCTCGCAGGTTCAGAGCATTTACGGAATCATTGATACCAACACGACCATTGCCGGGCGTGCAGAACTGGAGGCGCGGACCATTCCGTTCTCCGGCAAGACCAAGGACGGCCAGGATGCACGTGGCTTTGAGTCCTACTCGGTATTGAGTGGCGGCAAGCAGGGCTGGTACATCGACCTGCCGGTTCCGGAGCGGGTGACCAGTGGGCCGACGATCTATGGCTCGGCGATGTATCTGACCTCGGTGATCCCCGCGACTGGCGTGGATTGCAGTGGCGCGAGCGGAAAGGGCTTCGTCAACGCCATCAACCTGTTTACCGGTACCAGCCCGAAGAGTGGCGGCTATTTTGCTGATCCAACGGGCTTGACCGACAAGGACGGTAACACTGGCGTGATCGGCTCTGTGGGAGTCAAGGGCGGCATGCCGACCGAGGTCAATCTTACGGATACGCTGGTGACCGTGGGTACTGGTACTGGGCCAAGTGAACTGAGTAGTGGCACCAAGAGTGATGCGATCAACCCGCCTACCGGTGGCCTGCCGAGTCGCATCAGTTGGCGCGAGATCCTGCCGGAGTGAATGGGGAAATGAAAATGTCCAATCAGAAGGGTTTCACGCTGATCGAGCTGATGGTTGTAGTGGCGATTATCGGGGGGTTGGCCGCGATTGCGTATCCCAGTTATATCGAGTATGTAGTCAAGTCACGGCGCGTTGCTGCTGCGGGGTGCATGCTGGAGAAGGCGCAGTTCATGGAGCGCTATTACACCTCGCACCCGGCGCTCGGTTATAAAGGTGGGGTGCCGCCAGAAACTGGCTGCGATCAGGAGCTGGCTGACCACTATGATATTGGTTTGTCAGAAGATGCTGCTGCGGGCAGTTTCAGCTTGATTGCTACCCCCAAGGGTGCGCAGGCCACGAAGGACACGTTGTGTCGAGAGCTCAGCCTTGACCAAGCAGGAGTTCGTGGAGTCACGGGAAGTGCTGGCTCCACCGGTGCTGCCCAGTGTTTCTGAGTTGTCCGGAATATTGAGGTTCTTCAGCAATGCCGGGCTCTGCCCGGCATTGTTTTATTGGGAGCTTGCTTGCTTGATGGTGGATTGACGCCGGATACAGAAAAGGCCTGCGATTGCTCGCAGGCCTTGATATCTGGCGCCCGAAGTTGGACTCGAACCAACGACCCCCTGATTAACAGTCAAGTGCTCTAACCGGCTGAGCTATTCGGGCGGGGAGGCGCATTCTACTTAGCCCTGAAGATTGTTGCAACACCTTTGGGCTACTTGCTGCACCTGTCGACATGGCCACCACGCTGGCTGCGCGCGCGTCCCGCGTTGTTGATTACCACTTTGCTGAGCGGGGCACCGTTCCCGCTGCAGATGGATAGCGTGAGGTTGGAGCCGGTGCTGCGGCCGTCTGCGAGATACCGGATGCGGGTTCTGCCTGAGGTGCTGAATAATTGCAGGCCAGGGACCGGTTGTTGGTCGGCGCGAATGATGTCGGTCGCCGCGTCAGGGCGGCCATTGCCGTCGCGATCAAGAAACATCAGCCAGTCCTTCGACCAGTCGGTGCCATTGCTGCACTGAGCACCATTGCTGGACGGGCAGAGCACGGTTGCGGCGCGTCGGTTCACTGCTGTTGTTCTGGCCAGGTAGAGCTGTGCCATCACGGCGTTGCTGGCGGCGATCGCGCGATTGCGCTCGATCATGGATGCAAACTGTGGGACCGCCACCCCGGCAAGCGTTGCGACCACGCAGATGCAGACGAGCAGTTCGACCATGCTGACGCCGTATTGGCGCGCAATTGGATGGCGCCTGCGGTCTGGGTGGGAGGCTGGCATGGGCCGGGTATCGTGGCTGGGAACAGTGATGCTCGCCAAAGCCTTGCAGTGGCGGTGTCGCTGGAGCGGGTGGCTGAACATGGGGTTAGCCCTTGCCGCGCCGTCGTCTCGGGGCTGGCTATACTGAGTGGTCCACGCAGGTCCTACTCGCCATGTCCGACAGCTTCCAGCTCGTATCGCCGTATTCGCCCGCCGGCGACCAGCCGGCCGCCATCGAAAAGCTGGTGGCCAACTTCGAGGCCGGCATCGCCAAGCAGACCCTGCTGGGTGTGACCGGCTCGGGCAAGACCTACACCATTGCCAATGTGGTGCAGCAGGTGCAGCGCCCGACGCTGGTGATGGCGCCCAACAAGACCCTGGCGGCGCAGTTGTATGGCGAGTTCAAGGCGTTCTTCCCGAACAACGCGGTGGAGTACTTCGTCAGCTATTACGATTACTACCAGCCCGAGGCCTATGTGCCGTCGTCGGACACCTTCATCGAAAAGGACAGCTCGATCAACGAGCACATCGAGCAGATGCGCCTGGCCGCGACCAAGACGTTGCTGTCGCGGCCGGATGCGATCGTGGTGGCGACGGTATCCGCCATCTATGGCCTCGGTGCGCCGGAGGACTATCTGTCGCTGCGCCTGATCCTGTCCAAGGGCGAGCGCATCGATCAGCGCGACCTGATCAAGCATCTGACCCAGCTGCAGTACACCCGCAACGAGTACGAGCTGCAGCGCGGCACCTTCCGGGTGCGCGGCGAGGTGATCGATGTATTCCCGGCCGAGCTGGACAGCGAGGCGCTACGCATCGAGTTGTTCGATGGTGACATCGAGCAGTTGAGCATGTTCGATCCGCTCACCGGCGAAAGCCTGCGCAAGATGCAGCGCTACACCATCTATCCAAAGACCCACTACGCGACCACGCGTGAGCGTGTGCTGGCGGCGGTTGAAACCATCAAAGTGGAGCTGAAGGAGCGGTTGGAGCAGCTGTACGCACAGAACAAGCTGGTCGAAGCGCAGCGCCTGGCGCAGCGCACCCAGTACGATCTGGAAATGATGGCCGAGGTTGGCTATTGCAACGGCATCGAAAACTACTCGCGTCACCTTACCGGCAAGGCGGCTGGCGATCCGCCGCCGACCCTGTTCGATTACCTGCCGCCGGATGCGTTGCTGGTCATCGACGAATCGCACGTGACCATTCCGCAGATCGGTGCCATGTACAAGGGTGACCGGTCGCGCAAGGAGACCCTGGTGGAGTTCGGCTTCCGCCTGCCTTCGGCGCTGGACAACCGGCCACTGCGCTTCGAAGAGTGGGAGGCGCGGTCGCCGCGTGCCATTTATGTGTCGGCAACGCCGGGTCCGTACGAGCTGCGCGAGTCGGGCGATGACATCACCGAGCTGGTGGTGCGTCCGACCGGCCTGATCGATCCGCAGGTGGAGATCCGCCCGGTTGGCACTCAGGTCGATGACCTGATGTCGCAGGCGACTGAGCGCATCAAGATGGGTGACCGCGTGCTGGTCACCACGCTGACCAAGCGCATGGCCGAGAACCTCACGGAGTACCTGAGTGAGCATGGCATCCGCGTGCGCTACCTGCACTCGGACGTGGATACGGTCGAACGCGTGGAAATCATCCGCGATCTGCGTCTTGGCAAGTTCGATGTGCTGGTCGGCATCAACCTGCTGCGCGAAGGCCTGGACATGCCCGAGGTGTCGCTGGTCGCGATCCTCGATGCCGACAAGGAAGGCTTCCTGCGCTCAACCGGCTCGCTGATCCAGACCATCGGTCGTGCGGCGCGCAATGTGCGCGGCAAGGCCATCCTGTATGCCGACAAGATGACCCGCTCGATGCAGGCGGCCATCGACGAGACCGACCGTCGCCGGCAGAAGCAGGTGGAGTACAACGAGGCGCACGGCATCGTGCCACAGTCGGTGATGCGGCCTATCGTCGACATCCTGGAAGGTGCGCATGAGGAAAGCTCGCCCAAGTCCAATGCGAAGGGCAAGGGCCGGCGCGTGGCTGAGCCCGAGGCGGATTACCTCCCGCTGGAGCCGGCCAAGCTCGCCGCACGCCTCAAGGAGCTGGAGCAGACGATGTACCAGCATGCCCGCGACCTGGAGTTCGAGGATGCCGCACGTATCCGCGACCAGATCCATCGCCTGAAGGAGGCGAATCTGGGTTGAGTCGGCCCGGTGTGAAATATTTCCAGAAAACGGTTGTTCTTCGTGAAGAGCAGGGTTAAGATACGCGCCCTCGCAGCGAAGAAATTGTTGCTGAGACGGGCGGTTAGCTCAGCGGTAGAGCACTACCTTGACATGGTAGGGGTCACAGGTTCGAACCCTGTACCGCCCACCACTTCCTCTGGAAGTGGCCACGAAAGCCCGGCGCCGGCCGGGTTTTTTGTTTCCAGGTGATGTTATGCGTTGCGGCATGGCTGATTCGGCCCTTGCGACGTAGAAAGGCTTCAAACGGGCGGTTAGCTCAGCGGTAGAGCACTACCTTGACATGGTAGGGGTCACAGGTTCGAACCCTGTACCGCCCACCACTTGAAACCCGACGCAGCGGTTTCGGTGGAATCACTTGAAGAGCGAATCAGGCCTCTGGGCTTCGCATTTCGCCTTGTCTGCCCGGAGGCTTCCGTGGCAACCCGAATTTACCCGTTGATGGTCATGGCTGGGCACGCTTGCTTGGTATGGTGCTTGGCGGGTTTGGCCTGTGGCTGGTGTCGTGAGGGAGTTCCGCCCGCCGTCGCTCGCGACAGCGCCTTCATCAGCTGGGCGGGACTATCCGCTTGTTCTATGGAATACGGGTTCTGCTGGCGCCTTCTGCGCCGGTAGCGCCCGGTTCACCTGTGCCTGCCGGCTGTCTGATGAAATCGCCGCCTATCCTTGAGGTGATGTGATGTTGAATCGCAGGCAATTTCTTGCGCAGCTCTCCGTTGGCCTTGGCGCGGCGGCATCCATCAAGAGTGGCTTGTGCGCGCCGTTGGATGCAGCAGCGGGGCAGGGCTGGCGCTTGCCGGCGGAGGAAGCGCCGCAGGAGCGTGTATTTCTCGCTTATGCCGCATCCAAGGCGGTCTGGCGTGACTGGGCTGGCCCGGTGAACAGGACGGTTGCGCTGCTCGCCAGGACGATATCCCGCTATCAGCCCGTCACCATTCTGTGTCGCGAGGCGCAGGAGGCTGAGGCTCGGCGTGCCTGCGGCACTGCCAATATCCGCTACATGCCGATGTCGCTGGATGACATATGGGTGCGCGACTACGGTGGCTGTTTCGTGCTCGGGCGCGATGCGCAGCTCGGGCTGGTTGATTTCAACTTCAACGGCTGGGGGCGCAAGCAGGCCTTCGCTGGCGATACCGCTGTGGCGAAGACACTGAGCGCGGACCTTCGGGCGCGCTATATGCGCAGTCGGCTCACCGGCGAAGGTGGTGGCATCGAGGTGGACGGTGATGGCTCGGCGATCATGACCGAAAGTTGCTGGGTCAATGACAACCGCAACCCGGGCATGGGTCGTGCACAGATCGAAGCAGAGCTGAAGTCGCTGCTTGGCCTGCGCAAGATCATCTGGCTGCCGGGAATCAAGGGGCAGGACATCACCGATGCCCACGTTGATTTCTATGCGCGATTCGCGTCGCCGGGTGTCGTTATCGCCAACCTCGACAACGATCCGGAGTCCTATGATTTTGCGGTTACGCGTCAGCACCTGGAGATACTCCGGGCGGCGACCGACGCTGATGGGCGACGCCTGCAGGTGCACACGCTGTCGCCGCCCGAGGCGCCGCGCGACAACGGGTACACGCGCGAAGCCGACTATGCGGCGGGTTACATCAATTTCCTGCCGATCAATGGTGCGGTCATCGCTCCCGAGTTCGGTGATGCCCAGGCAGATACGCGCTGCCGGGATCTGCTGAAGTCGCTCTATCCGGGGCGCGAGATCGTCCAGCTCAATATCGACCCGATCGCTGCCGGTGGTGGCGGCATTCACTGTGTGAGCAAGAATCTTCCGGTTTTCGGCGGGGCTCAGCGGTAGCCGGGTGTGGCCGGGCAGTGAGGATCCGTGGATGTTCGGTTGCTGCGGTGGGGTTGGGCAGCTGGGCCGTCGGCTGTTGGCGGCAGGCGGCTATCGGGGCCTTCCCGTGGTTGTTGGTTTCACGGGTTTTTCCTGGCTTTTGGGGCGGTGCGAGGTTGCTTGACCGGCGTGGCTGGGGACCTTGGTTCCGGTGAAGTCCGGCTGCGGAGGCCGGGGTTCAGGCTTCTTGCGCTGAGGGCGGGGTGCGGCGCGGAAAGTCCCAGAGCAGGTTTGCCCCGATTGGTTTACTATCTCACCAACAATCCCTTCGGTAATCGAGGTGGCCCGCGCAAAGCGCCGGCCGAGCGTGTGACATGAGCACTACCATCGCCCACTGCTGATCTCCCGCCACCGCCCTGATGCAGGCGCCGTCGTGGCGCTTTTTTATTGCCCAGAATTCCGTGAATCCCGTGAAATCGCGCCTGTTGGCGTTGTTTCCAGCCCGCCCAGCGGGTCGTGACCTTTGGTGAACCCCATGATCAACATCACTCTCCCAGACGGCAGCGTCCGTCAGTTCGAAAACCCGGTCAGCGTCATGGACGTTGCCCAGTCCATTGGTGCGGGTCTGGCCAAGGCCACCATTGCCGGCGCCGTGGATGGCGTGCAGGTCGATGCCAGTGACGTGATCGATCACGACGCTTCGCTGCGCATCATCACCGCCAAGGACGAGGAGGGCGTGGAGATCATCCGCCATTCCTGTGCCCACCTGGTCGGCCATGCCGTGAAGCAGCTGTATCCGGAAGCCAAGATGGTGATCGGCCCGGTCATCGCCGAAGGCTTCTACTACGACATCTACAACGAGCGGCCGTTCACGCCGGAAGACATGGCGGCGATCGAGAAGCGCATGGGCGAGCTGATCGCGCAGGACTATGACGTGATCAAGAAGGTCACGCCACGCGCGGAAGTGGTCGAAATCTTCAAGGCGCGTGGCGAGGACTACAAGCTGCGCCTGATCGAAGACATGTCCGACGACGTGGCCGCGATGGGCATGTACTACCACCAGGAATACGTGGACATGTGCCGCGGTCCGCACGTGCCGAACACGCGCTTCCTGAAGTCCTTCAAGCTGATGCGTATCTCTGGTGCGTACTGGCGTGGCGATGCCAAGAACGAGCAGCTGCAGCGTATCTACGGCACCGCCTGGGCCGACAAGAAGCAGCTTGAGGCCTATATCAAGCGCATCGAAGAAGCTGAAATGCGCGACCACCGCCGCATCGGCAAGCAGCAGGACCTGTTCCATCTGCAGGAAGAAGC
>Ga0308157_10001101_pt1 | contig 63875 bp, 64 predicted proteins | sample PhyBR1_FD_201035 | JGI IMG/M metagenome (GOLD analysis project Ga0308157, IMG submission 201035) | Phyllosphere microbial communities from UC Gill Tract Community Farm, Albany, California, United States - DLSLB.R1 | ecosystem: Host-associated > Plants > Phyllosphere > Unclassified | place: USA... | reverse complement strand
CCTTGCAGATGTCACCAGCGAATCGCTGGCTGGCCGCCGCGTTGTCCTGAACATCTTCCCATCGGTTGATACCGGCGTGTGCGCTGCCAGCGTTCGCCGCTTCAACGAACTGGCTGCCGGCCTGGAAAACACCACCGTCGTGTGCGTTTCCGCCGACCTGCCATTCGCTCTGGGCCGCTTCTGCGGAGCAGAAAACATCGAGAACGTCACCGCTGCTTCGGTGTTCCGTTCGGACTTCGGTTCGCAGTACGGTGTAACCCAGATCGACGGACCTCTGGCTGGTCTGCTCGCTCGTTCGGTAGTTGTCCTAGACGAGGACGGCAAGGTTATCTACAACCAGATCGTTCCAGAGATCGGCACCGAGCCAGACTACGATGCAGCTGTTGCAGCCCTGAGCTAAGCCAACTTGCATCAGCACTGATGCGTATGAAGGCCCATCCGAGCGTCGCGCTTGGATGGGCCTTTTGCTGTCCCGACGAATGATGACAGCTAACTGTCAGCCAAGTAGTTATGCGTCAGCGACCGCCGCGACCGAGACATGCAAAGTCTGGCCTTGCAGGTCGTGAGCAATAAAGCTGAGCGACGCTGAATACCCATTCAGGGTCATTTCTTGGTGGACTACTCTCGCCTCGGGTGCGCAGGTCAGATCGACTGTTCCTTGATCCGAGCCATGACTACTGCTCCACGTGATAGTGGAAGCGCTGTGCTTGCCAGAACACTGCAGCGCCAAAGAATATTGTCCGCCATCCAGCGGGAAACCCAAGGACAGTTCCTGATTCTGTTGTGTCACGACGCTTGAGATGGAAGCTAGCTCGTTTTCTTGGTGCACGGCGTCCGCCGATACCGGAGCTTCATTGGCAGAGCATCCGCTCAGCACTAGGGACAAGGTGGCCAGCCCGGCACCTGAGAATATAGTTGTAGTTCGCATGTCAGCTCCTCACCGCCTGCGCAGCATTCAAAATCCGCGGCCCAATTTTGCGCATCAGCTTATTGATCTTCGGATTGTCGGTGCGCGAAAGGGTATCGGAGAGCCGCTCCAGACTCATCAGGCCCAACCAAATCTTCGCTCGTTGGGCTTCATCGGGGTTCGGCGCGATCTGATCCACCATTTCCAGGCCGTGCCACAGACTCAAATACGCGGTGTTCAGCGCAGGATCCCAGGCGGCAGCCAGATCCCAGTCCAGGATGCCTACTAGTTCTTCATCCACCCAGTGCATATTGTGTCCGGCCAAATCACCGTGGACCAGTCCCGGAGGTACCTGAGCCAACTCATCAAGTTGGGCCCACAGGCTCGTGGCAGCACCACGCAGCTGATCGGACAAGACATCAAAGCACTGTTGCGTGCGATCTTCGGTCCACGGGCCGCGGAAAGAAAAAGGCGCAGCCAGGTAATCACTGATCGGTTCCAATGGAATATCGGATAGATCCCTGACCACCTTGCCCAAGATTTTCGGGTCCCCGAAATGTGGTTCATGGGCGCTACCAGGGATGAAGGACATTGCCACCGAAGCCAGTGAATCCACGTGCAGAATCTGCGAGGTGGCCACCGGGATCTGGTAGTCCAACTGATCGGCCAACAGCTGCTGTAATTTCACCGTACGAGGCATGTGCTCGGTGGCTTGGATGGTGCGGGCCATGCGGATCACCGAATGAGCATTGGCGATCACCACCTTGTGGAACTGTCCACCCTCGTTCACCGAGGCATCTTCCCAACAAAGGTCGGGGCGTAATTGGTGGGCGATGCGCAGTTCTTCTTCGGTGGCGGGACGGCTCACAGATGCTCCTTTAGTTCGCTATCTTCAGGCTACCTCAGCTGGCACACAGCCTGATCAGCCTATGATCGAGAACGTGAATTCGAAGATCCTGAAATTTGAGATTGTTCTGGTCTTAGCGCTGTCTTTGGGGCAGAGTGCGATCTATTCGATCCTGAGCTTTGCCGACAAACTCACGCGCGGCCCCTTGCGCGAGCAGACGACCTCGCTGAATAACCAGCTGAGCACCCGCGAATTTTTCGACTTCACCTATCAGCTGCTGGATATCTTTTTTGCCCTGGTGCCGGTGGTGCTGGCCGTGTACCTGATGAAACGCAGCACCGGACGCGGACTGCGCGAGATAGGTTTTGACCTGCGTTCCGGGGGCAAGGACGCACTGCTGGGCGCGGGGCTTTTCTTGGCCATGGGCCTTGGCACCCTCGGGGTGTATGCGGCCGGCCGCGCGCTGGGTGTGACCACGGCGCTGTCTGCAGCCAATCTGGGGGACTATTGGTGGAGCGTGCCGGTGCTGTTGCTTTCGGCCGTGCGCCACGCGGTGCTCGAAGAAGTGCAGATGCTTGGCTTCCTGTTCACCTATGCCAAAAAGCTGAATCTTCGGTTGTGGACCACGATCATTGGTTCGGCCCTCATCCGCGGCAGCTACCACCTGTATCAGGGGGTGGGGCCGATGATCGGAAACATGCTCATGGGCGTGGTCTTCGGCTGGGTTTATCACAAGTATGGCCGGGTGATGCCGCTGGTGATCGCGCACTTCTTGCTCGACGCCATCGGTTTTGTCGGGTACGCGCTGATCGGCCCGGCCATCGGCATCGGCGGCTAGCGCGGCTAAACTACAAGAATGAAGGTTTCAGAGCTGACCACGGACCGGATTCCGCAAGCCGTCGATTTGTGGGAAGCTACCGGAATAACTCGACCGTGGAACGACCCGTTTGCTGACGCGCAACGCGCCTTGGATACAACTACGTCTACGGTGCTGGCCATGATCGAGAACGAAAAGATTCTTGCCACTGTGATGGTTGGTCACGATGGGCACCGCGGTTGGCTTTACTACCTGGCCGTGGACCCACAGCGCCAAGGCACTGGCTTGGGTGCCAAAATGGTTGATACCGCGAACGCATGGTTGAAGGCTCGGGATGTGCCCAAGGTGCTGCTGATGGTCCGTAACGAAAATACCGCGGTCCGCGGCTTTTATGAACGACTTGGATTCGAGGACCAAGACGTTGTGGTCCTGGGTAAACGCCTAGATACCGGCGCATAAAAATTTGGTAGGTGGGGACGCCATTGTCCCCGCCTACCATGAGCCGGCTGCGAGTCTACTACAAGACCGGCTGTTACAAGACCCGCTGTTACAGAACCACTGGCCCGTTGTCGGTTTCAAAGGTCACCGACATGATGCCCGGGGTGCCATTGGGCGCCTGATAGGCCATGGTCACCGCGCCGAGGTGAACATTTTCTGGCTGACCCAACCATTCCAGCACGCGATCGCGCGATCCGGCGATGGTGATTTCGCTGATCGCCCCGGCCGGCTCCAAAGCCTTGGATGGGTGCAGGTCCTTGGCTTCGTCGTCCCAGGAAATCAGGTACGGGCACTGCGGGTCGGCGATCAAACCCTTGATGCCGATCTGCTGCCAGGTCAGCTCCCGCCCGTCGGGGAATTTGCGGTTTCCCGGCACAGCCTTGCGGCCCAGGCGGTCTTCGGCGCTGGAGAGATCATCCACCGAAACGCACCAGCCCATCCAGCCGCCACCGAGCTCCGAACGGGCCCTCACGGCCTGGCCGAAGGGGGCCTTATCGCTGGCGGGGTGGTTCAGGACCTCAACCACTTCGAGGTACTGTCCATGCTTGAGCGGGAAGATGACATTGCGCGTCCCGAACCTAGGGTGCACGCCTCCCTTGACGAACTCCAAGCCGAGTGACTCGGAGATTCTTTGCGCGGTTGGCAGCAGCCCATCTGGGCCACAGGCATAACTTACGTGATCTAGCCTCATCATGTGCCAATCATGGCAATATGTGACCGCAGTCTCTACTTAGGCGACCCTAATGCGTTCGCGCCCCATCGAATTCTCTGCGACAAAATGACCCGCCGTGTGAAATATGACCGATTACGACCATTTTAGGGTGCTCGCATTGCAAAGATCTTCGGTTTTCAGGCACACTGGAAGCAGGTCATGAGTCCCAGTAACAAGCCCCGGCTTACTGGGCGGCAACCCTCCAACCGCGGTGGGGTGCCCCGGGTGAAGACCTGGCCCTTAGGCGCACAAGGCGGCTAAGGACAAGCGCGGGTAACCCCTGGAAGGCTTCTTGATGAGGTACTTCCATCGGTGTCTTCTCAGTGGTCTACCCCCAAAGTCATACAACTATTTTGGAGGAAACCATGAGCAACAACTGGTCATTTGAAACCCGTCAGATCCACTCCGGCCAAACCCCGGATCCCACCACTGGCGCCCGAGCATTGCCGATTTTCCAGACCACATCCTTCGTCTTCCCGAGTGCCGAAAGCGCCGCGGCCCGTTTTGCGCTTGCCGAGCTGGAGCCGATCTACACGCGCATCGGCAACCCCACCACCGACGCGGTCGAAACCCGGATCGCCGATCTGGAAGGTGGCGTGGGCGCACTGCTACTCTCCTCGGGTCAGGCCGCCACCACCTTCGCCATTCTGAACCTCGCCGAAGCCGGCGATCACATTGTGGCCAGCCCCAGCCTGTATGGCGGAACCCAGAACCTGCTCAAGCACACCCTGAAGCGCCTAGGCATTGAGGTCACCTTCGTGGCCGACCCGGATAACCTGGATCACTGGCGTGATGCGGTGCGCGAAAACACCAAGGCATTCTTCGGCGAAACCATTTCCAACCCACGTCAGGACGTGCTGGATATCGAAGCGATCGCTGCGATCGCCCACGAAAATGGTGTGCCACTGCTGGTGGATAACACCCTGGCCACCCCCTACCTGATTCGTCCGATCGAGTTTGGTGCGGACATCGTGATCCACTCGGCCACCAAGTTCCTCGGTGGGCACGGCAACGCGATCGCCGGAGTGATCGTGGACTCGGGCAACTTCGACTTCGCCAAGGATCCGCAGCGCTTCGAGGGCTTCAACACCCCGGACGAGTCCTACAACGGCCTAGTCTTCGCCCGTGACTTGGGTGTCAACGGAATCCTCGGGGCCAACCTGGCCTACATCCTCAAGGCCCGTGTGCAGCTTTTGCGCGATCTGGGCTCCGCGGTCGCCCCGTTCAACGCCTTCTTGATCGCCCAGGGACTTGAAACCCTGTCCCTGCGCGTTGAGCGTCACGGCGAAAATGCGCTGGCGGTCGCCAACTGGCTGGAAGCTCGCGCCGAGGTGCAAAAGGTCGCCTATGCAGGCCTGGAATCCTCACCGTGGTTTGAGCGTGCCCAGAAGTACTCGCAGCACGGCGCCGGTTCGGTCATCGCCTTCGAGCTTGATGGTGGTTCCGCGGCAGGTCAGGCGTTTGTCGACGCCCTGGAATTGCACTCCAATGTGGCCAATATCGGCGATGTTCGCTCGCTGGTCATCCACCCGGCCTCCACCACTCACGCCCAGCTCTCCGAGGCCGAACAGATCGCCGCTGGCGTTAGCCCGTCCCTGGTGCGCCTGAGCGTGGGACTGGAAAACATCAAGGACATCTTGGCCGACCTGGAACTAGGCTTCAACGCTGTTGCAGCCCTTGGCCAGGGCGAAGAATCGAACGAAGAACCAAACAAGGAATTGCAGGAAACTCTCTAAGCATGGCATCCATTGCGACCACCGCAACACCACAGCTCGCCGAAGGCCAGCACGGCATGATGCGCCGTAGCACCGTCGGCGAGCACCGCTTCGAATTTGGTGGCTACCTGCCAGAAGTGGAATTGGCCTACGAAACCTGGGGTACCCTCGATGCGGCCGGGACCAACGCCGTGTTGGTGATGCACGCGCTGACCGGTGACGCCCACGTCGCCCAGGGCGATGCACACACCGCCGGCTGGTGGGACGGATTTGTTGGCCCCGGGGCGACCATCGACACCAACAAGTACTTTGTGCTCGCGGTTAATATGGTCGGCGGTTGCAATGGGTCCACCGGCCCGTCCTCGCTGGACGAGCACGGTGTGCCCTACGGTTCACGCTTCCCCTTCGTGACCATCAAGGACTCGGTGCGCCTCGAAGCGCGCCTGGCCAAGCAGCTAGGAATTAGCACCTGGCATGCGGTGATCGGTGGCTCGATGGGTGGGGCGCGTGCCCTGGAATACGCGGTCGAGTTTCCTGAGCAGGTCAAGAACCTGGTCGTGATGGCCTCCTGTGCGCAGGCCACCGCCGAACAGATCGCCTTCGCCCAGGTGCAGACCCAGGCCATCCGCCTTGATCCGCACTTCCACGGCGGCGATTACTACACCCAGGACGCACGACCCGATGCCGGACTGGGCTTGGCGCGGCGTCTGGCCCACATCACCTACCGCTCCGAGGCCGAACTTGAGACCCGCTTTGGTCGCAAGCCACAGCCCGGGGAGCAACCTACCGGCCAATTGGATGGCCCGCGTGGGCGTTACCAGGTCGAAAGCTACCTGGATCATCAGGCCACCAAATTGGCTAACCGATTTGATGCCAACAGCTACCTGTTGCTCACCGAAGCGTTGATGAGCCACGACGTGGCACGTGGTCATGAGTCGTTGAGCGCGGCCCTGGCCCGTTTGCAGCAGGTGAATGTTGTGGTGGCTGCGGTGAGTTCTGACCGGTTGTATTTCCCGGAGCAGTCCGAGAAATTGGCGGCAACTTTGCCCACCAAGTCACCGGTGCACTACATCGATTCGCCGATCGGCCACGACGGTTTTCTCACCGACGCCAGCCAGCTCGACTCGGTGTTGCGCACCCTGGTCTTTAGCCACTAATAGCACAGCAAAAGGGGCAGTAACCACCAGTTTTCGGTGGTCACTGCCCCTTTTGCTATTCAAAGACCCTGCGCGCGCTACCTACTGCGCGCTGTCTCCGGCACCCAAAGAATCGTTGGGCTTAGGCGCAGTGAACGGCGTCGCCGAGGGTCGCTTCGCGGTGATCCCATCACCGGAGGACTGGTGGCGCAGGCGGCGCAATACCCACGGGGCCAGGTGCTCGCGCGCCCACTGCAGGTCCTCGATGCGTGCCTCGCGCCAGCTACGCTCATCGATGACCGGCTCCACCTCGGTATTGATCGAGTGTGGGACATTGAGGGCGTCTAGGGTCATGGCTGCGATGCGCTGGTGACCCATGGGGGAGAAGTGCAGGCGATCCGGCGCCCACATTTGCGACTGGTGCAGTTCGCGCAAAGCCCACATGTCGCCCACGACCGCGTCGTAGCGTGCGGCCACGGTGCGAATATTTTCGTTGTAGATCGCGACCTTGCCGCGGATGCTACCAAGCACCGGGGTATCGCGAATATCCGGTCCGGTGACGATCAGCAGGGTCGCACCGGTCGCACTGAGCTTGGCGACCGCCTTGTCGAGAATGTCGGCGATCTTATCTGGATCCCCGCCGGGGCGCAGCACATCATTTCCGCCGGCGCACAATGAAATGAGATCTGGCTTTAAATCGATGGCCGGGGCCACCTGTTCGTCCACAATTTGCCCGATCAACCGGCCACGGATCGCCAGATTTGCGTAGGCGAAATCTGGAACAGTGCTGCTCAGTTCCTGAGCCAGACGGTCGGCCCAGCCTAGGTGTCGGCCGGGATTTGATGGATCGGGATCGCCGATTCCTTCGGTGAATGAGTCACCCAAGGCTACATAGCGCCGCCAAGGATGGAGATTTTCTTCTACGGGAACGGGAGCATCTGCATTAAAATCTTTAGCCACAATCTACATTGTTACCCTATGGTAACGTCTGGTCAATCAGCCTCAGGGATGATCTGTTTCACCCCTGGCGCCACGCCTTGAGCAAATCCTGGCGCGCCTGCGTGTATTCCTCGTTCGTAATCACACCGCGGCTCAACAGGCCGGAGAGCTCCGTTAACTTTGCTTCCAAGGATTCTTTGGGCGCCAGCAAATTGGATTGAACCAACTTGGCTTTCAGCTCCGATTCAAGGGTCATCGGATCCATGCCGGCACTCTTGATTTTGCGGTAGTTGCGCACCTGGGCGTAGATGATGAACGCAACTACAGCAATGAAGAGCACCACGACCACACCCATAATGATCGGCATTGCCGAGAACATTGCATCCATAAAAGTAGAGCCAGTCGACGGGGTACTGTCGATGTAGCCGAAGCTGGTGTTGTCCCCGGTATCCGGAATCGCTTCCGCAAAAATCACTGAGCTTGCTTCCATGGCACCAACCATTCTGTACGAGCTGACATTGTTAGAGCAGCTAGGCGCTACGCTCACGCACTATGTCCTGCCTTCTTGCTAGTGAACCACGGTTCTCCAAGAATTCACTGCGCCAATTATTGGTTTTACCAAATTGCAATGAAATATTTTTTGGGCGGCGTGATCGAACCATCTTGTATCAACCTATTGACACAAGGTCATGCGCTTGCTTGTATTGTCCTATTGGTACAAGAACGAGCGCTTTTACGCCACCGAATGGAGGCAAGGCTATGGGTAATTTGATTCCGATCATTGCGATCGTTGGCTTCGCTGTAGTGCTGATCGTTGTGCTTCGGCGCGACCTCCTGCCGCAACGCCGAAAGAGCCTCACCAACTCCATGCTTGGAGCTGGAAATGATCGGCAACAGGCGGAACGCATTGTGCAGACGCTACGCCGTCGCAACTTGGCTGCTGTGATTGTTGCGGTGTTGGGCGGTGTCGCCGCGCTGGTGTTACATCAGGCATTCATCAAGTCTGGCGGGCTCACGCTGGTAGCTGCTCCAGCAGCAATTTGGGTACTCGTTGTCCTGGTCCTGATTTGTTGGCCAATTCCCTATGAACCCAAGGCCGGGTCGGTGAGTACCGGTACGCGCGTCAGTGCCGGATTGATTCCACGAACTACGAGCATGTTTGGTCCAGCGTGGGGATTAGTTCTGCCGCTCGTCCTCTTTACGGTATCAATTTTGGGGATTGTGGTTGCCGGAATCCTTTCATCGACTGATGATCGTGGCCTATACCGTCAAATCAGTTTCCAGTCGGCCAATGAAGCAGTGGTCGACGAAAATATGGTTGTTACGCAAAACATCATGGGAGTAAGCTCTACCGGACCGTTCCCAGGGTGGTACTACGGGTTGCCTGTGGCCATTTTGCTGGTACTTGGACTGTTGCTGACCATGCTGGCGCTGAACAAAAATACCCGTCGCCCAAGCCTGCGCGGTGAATCCCTCGTAGAGTTTGATGCAGCCGTGCGAACTCATAACGGCTACGTCCTCAGTTCAGGCTTTAGCGCATTCCTTTGTCTGCAGGCGGTGCCGCTGCTGTGGATGGTAGCCACGGCCGTCTACAACATGTCTCAGCGAGCTACCTACATCGTGGGGCAAAAGGTGGATGAGGGGGCGAGCGCTGAAGTGTCCTATGACCCGTGGCAGGTAGCGTTCTCCTGGTCTCTGGGTGGGCTAGGTGTCTTGATGTTGATCGTTGGGATCGTACTCCTGGGATATTTGATTTCATGGGTTCTGTCCGCGTATGGCGCTGGCGCAAAGAGTCACAACGCACAGTTGGGATCGCCCGCGTGATCACGATCGACCCGGCGAATCTTATAGGTCCGTCCGAACAGATTCGGGCACAACTAGCAGCAATGATTCGTAGCGGTGAACTGGCTGCAGATGCAAAGCTTCCCCCTGTCCGTCAACTTGCCGGCGACCTACGCGTCGCCGCGGGCACTGTCGCCAAGGCCTATAAGGAATTGGAGGGCGCCGGCTTGGTCCGAACTGGCCGCGCCAATGGCACACGGGTCAATCCAGGACAGTTGCTTAAGACGGAACTTCTTGCAGACGTTCGACTGCTTGCTCAAAGGGCTCGCGCTGATGGGCTTGGACTAGAGGAATTGCAAAAAATGGTTGAGACGGCTTGGAATTCATCTCTTCCTGGAGTGCCTAAAGCACTGTGAATTGTGATCGTATATGAATACGAATCTGTATCCACAAGCTGGTAACTATTCGTACAAAATGTCGGTGTCTGATGCGAAAATTAGACATGAGCAATCCAGAATATTCCGAAGATTATGACGACGAACATCGTCTACCGTTGCGCCCACCGGGCGAGCGCAAGGAATCTCACCCAGATTCCTTTTTTGCAAGCCAAGTTGAGCATCAGCTTTTTAATGAACCACTGATGAAGTGGGCAGTCGAGCTCTTTGAAGCAGGGCCGGTTACTAGTCCCGCCGATGCACTGGAGAGGCTCAAGAAAATCCAGTGCATGCATAGTGGACTTGAAGCAGTGACGTCCACTTTGTTGGCGGACACCGTTGAGCAAATCGGCGAAGGGTTTACTGACACGCTTGCCGAGCTGAGAGAAAAAGCTCCAGAGGAGGTTCGCGAATCTGAACGCAGTGCCGAATTTTATCGAGTTGACCCTAGCGACGATCAGACAATCAACTCAAACTTTGTTGCTGAAGCAGCCATTGCCCTGAGAGAAACTCCAGAGATGGTTGGCAAGCGGATGTTCAATGCGAAAGGCTTGCGGTACGTCTGCAAGGACACCCTTCTGGCATTGGCGGCCGGGGAGATTACCGCCAAATCAGCTCACTACATTGTGAAATATTCGCAGGATCTTACTGAAGAGCAAATAAAGATTATGGAGCACGTTTTGTTGCCCCTTGCGAGAACTGCCAGTGATGCGACGGTTTATCAGCGGGCGCGGCGCCTCCATGATCGGATGAACCCAGAGTCTGCCGAACAACGGCAGAAGAAGTCGGAAGCCGCACGCAAAGTGTCATTTTGGTTTGACGAAGACAGCGGCATGGGGACAATCAAGTTGTTCCACCGCGCAGACGTCATTAAATCTATTCAGAGCACGATTCGTTGGGGTGTGGGACAGAATAACGACCCAGACGACGAGAGAACCAGTGACCAGATGACGGCAGATCTATATGCGGATGCATTGATCAACGGCTGGCCTGGCAGTAGCGGAACACCACTTAAGCCTCGCTTGTCGATCACCATACCTGCCCTAGAGATGTTGGCGGATCCTAGCAGGGCACTTGCCGACTTGGAAGGTGTTGGCCCCATCCCTGCAGGACTAGCTTTACAGCTGGCTAAGGATGCACCGTCTTTTCAGCGGGTACTCACCGACCCTTGGACCGGTGCAGTCATTGACGTTGAACGCAAGAATTACAGGCCTAGCCAGGGCCTGAAGGATTTGCTGCGACACAGGGATGTGCATTGCTGTTTCCCAGGATGCCGCCGAAGTGCTGACCGATCAGAGATGGATCACATTGACGATTGGGGCCATGGTGGCGCTACTGACCGTGAGAATATGCACCTGCTGTGCAAACAACACCAGATGTTCAAGCATGCTTTGGGATGGAAAATCCATGCACGGCCAGATGGCACTAGATCATGGCTCACACCCAATGGATTACACGTCATTGTCACACCAGAGAGCGTTGATGTTGTGGAGAACTTAGACCACATGAACGATCATTGCCCACAGCGGCCGGATACGAGCTCACGTCTTGAAGTTCTGATGAACGAGGACACGAGAAGGGTCCTTGGGTATCCGGTTGAGCCGGAACCATCAATTGATCCCGACTGATGACCCCAGCTCATCCGTGAATGATTGAGTGACAGAAAAATTCTTTCACTAAAGGAACTTCAAACCACCAATAACCACCAACGGTGACAGCGACGACGCTGGTTGCCTTAGCCTCTCATGACTTCAATTCGCTTTCTGAACTGCAGATGCTTCCTTGGCCTCTCAGTGAATGAAAATTTTTTTCAGTCAGCACAACTTGGGAATGAAAAGAATTTTCAGTCACTCAGAATGGGGATGCTCCGTGTGCGCAGGTCTTGGAAGTATCTATGGGCCCGACGGATGACAGAAAAATTCTTTCATTGGCAGTGAAGCGCCGTGTCCTCTAGCTGAACATCGAATGCAGGATTCGCTAATCTTGAGCACATGACTTCATCCGAGACCGCGCCGGTGGCCATTATTTCCCGCAATGACGATTCCCGTCTTGGAACACCACTTCTGGTATTTCTCCATGGTTATGGATCAAATGAACAAGACCTGATGGGACTCTCGCGGTACCTTCCGGAGGAATTCACCTATCTCGCTGTGCGGGCACCGTTACAGGCTGGCCCCGGTTTTAGTTGGTTTCCGCTGACTCAAGAAATCGATTACTCGGTAGAGTCGGTGGGGCAGAGCGTAGAGGCCCTGTGGCGACTGCTCGAACCGCTGAGCAAGCAGCACTCCTCAATCACGTTATTAGGCTTCTCTCAAGGCATGGCCATGGCAACTTCACTGGCCCGTTACCAACGTGACGCTATCACCGCAGTTGTAGGGCTATCTGGATTTGCCGTTGAGCCACGAGGCCTAGAGATCTTTGATGATGAAAAGGTCCAGCAAAACCCGATTCCCTTGTTCTGGGGAAGGGACCTGGCCGATCCAGTCATTACCCGCGACAAGATCGAGTACACGCTCAAATGGGTGTCGCAACATACTGAATTGACCAGCGAAACCTATCCACAAATTGGGCACTCGGTCAGCATGGAAGAACTGGAAGACGTCGACGCTTTCCTCAAGAAGGTCGTGCTGGGTCGGGAATAGCTACTGCTGCGAAGTGACCTTGACGCACTCGCCGTTGACACAGACAACGTCGCCCGGGCGGATTTGTGCTCCACGGCGGGTGTCCACTTCACCATTAACGGTGACAATGCCCTCAGAAATAAGCTCTTTGGCGTGGATGCCGTCTTCGGCGAGGGAAGCCAGCTTAAGTAGCTGACCCAAGCGGATGGATTCGTCGCGGATTTCTAAGTCGAAAGCTTCGTTGGCACTCATAACGTCTATTCTTCCCTATCTCGGCGCAGATAATACCCCGACGTCGCCAAGAGCGGGGAAGTTCACTTTCGCGTTACCCGCATCCGCTTAGTCTCACGAGCGTGGAAACGATACCCTTGAATAGTATGTATTTTTCTACGGACCGCAACCAGCGGCCTCGTAATTTCCATTGGAGTTGATATGGCGCCACAGTCCAAGCTAGATCAGGTAATTTCCCTCGCAAAGCGTCGAGGCTTCGTTTTCCAGGCTGGTGAAATTTACGGTGGTTCCCGTTCCGCATGGGATTACGGACCCCTAGGCACCGAGCTGAAGGAAAACATCAAGCGCGAGTGGTGGCAGAACTTCGTTCGTGGCCGCGAAGACATGGTTGGCCTGGACTCGTCGATCATCTTGCCAAAGGCCGTCTGGGAAGCCTCCGGACACGTTGCAACCTTCACCGATCCACTGGTCGAGTGCATCCAGTGCCACAAGCGTCACCGTCAGGACCACCTGATCGAGGCCTTCGAAGCCAAGAAGGGTCGTCCGGCCAAGGACGGCATGAGCGAAATCGCTTGCCCAGATTGTGGCACCAAGGGTCAGTTCACCGAGCCTCAAATGTTCTCCGGTCTGATGAAGACCTTCCTAGGTCCGGTGGATTCCGAAGCAGGCCTGGCCTTCATGCGCCCAGAAACCGCACAGGGCATCTTCGTGAACTTCGCCAATGTGCTCACCGCAAGCCGTAAGAAGCCACCATTTGGAATCGGCCAGGTCGGTAAGGCCTTCCGTAACGAAATTACCCCGGGCAACTTCATCTTCCGTACCCGCGAGTTCGAACAGATGGAAATCGAGTTCTTCACCGCTCCAGAAGATGCACCGAAGTACTTTGACCAGTGGGTTAAGGACTGCTGGGCATGGTTCCTGGATCTGGGCATCAAGGAAGAGAACCTGCGCCAGTTCGACGTGCCAGAAGACGAGCGTGCACACTACTCGGCTGGCACCATCGACTTCGAGTACCGCTTCGGCTTCCAGGGTTCGGAGTGGGGAGAGCTGATGGGCGTTGCTAACCGCACCGACTACGACCTGTCCTCGCACGCCAAGGCTTCGGGTGCCGAACTGACCTACTTCAACCAGGCCACCGGCGAGCGCTACACCCCGTATGTGATCGAGCCTTCCTTCGGCCTGACCCGTTCCATGATGGCTTTCTTGGTTGATGCCTACACCGAGGACGAAGCTCCAAACACCAAGGGCGGCGTGGATAAGCGCACCGTGCTGAAGCTGGATCCACGTCTGGCTCCGGTCAAGGCTGCGGTGCTGCCACTGAGCCGTAATGAGAACCTTTCGCCAAAGGCTAAGGAACTGGCCAACGAGCTGCGCAAGCGTTGGAACATTGATTTTGACGATGCCGGCGCTATCGGCCGTCGCTACCGTCGTCAGGATGAGATCGGTACCCCGTTCTGTATCACCGTGGACTTTGATACCTTGGACGATCAGGCCGTGACCATTCGCGAGCGTGACACCATGGCACAGGAACGCGTGTCGCTAGATCAGGTCACCGCCTACCTTTCCGAGCGTCTGAACGGAGCCTAGAGCCGGATGAACGAACTGGAATTCCGCCCCTGGCGCTCAGGGGATGACCTTGAACTGCTTCAGGTTTTTGGTGACCCGCGCTCGCCGCAGGCCCACCAGGACCGCACCATGTTGCGGGAGAACAGCGACGCACCGTTCTCCCGCACCCTGGTGGCTAGCGTTGATGGTGTAGCGATCGGTGCAGGCGTGGTTTTTGCCTCGTCATTGCATCCACAGCGCCTGTGGTTGTATGTCGAGGTAGCTGCCGAGCAACGCCGATCAGGTGTCGGTACCGCACTGGTTGCACAGTTGCGCCAGCAGATTCCGACCGATCAAGTTCAAGAACTCAAGGCTCGCTACACGGTGACTCCGGGCGATTCGGCCACCGCCGCTGCAGGATTCTGCAAGGCCTTGGGTCTGGGCGAAATTCAGGTTTCGCGTGATGTCATCTTGGAACCTGGTGCTCTGGCCGAACCGGTCTTTGATACCAACGATCGGGTCATTGAGGAACTGTCCACCGGCAGTGTTGAGCTGACCCAGCTGGTCATGGACTTTTATAACAAGGTCCACGAGCAGTGGGATCCGGCCAACATGACGGTGGGCTCGGCTCAGCGTATGTTGCTCGACGAACACACCGGGGCCCAGGCTGCCCTGGTGCTTCGGGATAAGCCCAAGCGTGAGGGTGGGGTTCCGCTGGCCTTTGCAGTCAGTTATGTCCCTGCCCGCGAGGATGCTCCCTCGGATGTTTTGGTGGGCCACAATCCTGCCTTCTCCGAAGAAGAAGTAGCCGAGGCAGTTCGCGATATGGTCGCGATGCTGATTTATCAGTACCCAGTGAAGTTGGAAGTGGACTCCTCGATGTTCATCCTCGCTTCGCTGATTGATGCCTTGGCTGGTGTTGAACAAGCAACGGTCATTTCGACAACGCATATTCTGGCCAGCGACGCAGTTGCCTAGCGTCTAAGAATCACCACGGGATCCAGTTCATTCAGAACTGGGTCCCGTTGTTGTTTACCTGCAGTTATTCTTGCCCGACTAGGGTGATTTCATGAGTAGCAAGCAACAGGCCACGCACGGCTCGGCGGGGGAAGTTTTTCGCGTCTTCTTGAAGCTGGGGTTAACTTCTTTTGGTGGCCCCATCGCGCATTTGGGCTACTTCCGCACCGAGCTGAGCGAACGTCGCCGATGGGTGAGTGACGAGCAGTATGCCCAGTTGGTGGCGCTGTGCCAATTTCTTCCTGGCCCGGCCTCTAGCCAAGTTGGGTTTGCCTTGGGCCTGTATCGTGCTGGACTGCGCGGCGCACTGGCTGCCTTCCTTGCCTTCACTCTGCCCTCTGCGGCGCTACTGACACTCTTTGCCTGCGGTGCCTCACTGTTCTCCGGAACGATCGGGCACGGGATGTTGTCCGGGCTGAAGATTGTCGCGGTGGCGATCATCGCGCAGGCGGTACTGGGCATGGCCAAAAGCCTGACACCGGATGCTACCCGGGCGACGATCGCGGTGGTGGCAGCGCTGGCCGCACTGCTGTTGGGTGGGAGTCTGGGACAGGTGCTGGCGATCGTGCTGGGTCTGATCGCCGGCTACTTTTTGTGCCGGGTTCCGCCAGCGGCGCAGGCAGCGGATGCTGTGGTGCCACTACGTTTCGCGATCAGTCGTCGCGCCGGTATTTTGTCTTTGCTCGCCCTGTTCTTGTTGTTGGTGGGTACCCCTATTGTGGTGGCGGTACTGGGGTGGGAAGCCCTCTCGCTGTTCGACGCGTTCTACCGTTCCGGTGCCCTGGTCTTTGGTGGCGGGCATGTGGTGCTTCCGTTACTTCAGGGGGCTGTGGTGGATACCGGTTGGGTGCCGAACCAGGATTTCTTGGCCGGCTATGGCGTGGCGCAGGCTGTGCCGGGACCGTTGTTTACCATCGCTGCTTATTTGGGGGCGATCAGCACGGTGGGACCCGGTGGGGTGTTGGGTGCCTCGATCGCGCTGTGTGCGATCTTCCTTCCCGGCTTCTTGCTGCTGGTAGGGGTCTTGCCCTTCTGGAATCTTGTGGCAGGTCATCGCCGGGTGCAGGCCTTGATGCGTGGAGCGAATGCCGCGGTGGTAGGAATTCTGGCGGCCGCCTTGTACTCGCCGGTGTTTACCAGCGCGGTGACCGGGCCGGGGCAGTTCGCATTGGGCCTGCTGTGCTTTGTGTTGCTGGTGTCTTGGAAGCTTCCGCCTTGGAGCGTGGTGGTGATTGGGGCGCTGGGCGGGGTGCTTATGGAGCTGGTTGGAGCTTAACGACCCTGGTGCCGGCGATCAGATCATGTGGTGGGCGACCCTCAGCTTCAAAGGCAACCAGCAGCAGGTAGAGCACCGGTAAGAGGTCAGCGAAAATAGCCACCGCATAAAGCCAGGACGGGAATTCGGTGCTGCCGGTGGACGCAATGGCCACGAAGTTCCAGACACTAAAGTGCGCGATCTCCCATGGCAATAGCTTGGTGACGGTGCGTAGCAAAATCTGCGCCGTGGATGCTCGGCCGCCGGTGCGCCGGTTAACAACGTGTAGGCGCATTCGGCGTTTGCCGAGCGTGGCGGCAGCTGGGGAAGCTTCACTGAGGAACAGGTAGATCCCCACGGGTAATACCAGTACGAGGAAACCCAAAAGTTGTGCCCCGGCCACGCCTAGCTGGAGCCAGTTGTAGAACTCACCGGTCACTAGCCACAGCAACGTGGTGATCACCGCGAGCACCAACATCCACCCGAGGATCACCAAGTAGTCCACGAGCGAGCCAGTACCCGGCTGACAAAACTCGGTCTCGTTGCGCGTTGCTTTGTCATCATGCCAGCGGGGTGAAGTTGAACTGGCCTTGTTCATCGGCCACGGCTAAGAGCGATCCGGAATGGGTGGCCAGCGCTTCTAAGAGGCGATTGGTCAGTTCGTCACCCCATTCTTCGGGCAACGGTGGATGGCTTGAGACGATCCACCGTACTTCCAAACCTTCGGTGAGCTGTAGGGCGGATAACAACTGCTCACTGCCCTGCGGTGCTACGAGGATCAGCCTTCGGCGCGCCTCAGGTTCTAGCGGAGTGAGCTTCTCCCGGTCCGATTTCCACAGTGCGAAGTGATAGGCCGAAACGCCCACGGTCGCCAGCAACCAGCCCAGTGGGGCGCGGATATAGTCCAGCATATTCAATGCAGGGCTGGCTGCACCCACCAGCATTTCGAAGACCCGATAGCCGACAATTAGCAGTGCCACCAAGGCAACAACGGCACTGACGCCGAAGAACAGCACCAGGTACACGCGACGAGATTCGGGTTCGACCCGGGCGCCGGGCTGGAAGTACTTCACCCAGAACACGGTGCCCACCAAGACCAATGCAATGCCGGTGCGTAATACCGCCGGTGCGGTGTCGGTATTCAGCGGGGAGCTGATGGAAGCCAGCAGTGCGTTGACGACCATGCCCAAGCCACTGGCCAGCATCGCCAGCGAGATACCGCTGATAATCTGCCGGGATACGCGAGTAACTAGTGGTGACCGGCCGGCAAGTTGCCCGTGGTGATACATCCAGAAAATCGCGCCCGTCAGTAGCGCGGAGATGGCCAGCGGGCCGAAACTCGCGAAACGTTCACCCATGGCGGTGAAATCCCAGGGCAACGGGATGATGATATTCAGCGTCGCAGCGGCGGCCAATAATGCGGTTAGGGCGGCCAGAGCGACGCCGAGCAACATCACTACGAAGGAGGCGAAGATATCGCGCAGTTTCTGGACTTGTAGCATTTTCCAATGCCAGAGCCACAGTATGCTCGCGCCTAAAACCCAGATCACCGCGCCCAGCAAGCGAGGCAGTGGTCCTTGACCGACCAAAATGGCCTGTGGAACAAAGACCAGCTCAAGTGCGGTGCGTAGTGCCACCACCAGCGAATATCCTGCCAGCACCAGGGCGTAGGCGTTGCCGAGGGTCACAGCCAGGTGGGGGAGTTCGCTTGGCACATACTTTGGCGTGGTAAGCATCTTGAACTGCCAGAGCCCGATCGCACCCCAGCCAAGGACCAGACCAACCTGATCTTGCCAGCCCTGTGATGCGCCACCGCCTATCAGGCTACCGAGCAGCTGCAACACAGCGGTGGAAGAGATCACCAGGGCAATCAGATAGACCGCCGATCCCTGCAGGGACCAGATCGCCGCCTCGGTGGGCTCGGAGTTCAAAAGCTTCTTGCGGATCCATAACCACAGCGCCCACACCAACGGTCCGGGGATGATAGTGAAGGCCAGCGCGGTGGCCAACAGAAGCTGACGGTCATCATTCACCGCTGGAGCACTCAAACCCATGCTGATCAGTAATGACAGCCCGGTGCCCAAAAGTAGCAGCAGGAGCATGAGCAAACCGTGCAGGATGAGGGCGCGCAGGGCGCTGGCGGTGCGTGTGCTCATGGTGTGAGCCCCAATTCCTCTTTGGTGCACAGGCTCATTTGCCACGGGGCGGTGGTGATCAGCCAGGCGCCGTCGATTTTCGCCAGTTCGAAGTTCTCCTGCGCTTCGAAGGGATCGATAAGCAGCGCGCCGTCGGTCGCGTAGGTGATGGATACGGTGATGGTGGAGCTGCGATCCGTGGTCACTTCGCGCAGCAAATTCACCTGAGCACTGGCCTTCTGCGGTTCGTAGTAATTGCAGTCCTGCTTGTCTTTTCCGTTCTCGACAAGCCCCTGTGCCGTGGCCAAATCCGCGGACTGATAGGCCAAGACATAACGCTGGATGACGCCTACCGGGGTGTCCGCGTCACGCAGTGGTGGGGCCGGGCGCAGTGAAACTACGATCGCCGCGAGTATTATCAAGCCCACACTCACCGCCACCAGGGTGATCAAAGCACCCTTGGCCGGCACGGAAATACTGGTCATAGCCTAATTTTCTGATATTGCTGATGGATAAACCAGTGGTGCGAGATTGCGGTTTGATCAAGATCTCAGCGCGGAATTTGCTGCCATCGGCAATAATGGATAGGTGACGACCCTGACTGATGCGCCAAATGACACCCCGACCTTGAAGCTGCCACCCTTGCAGCTGGGCAAGCTCACCATCGATACCCCGGTGGTTCTTGCACCCATGGCTGGGGTTACTAACCGTGCCTTCCGTCGCTTGTGCCGCGAATACGGTGGCGGGCTCTTTGTTACCGAAATGGTTACCGCCCGCGCCCTGGTTGAGCGCAACCCGGAGTCGCTGCGCATCATCTCGCACGACCCCGACGAAGATATTCGTTCCATTCAGATCTACGGGGTGGACCCCGGTACTGTGCGTGCCGCGGTGCGCATGGTGGTTGATGAAAATCTGGCCGATCACGTGGATTTGAACTTCGGCTGCCCAGTGCCCAAGGTGACCCGCAAGGGTGGCGGCTCGGCGCTGCCGTGGAAGACCGACTTATTCACCTCAATTATTGAGGCGGCAACCTCTGAAGCGGCCAAGGGTGAGATCCCGCTGACCGTCAAGATCCGCACCGGCATCGACAAGGACCACCTGACCTATCTGGAATCGGCCAAGATCGCCCGCGATCACGGCGCCGCAGCGGTGACCCTGCATGCCCGCACCGCCGGACAGTACTATGCCGGTCACTCCGACTGGGATGCCATCACCACCTTGCGCGAGGCCATGGATGACCTGCCAGTGCTGGGCAATGGCGATATTTTCAGCGCCGAAGATGCGATCAATATGGTCGAGCAGACCGGCGCCGCCGGGGTCATGGTCGGCCGTGGCTGCCAGGGACGTCCGTGGATCTTCGGCGATCTGCAGGCCGCGTTTGAGGGACGGGCCGACCGTTTTCGTCCCGGTGTGCGCAAGGTGGCTGACACGGTGTACCGCCACGGCGAACTGCTCACCGAGTTCTTCGAGGACGAGGGCAAGGGCATGCGCGATATCCGCAAGCACATCGCCTGGTACTTCAAGGGCTACCCGGTCGGCGGAGAAATTCGCTCACAACTAGCCCAGGTGCCATCCTTGGCGGTGCTGCGCGAACTGCTAGACCAACTAGATTTGGATCTGCCCTACCCTGGAGATGCCGCTGAAGGCACCCGCGGCCGAGCCGGACAGCCGAAAAAAACCCACGTGCCTGATGGCTGGTTGGATAACCGGGTGATGTCCGATGCGCACCGCGAAATGATTAAAGCGGCGGAACTGGATATTTCCGGCGGTTAATCGCCCGTAGTGGATAACCGCAGAGCGCCCCAATATGTCACTAGACTAGGTATCATGACTCAGATCCCCGGATACACCGAAGCCGATGCGCAACGGTGGGTGCCCGAGCCAGCTAAGAAGTCTTACCGCACCGCTTTTGAGCGCGATCGTGCTCGGGTGTTGCATTCCTCGGCCCTGCGCCGACTGAGCGCCAAAACCCAGGTGGTGGCGCCCAACCAGAACGACTTTGTCCGCAATCGGCTCACTCATTCACTCGAAGTGGCCCAAGTCGGCCGCGAATTAGGCGCTGCGCTGGGCTGTGATCCGGACGTTGTTGATACCGCATGTTTGGCGCATGATCTAGGCCACCCGCCCTTTGGGCACAACGGCGAGAAGGCCTTGGACAAGCTCGCGGCGGATATTGGTGGTTTTGAAGGCAACGCCCAAACATTGCGCCTGCTTACCCGGTTGGAGACTAAAACTTTTAGGCACAACGGGCATTCGGCGGGACTGAATCTTTCCCGCGCCTCACTGGATGCAGCCTGCAAGTATCCGTGGTTGAAGGCCGACGCTCCCGAAGTCAACGGCAAAAAGACCAAGAAGTTCGGCGTGTATGAAGATGACGCGCAGATCTTCAACTGGTTGCGCAATGTGCCCGAGGCACAGGCCTCGGTGGTCTGCATGGAGGGCCAGGTCATGGATCTGGCCGATGACATTTCCTACTCGGTGCACGACGTGGAGGATGCGATCGTCGGCGGCCAACTGCAGCTGCGTTGGCTCAAGCAGGATTTGCAACGTGAACGGGCCTTGCAGGTCACCAAGGACTGGTATCTGCCCACCACCGATGAGGCCGATATTGAGGCGGCGCTTCGCCGGTTGGAAGACAGCGATGAGTGGGTTTCGCACTTTGATGGGTCGCGGCGTTCCATGGCGGGCCTGAAGGATATGACCAGCCAGTTCATCGGTCGTTTTGCTGCCGCTGCGATGGATGCCACCCGCGCCCGCTACGGTGAAGGCCACCTGACCCGCTACAACGCGAGTTTGATCGTGCCGGAAGACACCGAACACGAAATTGCGGTCATGAAGGGCATTGCTGCCAGCTATGTGATGACCTCCGAGGTGCGCCAGCCACTGTATTTAGATCAGCGGACCCTGCTTTCTGAACTGGTGGAGCTGTTGGTGGAAACCGGTAAGGATAATCTGGAGCCGATCTTCGCCGCGGACTGGGAAGACGCTGCCGATGAGGCGGCCCAATTGCGCGTGGTGATCGACCAGGTTGCCTCGCTCACCGATGTCTCAGCCACCGAGTGGCATTCATATCTGGTCAAGGGCGTAGCCCCAGAAGCACAACTGTTTTAGAAGGGAATCATGGCAGGGCTGATCAAGCGTGAAGATATCGACGAGGTGCGTAACCGCACCGACCTGCGCGAGGTCGTCGAATCCTATGTCACGCTCAAATCTGCGGGCATCGGCTCGTATAAAGGTCTGTGCCCTTTCCACGACGAACGCAGTCCTTCGTTCCATATTCGCCCGCAGTTAGGCACCTTCCACTGTTTCGGTTGTGGCGAATCAGGGGACGTGATCGCGTTCATCCAGAAAATGGACCACTCCTCGTTCACCGAGACCGTGGAACTGCTCGCCGCCCGGATCAACTATGAGTTGCACTATGAGGATGGGGGACCGGGCCCGCGACGCGAGGATTACGGCAAGCGTCAGCGCCTGGTGGACGCACATAAAATCGCTGAGGAGTTCTTCCGCGCACAGCTGGCCACCGAGGAAGGCGCTGCCGGACGAGAATTCCTTGCCGGACGTGGTTTTGATTCCCAGGTGGCCACCGAATTCTCGGTAGGGTACGCGCCTAAGGGCTGGGACTCGCTACTCAAGCACCTACGCTCGAAGGGGTTTAGCGATGACGAGCTGAAGCTCACCGGGATGTTCTCCGAGGGTAATCGCGGGATTTACGATCGGTTCCGTGGCCGAGTGATGTGGCCCATCCGCGATTTGTCTGGGGCCACCATCGGCTTTGGTGCGCGCAAGCTCTATGAGGATGACCAGGGACCGAAGTACCTGAACACCCCGGAAACATCCCTGTACAAGAAGTCCCAGGTGCTGTACGGGCTGGACCTGGCGAAAAAGCACATCTCCAAGAGCCGGCAAATTGTGGTGGTGGAAGGCTACACGGATGTGATGGCCTGCCACCTGGCCGGTATCACTACCGCGGTGGCCACCTGTGGTACCGCCTTTGGTACCGACCACATCAAGATTGCCCGCAGGCTATTGCAGGACGACGGCACCGGTGGAGAAGTGATTTTCACCTTCGATGGGGATGCTGCCGGGCAGAAGGCCGCACTGCGCGCCTTCGAGGAAGACCAGCGTTTCATGGCCCAGACCTATGTCTGCGTTGAACCTACGGGTGCCGACCCCTGCGATCTACGCTTGCATCGAGGCGATGAGGCAGTGCGTGAGCTGATCGAGCTCAAACGCCCCTTGTTCGAATTTGCGATTCGTGCCGAGCTGAAAAAGTTCAACCTGAACACGGTCGAGGGGCGCGTGCAGGCTCTGCGCCAAACCGCACCGATCGTCGCCCAGATCAAGGACTCTGCGATTCGGCCAGCCTACGCGCGTGAATTAGCTGGCTGGCTCGGAATGAACAATGAGGATGTCAACCGCTCGGTGGGGGCGTCCATTAAGCGTGCCCGGCTCCCCAAGAATGCGGAACAACAGGTGCCCGTTCCGGCGCAGGGCGCGCAGCAGCCGGTGGCTGCACCAGCATTTGAACGCCCGGATCATCGTGACCCGGTGATGCGTTTGGAGCGTCAAGCCCTTGAAGTGGTGATCCAGCAGCCTCAACGCTTGCAGGACGAACAGTGGCAAGCCTTTTATGAGGCTCGGTTTATGGCTCCGGCGCACTCGGCGGTCCACGATGGAATTGTTGCCGCGTCCAGTGCTGGAGCTTCGGCCACCTCCTGGGTTGAAGTGATTCGTGATGAGGTTCCCGAGCAGCTGCGTAGCTTCGTTTCGGAGTTGGCGGTCACCAGTATCCCGGCCTCGGATGAGCACAGCCTGAACCGTTATTGCGCTGACATCATCAATGGTTTGATTGAGCTTCAAATCACACACCGAAAGGCAGAGCTAATTGGTCGCCTGCAACGGGCCGAAATGGAACCCGAAGGCGAGGAATACGCCCAAATCAACAGGGAATTGATGGAATTGGAGATGCGGCGACGGATCTTGCGCGGCACCTAGGGCGCCGATTTTGCATTAGCGAGAATCTTCGGTAAAGTTATATCTCGTTGCAATCCTCCATAGCTCAATTGGCAGAGCATTCGACTGTTAATCGAAGGGTTACTGGTTCAAGTCCAGTTGGAGGAGCTCACTATCGCCCTGATCTGAGGTTTCAGATCAGGGCGATTTTCATTTTAATCAGTTTCTTGGGTCCGTGGGTCTAAAATTCTGACCTTCACCGCTGAGCCCGATGGTCTTTTGCCAGCACTTCGACGTGTCCAGGTTTTGCCTGTCCGACTTTTCTTTCCTACTTCTGCCTGTCCAACCGGACGCAGGTGAATAGTCGGTGCGCCTGGGCGTCGTCTGAAGGGCAGCAACCGCTACGTCCTCCATCATTTTGTGAGGATCTTGCATTCGCCGTCATCGTAGAAAGGCTTTGGCCTGCGGTGCTCGAATTGGCGAAAATCTCAACACAAATACGCGTAAGTCTGATATTCCGGACAGGTGTCGGCTCCGGGAAGTTGTTCCACATCACTCTATGAAGTGACATAGAACTAGTTATTTTTACCGAGGAGTTGTCATGGCTGCACCTAGCGCCACTGTAGAAACACGATCCATTGACATGGTTCCATTTGCGTAACGTCATGGTAAACCCATTGGCCAGTTCACCCTGTGGTTCGGTGCGAACGCACAGATCACGGCGATCGTTGATGGGGCCTGGCGGTAGTTTTCGGAGCGGATGTCTTCTGGGCAATCTTTGGATTGTTTGTTGGAAACATTCTCGGTGGCATAGTCATGGCGCTGCATTCAGCTCAGGGACCAAAGCTCGGTCTGCCACAGATGATTTCCAGTAGGGCCCAATTCGGTGTTTACGGAGCGATCATCCCGCTCGTACTGGTGATCCTCATGTACGTCGGTTTCGCTACGACCGGAACGGTGCTCTCGGGACAAGCGATCAATCTGATTCTTGGCGTTGATATCCCCGCCGTTGGCATCATAATTTTCGGGGCTATCACCGCCGTTTTAGCGATTCTGGGCTATCGATTTATCCATGCGCTCGGACGCGTGGCGACGGTGCTGGGGCTGGCCGGGTTCCTCTTCTTGAGTATTGTGATCGTCGCAAAGTATGACGTCTCACAGATCCTGTTCCTCAAGTCTTTCGCGTGGCCAACGTTCCTGACTTCCGTCGCTCTTGGTGCCTGCTGGCAGATGACTTTCGGTCCCTATGTGGCAGACTACTCTCGCTATCTCCCGCAGCAGACCAGTGAACGCAAAACTTTCTGGTTCACCTTCGCCGGTTCTGTCGGTGGCGCACAGTGGGCTATGACCATTGGAGCCCTCGCAGGTGGACTTTCAGCGGCAGGACTGGGTGGAGATTTTCTGAGCAACCAGGTTGGATATATGGGAGATCTTGCTGGGGGTGGATTGCTCGCGCTGGCCATTTACCTGATGATCGTCACCGGAAAACTGACGGTCAACTGCCTCAATGCCTATGGTTCGTTCATGTGTTCAGTCACCATTAGTACTGCAATTTCCGGGCGTGAGCGCGTCGCTTAAACTGACGCGAATCTTTTTCATTCTGCTAGTGATCGCAGCAAGCGTCTTCTTAGCGTTGTTCGCCAGCAGTGACTTTCTGAATCTCTTCAAAAATTTTGTACTGATGCTGCTCATGGTCTTCACGCCGTGGTCGGTCATCAACCTGATCGACTACTACAAAGTCTCTCGTCACAGACTAGACATTCCAGCCCTTTATGATCCATCCGGACGGTATGGAAAGTGGAATGTTCCAGCATTGGTCTCATACGCTGTGGGCGTGCTGTCGCAAATCCCGTTTCTCGCTCAGACCCTCTATACCGGGCCAATTACTCACTGGCTCGGGGGAGCTGACATTTCGTGGATCGTTGGCATTTTGATCACTGGCCTGGTGTATTACCCGTGGGCAGTCGCAACTTCTAAGGCTCCAGCGCAGACTATTTATCCCTCCCAGGCTTCCGAATCTCAGCAAGCAACTTCTTAGTTCGGACTACGAGGGTGTTCGTTGCGCCGAACGGGAACGAAAGAGCAGCTTCAATATTTACCGGGAGATGAGGCTATTGGGACCCGTGGTGGGATCCCAAAGTCTGCGAGATTCTAGGTACCAGAAGTAGGCAAAGAGCGAGATCTGGAACCACTCGACGATGAATAGAGCCTCTTCGACGCCAGCGATAAGCAAAATCGGCCAGGCGATTAACCCTAAGGCCATGAGTCCAAGGATGATCCGGTACCGGTTTGGCTTACCGCCACTGGTGTCCTCATGGCACATCGGAACATGACCTAAATGGCTGGCGATGGCAATTCCCATGGAGAAGATCAGCAAGAATGCGGCACTGGCATGGACCCAAGCGAAAGTTTTCCCTTCGAACGCTCTCCAGAGCAGAAGTACGATAAATGCAACGAGAAGACCGGTGCTGAACAATCCCAGTATTTTGGTCAACTTGCTGTGCATCAGTGCAGTATGTGGAGTGCGGCTGGTTTTGAAACCCAGCCAAACAAATGCGGCGCTTACTACGAGGACTGCAATGATGGCTACGCGTACTGAGAGGATCAATTTGCTTTGGTCATCCGGTGGGAGAGTGGATAACGTTTCGCCGAGTTTTGTCGGAACCAGCGCAACAAACATGGCATAGAACCCGGCCAAGTTTAGTGCGTAGTCTTCTAATGCTTCACCGCTATACACCACGAGCAACGCCCCGGTGGTCACCAGCATGGCGACGAACAGGTCGCGGGCGGGTCCTAAATAGTAGGAACTGAGAGAATCCTCGATGCGGTGATTGACGATTCCGTAAATGACGATGGCCACCACTAAGAGGAGGGGAACGACGAGCAGCATCAGGCGCACGTAGCGTAAAGTGTCGAGTCCTTGAAAGCGTTGTGTAGTGGAGGCCATATCAGCATTCTGTAGTGAAGACCCCTGGTTCGCGAAAGAGACTTGCCCAGCAACCAAAGATCTTCATCGTATTCGATGGTCAGAATCTCGGCGAAGAAGCCTTCGCCAGAGCATGTTTACAAAACGTAGCTGGCGATCAATTGAGACAATGATCGGATATCTACTTTTCCTTTGAACTCCAACCGAACCTTCCCCAAGGAGCTAAACCAGAGGTCTAATTCAGCGTCGAGGTCAAAGGTTCCTGCGGTTTCAATAGAGAACGACTGAATCTTTGAATATGGCAGTGATGTGTAGTCGCGCTTCTTGCCTGTCATGCCCTGCACGTTTACGGCAATCAGTCTCTTGTTGGTGAACACTACATAGTCGCGAGCCCCTTTGAATGCGGCTAACAGTTCCTCACCATTGACCAGCATAGGCATGATTTCAGGTGCTACTTGGCTAAGATCCCATGGTCCCAATTTGAAGACGGACGAGTTATTAAAATCGATCATGCACCGAGCGTACTGACATGTGGGGACAAGATGGATGAGAAGAAAAGCTCAAAGGAGTGGGCCGGGATCTAAAGAGTCGGAATAATCAGGTAACTTGAAATCATTAGATCTTCAACTACCTGCCGGGAGAATTGTGTCGAAACAAATACGGTCGAGAATTGATCACGCCACCGCAGTTCGAGATGTTAGAGAATACTTCGCAACGAAGGAAAACGGACGTCCGGCCTATACGGGATCTCATTTCGAAACCCTTGGGGGTAGCGAGAATGTAGACCCAAATCGGATAACAGCGACAGATCTGATAGCTGTATCAATGCTGTCTGTAGATGTGCCTGCACAGGCATCCTTGGGAATCCTTGAGACTCATGCGGAGAAAATTAGTGAACTTCTATCGGGTATTCCTCACGATTTGAAGTTTGAGGATCTGACGACGGAGTCATTTGAAAAATATCTAGGCGACGGGTCGCCAGCGGATGAACTGTGGGCTCTACTTCGGCAACACGGCGACAAATGGGACGTTGGGCAGACCACGGCTAGCAAGATCATTGCGCGCAAGAGGCCGCACTTGGTTCCGGTTTTTGATTCTGTCATCGAAGCCGTTGTAGGGCTCAAGGGTAGTAAGGATCAATGGCGTCTCTGGTTTTCAGCATTCAATGATGGTTCAGCCCGCGGAGAGACCTTGGCTGATGAGCTTCGAGCGATTCGCTCGGAAGCTGACCAACCACACTTGTCGTTGCTTCGCGTATTGGATATTGCCTTGTGGAAGTTAGGCAAACGTGAGCAGAACTAGGGAAATCGTGGCAACAAGCGAAGGCACGATATAGATTCTATTTAACTCAGGCGTGCTGCATTTCGCCCCGACAAGGGGCGAGAACAGCACGCCTAAATTTTTGGTCGCCTGAAGGTTAGAGCTCGATTGCCGCGACGGCACGTACAGCACGCGCAGCTTCGGCACCCTTCTTCAAGAAATGTTCGAAGTAGAACTTCTGGTGTTCATCGTTTGAGTGGAAATGATGCGGAGTCAGGCTGACCGAGAAAGTTGGTACATCGGTATCCAGTTGAACGCGCATGAGTCCGTCGACCACTGCCTGAGCCACAAAATCGTGACGGTAGATGCCGCCGTCCACTACCAGTGCTGCAGCTACGATCGCGTCGAATTTACCGCTTTTCGCAAGGCGCTGCGCCTGCAGAGGCATCTCGTAGGCGCCTGGAACGCTGATGGTATCGATGGTGTACGGGGTACCTGAGGTGTCCATATCCGCAGTAAACCCAGCCAGCGCCTGATCGACGATGTCTGCATGCCAGCTGGCCTTGATAAAAGCAATCTGTAGTGGGCTACCCATGTGATTCTCCGTGTTCTTCTCGCGTAATGACAACTACTACTGCCCTAGCCTAATGAACCGAGATCTTCAGGCTTAATGACTTAGTAGTAAGGAAGAAGTATTACTTCACTTAGCGCCAGCCCAACTGAGGAGCCACGTGCTTGAGTACCGACTCGATGACATGCGCGTTGTAGTCAACACCCAATTGGTTAGGGAGCGGGCGTGCAACGAACTCCAGGTGGCTTGTGTGGCGGTGAGCGAGGTGTCAGTTCGGAGGTGGGTTCTCCCTCTTCTCCCACAAGTTCCAGATACTCTCTGCGATGCTTCGATACTGCTCTACTGAACCGGCGATGTCGGCATCAAACCAATGGACGAACTCCTGATGAATGATCCGTTGAAGTTCATCCATCGATCCGACTTCAGGAAGCCGGCGCACAATGCTTTTGGCTTCGGGACTGTACTCGTCCGTATTCGTATCGAAGTTGATACCGATCGGATCGGCGGCGAACAGCAGCTTCTCCACCCGAGAAGTCAGATCGTCGTTGCTCATCGCCAACCCAACTGGGGAGCCACGTGCTTGAGTACCGACTCGATGACATGCGCGTTGTAGTCAACACCCAATTGGTTAGGGACGGTCAACAATAAGGTATCAGCGGCAGCGATCGCTTCATCTTCGGCCAGTTTCTTGGCTAGCTCATCGGGTTCGCCGGCGTAGGATTTTCCGAAAATGGCACGGGTTTTCGCATCGATGTTACCGACTTGATCCGAGCTATAGCGGTCTCGGCCAAAGTACTGCCAGTCGCGTTCGTCGGTCAGGGCAAAGATGCTTCGGCTCACCGAAACACGTGGTTCTCGTTGATGGCCTGCTTCTTTCCACGCGTCGCGGTAGAGCTGAATCTGCTCGGCCTGCTGAACGTGGAAAGGTTTACCCGATTCGTCGTCCTTGAGGGTGGAGCTTTGCAAGTTCATGCCTAGCTTGGCTGCCCAGATCGCTGTGGCGTTGGATCCTGATCCCCACCAGATTCGTTCGCGCAACGTCTCCGAATGGGGTTCGACGCGCAAAAGTCCAGGCGGGTTAGGGAACATTGGATTGGGGCTCGGCTGGGCGAAGCCTTCTCCACTGAGTACTTCAAGTAAACGTTCGGTATGCCGCCGGCCCATATCGGCATCGGATTCGCCATCACGCGGTTCGAAACCGAAATGACGCCATCCATCGATGACCTGCTCGGGTGAACCGCGGCTGATGCCTAGCTGTAGTCGGCGATTAGAAATCAGGTCCGCTGAGCCAGCGTCTTCAGCCATGTACAAGGGATTCTCGTAGCGCATATCAATGACGCCGGTGCCGATTTCAATGCGGCTGGTCCGCGCTCCGATGGCAGCCAAGAGTGGGAATGGGGAAGCGTACTGCTGGGCGAAGTGGTGAACCCGGAAGTAGGCGCCATCTGCCCCGAGCTCTTCGGCAGCTACCGACAGGTCGATTGCTTGCAGGAGCGCATCCGAAGCACTGCGAGTGCCGGATTGAGGATGGTCGGTCCAATGACCGAAGGACAAGAATCCGATGTTCTTCATACTTGAGCCAACAAGTAACTAAGGGGAGTTATTCCAGTTTCAGCTACGCGCAAGTTGCGCGAGGACGGGCGTGGAATCTTCGAGCGGAGTCTCAGCGTTGACTGTGGACCAGATGTGGTCGAGCGACAGATCGAGCACCATGGCTACGGCGGCGATCGTGGAGAATGCCGGTGTTGCAACTCGTCCAGTTTCGATTTTTCGCAGAGTTTCAGGGGAAATTCCGGATTCCAGAGCTACATCGAGGATGGTGCGTTCAGCACGAGCGCGACGCAGGATGGAACCAAGGACTTTTCCTTGCTCAATTTCTCTGGCAGTGAGGGGTAATCTGACCATAAGAAAATTATAGTACCGGTACTATATGACCGGTATAGTTATTGGCATGATTGAAATTCTCACACCAGCTGAAGTAGACCGTGCCCGCGAAACCGGAGCACTGGTTGGAACCATCTTGGCGACGCTCAAAGAACGCGTCGCGGTAGGTACGAATCTACTGGAAATTGATGCCTGGACCAAGGAAATGATTCTAGAGGCAGGAGCTGAATCCTGCTACGTCGACTACGCACCATCCTTTGGTAACGGACCCTTTGGGCACTATATCTGCACCGGCGTGAACGATGCGGTACTTCATGGACTGCCTCGCGACTATGCGCTGGCCCAGGGTGATCTGCTCAGCTTGGACCTGGCAATTAAGTTGCGCGGATTTGCTGCCGATGCTGCCATCAGCTTCGTTGTGGGAGCTGAAGGTTCTAAGGAAGATCAAAAGCTGATCGAAACGACCCAGAAAGCTTTGGAAGCTGGTATTGCCGCTGCTGGTCCGAACGCCAAAATCGGAGATCTGTCCTACGCGATGGGTGCGGTGATCAAGGCTGCCGGCTATAAGGTCAACCTGGAATTCGGCGGGCACGGCATCGGGTCAACCATGCATCAAGATCCGCATGTATCCAATGACGGTCGTCCCGGACGCGGATATAAGCTGCGTCCGGGACTCTTGCTGGCGCTGGAACCGTGGATCATGACGGACACCAATAAGCTCATTATGGACAAGGACGGGTGGACACTACGAAGTGCCACCGGATGCCGCACCGCGCACACGGAACACACCATCGCTATTACCGAGACTGGCGCAGAAATTCTGACTCTGCCTCGTTCCTAAGATTTTTAGGCGTTGGGTGTTGCTTGGGTTCCTGCACCTCTGCGGCGTAGTGCCGGCTCTTCTGACTGGCCCGGGCAGGCCATGTTTGCGGTGGAGCAACACGAGCCGGAACATCCGGTGTCTGGAACAGCTTCTCCTTGATCCGGAGCCCCGGTGATGTCTCGATTTTCTGCACCGAGCACCACAAAGCCGGCATCGGCGATCATTGCCAGATCAGCCTTGGCATCTTGGCCCTCGCTGGTGAGGTAATCGCCGAGGAAGAGAGAATTGGCTACTTCGAGCGCGGTGGACTGCAGAGAGCGCAAATGCATTTCCCGGCCTCCAGCCACGCGAAGTTCCGTCTCGGGGCAAGCCATGCGAACTACGGCCAAGATGCGCAGGCACGCTAGGGGAGTAAGGTTCCAGGTGCCCTGAAGTGGCGTGCCATCAAAGGGCATGAGGAAGTTGACCGGAATGGAATCGGCCCCGAGATCACGTAAGGCGAAGATAGCCTCCACCAATTGTTCTGGCGTTTCTCCCATACCCACAATTAACCCGGAGCAAGGCGAAAGGCCACTGCTCTTAGCCTGCTGGACCGTTGAGACTCGCTCATCAAAGCTGTGGGTACTGCAGATTTCTGGGTACAGCGACTCGGCGGTATTGAGGTTGTGGTTATAGGCGTCGGCGCCGGCTTCCTTGAGGCGTTGTGCTTGGCCGTCTTTGAGGATGCCGAGGCAGGCGCAAACCTCCACGTCGGGGTGCTGATCTTTGAGGGTATCAATCATTGTTGCCACCCGATCGACGTCTCGATCCGTGGGGCCTTTCCCTGAGGCCACCATGCAGACTCGTGTTGCGCCCCCGGCGATGCCCAGTCCAGCTTGGTGCACAGCCTCTTCTGGTTTGAGCCACGTGTATTTGAGGATTTCCGCCTTGGAGCCCAAACGTTGTGAGCAATAAGTGCAATCTTCTGGACAGAGGCCGGATTTGAGGTTGACGAGGTAATTGACCTTGACGGTATTGCCGAAGTGTTGGCGGCGCAGTGTTCCGGCAGCGCTGACCAGCTTGAGGGTGTCAGCATCGCTGGTTTTCAGTAGGGCGAGTGCTTCGTCTTCAGTGAGTCGATGGCCCTTGTGAATGCTGTCGGATAGCTCGGCGAATGTGGAAAATTCCAGGCGCTGGTTTGTGATGCTCATGCGTTCCTTCAGCTCGTGCCGCGATTGGCAATGTAAATCAAGGTCATATTGAACGGTGTTCAACTATGGGCTCCAATGTACACGAAAAAGACCTTGTCTTGAACATTGTTCAAGACAAGGTCTTTTGTCGACGCTTTCAGCTCATGGCCTCACCGTGCGCATCAGTAGGTGAGCAAAAACATCGCGTCGCACGATTACTGTGCGACGCGATGCAAAATTATTGAGTTTTAGTTCGCGGCAAGCACTGCGAAAGCCAATGGGTTCTGCAAGTCACCGGCGTAGAGCAGACCACCTGACTGGTCGGTCAGATCCAACATCTGCTGGTTATTGCGAAGCTGCAAACGGTTCAGGCAGGAGAGTGGGAAGGCCTGTTCAAAGAGACCTAAATCGTCAAAGCGCTGAGCGAACTCAGGGTGCGCGGCCCGGTAATCCAGCAATCGTTCCACCACGACCTTCCAGAAATCTGACTCTGGCAGAATTCCTTCCACATCAAGCAGCGGTGCAAGGAATCTAAAGAAGGAATCAAAGACGTCAGTGAAGACCGAGAGCACCGGATCGCCGCCGGTTCGCACTCGACGGATCTCTTCAGGTAGCTCGACACGATCCGAAAGGACCGCAATTTCTTCGCCCAGGTCTTTGAGCAGGACCTTCTTCACCGCCCCATTCTCCAAAATCATGATGACGTTCTCACCGTGCGGCATGAAGACCAGGTCATAAGCTGCGAGGCAGTGAACCAGGGGAACCAGATAGGCATCGAAGTATTCGGTGAGCCATTGTTCTGGGTCCAAACCACTGCGGCGAATCAGCGCTGCGGCAAAGGACTTGCCGTTGGCATCCACATGAAGGAGGCTGGCCATGGTGGCCAGAGTTTGGCCCTCTTCAAGTAGATTAATCGGCGACTCGCGCCAAAGTGCTGCCAACATTTTGCGCTGGGCGGCACTCTTTTCGGTGGCTGCCTCGAACTGCGGATTGCGGTAACCCACGGCCGCAATTTCGCGCAGGAGTTCCACTGGTTGCTGCGAGAGCACAGGATCATTCTCAAATAGTCCACCGAGCCACTGGTTAATGGCCGGAGTGACCTTCATATACTCTGCGCTCAAACCACGCATGAACCCCATATTGAGGATGGACATTGCAGTCTTGACGTAGTGACGGGTTGGGTTTGAGAGGTTGAAGAACGTGCGAATCGACTGCTGCGCCTGGTACTCATCCTGGCTGGTACCAAGCCAGATGAGCTGCTTGCGCGCAATGTCGTTGGCGAAGGTGATCGACAGTCGATTTTCCCACTGCCATGGATGGACCGGGATGAAGATATAGTCTTCGGCTCGGTAGCCGGTCCCAAAAAGCGCACGATTCAGCGCCTCATCAAGCTGTTCACGTTCACCAATGTTGAGCTCGGTGGCGAGCAAGGATTCGTAATCCAAGGTGTCGATGGCATCGAACTGTGCACGGGATTTGTGCGCTGCTGCCCAGCCGAGGTTCAATGCAGCCCCGGTTTCTGGAGCGTAACGCAGGTAGTCGCTGCGTCCCACACCCATGCGACCGTTGTTCGCGACAAAGCAGGGGTGTCCCTCAGTCATCGAGGACTCGACGAGTTGGAAGGACTGCGCCGCTGTGCCCGGGAACTGGGCTAAGGCGGCCGAATCGTGCGTGCTATGAACCTGCTTGTAGCAGTGGCTGGACAGGGTGGAAGAGAGCTCTTCCAAATAGGTCGGTAACTGGGCTTCTGAGAGGGTGAGCTCGCGGTAGAAGCGAGTCACGAAGTCAATGACGTCTATTTCTGCTGGTTGCCAGGTGCCAGAGAGGAATTCGTGGTGCTCTAGGCTCTCGGGCTGAACCAACCAGTGATTGAGCTGGAACTGGCGTGCAGCGAAGAGGTAACGGTGCCCGTCTTTCTGAACCGAGTAGGTGCCGTCACCGTGATCAGCTGGTTCCAGCAATCGTTCGTGGGAAAACTCGCCCAATGCCTTGGCCAGCACATGACGGTTAGCCTTTTCCCAGTTTTCGGGGGACAGGAACGAGGAACCGAGGTTGCGATGAGTTGCACTTTCGAAATCGTTGCGGGTACAGATGGAGAGCAACGCTTGTTTTATCGTGCCATCGTGCTCAAGAAGTTCAATTGGGCGTACTGGGCGGAATCCGACGCGGGCGTTCAGCGCATGAATGGCCTTATTGCGCACATCGGGTTCAACGATGATCCGCTCGACACCAGGTGCGGCAAACGCATGGTTGACCGCAGCAGTCATCGCCTCCTGGGTGAATCCGGGTTGTGGGTTTTCGCTGGCGGGGGCAAGGAAGTGCAAGCCCCGGTCGCCACGTACGTAGTTGTACGCCTGCGCCAACGGTGAGGTTGCCGGGTTATACAGTTCGACAAGGAATCGGGGCTGTGACGAATCATCGATTCCCAGCAGAACCTCGTAATCCTCGGTGGCCAGCAACGAGGCATACTCGGTGGCAATTTCTGCCTCGGTGGCATGGGACAAGCCCCAAAATGCGGCGTGTTCGGTGGCGATCCAGGAGTGCAACAAGGAGGAATCTTGTGGCAGCTGAACTGATCGGAAAGTAAAAGTGGTCATCAAGTAAGTCCTTAGGCTTGCGCGGTAGCAGTGGCAGCGGTGGGTAGTCCGGTCAATGCGGCTGCTCCGAATTCTTGGAAGGCGATGCGCTTTTCGACGTGGTAGATTTCGCGACCTACAAGTCGGTTGATGATCACCGAATTGCGGTACGCGCCCATGCCAAGATCTGGTGCGGTGAACCCGTGCGTGTGTAATTCGGCGTTTTGCACGAAGATGTCCTGCTCGAGGCCGATCGAGTATTCGCGGTCCACGTTAAAACGTCCGTCGGCGAGGTAGTCGACGCGTTCGATGATTCCGCTGAGGAAGTCTGGAACACCTGCTCGATAGCCGGTAGCCATCACGAGGTGATCGACTTCGAAGTCAAGATCTTGTTCGGTGCGTTCATGCCGTAGGCGCACGGAGAGGTTCTGCTCGTCGGTGGTGATGGCGGTGGCGGCGCAACCGGTACGCAGGTGAACGTTGGTTGCCTGTTCGATGCTGCGTTCGTAGAGTTCCTCGTGGATCTCATTGATCAGATCCGCGTTGATTCCCTTGTACAGACCCTTTTGCTCGGCGGAGAGTACATCGCGCTTGTCCATGGGCAAAGCGTGGAAGTGGTCGATGTACTCGGGCGAGGTCATTTCCAAGGTGAGCTTGGTGTACTCCAGCGGGAAGTAGCGTTCGGAGCGAGTAGCCCAAATCAGGTGGTCTTCGGGCCGAAGGCTGCGCAGTAAATCAAGGAAGATTTCTGCCGCGCTTTGTCCACTGCCCAAAACGCAGGTGACCTTTGCCCGAGCACCGTCATTCGGTGCCAGCAGCGCATCACGCTGGAACAAGTAGTCGCTGGAATGGACCACCTTGCCACTGTTTAAAGCACTGTCGCTAATAACTGGTGGCAGGTATGGCTGGGTGCCGGTGCCTAGCACCAGCTTTTGTGCGGTGAAGTGGTTCAAACCTGCTTCGGTAAGAACCGACAGATGATAGAGGCCATCGCGGTAGGTGGACTCTAGCACTCGGTGCCCGAAACGCACGCTGGGAATGCTCTGGGCTGCCCAGGCCAAGTAGTTGGAATACTCCTGACGCAATGCATAGAAGTCTTCACGAATGTAGAACGGGTAGATTCGGTCCTGCCCCTTGAGGTAGTTCAAGAAGGAATACTTGTTGGTGGGGTCTGCCATGGTGACCAGGTCCGCCATGAACGGAACCTGAAGGTGCGTTCCAGGAAGCATCATGCCTGGGTGCCAGACAAACTTTTCAGCAGCGTCGAGGACTGCGACCTTCAAATCAGCAATACCGTCGGTGAGGGCGGCAAAACCTAGGTTGAAAGGTCCGGCTCCAATGGCGATAACGTCGAAGTGTTCGCTAGATTGATTCATGATTTATCTCCGGTGGTGCGTTCGGCCAAGATCTCAGTTCCGATGCGGCAAATGGCATCGAGAATTTCGCTAATGTCGGCCAGTGTGGTGTTTGGGTTTAGTAGGGTCAGCTTCAGCAGGCGCTTGCCTGCCACCGTGGTGGCTGCGATCATCGCTTCGCCACTGGAATACAGGCGCTGACGGATCTGATTAGCCAAAGCATTGTGCTCGGTGAGTTCCAGGGGATGTTCGGGATCCTCAAAGGAGAAGACCAAAGTGCTTAGTTGAACGTCTGCTACCAGATGCAGTTGGGCGCGCATGGCTACTTCATGCTGCGCATCTTCGGCCAAGGCGATCACCTGATCAAACATCTCTCCTAAACGTGAGGCGCCGAGCGTGCGAAGAGTGACCCACAATTTCAGTGCATCAAAGCGTCGTGTGGTTTGGAGCGACTTGGAGACTTGATTTGGTGTTTCTGCCGCTTCTGCAGCAGGGTTCAGATATTCGGCATAGTGCGCAATGGACTCGAAGCTCGATGATGCACGGACGATCAGCGCGCTGGAACCGATGGGCTGGAAGAAGGACTTGTGGTAGTCCACGGTGACTGAATCAGCTTGCTCAATTCCATCAAGGCGGTGACGGTGGCGGTTCGAGACAAGTAATCCACAGCCGTAGGCCGCATCAACGTGGAACCAGGCTCCGACCTCGCGGGCGATTTCGCGTAGCTGGACCAATGGGTCGATGGCGCCGAAGTCGGTGGTGCCAGACGTGGCTGAAATTGCCATGGGGACGAGACCTGCATCGAGATCTTCTGACAATCGTTGACGCAATGCCTGGGCATTCATTCGATGCTGGGCGTCGGTCGGTATTGCAACGGCTGCTTCGTAGCCTAAGCCCAGAAGCATTGCAGCATTACGAATCGAGAAGTGCGCGTCTTCGGAGCAGTAGATTCGGAGCTTAGCCAGTCGCTCGGGCAGAGAACCTTCAAGTTTGGCCGTCGCAGTGTTGCGTGCGATGAGCATGGCTTGGAGGTTTGATTGGGTTCCGCCAGAAGTGAAGATCCCGTCAGCGTTCTGTGGGTCAAAGCCAATGAGTTCGGCAGTGAAGCTAATCAGCTTGCGTTCGATCAAAGTGGCACCAGCGCTTTGATCGAAGGTATCCATTGAAGTGTTGATGGTAGTGACAAAATTTTCGGCAACGACGGCTGGAATTGCCACGGGGCAGTTCAAATGTGCGGCGTACTTCGTGTCATGGAAGTAGACGGCGTCTTTGACGTAAAGATCGTTGAGTTCATTGAATGACTGATCCATGCTGCCCAGTGGTGAACGCAGATTTACGTGATTAATCCGGTCCGCCATCTGTTGCGGGGTCGGTCCAGTTGTGGGGGCGCTGACGGTTGCGAACTTTTCTCCAACGAGCGATACCGCACGATGTGAAGCTTCTTCGAAAGCCTCGGCGGTGTCTGCGCAAAGCAGTGCGTCGTCGTAAAGCGGTAGTGGGACATCAGGGATTTGCAGGGTAGGTAGTGAGGCACCCAAGAGCATGCTCCTCAGATAGTGTCAATAGATATTTGGTCAGGCTCACCTAACAAGAATCTATTAACAACACAGGACAATTAGTTAATGCAAGCCGAGTAACTCAAATATTGAGAGGATGAGATTTTCTCGACATTTTTCGCCTGCCTCGAAGTAACCTGTGGTAACTTACCGTCTGACTAGATGTTTGAAGGTTCATCTATTCAGCAGGGCGAGCTGTAAAGTGGAGTGTTTTCCTCAGCTTTATTGACTTGCGAAATAACACAAATCGTTCGATTGCAAATTCATGATCATCCGATATGCTCAGTTCTTTAGACCTCGGGAGAAACGGGGCCCGATGGGCGAGCCTGATCGGCATGAACGAAGCCAGCGACATCTAGTAGGTTCGAATGCCACTGATGCTGCCGGTCGGACGCTGACCGACATCACGATTGACTTGCTGTTTGTCGGCACTTTGGGTGCAAGCGCATTTGAAATGGGCCTGTTGAACACCCTTGGCTCCCTCGCTTTTGTCTTTGCGAGCATTCCGGCCGGTCAACTCGTTGATAAATACACGGCCCTGCGGTTGTTGCGCATTGGTCTGGCCGGAAAACTAGTCGTTCTAGGGTGCCTGACCATCCTGGCCAGCAGCGGAATGCTGAACATCGCCATCGGAATGTTGCTGTGCACACTCCTAGGGGTCTGCAACGTCTTTTCAGAAACCGCACAAACCTCAGCTGTGCCCCAACTGATTGGTGATGACTCCGAATCGAGGACTGCCGGTATCGGCAAGCTCATCGCGAGGCTCAGTGCCGCAGATCAAAGCATGACGGTGATTATTCCTGCGCTCGCCGGTACAGGCTTTACGCTCCTTGGCGCACCTGTGTTGCTCAGTGTTGCCGTAGCACTTTGCATCTTGGCTTTGATGATGGCTTGGAGAGTTCGTTCTTACCGTGAAGAGCAAATCTCTCATGAAAATCGGGCTAGTAGCGTCATCTCTGATTCGATGCTGGCTGGCCTAAAATATCTGTTCACTAACCGGCAACTTGCCGCCAGTACCGTAGCGGTAGCGCTAGCTAATCTTGGCCTAGCAATTGGATCTTCCGTGGAAGCCATCTTTGTCATCAACGACCTTGGGTTCGGTGAATTTGGGTTTGGTCTGTATGCCTCGATTGCGGGGATCGGCGGACTTGTAGGGGCATTGCTGGCAACCAAAATAGTTAACAAATTTTCATCACCGAGGCTGTTCCTGTGGACTGGAACGACTCAAATATTGCTGGCTCTGATGATGCTAGGCGCCGCTTTTACCAACGAGATGTGGAGCATTGTCTTATTGGGTACCCAGGCATTGGGCTGGGGAAGCGTTACCTTGATTTTTAACATTTCCGCTTCCTCATGGTTGGTTGAGATCACCCCGGAAAACATACTGGGAAGAGTGCTCAGCGCTCGTCGCCTCATCACCTTCGGGGCGGTTCCCGTCGGCAGCCTATTCGGTGGCGCGCTTGGCACTGTGATGGGAACGCCAGCGGCCTTGGCCGCATGGGTGGCGGCCAGCATGCTCGCGGTACTCAGTTTTGTGATCCTGCAAGAACCATCGAAGCGCTAGGCTGGAACGTATTGGAACCGAGAAACCTAAGGCAACTGCGCACGTGAAACTAGTTATCGATGCACGATACACCCGCATTACCCACCATGATGGAATTAGCCGCTATACCGCTGGCCTGATAGCTGCCACCAACAAAGTGGCCGATGTCATCATGCTGATTAATGACACTCGCCAGCTTGCTATGTTGCCAGATGTTCCCTATCTGAAGATTTCGTCGCCAACGAGTATTCTTGAGCCCTTAGTGGCCTTGCAGATCAATAAGCTCAACGCCGACGTCGTGTTTTCTCCCATGCAAACCATGGGAACCTTGGGCAGGAAATTCCCGGTCATCTTGACGCTGCATGATCTGATCTACTACGCGCATCCGCATGCACCAAAGTTCTTGCCGGCCCCTATTCGATTCGGATGGTTTCTCTTCCATCAGGTTTACTGGCCTCAGAGATTGCTACTGAATCGTGCCGATGCTGTGGCCACGGTTTCACATACAACGGCCGGTCTCATGCGCATACATCGTTTGACCAACAAACACATCGGCATTGTCTCAAATGCGCCGACCGGTGATTTTGCTCGACGTGATCCACAAGTTAAGCCCAAGAAGACCCTGCTGTATATGGGGTCCTTCATGGAGTACAAAAATGTTGAGACATTGATTCGTGCCATGGAACATTTGCCGGATTATGAGCTGCACCTGCTCAGCGGTATCAAAGAGCCACGTCGTCAGGAGCTTGAGCAACTGATTCCGCACGGAGCCACCGTCGTATTCCACAACGGTGTGAGCGATCAAGAGTATGAACAGTTGCTCAGCGAATGTACTGCGTTGGTTACCCTTTCGAGAGAAGAGGGTTACGGGCTGCCACTGGTGGAAGCGATGAGCATGGGTACCCCGGTGGTTGTCACTGACATGCCAATCTTCAAAGAAGTCGCCGAAGATGCGGCTCTGTACGTCGACGCCGATGATGCCGCCGGATTCGCGCAACAAGTTCGTACCTTGGATGGGCCCGATGTTTGGACGGAATATTCTCAACGCGCGGTACAGCGTGCTGAGCACTACTCATGGGAACGCTCAGCGCAGCAATTGCTGGAGCTAGCGAAATATGCGTCAGATCACAAAAAGTAAGAACCTTATTTACTCGCCGAATATGCGAGGTGAACAAGGGCAAAACGCGGGAAATTAGGGATAAATCAGGTTCGCTGGACCCACAGCTTCCCGATTTGAAAACCTGACTTGGCCAGTGCTAAAGTATTACTCGTTGCATTCCTCCATAGCTCAATTGGCAGAGCATTCGACTGTTAATCGAAGGGTTACTGGTTCAAGTCCAGTTGGAGGAGCTTACTGAAACCTCGGTTCACATTATGTGGATCGAGGTTTTTCATTTTGAGACCACGGCTGAGTGCCGGCTCATTATTTCCTTGAACCAGCCCAACACCGTACCAATGAAGATCAGAGCAATTATTTCTTTGGGTTTCTGTTGTAACGGTACGACGCAAGTTTCTGAGAAGTGATTCTGGGATCCGAGAATCTCAGTCACGGCGGATGCGGATAGTGGGAACCCAGCACGAAACGTTGTGCTTGTAGTTCCTAAATTCTTCGGCGAAGTTCTCCTCCAGGTTCGCCTCTTCCTCGGGTCGAATTAACCAATTCCAGAGCAGTGATCCGGCGAGGGCATAAACCACTACGAGCCACGAACTCGATATCAGCCCCACTGCCACTCCCTGCGTGATTCCGGCAACTGCCATTGGATTCCTGACGAAGCGGTACGGGCCAGAAATGACCAATCTGCGAGGCATAGAAGAAGGTAGGGGAGTGCCTTGCCCTCGCGTTGACATGGTGACAGCTGACCAAATACCTAGCGTGCTGGCCGAAATGAGTGCAAGGACGCCGAAGACGCGCAACTCGACAGGGAACTGGAGCATCACGTTCAATCGGCGCTCGACGACGAGGATTATGGCTGGGATAACGCAGAGGAACAAAGCCCAAAAGCACAGAAGTTGGTTAACCGTACGCCACACATGTGATTGGTTTTTACGCTGTGGGGCCGTACGAAAGACAAATGGGCCGCGTAGCAAGAGCTCACTGGGAATTCGTCCCATGAACATCTGGGTAGCAGCGAGTAGGGAGCAAACCCACGAAGCAATCATGATCAGTGCGCCCAACCCAGCAGTTGCGGTGATCAGCGAATAGATGAACATCGCAGCGGTGACCAAAGTGATCCAGGGAAGTACTACCCAGGAGCCTTGACGCCACCCGAGAGCTAGCAGTAAGGATCCCAAGACAAACAGCGGGATATCGAACCACGCAATGAGCTCTGCCGGCAGTTGCCCAAGCGTGGCATTGCGAATACCAGGCACTGTGAAAACGCCAATCCACCACATTGCACCGGCCAACGACTGAATCAAGAAGTAGCAACGTGACCAATCGAGCTGACCCGAGCTTGTTGCCAGCGATCGGCGCTTGTTCAGCTTCTTATCGAACGAATCCCGCATGAACTTCAGATTACGTTATTCAGATCTAGCCGGTCGGTGGCCGTGCCTAAATCCATCGATAGAGAAGCCGGTGAAGTTGGGAGCAGATCCCGTGCAACACGTCGGTTCCGCGGTACTTGAAAACGGCTAGTGTGGCTAAGTAATTTGAAGTGGTTCGTAGGCATCGGCTGGATCTCCTATAACCTCAGGTGATTAGACGATAGACTTTCGAATCGTTAACAGTTACACCCACAGCATGAGTTTGAGCTATGGGTTTTACGTCTGAAGACTGAGTCGTTTGGGGTAACCGGGGTGCTAGCGTGAGATACACCGGTTGCTGCGCGATCGAGAATATGGAGAAACCGTGACTGAAGCTGAATCGACGCAAGCTGACGAAAGTTTAAAGTCGAGCGTCAAGAGTGCTAAGGCACAGGTTGATGGACTCAAGGAGCTTGTTCCCCAACAGCTCTCGGATGAAATCAAGCTCGCGACAACCGTGCTTAAAGGCAAGGGCATTAGCCTCGGCATGGCTGCGGCATTTGCGGGTGCCGCACTCCTGGTGGTTCTGCTTTTTGTGATTGCCGTCGTAGTGACCTTGGTAAATGTTTTGGCTATCTGGCTATCGGGATGGGTCGCAGCGTTGATCGTTGCAGGCTTCTTCCTACTCGTAGCCGTGATCTTGGGCTTGGTTGGATACGCCAAGGTCAAGAAGGCTCTACCGCTGAAGCCAGAAGCAGCAATTAGAGGTATCCGCCATGACTTGGGCGTGCTCAAGGAAGGTAGCGAGTTCGATGTCAGCACGCTCGACGAGCCGTTGAAGAAGAAGACTGAAACAGACGAAGAGCACGACAAGAAGAAGGAACCAAAGCCGCCGGCACCAAGTGCTGATGAGCTGATCCTCCGGACCCGTCGTCGTCGCCGTCAGATTCAGGCCTTGCGTGACAACCTAGGCGAGAGTGTTCAGGCACCACTTGCCAAGATCGATAAGGTACGTTCATTTACGCAGAACGCCGGAGATAAAGTTTCTGGGGCAGCTGCTAAGGTTCGTGGATTTGTCCGACCTTCGTCTTCGTCTTCCGAAGATCAATCGGAGGCTGACAGAGCCAGTGGACAACGCATAGACCAGGCACGTCCATATCTGGTGATGGCTGGTTCAACGCTGGCACTGGGTGCAGTAATTCGCGCTCTATTCAAGCGCTCCTAAGTTTTTGACTGACGGGGCGACGTGGTAGCGCCCACGAGAACTGAGTAACCCCGTCTTGTATGAAAAATTTAGGCTAGAAAGGCACTGACATGGTTTGGATCGCTATTGCAGCGGCACTATGCAGTGCCTTTTGTCTTGCCTTTGGCGCCCACTTCCAATCTATTGCGGTGCGCAATTCCGTTGATGGGCTGGATCTTACGCTCAAGAACGCGGGCAAACTCGCCACCAATAAAGGGTGGATGGGTGGCCTGCTATTGATGATCTTGGGCATGGCACTGAACGTCTTCGCCTTGGCCAGTGCGCCATTGACGGTGGTTCAGCCCATCGGTGCCATCGCCTTAGTGATTACAGCCGTAGTCAACGCCAAAGAAACCGATATCACGATGAATCGCCCAACCGTGATGGCGATCGTTAGTTGCATGGTCGGTTCGGTAGGGTTCGTCTTGCTGGCGGTGACTGCTACGAACAGCAGTCATGCCGTGACCGAAGAGCAATCGCACCTGATCGAACTGATCCTTGCTGGGGTGGTAGCAATCGTGGGATTGGCCACGATCCTCTTCCATCGAAAGCTTGGGGCCATCTTCTTTATCGTTGGTGCAGGCGTACTTTTTGGTTTCGTTGCAGTCCTGGTGCGGACTATCGCTATCGCTGTTCTCGGTATTGGGAATAGTAGCTTCCTGCAATTGCCATGGATCGCAGGCGTGGCCGTGGTCATCGCGGGACTACTTGGGTCGTATTTTGTACAAAAGGCCTACTCAAAAGGCCCTCCAGAGCTAGTGATTGCCGGATTGACCGTCATTGATCCGATCATCGGAATCATCATCGGAGCCAGTATTCTCGGTGAGTTACGCCCGGATGTTCCGTTAGTTGTCACGGTGCTGATGCTCGTGGCTGCTGCGTTAGCCATCGTAGGTGTCGCCGCGTTGTCTAGGCATCACCCGGACGTTATCGAGCGCCGTAACCAGGCAGAGGCCGAAAAACTACGGCCAGAGCCGAAATAGACTAAAGATTCAGACTTTTATTCAAATCAAAATTCGTGTGAACGACTAAGGATGCCCGTGGCCAAGGAAAAACCACTGACCATTGTCATTGCAGCTGACACCTACCCGCCTGATGTGAATGGCGCGGCGATGTTTTGCTATCGGCTCGCCACCGAGATGCACGCGCGAGGACACCGGGTGCATGTGTTGGCCGTTCGGGGAAATAAGGGCAAGACTTTCACCGAAATCCGTGATGAAGCCATCGTTCACCGACTGGAATCCCATTCTGTGCCGACCCATGAATATTTCCGGATTGCCTTCCCCTGGGAAGTTAACAAGCAGATCGATAAGCTGCTCAACGAAATCAAGCCGGATGTAGTCCACGCACAAAGTCACTACATGATCGGTCAACGGACCATCGATTGGGCCAAGAAAAACAAGGTTCGCTCCGTGGCTACGAATCACTTCATGCCCGAAAACCTTGATCCGTTCCTGCCCTTCCCACGTTGGTTCAAACGAATCGTTGCTCATAATTCTTGGAAAGACATGGGCAAGATTTTCGGCCGGGCTAACGCTGTGACTACCCCAACCCCATTGGCAGCGAAAGCCATGCGCGAGCGAGCCAAGCTAGTGAACGTATTGCCGCTGTCCAACGGTATTGAAGCTGGCAACTATGAACTGGCGCCTGGGGAACAAGTCATCAAAAATGATTACCCAACAATCCTCTTTGCAGGACGACTGGCAGTCGAGAAGAACATTAACGAACTGATCGAAGCGCTGCCGTTGATGCGCCAAGTGCCCGACGCGATTATTGAAATTGTTGGTGGCGGTGAGCAGCGAAGCCACCTTGAAAAGATTGCTGATGATCTTCAGATCCGGGACAGGGTTCGTTTCCTGGGGCATGTCAGCGACGAAGAATTGCGTCTGGCCTACTTGCGTTGTGACGTGTTCTGCCAGCCAGGTACTGCTGAGTTGCAGTCATTGGTGACTCTTGAAGCGCTTTCTGCGTCGAAGCCTGTTGTGCTTGCCAACGCGATGGCCCTGCCACACCTAGTGGATGAAGGTGTTAATGGGTACATGTTTAAGCCGGGGGACCGAGAGGACCTCGCGCGGAAACTGGATCAGATTTTGTCTATGGATCCTGAACAGCGGCAGAAGTTTGGCGAAGCTGGACACCATAAGGTCTTGAACCACGCGCAAAAGAAAACGATGGACTCCTTTGAAGCTCTCTACCGGGGCGAAGTGGTTTCAACACATTGATACGTGTGACGGCCAACAGTGAGCCAAATCGGCATTTCGGCTAGTGATGCCCTAGAATATTTCGAGTGTGGTTGCAGACGTAATGTCGTGAACACATGTGGGGAGTTAGCTCAGTTGGTTAGAGCAGGGGACTCATAATCCCTTGGTCATGGGTTCAAGTCCCATACTCCCTACCGATGAAAATCGTCCGGTAACTTGTGTCAACGGGTTACCGGGCGATTTTTGTTAGTCCAGGGGTTCTTTAACGGGACGCTGGAGATCATGTTGAACAACGCCGGGGTGAAACTCCGGGTCTCGGCCTACCGCCATGTTCTCAAAAGTAGTGCTGGCATCTCTCAACGGTTCAAAACCTTCGCGAAGATTTCCCGCGCGCCGTGCCACGATAAGCCTTCGAATGAAGCCGGCAACTAACGCTATGCCGAACAAAATGAAGGGCACGATACCGAAACCGGGTTTCGTTCCGTCTTGCCACAAACCGTAGATCATGCCAAGAACCAACGCAGCGATGCACGCGGTAATGATCAGCGCTTTTTTCATGGACCGCCCGTCTCTCTGCGCCTGACTTGATGGCTTTCATCTTACCGAGGAACTAAAGGGAACTAGTAGTGCGACGTAGTTTATTGATTCAACGGCAACAAGATGGACGGGCGCAGATCACGAATGAGCAGAACCGGATCAATATATTCGCCATTCAACCGCACACCCCAGTGAATACATCGGGACGAGCAATGAGCTCCGGTGGCCACATTTCCTACGTGTGCTCCGGCCTGAACCCAGTCGCCTACTTTCACTTCCGCACTGACCGGTTCGAGACTAGTTTTGAACCCATTGCCATGATCAATCACCATCACCGGTCGGTCTACTACCGTCGAAGCGAACGTGATTTTCCCTTGTCGCGGCGCAAAGACCCTGTCTCCTTCGCTGGCACCTAGATCAACTCCACGATGCCCGGGAAGCCAGTTTTCCGCAGGCTTATCAAAAGGCTCGACGATTTTCGGTTCACCAGCCAGCGGCCACCGCCAGCCGTTGCTGGTTGATAAAGCTACTGGCACCAATGGCGCAGATTGATGTAGCGGCGCCATGCCGAACGATGCCAGCGCAACACTGACGGTCACCATCAGGAGTCGGGTGATGCGCAAAAGAACTACTTTGGTATTCATTCTTTCAGGGTCTGACGATGCAACGCTTGCGGCCGAGAGACCAGAGCGAATTGTGGGTAAGCCGATGGGCTCTAGATCACGGTACTTAGTGCCTTGAGTAGCGATGCGTGTAGTACACTTGAAACAGCAGTTTCCTGTCATTGTTGTGTCCAAAACTGGGTGCAATAGGTAGGAGATTGACTTCGCGTATGAGGTTCCACAGTCAAATATGTCTGTGGCCTGAGGTTCCAGTGGTCCGAGAGAATCGGTGGACTGACGGCGAGATGCCAAGCATCTTCGGGGCTCATACTAGGGCAGATATCCACAATGGCTATTTGCATCAACCCGAACAACTAAGAGCAGTTACCGCGGGCGCTTGTGTGCCCGGTCCGCCACTGCTGAAAGGAGTTGCGACATGCCAGTCGTAACCATGCGAGAGCTGCTTGACAGCGGCGTCCACTTCGGCCACCAGACCCGTCGCTGGAACCCAAAGATGAAGCGTTTCATCTTCACCGAGCGCAACGGCATCTACATCATCGACCTGCAGCAGTCGCTGTCGTTCATCGACCGCGCTTACGAGTTCGTGAAGCAGACTGTTGCTCACGGCGGCACCGTACTGTTCGTTGGTGAGCAGGCTAACCGCGTTGGCCAGCCATACGTGAACCAGCGCTGGCTCGGCGGTATGCTGACCAACTTCCAGACCGTCTCCAAGCGCGTTCAGCGCATGAAGGAACTGGAAGAGATCAACTTCGAAGACGTTGCTGGCTCCGGTCACACCAAGAAGGAACTGCTGCTGCTCAAGCGCGAGCTGACCAAGCTGCAGAACAACCTCGGTGGTATCCGTAACCTGACCCGCACCCCTTCGGCGATCTGGATCGTTGACACCAAGAAGGAACACCTGGCAATCGACGAAGCTCAGAAGCTGGGCATCCCTGTTGTCGCCATCTTGGACACCAACTGCGACCCAGACGAAGTTACCTACCCAATCCCAGGCAACGACGACGCTATTCGCTCCGTCAACCTGCTGACCCGCGTTGTTGCTGACGCTGTGGCCGAAGGCCTCATCGCCAAGAACAACAAGGCTGCAGGCAAGTCTGAGGGTGCCGCTGAGCCAATGGCTGAGTGGGAGCGCGAACTGCTCGAGGGTGAGAAGGCTAAGGCTGAAGCTCCTGCTGAGGAAGCTGCAACCGAGGCTGACGAAGCTAAGTAGTCACCTGCGTGACTCTAAGAGTTTGCCTTGAGACACTAGCGTGTTGATTGAGGCAAGTTCTACCAAGTCTTGTGGGACGGGCCGGAGAACCGACCCGTCCCACAAGCAAATCAAACTTGAAACTCCTAGCTGAATGGGATTGCACGTGGCAAACTACACCGCTGCTGATATCAAGGCACTGCGCGAGCGCACTGGCGCCGGCATGATGGACGTTAAGAAGGCTCTGGACGAGGCAAACGGCGACGCCGAGAAGGCCATCGAGATCATTCGCGTCAAGGGTCTGAAGGGCGCTACCAAGCGCGAAGGCCGCTCGACCGCTGAAGGTCTGGTTGCAGCTAAGGTCGACGGCAACGTTGGCGTTATGGTTGAAATCAACTGCGAGACCGACTTCGTAGCAAAGAACGATAAGTTCATCGCACTGGCTGACAAGGTTCTGAATGCCGCTGTTGCATCCGGTGCCGCTGACGCCGAAGCACTGCTGGCTTACGAGCTGGATGGCAAGACCATCGGTGACACCGTCATCGAAGAAGGCGCAATCCTCGGTGAGAAGATTGTTGTTCGTCGCGTAGCCCGCATCGAAGGTGCCAAGGTTGCTTCGTACCTGCACAAGACCAGCAAGGACCTGCCAGCTCAGGTTGGCGTTCTGATGGCTGTGGATGCTGACAGCGAAGCTGCTGCAACCGTTGCTCACGACGTTGCTGTGCACACCGCTGCTATGGCTCCTACCTACCTGTCCCGCGAAGAGGTTCCAGAAGATAAGGTCGCCGATGAGCGCCGTATCGCTGACGAAACCGCTCGCGCAGAGGGCAAGCCTGAAGCTGCATTGACCAAGATCGTTGAAGGCCGTCTGACCGGCTTCTTCAAGGAAATCGTCCTGGTTGATCAGGCTTTCGCTAAGGATGCAAAGAAGTCCGTAGGCAAGGTCTTCGAAGAAGCTGGCACCAAGCCAGTTGCTTTCGCACGCTTCCGTGTTGGCGCCTAAGCTTTCAGCTTTAGGCACTACATAACACGCATTAAGCGACTCGCATTCAGAGAAATCTGAGTGCACAAGATCAAAGGGAGGTGAGCACCGAGAAATAACTCGGTGACTCGCCTCCCTTTTCTTGAGCCCGGATCACAAGATAACTTGGGAACTGGGAAGTACTACCCACAGCTTGATTCCGACCTCCAGGAGTAAGACAACTTATGCCAACCACCCCAGAAACCAAACGTCGTCGCGTCCTGCTAAAGCTTTCCGGTGAGGTGTTCGGCGGTGGCAAGGTCGGCGTTGACCCAGACACCGTTCGTGGCGTGGCTCGGCAAATCGCCGAAACCGTGGGTGAAGTAGAAGTTGCCATCGTCGTTGGTGGCGGCAACTTCTTCCGCGGCGCTGAACTTTCGGCCGCAGGCATGGACCGCTCCCGCGCAGACTACATGGGCATGCTCGGCACGGTGATGAACTGCCTGGCCCTACAGGACTTCCTGGAACAGTGCGGCGTGGAAACTCGCGTGCAGTCCGCCATCGCCATGGCACAGGTCGCCGAGAACTACATTCCACGTCGCGCCATCCGCCACATGGAAAAGGACCGCGTTGTCATCTTCGGCGCGGGCGCAGGTCTGCCATATTTCTCCACCGACACCGTTGCCGCCCAGCGTGCGCTGGAAGTGGATGCTGACGAGGTATTGATGGCTAAATCTGGCGTTGACGGCGTGTACACCGCTGACCCGAAGAAGGATCCAACTGCGCAGAAGCTGGACACCCTGACCTACAGCGAAGCACTGCTGAAGAACATTCGCGTGATGGACCAGACCGCCATGACCATGTGCCAGGATAACAAGCTGGATATGCTCGTCTTTGGTATGGAAGGCGAAGGAAACGTGGCTGCAGCTATCCGCGGTGAGCGGATCGGTACCACCGTCACCGTTTAATTGGTGATCGTAGCCTAGGATTGAAGTAGATTTATTTCCCGTTGCGGAAACACAGATGAAGAACTTGAGGAGTACCGGTGATTGAGGAAACGCTGGCGGAGACCGCCGAAAAGATGGAACGCACCATTGACGCTGCCAAGGAGGACTTCGCGACGATTCGTACCGGTCGCGCGCACCCAGGCATGTACTCGAAGGTCATGGTTGACTACTACGGTTCGCCAACCCCATTGCAGCAGCTGGCATCATTCGCCGTACCTGAAGCACGCACCATCACCATCACCCCATTCGACGTCACCGCAATGCGCGATATCGAAAAGGCTCTGGGTGACCCAGAAGTTGGTGCCAACCCTTCATCGGATGGCAAGATGATCCGCGTGGTATTGCCAGTACTGACCGAAGAGCGTCGCAAAGAATACGTCAAGCTGGCTAAGGCCAAGGGCGAAGACGCTCGTGTTGCACTGCGTAACCACCGTCGCAAGGCCAAGGACACCATTGACAAGCTGGTCAAGGATGGCGAAATTGGTGAAGATGAGGGTACCCGTGCAGAAAAGGACCTGGACGCATTGACTAAGAAGCACGTCGATTCGGTCGATGAGATTCTGAAGAACAAAGAAGCCGAGCTGCTGGAAGTCTAATGCCGGGCTCGACAGAGAACACTGGGGGCAACGCTTCGGCGGTGCCCTCAGTGGCATCCGGTAACGCCCAGCCGATGACTCGCCGTGAGGCCCGCGCCCTGCGTGAAGCGCAGGAAAAGGCTGAGAAGCGTGGCGGCAAAAAACGTAGCGAGCCCGCACAGGCCCCTGCGCCACAGGCTTCCCAAGAGCAGCCCGCAGTTGACCTCGCACCATCGGCTGAGGACAAGGCCAAGACCGCCCATGCTAAACAGCGCACAAAAATAGTTTTTGAGGCCGATAAAGAGCAACCGAAGAAGGTGGCTCAGCCGAAATCGGAGCAGTCGGCAACTGAACAACCGGTGTCCGTTCAGCCCGAACCGCCGCAGAGCGATTCGGAGGACCTGGCCGAGACCGGGGAACCCGATGCGCAGGAAGCGGCGATTCCGCCGGAACTGCTGATCGGTAACCCAGAGCCGAAAAAGTCGCGGGCCGGACGCAACCTTCCGGCGGCTATTGGCGTGGGCGTGGTGCTACTTGGCATCGTGCTCGCGGGGCTGTTCCTCTATGAGCCGCTGTTGGTTTTTGCGGTGACGGTGCTTAGTGGCATTGGTTGCTGGGAAGTAGCGCGAGCCACGACTCACGCAAAAACGGCGGTCCCGCAGCTTCCGTTGTACCTTGCCTCGGTGCTACTTCCAGTCAGTGCCGTGCTCGGTGGTGTGGAAGCCCTTGGATTCAGCTTTGTTGCCTGTATTCTCATTGCTTTGCTCTTCCGGCTCATGGAAGGGCTCAAGGGCGCCGTTGCCTCCGTGATGAGTAGTGTCTTTATCATCACCTGGGTGCCATTGTTGCTCTCCTTCGCGTTGTTGATGCTTGAAGGGGATAACGGTCAGTGGCTGATCGCCACCATCTTGTTGTTGGCGGTGGCCAACGATACCTTCGGGTACATCGTGGGTGTACTGATTGGTAAGCATCCCATGGCACCAAAAATCTCACCTAAGAAGTCCTGGGAGGGCTTCAGCGGTTCGATGATTGGATCGATGGCTATCGGCGCCTGTGCCATGTATTTCTGGCTTGATATGCCATGGTGGACCGGTGTCATTCTCGCCTTCTTCACCACCATCGCTGCCACCACTGGCGACTTCGCGGAGTCGATGGTGAAGCGCGAATTGGGCATTAAAGACATGAGCAATCTACTGCCTGGTCATGGCGGAATCATGGATCGACTGGATTCGGTGCTCTTTGTGATCCCTCTGGGATACCTGATTTCGCACCTACTAGCGTGGAGCGTTGCGGTTTTCTGATCCGTTGATGACGCTTCCTAGGTGTGGCCATTGAGCTAAGTTTGGCTCGACCAAATAGAATGGAGTGGGTGCCGTCTTCGGGCGGTATTCCACTGACCTCTGACTAAAGAAAAAGGAACTGTCGTGTCGCAGCAGCAAGATGCTCCGTTTTCCCACGTACCGGATTCGGAATTCGGCTACAACGCAAAGCAGGTTGATGCGTTCCTCAGCCGTGCCCGGGCCACCTTCAACGGTGGGGGAAATGACGACAGCGTGGTCACCAGCCACCTGATCCGCCGGACCACCTTCGCCCCACAGAAGGGCGGTTATCAAGCCCGTGAAGTGGATGGCGCGTTGGACCGGCTAGAGGATGTTTTTGCCAAGCGGGAACGCGATGACCTCATCGCTCACCAGGGTGAGGAAGTCTGGTTGCAGCAGGTTGGACGCCTGGCGGCCATTCTGCGTGGCCGTTTGCACCGTTCCAAGGGGGAGCGCTTCCGCCGCCCTTCACGGTCCAATGCTTCGAGCTACAACATTGAAGACGTGGATCGCCTCTGCGATCAGCTCATTGATTACTTTGAGAATGATGTGCCGATGGCTGTGGATGCGGTACGCCGTGTTGAATTCCGTTCGGCGCAGGGCACCGAGGGATATGAAGAGTCTCAGGTTGATGCCTTCCTTGACCGTGTGGTCGAACTGATGGCATCCATCGACTAGTTTTCAGCGATAACGTTGAACTTGAGCCGTCAAGACGAGTAGGAATAATCCCCTCTCGCCTTGACGGCTTTTTCGTAGGCCCGCGCCCTTCGGATGCTTAGAGATCGGCGGCTTCGTAATGAGTCAGCCAGCTCTTTAGCGCCCCCTCTAATTCATCTTGTTCTTTCTTCCCCAGCTGGGCGATCAGTCGGGCCTCGTTATGAAGATGCGCCGTCATCACCTCGTCAATCTTTTCTTTGCCCTGGGCAGTCAATGAGATGTGGCGTCGGCGCTGATCGCCTTCATCGCTGTGACGGGTGACGTATCCGGCAGCCACGAGGCGGTCTAGGCGCTTGGTGGTAGCTCCAGAAGTCACCATGGTTTGATCCGCGAGCTCGCTAGGAGCGAGGGAATAGGGTTCTCCGGTTCGTCGAAGGGTGGCGAGGACGTCAAACTCGGCCTCGGTGAGCCCATGTTCCGCGTACACGGCGCAGACCTCTTCGCGCAGGAAGATCGCCAGACGGTGCAGTCTGCCGATGATTCCCTGCGGGCGTGGATCCAGATCGGGGCGTTCCTTAGCCCATTGTTGCTGGATGCGGGCGACGTGATCTAAATGCTCCATGTCTTTATTATAGTTTCCAAGGAAGCTAATATAGTTTCCATGGAAACTAATTCAGGGATCGGCGGATCTCATAACCTTCACCTCGGCAGGATGGCGGTCACCGCTATCGCGCCGATCGCCTGGGGCTCAACCTATTACGTCACCAAAGAGTATCTACCCAGCGATGCAGCATTGTGGGGTGCTGTCTTTCGTGCATTACCGGCAGGATTGATCCTGTTGTTGTTCGCTCGCAGACTGCCCACCGGTAGTTGGTGGTGGAAATCTCTGGTGCTCGGCACCCTAAATATCGGCGCGTTCTTCGCGCTGGTATATGCGGTAGCTCAGATCCTGCCTTCCAGTGTTGCTGCAACGACCATGGCAGTTTCGGCCGGAGTCCTGATGCTCGTGGCATGGCCACTGCTGGGGGAGCGTCCGACACGCTGGCCACTTCTTGGAGCAGCTCTGGGCTTTGTTGGTGTGGCAATCATGGTCTTTGACGGACAAAGTCAGATCAATATGCTCGGCATCTTGTTATCCCTCACCGCCATGAGTATCTCCAGTCTTGGATTTGTGCTTGCCAAAAAGTGGTCCGGTGGGCAACGAATCCTGGACACGACCGCATGGCAGTTACTTGCCGGTGGGCTGCTGCTGTTACCTTTTGCGTGGCTGATCCAAGGTCCGCCACCAGCCTTGGATACTCGTGCGGTGCTGGGCTTTGGGTACCTGAGTCTGATTGCCACGGCCACAGCATTTTTGGCTTGGTTTAGCGGACTGCGCTATCTGCCCTCGGCAACGGTTGGACTACTGGGGCTACTGAACCCAGTGACCGGAGTGATTCTCGGAACCCTGCTGGCCAACGAAACCTTCGGCTTCCAAAGTCTTGCCGGCATGGGGATGGTGTTATCTGGGGTCCTTATTGGGGTGTTGTCACAGCGGATTAAGCGGAGAACTTCGCATCGCGATCGGGTACGTGTAACAACGCCATAACCCGGTCTACATTGCCTGGGACCGTGCGCCGTGTACCGTGCGAAACCACAATCATCACTACGAAGGCCAAAGGCACACTCCAGGCCGCTGGCTGGCGCAGTAAATGGATCCACCACTGGTCGGTAGCAGGTAGGAAAATACCGGCAATCAACGACGCACCACAGGTCAAAGAACCCACCAATAGGCCGGCGATGGCGCCCTTGGCGGTCAGCGAACGCCACCAAATGCCTAACAGCAATAGTGGGCAGATGGTCGACGCGGTGAAAGCGAACACGTTGCCAATGGCCCCAGCCAAGGCCAGGGAGCTGGTGAGTACGGCAATCAGTACCGGCAGGGCAATGGCTAGGACGGTAGAGATTCTAAAACCGCGCACCGTTCCAGCGAAGAACTCCTGCGAGATGGCACCGGCCAAGGATACAGCCAGGCCAGAGGTCGTAGACAAGAATGCGGCAAAGGCACCCCCGACAACGATGGCGGTGAGGACATCGGCGAGAAAACCATCAAATAACCTGGCTGGCAAAAGCAGAATGGTGGCGTCGGTTTCATTGATGGCGCCAAGTTCTGGGGTGTACAAGATCCCTAGAACGCCCAGCGTGGTGGGCAAGAGATAGAAGGCGGAAAGCAAGCACAGCACGATGACGGTGGTGGACCGGGCGGCTTGACCGGTGGGGTTGGTATAAAAACGCACCAGGACGTGAGGTAGCCCGAGGGTGCCGAAGAGCAAGGCCAAGATGATTGACACCGTCTCGTAGAGGTTCATCGTATTCACCGATTCGAGCTGCGTGTACAGTAGTGCAGCTCGTTCGCTACTGGCCTGTTCGGGAATCGCCCGGATTAGCAGGAAAATCGTGGGGATGACCAAGGCCGCGAGCTTGAACCAGTACTGAAAAGCCTGCACAAAGGTCACCGAGCGCATGCCACCAGAAAACACGGTCACGCACACCACCGCGGCCACCACGACCGGGCCAACCCAACTGGGAAGACCGGTAGCAATCGATAGCGTCAGGGCCGCCCCGTGCATTTGTGGGACGATGTACAACCAGCAGATCACCACCACCAAATAGGTGGTCAGCTTACGCAAAGCGGGCGAAGTATCGAAACGAATCTGCGCAAAATCAGGAATCGTGTAGGCCTGCGAGCGGCGCATCGGGGCGGCCACAAAGAGCAGTAGCATCAAGTATCCCGCGGTATATCCGATGGGGAACCACAGCCCAGACTGCCCGGAGAGCACAATGAGCCCGGCCACCCCAAGGAAGGATGCGGCCGAAAGGTATTCGCCGCCGATGGCCGAGGCGTTCCACCATGGGCGCACGGTGCGTGAGGCCACATAAAAATCTGAGGTGGTACGGGAAATTCTTAGCCCGAAAAAGGCGATCAGCATGGTGGTCACACAGACCACGATTAGGGCGAGGACGGAGAGCAAACTAGTCACGACTGATGCTCCGATACCGTCGTTCATTCCGTGCGGCCGCCCGGTTAAAAAGCATGCCGGCAACAATAATGAGCGGGTACATGCCAATGCCTAAAACCCACCAGGGAAGCGGAATGCTCACCAAGCGGATCGTGGAAAGTACCGGCCAGAAGACCAATAATGCGCAGATTCCCACCAGCAGGATCAGCAGGCCGGCAGCCACCGCGCAGGCCAACCGCAGCTGGGAGCGGATGAGCTGTCGGACGTAGAATTCTTCGGCCGTGTGTTCTGGGGGCTGGTAGGTTACCGACAGTGATGCGTCCTGCGGAGCTTGGACCCGTACACGTTGTGGGCGCTGTTGGGCAAAACGTCCGGCAGGTAACTGTGGCGAGTCATCCCGGGGAGAATCAGGGGCTTGCATGCGGTTCCCAAAATCCTAGAGCGGGCGAACGCGATTGGCTGCCAAACGTTCGCGCAAATAGGGCAGTGCACGACGAGAAATGGGCAGTTCTGCCCCGTGCACAATCACGGCAGCCTTGCCGGTTTGCAAACGTACCGTTTCGATCTTATCCATGCACACCAGGTAGGAACGGTGGATGCGCACAAAGCCAGAATCGCCCCACTGCTGTTCCAGATCGTTCAGTGGAACGCGGATCAGGTAGCTCGAATCCTTGGTATGCAACCGGGCATAATCGCCCTGAGCCTGGACATAGGCGATATCACCCAAGGGAATCAGTTTGGTGATGCCACCTTGATCAACGGTGATCATTTCTGGCTTAACCGGGGTCTCTTCCACCAACTCACAGATACGACGAACAGATTCAGCCAGACGCTGCGGGCGAATGGGTTTAAGTACGTAGTCGATCGCGGCCAGCTCAAAAGCCTGCAAGGCCTGGTCTTCATCGGCGGTGACAAAAACGATCAGCGGGGGATGGGTGAAACGTGAAATGACCCGAGCAATATCAAGACCGGACAGCGCCGGCATATGAATATCAAGGAAGAGCGCATCAACTTCGTGCTCTTCTAGGGCTTTGAGGGCGGCGGCACCCGAGGTCGCCCGGTGAATCTTGCCGATGCGTGAATCTTGGCTCAGCAGAAAAGAGATCTCTTCTACTGCAGGGAGTTCATCGTCGGCCACCACCACGTTAATCATGGAAAAATTCTACCGTTCTATGAGTTTTTCTAAACATCTGAGCCGCTGGTGTCAGGCGCCCGGAATTTAGGAACGCGCAGGGTGATCAGTGTTCCGGCCCCTGGGGCGGTCTCGATGACTAGCCCGTTGGAATTTCCGTACAACTGACGTAGGCGTAAATCAACGTTGCGCAATCCGACGTGCATGGTGGTGGTCGTCCCGGCCAGCACACCAGCTAGTTGTTCCGGGTCCATGCCCATCCCGTCATCTTCCACACTAATGACCGCGTGCAGGCCATCTTCGGTGGCGGTAATCGAGATGACTCCGCCATCCGGGCGGGCCTCTAGTCCGTGGCGTACCGCATTTTCGACCAGTGGTTGTAGGGCCAAAAACGGAATCTGGGTAGGTAAGACTTCGGGAGCGATCTGCAATGAGACCTTGATGCGGTCCCCGAAGCGGGCCTTTTCTAATAAGAGGTAACGGTCGATCGCTTCAAGTTCTTCGGCCAGGGTGGTGAATTCGCCGCGACGCCGAAAAGAGTAGCGGGTGAAGTCGGCAAATTCGATCACCAATTCGCGGGCGCGCGCTGGATCCGTATTGATGAAGGAGGCGATGGCGTTCAGCGAGTTGTAGATGAAGTGCGGGGAGATCTGCGCGCGCAGGGCCCGCATTTGGGCTTCGAGCAGCATGGCCTTGGACTCGTCGAGCTGTGCGGTGGAAACCTGCGCGGAGACAAAGACTGCGACCTCGGAGACGGCCCGCACAAAGCTGGCCCCAGCGCGCTCGGAGAGTGCCACCACGGTTCCCACGCTTTGGTCTCCCACGGTGATGGGTGCGGCGACGATATCCATGGCCGATGAATGCATCACCTGGGTTTTATTGGTAGCGAGGGCACTGGCGAAGGCTTTGGCCGCGTCCTCCTCCAACTGAGCGGTGAACTCGATCCCAGAATCCGTGGCGAGGATGCGTGTGGTGTCGCTGATCAGCAGTACCTGAGAGTTCAAGAGCCGGCGTAGTGCCTTGGCGCTCTTGGCTGCGCCTTCTTCGGTGAGGCCACGCTCTAAGTGGGGGACCGCAACGGACATGTGGTGCAGGGTTTTGTAGGTGGCTTCCTCAGCGTCCGTGCCCATCTCCTTGGTGGAGCGGGAAATCCTGAAACCGAAGTATCCGATGATGCTGATGCCAAGCACCACGATGACCGCGATCAGGGTGATTTGCAACGCAGGAGACATGGTTCCATCTTAGGGCCCTGATTTTCTTTGACCGTTCAGCGTCGGCTTTGATGCCGTTGAGCGCAGATTCTGCTCCGTTGAGCCACTACTGGCCGAATACCCCTAGTCGCCAACTCAATCTTCGCCAATAGTGAATTGAGTCACACATCTGATGTGCTTTTCATCACATCACAAACTCGCTCAAGGAGGGCCTGAATGAGTGCCAACCCGGAACACGACGTCACCGGTGATGTCGATTTTGTTGCGGAGAGCCAATCCGCGGAATTTCAGGAACTGCGTAAAACTCACCGCAGTTTCGTTTTCCCGATGGCTGTCTTTTTCCTCGTCTGGTATTTCGCCTATGTCTTGCTGGCTGACTACTTCCACGACTTCATGTCGATCAAGGTCTGGGGCAACGTCAACCTGGGCATCCTCCTTGGGTTGTTGCAGTTCGTCTCAACCTTCGTGATTACCGCCGCCTATGTCAGCTTCTCGAATAAAAAGCTGGATCCCAAGGCAACTCGTATTCGCGAGCGCCTGGAAAATCAGGGAGTGAAGTAAATGGATCAGCTCTCAATTCTTGCCCAGGGCGCGGCCGAGTCAACACAGGTTGGCAACCCACTGGTGAACATCGGCATCTTTATTGCCTTCGTGGGGATCACCCTGGTGATCGTGCTGCGTGCTTCGAAAAACAACAAGACTGCCGCCGACTACTATGCTGGTGGACGCTCCTTTACCGGAACACAAAACGGTACAGCGATTGCCGGCGACTACCTTTCGGCGGCCTCGTTCCTCGGCATTGTTGGTGCGATTGCTATCAACGGTTATGACGGCTTCCTGTACTCCATCGGCTTCTTGGTCGCCTGGCTGGTAGCACTGCTGTTGGTCGCTGAGCTGCTGCGTAATACCGGTAAGTTCACCATGGCTGATGTGCTCTCCTTCCGCCTCAAGCAGCGTCCGGTGCGTATTGCTGCAGCGATCTCTACCCTTGCGGTGTGCGTGTTCTACCTGTTGGCACAGATGGCTGGCGCTGGTGCACTGGTCTCCTTGCTTCTGGGCATTGACGAGAAGCTCGGCCAGTCGCTGGTGATCGTGATCGTCGGCGCGCTGATGATTCTCTACGTCCTGGTCGGCGGCATGAAGGGCACCACCTGGGTGCAGATCATCAAGGCCTGCCTGCTGATCGCAGGTGCATTGATCATGACCGTATGGACCCTGGCGATGTTCGGCTTCAACTTCTCCGATCTACTGGGTAAAGCCGCCGAGGTGGCTGGTAATCCTGAGCTGTTGAACCCGGGTCTGCAGTACGGCAAGTCTGAAGCCTCCAAGCTGGACTTCATTTCCTTGGCACTGGCCTTGGTGCTTGGTACCGCTGGTCTGCCGCACGTGCTGATGCGCTTCTACACGGTGCCCACAGCGAAGGAAGCTCGCAAGTCGGTGGTCTGGGCGATCTGGTTGATCGGTGCTTTCTACCTGTTCACCCTGGTGCTGGGCTTCGGTGCCGGTGCGCTGATCGGTCCGGATCGGATCAAGGCTGCTCCAGGTGGCGTGAACTCGGCTGCTCCACTGTTGGCCTATGAATTGGGCGGCACCGTACTGCTGGGTCTGATCTCGGCCGTGGCCTTCGCCACCATCCTCGCGGTGGTCGCGGGTCTGACCATTACTGCGGCTGCTTCCTTCGCTCACGATGTGTACGCCTCGGTGATCGCCAAGGGCAAGTCCACCCCCGAGAAGGAAATGAAGGTAGCTCGACGCACCGTTTTGGTCATCGGTATCTTCGCTATCGCCGGTGGCATTGGTGCACAGGGTCAGAACGTGGCCTTCCTGGTGGCCTTGGCCTTCGCGGTGGCTGCTTCGGCCAACCTGCCAACCATCTTGTACTCGCTGTTCTGGAAGGGATTCAAGACCCGCGGTGCACTGTGGTCCATGTACGGTGGCCTGGGTTCGGCGTTGATCTTGATCATCCTCTCGCCGGTGTTCTCCGGTTCCGAGACGTCGATGATTCCAAGTATCGACCTGTCAGTCTTCCCGCTGGCTAACCCTGGCATCATCTCGATTCCGTTGGCCTTCTTCCTAGGCTGGTTGGGGTCGGTGACCGATAAGGGCACCGAGGATGTCACCAAGCAGGCGGAAATGGAAGTTCGTTCACTGACTGGCGTGGGTGCCGAAAAGGCAGTGAACCACTAAGTTCGGGTAGGTAAACGAGCAAGTAAAAAAGAAAAGCATGACTGTGGGGACCAACCGAGGCGGCTGGTCCCCACAGTCATGCTTGTCGATTTTAGCGGGAGGAAGACTTGATGGAATGGCGTAGTAAAGCCGTGGTGCGGTAGGGAACAAGTTGGGCCATGGACAGCGCCGAATCGGCGCGGTTGACCCCATCGATGTGCAGCAGTTGACCGTGCACCCTAAAGAGTTGTTCGGCATCTTTGGCTGCCACGCGCACCAGGATGTCGGCGGTACCGGTCAAGCCGTGGGCTTCGAGGACTTCGGGGATGGTGGCCAACTTGGCTGCTATCTCTTCGAGATAGCGCTGATCAACGTGAAGTTCAATGAAGGAGAGCAATCCATAACCAAGGGCGGCTGGCGGAATTCGGCGGTCGGGGGATTCCAGGACTTCATTCTCAAGCCGAGTCATCCGTGACTGCACCGTGTTGCGCCCTAGGTTTAGTGCCGTGGCAATAGCCGCGCCGGTGCGCTTTTTGGCGGTTGTCAACGCTAGCAGGATTCGTCGATCTGTCATGTCCAAGAGGTGCATAATGAGCACGTTAGCACTGGATCTGAGGGATAAACAGTGCGTTTTGCGCTAATTTCTGAATCGCCATTGTGCGTCCTGCCTTACGTGAGTAGCATCACATTAAGCGGGGTTTGATGAAGAATCTCGCCACCGACTACGTGAGAGTTAGGATGCCGATCGTGTCCACACAACACATGGACGTAGCCGCTGGAAGCTTACCAACGCATCAGCTGCTGAACGTCGACGGGAAACGAATCCCAGATGAAGAACTTGACCACCATCTCAAGGACCTCAAAGAGGCGGACCTGGCTGATTTTCTGCGCGATATGGTCGTGCTTCGACGCATGGATAACGAAGCCACCGCCCTGCAACGCCAAGGTCAGCTAGGTCTTTGGGCTCCTTTACTTGGACAGGAAGCAGCGCAAATTGGTTCGGTTCGCGCCACCGAAGATGATGATTTCATTTTCCCCTCCTATCGGGAGCATGGAGTGGCCTGGGCTAGGGGAGTACAAGCCGAAGATCTACTCAGCGTTTGGCGCGGAGCCCAAGCCAGTGGCTGGGACCCTAATGAAGTGAACATTGCCTGCCAGCAGATTGTCATTGGTTCGCAGGCACTGCATGCTGCCGGTTATGGCATGGGCATCAAATTTGATGGTGGAAAGCAAGTCTCCGTGGCGTACTTCGGTGATGGTGCCACCAGCCAGGGTGACGTGAGTGAAGCCATGGTCTTTGCTGCCAGCTACCAGGCGCCGGTGCTCTTCTTCTGCCAGAACAACCAGTGGGCCATCTCGGAACCGGTCACCCTGCAAAGCCGCACCCACATTGCCGACCGTGCTCACGGTTTTGGGCTCAAGACCTGGCGTGTGGACGGTAATGACATTCTTGCTGTCTACGCAGCAACCAAGGATGCTTTGGCCCACGCCCGACATGGCCTTGGCCCCACTTTCATTGAAGCAGTCACCTACCGCATGGGTTCGCACACCACGGCAGATGACCCCACCCGCTACCGCAAGGCCGAGCAACTCGAAGAGTGGAAGGCCAAAGACCCCATTGATCGCTTGGTGAAGTACCTGCACGAAATGGGTGCCGATGTTCAGTCCTATGAACAGCGTGCCCAGAACGCTGCAGATGATATGGCGGCCAAACTACGTGCCGCGATCACCAGCATGGAAGACCCCAAGGTGGAGGAACTCTTCTCCAATGTTTATGCCGAAGCGCATGAACCCACCCAACGGGCCGAGCGAAACTACCTGAATTACCTGACAGACTTTGAGGGTGGTGAATAGTCGTGGCCACCACCATGCTCAAAGCACTCAATAAGTCATTGCACGATGCGCTCGACGAAGACGAGAAGGTGATTCTGCTCGGCGAAGACATCGGCACGCTCGGTGGAGTGTTCCGCGTTACCGATGGGCTGAAAGCAGAATTCGGCGAACACCGTGTTGTTGACACCCCGTTAGCCGAATCAGGAATAGTTGGCACCGCAATCGGGCTGGCCTACCGAGGGTATCGGCCGGTGGTTGAGATCCAGTTTGATGGATTCACTTACCCCGCCTTTGACCAGCTCGTCTCACAACTGGCCAAACTGCACTACCGCTCCCGTGGTCGAGTGAAGATGCCGGTCACCGTCCGCATTCCCTATGGAGGTGGCATCGGTTCACCGGAGCATCACTCTGAATCACCCGAGGCGTACTTTGCGCATACCGCGGGGCTGCGGGTTTTTGCCCCGTCCAGTGTAGAAGACGCTTATACGATGCTGCGCCAGGCAATCACCTGCGATGATCCGGTGATCTTCTTTGAACCAAAGCGCCGCTACCACGAAAAAACAGAGACAGAATTGGGCCAGGTTCAGCCGGAGGCATCACCCAAGGCAAAGATTATTCGTTCCGGAAGTGATGTCACGGTTGTAGGTTATGGGCCAACCACCTACACGCTGATCGATGCGGGGATGGCCGCCGAAGATGAGGGCACCAGTCTGGAGATTATTGATCTGCGCAGCCTGGATCCACTGGATATGGACACCATTGCACAATCGGTACAACGTACCGGGAAACTCGTCGTTGTTCATGAAGCCAGCCGCACCAGCGGTTTAGGTGCAGAAATCTGTGCTGAAATTACCGAGCGGTGCTTCGACTATTTGGAGCATGCTCCCTTGAGAGTGACCGGGTTTGATGTCCCTTATCCACCTTCGAGGTTAGAAAACCACCACTTACCCGACCTAGATCGAGTGATGCATGCGGTGGATACCGTGATGCGACACCATGAGGCGAGCAAAGGAGCTGCCCAGTGATGACGGATCAAACTTTTAAGCTTCCAGATCTTGGCGAAGGACTCACCGAATCTGAGGTCTTGAACTGGAAAATCAAGGTTGGCGAGCATGTTGCGCTGAACCAGGTGATTGCCGAGGTGGAAACCGCGAAGGCGGTTGTCGAATTGCCTTCTCCCTTTGCTGGGGTGGTGCAAAAGATCCACGCGGAACAGGGGGAAGTTGTCCAGGTAGGTGGCCCGTTAGTCACCTTCGGTGGCGAGGAGTCGGTGCAAGAAACCGCATCAGACTCTTCTGCAGCGCAGCGGACGCCAACCCTGGTGGGTTATGGTGCTCCGGCGTCTACTGGGGCTCGACCTGCACGTAAGTCTCGGCCTGTGCGACCGGCACAACCTGTCACGGTGGAGCACCACGAGGAACAGCGATCTGCGGTCACTCGTTGTACACCGCCAGTACGTAAGCTGGCCCGGGACCACGGTGTGGACATATCCGCGCTCGCCGGGAGCGGTGAAGACGGCCTGGTGCTGCGGCGTGATGTGCAAGAAGCGATTGATGCCGGACATGGATCCGATGAAGTTGAAAATACCGTCGACAAGAGTGGGCCAGAACGGCCGGTGGGAACCGAAGATCGACATATAAAGATCACGGCAGTTCGCCGTGCAACGGCCAAAGCGATGGTGCAGTCGGCGTTTACCGCTCCGCATGCCACCGAGTTTTTGACCGTCGATGTCAGTGAATCAATGTCACTTGTCGAGCGGATGCGTTCCCATCCCTTGATGAGAGATACCAAATTGAATATTACGACGTTGGCCGCTTTGGTCGTGACCCGATTGTTGCGCACCTACCCCGCCTTGAATTCAACCTGGGATGAGGCGGCTGACGAAATCATTGAATACGGCTCGGTGAACTTGGGCATGGCGGTGGCCAGTGACCGTGGCTTGCTGGTTCCTGTGGTGAAGAATGCTCAAGACTTGCCACTACCTGAGTTAGCTGCTGCCTTGGGTCAGATAATTTCTCAAGGTCGTGCCGGCAGCCTCTCGCCAGCGCAGTTATCCGGTGGTACTTTTTCAATTACAAACGTTGGGGTGTTCGGCGTGGATGCTGGGACACCAATTCTTCCTCCGGGGCAAGCGGGAATCTTGGCACTAGGCCAAGTGAAACGTCGGCCTTGGGAGTATCGAGATGAAGTAGCGCTTCGCCATACCATGACTTTGGCTTTGTCGTTCGATCACAGAGTGGTTGACGGCAAAGAAGCAAGCGAGTTCCTCTCAGGTGTCGGCTCGGTTTTGGAGGACCCAGGATTGATGAATATTTTTATTTGAGAATAAACGAAAGTTGACTCGGCAATTTTATTTTTGACCGAGTGACAAAAGGGATTTCAAGCATTGCTTTCATGAATATTCATTGGTTGTTTCGCAATTTTTGATGTAATCTCATTCACTACGTGCTACAGCTCACGCTTGCCTGCACGGCTCTGCGAAACGCAGAAGCAGCAACCTTATGTTGAGGAGAAATAGGATGCGATACTCGCACGCATCTAAGGCTGTC